>Ga0209676_1000747_pt1 | contig 44057 bp, 35 predicted proteins | sample AraplaCvi_mLB_r2_FD_184282 | JGI IMG/M metagenome (GOLD analysis project Ga0209676, IMG submission 184282) | Arabidopsis root microbial communities from North Carolina, USA - plate scrape MF_Cvi_mLB_r2 (SPAdes) (version 2) | ecosystem: Host-associated > Plants > Roots > Endosphere | place: USA... | reverse complement strand
ATCGCGAGCATGAGCACAACCCAGCCAGCCAGGCTGTAGAGCATGTAACGCCTGAGTCGTCTCCGATCCGGCATCGCGAACTCCCTTCGCCTCACAACGCCCGATGCACGGCCTCGCCGAAGAACGCCGTGTGGTGGCTGCAATCGTTAAGGCGCACGACGTCGAGATGATCGACATCGGGCCCTTCGAGCAGGTTGATCGTCGTCGGCGCCTGGCGGAAGGTCCACAGCTTCGCGAACGGAATGCCCAGCACGTGGCACAGCAGCACGCGGTTCACCGCGTCGTGCGCGACGACCAGCAGCGTATCGCTCGCGCCCAGGCCTTCGGTGGCGCGGGCGAACGCGGGCCATGCGCGGTCGAACACGTGCTGCAACGACTCGCCTTCCGGCATCAGCACTTCATGCGGCGTGTCGCGCCAGGCTTGCAGGCGGTCGGGATCGCGTTCGCGGATTTCGCTGGCGAGCAGGCCTTCCCAGGTGCCGTGCGCGATTTCCATCAGACCCGGATCGAGCGTGAGCGGCAGATCGCGATCGCCAAGCGCGAACTCCGCCGTCTGCCGCGCGCGGCCCAGCGGCGAGGCGACGGCGCGCGTGATCTGTACCTCGCGCAGGCGCTCGCCCAGCGCACGCGCCTGGCCGATGCCGACTTCGGACAGCGGAATGTCTTCCTGCCCCTGGTAGCGGCCTTCGGCGTTCCACGGCGTTTCGCCGTGACGGGCAAGCAGGATGCGCATGGTTCCGATCTCGTGGAGGTTGGCCGACGGAGCCGTCGAATGGGCCAGCCTAGCAAAAGCGGCGGCCCGCACAACGGTTGCACTGGCAACGGCCGCGCGGCTGCGGGACCATGCGCGCTTCACCCACGGAGCGATGGCGATGGCACAGGTCAAGGGCGAGTTCGATGTGAAGCGCACGCCGGAAGGCGGTTTCGATCTTGGCGGAGGCGGCGTTGCCGGGCATTTCCGCTTCGACAAGCAATTCCACGGCGCGCTCGATGCGACCAGCGTCGTGCATATGCTCGCGGTCGGCACGCCGGTCGACGGCTCGGCGGCCTACGTCGCGGTGGAGCGCATCGACGGCACGCTCGACGGCCTGCGCGGCGCGTTCATGACGCAGCACAGCGGCACGCTGGATCGCGGCGCGCCGACGCTGTCGGTGACGGTGGTACCGGATTCGGGCACGGGCGAACTGGAAGGGCTGAGCGGACGGATGCACATCGACATCGTCGAGGGCAAGCACTACTACACGTTCGATTTCGAGATCGCGGAAACCTGATCCGTCACGATTCGCCCGCTTTCCGGTACTCGTTCAGCGCCTGGTAGAGCGTGTATGCGGTGGGTTGGAAGTGCATGTCGTCGCGCTGCAGGCTGGGCTTGCGGAACTCCAGCAGCGCGAGCTTGCGCCATCCCGCACGCGCCTCGTCCTTCGAAGGGCTTCCGTGGCGCAGCCAGAGGTGAAGGATCCTCGCATCGTCGGGAAACTGGCGATGCGCTTCGCTCAGGCGCGCAAGGTCTGCCGGCGTCGGCGTCGCGTCCGGCCTGAACATGCTGCTCAAGGCACTGGCCGCGAATTCCGCATCGGCGTAACGCGACCACCCGAGTTCGTCCGTCTGCCGTAGCGCGGGATCGCCCACGCGGGCCTGCATCGCAGCCAGAAGGCGCAGCGCCGCGATGTCGCCGGCCTTCGAGCGGGCGCGTTCGTCCAGTGCCTTGGAATGCGCGGTCACGAGCGCCTGTGCGGATGCGATGTCGAGCTCGATCGCGGTGACGACCAGGACCCTTGCGAATGCCGCGTTCGCGGGCAACGCATGGCCGTCGAGGACGAAGCCACACGCGTCCATCCGCTCGCGCCACACGTCGCCGATGGCCTTCTTGCCTGCGTCCGAACGCGCGCCCGCATCCGGCGGCAACTTAGCTTCCTTCTCCAGCGCAGGACGCAGGCACTCCAGTCCCGTGGCCACGTCGTGTTGCGGCGTCTTCGTGCCCCCAGCCGCGCTGGCGATGGCAAGCAACGCGCGACCGCGATCGCTTCCGCTGCCGAAGCGAACGGAATTCTCGAGCGCGGCATCAAGGTCGGCCGGAGATCCGCCCGCTTTGAAGCGCGCCAGCGTTTGGGCGTGGACCCGCAGCACCGGTTCGCCCCACATACCTTCGAGCGTCTGCTCCAACTGCCCATACCGCGCTTTCGACCGGTCGACCATGGCGAAGGCCTGCGCGTCGTCACCGAGTTTCAGATGGCAATAAGCGGCCAACAGCGGCATGTACGAGCCGAACAGCCCCGCCTTGTCGACCCGTTCCCATGCAGCCAGGGCCTTCGGGCACTCGTCGCGACGCGTGTAGTCGTATGCCAACTCAAGCAGGGCGAAATCGCTGTCCCCGCTGAGTTCGTACGCACGCTGGTGCAGTCGGAACGACTCCTCCGGCTGCTGGGTGAACAGCATGTTTCCCAGCATGAAGAGCGACTTCCAGTCGTTCTGGTCGGCGACCGCAAGGAAGCGCTCAAGCGCGCGATCCGGGTTGCCCTGCAGATAGTCCGCAGTCGCGGCGGGCTGCACATCGTTCAACGCCTTGCCGGCCTGGGTCAGCTCTGCCTGAAGCTCGTCGGCCGACGCTGCGGTAGCCGCGAATGAAGCGAATGCACAACCCAGCAATGCGCCTGTAACGAAAGTGCGCGTTGCATCCTTGATCCGATGTGTCGGGAGCACTGCCGGCAATCCTTGCGGGAAACGAGGGCACGAAGTCTAGCCCGTAGCGCGGGTAAACGAAGCGGAGAGTGTCACGCTGGACCCGGGCGCGCTTCGCTTACCCGGGCCACGAAGCCTTCACTCGTTCGCGAAACACTACTTCCCGGCCTTCTCCGGCACACCCATCTCCGCCAGCAGCTGCGGCGCCGGGAAGACCTCCTGCATGATCCAGCGCATGTAGCGCTGGTCGACCGCGATCATCCGCGTCATCGCCGGATCGAACACCCAGTTGCTGCTCACCGACTCCCAGTTGCCGTCGAACGCGAGGCCGACGAGCTTGCCGTTCGCATCGAGCACGGGCGAACCGGAGTTGCCGCCGGTGATGTCCAGGTCGGACAGGAAATTCACCGGCACCGTTTTGAGCTTGCGATCGGCCAGGCCGCCGTAGTTCTTCGCGGCGATCGCATCCAGCAGCACCTGCGGCGCAGCGAACGGTTCCTTGCCCGTCGCCTTCGCCGCTACTTCCTCGAGCCGCGTGAACGGCACCTGCTTCGTGCCATCGGTCCTGGTGTAACCCATCACATTGCCGAAGGTGATACGCAGGGACGAATTCGCGTCGGGATAGACCGACTGCCCCTTGCTCGCCTTGTAGTCGGCCACCGCCTGCAGGTACAGCGGCCGCGCCACGAGCGCATCGCCCGCGCGCGCCTTGCCTTCCTGTTCCAGCTGCATCACGGTCGGCATGATCGCGACGGCGAACTGCACCGCCGGATCCTTGCTCTTCTCGAACGTGGCCTTGTCGGTGTTCATCAACGTCACGCGCGTTTCGGTGCTGCCGAGCCGCGTCTTCGCGAGCTTGTCGAGCGCGGCCTGGATCGCCTTCTCGTCGTTGCCGCCGAGCCACTTGTCCAGCGCAGGCACGCGTTGCGCGTCGGGAAGCTTCAGGTATTCGCGGAGCCAGTAGGCCTGCAGCTCGCGATCCATCGCGGGAACGTAACGGCGCTCCATCTGGCGCATCGCGCCTTCGATGGTGGGGCGGTCGCGTTCCTGGTAACCCTGTTCGCGATCGCCATCGGGCTTGGCGCGTTCCAGCGCGAAACGATAGAGCTGCGTCGCAGCGCCCAGCGTGCCGGTGCTGCGCAGCTGGCCGAAGACAAGGTCGCGTTCGCGATGCGTGCGCGCGGCTTCATCCAGCGAGACGAGCTTGTTGTGCGCGGCGATTGCCGCCTCGCCCTGCGCGCCCTGGCCGCGCAGCCATTCCAGCACCGCCGTTTCCTCGGCCTGCTTCTTCTGCGCCGCGCCGATGCGCTTGAACCCTTCCAGCTGGCCGTCGTAATTCTTCATCACGTTCTGCCAGCCGCGGATGGTGCTGGCGTAACGCACGGCGATGTCGGGATTCCTGCTGCCTTCGCGCTGCACGAGCGCGACCAGGCGCTTGTAGTGTTGGCCGATGGTCGGGTACGTCCAGTCGGCAGTCTCGTTGAATTCCTCGGCGAGCGCGTAGCGCGCGGTGCGGCCGGGATAACCCGCGACCATCACGAAGTCGCGTTCGCCCAGCGGCTTGTCGGCAAGCTGCAGATGATGCCTGGGCTGGTACGGCACGTTGTCGGTCGAATACGCGGCCGGCTTGCCGTCCTTGCCGACATAGGCGCGATAGAACGCGAAGTCGCCGGTGTGGCGCGGCCACGTCCAGTTGTCCACTTCGCCGCCGTAGTTGCCGATGCTTCCGGGCGGTGCGTAGACGAGGCGGACGTCGCGAATTTCAAGATTACGGAACAGGCGATAGCTGTTGCCGCCGGAGAAACTGTAAAGGCGGCAGCGGAAGCCCGCTTCACGTTCGCACGAGGCGACGAGCTGCTTCTCGATCTTCTCCAGCGCATGCGTGCGGCCGAGCGCATCGGGCGCGGCAGCGATGGCGTCCTGCACCTGTTTCGTCACGTCCTGGATCGTGTCCAGCGCATAGATGCGCGCGTTCGGACCGGCGGAGACTTCCTGCGCCTGCGTGGCGGCGTTGAAGCCGTCCTGCATCAGGTTCTTTTCGGGCGTGGAATTAAGCTGGATCGCGCCATACGCGCAGTGGTGGTTGGTGACCACCAGGCCTTGCGGCGATACAAAGCTCGCCGTACAGCCGCCGAGCGACACCACGGCCGCCATCGGATCGCCGGTGAGGTTGGCCAGCTGCGTGGGATTGAGCTTCAGCCCGGCCTTCTTCAGGGGACCCGCGATCGCCGGCAACTGCTGCGGCACCCACATGCCTTCGGCGGCCTGCGCCGCGTTGGCCGCGAACATCGCGCCAAGTCCACATCCGATAGCAACCGCAATCCCCGCAAGACGCATGCACCACTCCTGTCCGTTGTTCGACGGCCGAGTCTAGCCCGCGTTCGCGCAACGACACCATGCTGCGGTGCGGCGCGATCTGGCGGCTCGCCGTGCACGAAGCCCATTCATGCGCGAATCGCGCCGCCGGTATCGGAATGAAACCCGGCGGATCACTCCGCCGGCAGGTTCATTTCCTTCAGCAGGTGCGGCGCCGGATACACCTTCGCCAGCAGCCAGCGCAGGTAACGCATGTCGACGTGGATGGCGCGCTTGAAGCGCGGATCGAACATCCAGCTCGCGCTCACCGCCTCCCAGTTGCTGTCGAAGTTCAAGCCGATGAGCTTGCCCTGTGCGTCGAGCACGGGCGAACCGGAATTGCCGCCGGTGGTGTCGAGGTTGGTGAGGAAATCCACCGTCTGCGTGCCCAGGCTCGGTTCGGCGGTGGTGCCGAAATCGCCCTTCGCGATCGCATCGAGCAACACCTTCGGTGCATCGAACGGATCTTCGCCGGTGTGCTTTTCCACGATGCCCTGCACCGTGGTGAGCGGCCGGTAGTGCACGCCATCGCGCGGATCCATCGCATTGATGCGCCCATAGCTCACGCGCAGCGTGGAGTTGGCATCCGGATACACGGCGCGGCCCTGCGACTTGCGGAAGGCGATCAGCGCGCGCATGTACGCCGGGCGCAGGCGCAGCAGTTCGCCGGCGCTGGCCTTGGCTTCATCGTCCAGTCGCAGCAGCGCAGGCATCAGCGTGGCCGCGGCCTGCAACAACGTGTCCTTCGATGCGGCGAGCGTGGCGCGATCGGCCTGCATCGCGGCGAGGCGGTTGGCCTCCTCGCCCAGTTGCGTGCCGGCGTACATCGCATCGAGTTTCTGCTTCAGCTCTGCCGGCGTGGTGCCGAATACGGCGTCGAACTCGGCGACGTGCTGCGCGGCCGGCAGCGCCTGGTACTGCGCGAGAAGCTGCGTGAGAAGCGCCTTTTCCACCTGCGGCGCATAGCGACGCTGTGCCTGCTTCATCTGGCCGGTGATGAGCACTTCGTCGCGCTGCTGGTAGCCGGTTTCGCGCTGCGCGTCGGGCTTGCTGCGTTCGTTCGCCAGGCGCTGCACGGTGAGCGCGGCACGCAGAAGCTGCGTCTGCGACTGCACAAGCGCAATGAGCTGGTCGCGATCGCGCGTGGCGACACCGGCATCGAGCACCGCCTGCGCGGCGGCGATGTCGGCACGCGTGGCGGCGGCATCGGGCTGCTTGTCGAGCCAGGCGAACATCGCCGTTTCGTCGTCGCGGCGCACGCGCGCGGCGTCGCTGCGACGCAGGCCGTCGAGCTCGCCCTGCGCTCGCTTGAGGTTGTTCTTCAGGCTGCGCACCTGCGAGGCATATGCCACGCGCGCGGCTTCGTCCTTCGCGGCGGTGCCTTCGATGGTGTCGATCATCTGCTGGTAGACGGCCACGCGCGACGGCAGCTGCCAGTCGATCTGGTTCGCGAATTCGGACGCCATGCGATGGCGGAACGTCACGCCCGGATAGCCGGCGAGCATCGCGAAATCGCCTTCCTTCACGTTGCGCGTGGACACCTGCAGGTGCGCCGGCGGCACGTAGGGCACGTTGTCGGGCGAAAAGTCGGCCGGCTTGCCGTCCTTGCCGACGTAGGCACGCAGCAGGGTGAAGTCGCCGGCATGGCGCGGCCAGACGAAGTTGTCGACTTCGCCGCCGTAATTGCCGATGGCGTTCGGCGGCGCGTAGACCAGGCGCACGTCGCGCAGTTCGAGCTGGCGCACCAGGTAGAAGTCGGTGCCGTAGTACATGTTGGCGACGCTGCAGCGCGTGCCGGGCTCGCGCTCGCACTCGGCGACGGCGGCCTTGGTCGCGGCATCGACGGCGTCGAAGTACGCACGACCCTGCTTGCCCGAGGCGTTGGCGAGGATGCGGTCGGTGATGCGGTCGAAACCGGTGGTCACCAGCACGCGGTAATCGGGATTGGCCGGCAGCTCGGCGGCGCGGTCGGCGGCGATGTAGCCGTCCTGGATCAGGTCGCGACCGGGCTTGGAGTTGTACTGGATCACGCCGAACGCGACGTGGTGGTTGGTCAGCACCAGGCCGTCCTTCGACACGAACGCGCCGCTGGCGCCGCCCACCTTCACCACCGCGTTCATCGGCGGTTTCGCCAGTTCGGCCAGGTCGCGGGCGTCGCCGCGGAAGCCGGCAGCCTTGAGCTGCGGGGCGATGTCGGGCAGCTGCGAGGGCATCCACATGCCTTCGTCGGCCTGGGCGGCGCTGTTCAGGCCCAGGGCCAGCGGGATCGAAACGGACAGGCTCAACAGACGGCGGCGCATGGTCGGGGCGGGGTCTTCGCGGCTGGACGGAGGCGGCGACGATAGGCCAAGCCGGCGGCTTGCGGCAAACCCGTGGGCCCGGTCAGGGTCCGGCTGCCGCGTATAATTCGCGCTTCTTTACCGCCAGTCCGCGGACGAATCCCACATGACGCAAATGATGAAGGCGCTGGTGAAGCGCGAAGCCGGCAAGGGCATCTGGATGGAAGAAGTGCCCGTCCCCACGCCCGGCCCGAACGAGGTGCTGATCAAGCTGGAGAAGACCGCGATCTGCGGCACCGACCTGCACATCTACCTGTGGGACGAATGGAGCCAGCGCACGATCAAGCCGGGCCTGGTGATCGGCCATGAGTTCGTCGGTCGCGTGGTCGAAGTCGGCGCGGGCGTCACGGGCTATTCGATCGGCCAGCGCGTGTCGGCCGAAGGCCACATCGTCTGCGGCCACTGCCGCAACTGCCGCGCCGGCCGCCAGCACCTGTGCCCGAACACCACCGGCATCGGCGTGAACCGCAACGGCGCGTTCGCCGAGTACATCGTGATGCCGGCCAGCAACCTGTGGCCGATTCCCGACCAGATCCCGTCCGAACTGGCCGCGTTCTTCGATCCCTACGGCAACGCCGCGCATTGCGCGCTGGAGTTCGACGTCGTCGGCGAGGACGTGCTGATCACCGGCGCGGGCCCCATCGGCATCATCGCCGCGGGCATCTGCAAGCACATCGGCGCGCGCAACGTCGTGGTCACCGACGTCAACGATTTCCGCCTCAAGCTCGCCGCCGACATGGGCGCCACGCGCGTGGTCAACGTCGCCAACACCTCGCTGAAGGACGTGATGGCCGACCTGCACATGGAAGGCTTCGACGTGGGCCTGGAAATGAGCGGCAATCCGCGCGCGTTCAACGACATGCTCGACTGCATGTACCACGGCGGCAAGATCGCGATGCTGGGCATCATGCCCAAGGGCGCGGGCGCCGACTGGGACAAGATCATCTTCAAGGGCCTCACCATCCACGGCATCTACGGCCGGAAGATGTACGAGACCTGGTACAAGATGACGCAGCTGGTGCTCAGCGGTTTCCCGCTCGGCAAGGTGCTCACGCACCAGCTTCCGGTGGACGAGTTCCAGAAGGGTTTCGACCTGATGGAAGCGGGCAAGGCCGGCAAGGTCGTGCTGAGCTGGAACTGAGGACGCGCAGATGAGCCTGACCGAACGCTACGAGCGCACGCTCGAGGAAATCCGCGACGCCGGCCTGTTCAAGTCCGAGCGCATCATCACCTCGCCGCAGTCGGCCGAAATCACGCTGGCCGACGGCCGCACGGTGCTGAACTTCTGCGCGAACAATTACCTGGGCCTGGCCGACCATCCCGACGTCATCGCCGCGGCGAAGGACGCGCTGGACACGCACGGCTTCGGCATGGCGTCGGTGCGCTTCATCTGCGGCACGCAGGACCTGCACAAGCAGCTGGAGAAGACCATCGCGGACTTCTTCGGCACGGAGGACACGATCCTCTACGCCGCCTGCTTCGACGCCAACGGCGGCCTGTTCGAGCCGCTGCTGGACGAGAAGGACGCGATCATCTCCGACGCGCTCAACCACGCCTCGATCATCGACGGCGTGCGCCTGTGCAAGGCCAAGCGTTACCGCTACGCCAACTGCGACATGGCCGATCTGGAGAAGCAGCTCCAGCAGGCCAGGGCCGACGGTGCGCGCACGATCATGATCACCACCGATGGCGTGTTCTCGATGGACGGTTTCATCGCGCCGCTGGACGAGATCACGCGACTGGCGAAGCATTACGGTGCGCTGGTGCATATCGACGAATGCCACGCGACCGGTTTCCTCGGCGCTAACGGCCGCGGCTCGGCCGAGGTGAAGGGCGTGATGGAGAAGATCGACATCTTCACCGGCACGCTCGGCAAGGCGATGGGCGGCGCGCTCGGCGGCTTCACGACGGCGAAGAAGGAAGTGATCGAACTGCTGCGCCAGCGTTCGCGTCCCTACCTGTTCTCCAACTCGCTGCCGCCGCACGTGGTGGCCGCGGGCATCAAGGCGTTCGAGATGCTGTCCAGCGCGGGCGAGCTGCGTGAGCGCCTCGCCGCGAACACGGCGTACTTCCGCGAAGAGATGACCAAGGCTGGCTTCGACATCAAGCCGGGCGTGCATCCGATCGCGCCGGTGATGCTGTACGACGCACCGCTGGCGCAGAAGTTCGCGGCGCGTCTGCTGGAAGAAGGCATCTATGCGATCGGCTTCTTCTTCCCGGTCGTGCCGCAGGGCCAGGCGCGCATCCGCACGCAGATGTCGGCGGCGCATACGCGCGAACACCTGGATCGCGCGATCGCGGCGTTCATCAAGATCGGGCGAGAGCTGGGCGTGGTGAAGAACTGAGTCAACGACGCGCGAACTTGAGCTCGCAGACAAACTTCGATGAAAAAGAAAAGGCCGGTCGAATGACCGGCCTTTCTCTTTGCGTGCAGCGAAAAACGCGAAGGCTTACTTGCCCTTCGCCTCGGCCGCCACTTCCGTACCCGCCGGAGCGGCACCGGCCGCCGGCTGCGCGCCCTTGGCGACGCGGAAGCCGCGCGACTTCATCCAGGCGTCGAATTCCTCGGCCGTCATCTTCTTGCCGTTCTGCTGCATGTTGAAGCGGTAGGGCGTGTTGTCGAACTGGGTCTTGGGCTTGTAGGCGTTCGGATCGAGGTTCGCCGTTTCTTCCTTGGCCGGCTCGGCGGCCTTCGGCTCTTCGGCCTTCGCGGCCGGCTTCTTCTTGCCAGCGAACGCGACGTTCTGCGCCGCATCGAAACGCACCACCGAGTGCGACGACGCCTGCGAACGCGCGCCTTCCACCTTCACCTGCGTACCGGTGCTCGCCGATGCCGCGGCGGACACGAGGAGCAGCGAAACCGCCATCATCATTTTGTTCATTTCCGGTTATCCCCCACGACGAAGTTCGCGGAAGTTTAGGCCGGAACGTGGGGGTGAGCGCAAGCAGAATCGCCTGAAAAACAGTGATTTCCCCCACATTCTTTGATTGATGTTGTACGCGGCTTCACGAAACGTGCACGTGCACATTGCTGAATAGCGCTTCCAGCTGCGTTCCATCCAGTTCGCGCCACTGCCCTTTGGGCAATTCCCCGAGCGACAGCGAACCGATCGCCACGCGCACCAGGCGCAGCACGGCGACGTCCACGGCCGCGAGCAGGCGACGGATCTGCCGGTTGCGTCCTTCGTCGAGCACGATCTCCAGCCACGCATTGCGCTCGCCCGAGCGAAGCAGGCGCACGGATGCAGCGCGCAGTCGCTCGCCTTCCTCGTCGACACCTTCGACGAGCGTCGCGAGCACGCGTTCGTCGGGAATGGTGTCGACCTGCACGTGATAGGTCTTCAGCGGGCCCGAATCCGGATCGGTGATGCGCGCGGCCCACGCAGGATCATTGCTGAACAGCAGCAGCCCTTCGCTGGCCTTGTCCAGGCGTCCCACGGGCGCGATCCACGGCAGGCCCGCGCCCTCGAAGCAACTGTAGACGGTGTCGCGACCGCGCTCGTCCTGCGTGCTCGTGACCAGGCCGCGCGGCTTGTTGAGCATCAGGTACAGACGCGGTGCTTCGTCGATCGCACGACCGTCGACGACGATGCGTTGCGCGCCGTCGCTGCGGATGGGGAATTCAGGATCGCGAACGATGCGGCCATCCACTTCGACGCGGCCGGACTGGATCCATCGCGCCGCTTCGGTGCGCGAACACAATCCCTGCTTCGACAGCACGCGCGCAAGGCCATGGCGCGGCGCGTTGGATGCGCCCGCCACCTTCTTCTGCGATCCGCCTTTGCCCGGCGCGCGAGGCGCGCGCGGCTTCACTTCTTTTCGGGCGGGGGCGTCGGCGCCGCCTCGGCGGCCGGCGGCGGCGTTGCGACGGTCTTGCCCTTCACCACGCGCACGCCCTTGGCCTTCATCCATGCATCGAATTCCTCGGCCGTCATCTTCTTGCCGTTCTGGTTCATGTTGAAACGCCACGGCGTGTTGTCGAACTGCGTCTTGGGCTTGTAGGCGGCCGGATCGTCGGGATTGGGAATCGCCGATCCCGCGGCCGGCAGCGCCTTGGCGACCTGGCAGCCTTCGACACGCAGCCGGAACAGGACCTGGTCCACCGCGAGCGATTCATCGAACGCCTGCGACAGCACGCCCGTGGGCGCACCCAGCTGATGGCTCGGCGCGACCAGTTCCGGCGCGATCGGCGCGACGACCGTCGGGCGGATCGGCAACGCCTTGGGCGCGCCCATCGAACCGCATTGCGCGCTCTGCGCCTGGGCAACGCCGGCAAGCAGCAGGCAGGACAGACCGATCAGTGCGCGCATGGCCGTTCTCCGAATCGCGGGGCGTGCGCAGTGTACGCCGCGGGGCGCGGTGGGCGTTGTGAATGGGTAATTTCCAGATTCCGGATTCGGCGCGCGTCGAATCCCGAAACCCGACGCCAAACGACGAAGCCCGGCATACGCCGGGCTTCGAAGGGATCACGCGGAAGTTGCGCGCGTGGATCGCACGTCCATCAGTTCTGGACGTTGAGCTCCGTGCGGCGGTTCGTCTCGCTCTTGCACGCCGGGAACTTGTGGCCCTTGTCTTCCAGCGGACGGCTCATGCCGTAGCCGTGCGGACCGGACAGGCGCGAGGCGCTGACACCCTGCTTGGTCAGGTATTCGTACACGGCGCGGGCGCGGCGTTCGGAGAGCTTCTGGTTGTAGCCTTCCGCACCGCACTGGTCGGTGTGGCCCGCGACTTCGACGTTGAGTTCCGGATGGCGCTTCAGGATCTCGGCGGCCTCGGCCAGGATCGAGACCGCGTCAGGACGCAGCGTTGCCTTGTCGAAGTTGAAGTTCACGCCACGCAGGTCGATCGACACGTTCACGGCGCAGCCGTCCGGACCGATGGTCTGGCCGGCGACCGAGTTCGGGCACTTGTCGTCGCAGTTGTTGACGCCGTCGCCGTCGTCGTCGCGGTCCTCGCAGCCCGGCGTCACCACCGGCGGCGGCGGCACCACGACCGTCGTTGGCGCACCCAGCGGGATCACGACGCCGACCGAAGCCAGCACGTCGCCGAACCAGTCGCTGTTGTGACGCGAGCTGGCGCCATCCGGACGCGAGCTGTAATCGCGGTCGTCGAAGTCGGCGCGGTAGGCGATTTCGGTGCGGATCGCGGCGCGCTTGCCGGCCAGTCCGCTCTGCAGACCGAAGCCGACCTTGGCGGCGAGGTTGCCTTCCTTGTCTTCGCCCGGCGAGTAGACGCTCGGGGTGTTGTCGAACTCGGCTTCCGAACGCTGGTAACCCAGGCCCATCAGCATGTACGGCGCCCAGTTGCGACCTTCGGCGTTGAAGAAGCGGCGCGCATCGAACGAGATGCCGTACTGGCTCCAGTTCAGATCCTGGTTGTCGTCGAAGTTCGGGTTCTGATAGTTCAGTTCGCCGTCGAGCGACCAGTTCTCGTTGAGGAACTTGCCCACGCCCAGCGTGCCGAACGGCGCGTTGCGCGTGCCGCGATCGTTGTCCTGGATGTTCATGCCGGCCGAACCGGTCAGGTACCAGCGGTCGTCGGAAACCTGGGCGCTGGCCACCTGGGCGAACGTGAGGCCGGCCAGCAGGGCCGTACCGAGCAGATGCATCTTCAAGGTTCACTCCTTACGCAAAATGAAATCAACGGAACTTCCGAACGCATCAGCAACGCGATGACAACGTTTCGTTCGACGTCGTTGCTGGCGTGATTTCAGAAGGCGCGGGAATGATAAGAAGCCGTTAGCTGGCCGTATCCACGAAAAGTTCGCGGTGCAATGCCGCAAAAAAACGAAGCCCGGCGCGAGGCCGGGCTTCGTGGTGTCGCTCGCGGAGATCCGCGTACGTTGCGCGTCCGTCAGTTCTGGACGTTGAGCTCGGTACGGCGGTTGATCTCGCTCTTGCAGCCCGGGAACGCCTGGCCCTTGTCTTCCAGCGGACGGCTTTCGCCGTAGCCGATCGGACCCTGCAGGCGCGAGGCATCCACGCCATTGCTGGTCAGGTAGTCGTACACGGCCGTCGCGCGGCGCTCGGACAGCTTCTGGTTGTACGCATCCTTGCCGCACTGGTCGGTGTGACCGGCGACTTCGACGCGCAGTTCCGGATAACGCTTCAGGATCTCGGTCGCTTCCGACAGGATCGAAACCGCGTCAGGACGCAGCGTCGCCTTGTCGAAGTCGAAGTTGACGCCCTTCAGGTCGATCGACACCGGCACCGGGCAGCCGTCCGGACCGATGGTCTGGCCAGCCTGCGAATCCGGGCACTTGTCGTCGCAGTTGTTGACGCCGTCGCCGTCGTCGTCGAGGTCGGCGCAGCTCGGCGCGACCGGGGCCGGCGGAGCGGCAACGGCCGGGGCGCCCAGCGGGATCACGACGCCGACCGAAGCGAGGATGTCGCCGAACCAGTCTTCGTTCGGAGCGGAGATGCTGCCGTCGTCGAAGTCGGCGCGATAGGCCAGCTCGGTACGGATGGCGGCGCGCTTGCCGGCGATGGCGCTCTGGATGCCCACGCCGACCTTCGCGGCGAGGTTGCCCTCTTCACGCTGGCCCGGCGAGTTCACGCTCGGGAACGCATCGAACTCTTCTTCCGAGCGCTGGTAGCCCAGGCCCATCAGCAGGTACGGGGCCCAGTTGCGGCCCTCGGCGGTGAAGTGACGACGCAGGTCGAGCGAGACGCCGTACTGGCTCCAATTCAGGTCCTGGTTCGCGTCGTTGTTCGGGTTCTGGTAGTTCAGCTCGCCATCGAGCGACCAGTTCTGGTTCAGGAACTTACCGACGCCCAGCGCGCCGAACGGGGCATTGCGCGTGCCGCGATCGTTGTCCTGGATGTTCATGCCGGCCGAGCCGGTGAGGTACCAGCGGTCATCAAATTCCTGCGCACCGGCCACCTGGGAGAAGGCCAGGCCAGCCAGCATCGCAGTGCTCAACAAACGGATCTTCATCTGTCACTCCTTGGATCAGTAAGGAAACGGTTCGGGGGTAACTCGTCATTTACTGCAGGCGGCGCATTCCGATGCAGGTACCTGAATTGGGGCCAGCGAGGGTCAGCACCGCGGGTCACTGACTCGGAAATGATACACCTGTCAAAATGATTGTTAATACTAGTTAACGTTGTTTGCGAAGAATGACTTCTAAATAAACGAAACCCGGCATTTCGCCGGGCTTCGTCTGGTACCGCGGGAGCCATCCCGCGTACCGGCTTACCGTCAGTTCTGGACGTTCAGCTCGGTACGGCGGTTGATCTCGCTCTTGCAGCCCGGGAACGCCTGACCCTTGTCTTCCAGCGGACGGCTTTCGCCGTAGCCGATCGGACCCTGCAGGCGCGAGGCATCCACGCCATTGCTGGTCAGGTAGTCGTACACGGCCGTCGCGCGGCGCTCGGACAGCTTCTGGTTGTACGCATCCTTGCCGCACTGGTCGGTGTGACCGGCGACTTCGACGCGCAGTTCCGGATAACGCTTCAGGATCTCGGTCGCTTCCGACAGGATCGAAACCGCGTCAGGACGCAGCGTCGCCTTGTCGAAGTCGAAGTTGACGCCCTTCAGGTCGATCGACACCGGCACCGGGCAGCCGTCCGGACCGATGGTCTGGCCAGCCTGCGAATCCGGGCACTTGTCGTCGCAGTTGTTGACGCCGTCGCCGTCGTCGTCGAGGTCCGCGCAGCTCGGCGCGGCCGGAGCCGGCGGCGGCGGGACCGCCGGGGCGCCCAGCGGGATCACGACGCCGACCGACGCCAGGATGTCGCCGAACCAGCTTTCGTCACGATCGACGTGCGCACCGGCGTCCGGGGTGCTGTCGTCGAAGTCGGCGCGATAGGCCAGCTCGGTGCGGATGGCGGCGCGCTTGCCGGCCAGGGCGCTCTGGATACCGACGCCGACCTTGGCGGCGATGTTGCCTTCGTCGCGCTGGCCCGGCGAGTTCGGATCCGGGAAGCGGTCGAATTCTTCTTCCGACTGCTGGTAGCCCAGGCCCATCAGGATGTACGGCGACCAGTTGCGGCCTTCGGCATTGAAGAAGCGGCGCGCATCGAACGAGATTCCGTACTGCGACCAGTTGAGGTCCTGGTTGTCGTCGAAATTCGGGTTCTGGTAGTTCACTTCGCCGTCGAGCGACCAGTTGTCGTTGAGGAACTTGCCGACGCCCAGCGCACCGAACGGCGCGTTGCGGGTGCCGCGATCGTTGTCCTGGATGTTCATGCCGGCCGTGCCGGTCAGGTACCAGCGGTCGTCGGCGACCTGGGCATTGGCGGCCTGGGCGAGGCTCAGACCACCCATCAGGGCGGCGCAGAGGAGTTTCTTATTCATGTATCCAGCTCCTTGATCTGAGAAATCGGAAACAGCGTCTGCGTGGGTCGCCCTGCATTCCATGTAGGACGGCCGCCCTAACGACGCCATCGACGCGGAGGTTAAGTTTGCCTATGTGAAAGCGGTGTTAACGGTGAACTAACAAACGCATAAGTTCCCGCACGCGTTTCGAGCGCTACGTAGTGGTTCATTTCTTGAACAACGACATGAACTGCGTAACCGGCATCGCGTCGAATCCACCCGGCGAGGAAGCCAGCGTCATCAACGTCCGCACCTGTATTTCAGCGAGTTTCGAAGAAATCGCGTTTTCGAACTTTCGCATCAATACAGCCATCCCCTCGTCGCGCCGACGCCGGTGCCCGATCGGGTAATCGATCGAGACTTCCGGCGTCGATGCTCCGTCCTTGAAGAACACCTGTACCGAATTGCCGATATACCGTTTGTCGGGATCGAAGTACTCCTGGGTGAACCGGGGGTTCTCCATCACCACGGTGCGCCCGCGCAGTGCGTCGATCCGGGGATCGACCGCCACGGCGTCGGTGTAGTCCTGCGCGGTCAAACGGCCAAACAGCAACGGGACGGCCACCATGTATTGGAGGCAATGATCGCGGTCGGCGTAATTGGCCAAAGGGCCTACTTTGTCGATGATCCGCAGCGCGGCCTCCTGCGTCCGGATGACGATCCGCTCCACCGATTCCACCCCGTCCCGCTCGATCCGCGGCGCGACCAGAGGGTGCAGCTGCATCGCGCACTCCACCGCGGTCTGCGCATGGAACTCGGCGGGGAAGCTGATCTTGAACAGTACGTTCTCCATGACATAACTACCGAAGGCGCGCTCGAACGCGAACGGCTTTCCCTCGAAGGCGACGTCGTAGAAGCCCCAGGTCGGCGCGGTGAGCGCGCTGGCATATCCGACCACGCCCTTCATCGCGTTGAGCGCGTGGATCACAGCGCGACGGCACGCATCGCCCGCGGCCCAGCTCTTGCGCGGGCCGGTGTTGGGCGCGTGCCTGTACGTGCGCAGTGCGCCGTTGTCGATCCAGCTGTGCGAGATGGCGGTGACGACCTGGTCGCGACTGCCGCCGAACATCGCCGTCGCCACCGCAGTGGATGCCAGACGCACGAGGATCACGTGGTCCAGCCCCACGCGGTTGAACGCGTTGGCAAGCGCGTAACACCCCTGGATTTCGTGGGCCTTGATCGCCCAGCCGAGCACCTCGCGCAGCGTCATCGGCACCCTGCCCTGTGCCGTCGCCTGCTGGCCGAGGTAATCGGCCACCGCGAGGATCGCGCCGAGATTGTCGGATGGGTGGCCCCATTCGGCGGCAAGCCAGGTGTCGTTGAAATCGAGCCAGCGGATCTGCGTCCCGATGTTGTAGGCGGCCTGCGCGGGATCGAGTTCGAACGCCGTGTACGGCACGCGCGCACCGCTGCGCAGCTCCGCGCCGGGTACCAGCGGGCCGAGATGTCTGACGCATTCGTCGTGGTCCATCGCCAGCGCGGCGCAGGCGAGCGAGTCCAGCAGCATGAAGCGCGCCGTCTCGAAGGCTTCGCGCGAACCGACGCCGGGCTGGACGACGTAATCGGCGACCTGCGTCATCTCCGCGTCCGGCGGCGGGCGAATGGCGGAACGGATCGGGGCGTGGCTCATGTCGGGACTCGACGAGTGGACCCGCGGTGGGACGGCCATGGTGGTCCACGACGCGCGCGTCCCTCGTGAACATCGCCAACGCCCGCGAGGCGCTTCGCCGACGAATGGCATGGTTCGCGGAACGCATCGGCCCGGCGATAGCGCTTGGAAAACCGGTGTTGCGAGCTCAAGTTCATGGGCATGGACGCTCCCATCAGACTTCCCAGCCTGTTCCTCTCCCACGGCTCGCCGATGCTGGCCGTGCAGGATTCCCCCGCCGGCCGCTTCCTCGATGGCCTTGGCGAGCTTCTTCCGTGGCCCAAGGCGATAGTCGTCGCCTCTGCGCACTTCATGACCGACCAGCCAATGGTTGGCGGCCATGTGCAGCCGCAGACGGTGCATGACTTCGGCGGCTTCCCGAAGGAACTGTTCGAACTGCGCTATACCGCCCCCGGCGCGCCGGATCTTGCAGCGGAAATCGCGCAGCGCCTGCACGGCGCGGGCATTCCTGCGCGTGTCCGCGAGAACCACGGGCTCGACCACGGCGTGTGGGTGCCGCTGCGGCGCATGTATCCACAGGCCGATATCCCGGTGGTGCCGATCTCGGTGATGCCGCATGGCGATGCGGCGCAGCATGTCGCGATCGGTCGCGCGCTCGCGCCGCTACGCGACGAGGGCGTGCTGGTGATCGGTTCCGGCGGTTTCGTGCACAACCTGGGCGAACTGGACTGGCGCCACGCCGATGCGCCGCTCATGCCGTGGGCGGGCGAGTTCGCGCAGTGGATGCGCGAGAAGCTGGAAGCGCACGACATCGACGCATTGGTCGACTGGCACGCACGCGCGCCGCATGCGCAGCGCGCGCATCCCACGGTGGAGCATCTGATGCCGTTGTTCGTCGCGCTCGGCGCGGGCGGCGAGACGTCCGCGGTGCGGACGTTGCATCGTTCGCATGAGTTCGGATCGCTGGCGCTGGATGCGTTTGCATTCGATTGAAGTTCACGGGATGGGTTTCGCACGAAACCCATCCTCGGACACCGCAGGAAGCGCCACGCAGTGCTACTGCGAACGCGCTTACCGGCCCCACGGCGGATCCGCAAACTTCCCCGCCAGGAAATCCACGAACGCCCGCACCCGCGGTGGCACGAGTCGCCGCTGCGGCATTACCGCATAGATGCCGCTCTCCGCCAGCGGATACTCCGGCAGCACCTGCACCAATCGTCCTTCGCGAAAATCGCGGCTGACATGCCAGCTCGAATGGATGGCGATGCCGAACCCCGCCACCACGCTGTCGCGCACGAGTTCGCCGTAATTGGTTTCCATGCGGCCACGCACGCGCACCACGATCTCGCCGCCGGCGCCATCGCCGAAACGCCACACGTCCTGACGCCCCTGGCTGCCGACCAGCAACACGCATTCGTGTCCGGTCAGTTCCTGCGGCGTGCGTGGCAAGCCATGGCGACGCACGTAATCCGGCGACGCGCACAACACGCGATGGTTCACCGCGAGCTTGCGTGCAACGAGCGACGAATCGTCCAGCGCACCGATGCGGATCGCCAGGTCGAAGCCCGAGCTCACCAGATCCACCATCTGGTCGGTGAGGTTGATGCTGAGCTTCACGCGCGGATGCAGGGCGAGGAATTCCGGCAGCAGCGGCGACAGGTACTGCCGCCCGAACGACGCCGACGCCGTGACGCGCAGCGTGCCGCTGATTTCCGTGCCGGCCTGTCGAAGGCCGCCGGTGAGCGCCTCCAGGTCCTCCACCAGCGGGCGGCCCTGCTCGGCCAGCGCGGCGCCTTCCGGCGTGGCGTGCAGGCGGCGCGTGGTCCGGTGCAGCAGGCGCACGCCCAGGTCGCGCTCCAGCCGCTTCAGGCGCTGGCTGGCGACGGCCACGGACAGGTCCAGGCTGCGCGCGGCGGCGCTGATCGAGCCCAGGTCCAGCACGCGCAGGAACAGCGCGATGTCGCCGATGCGGTCCACGGCCGGCTCCTTCGTCGATTATCAACAAATGATTGAAACTGATTAGCCATCATGCCGGTGTGCGCAGAAGATGCAAGCGCCTAGGCTGCCGTCCTTTCCCCCTGGACCCGCCGCCTTGGCTTCCCCTTCCCTTCCCGCTTCCGCCAGCCCGACTTCCACCGGCGCGGCCGGCCGCCTGCCGGTGGCGCTGTACGCGCTGACCGCCGGCTCGTTCGGCATCGGCTGCGCCGAGTTCGTGATCATGGGTCTGCTGCTGCAGGTCGCCGCGGACCTGCATGTGTCGATCGCCGCCGCCGGCATGCTCGTGTCGGGCTATGCGCTGGGCGTGTTCGCCGGTGCGCCGATCCTCACGCTGCTGACGCGCCGCATGCCGCGCAAGGCCGTGCTGCTCGCGCTGATGGGCATCTACACCGTCGGCAACATCGCCTGCGCGCTGGCCCCCGACTACACGACGCTGATGATTGCGCGCGTGATCACCTCGCTCACGCACGGCACGTTCTTCGGCGTCGGCGCCGTCGTCGCCACCGGCCTGGTGCCGGCCGAACGCAAGGCCTCCGCCATTTCGATCATGTTCTCCGGCCTGACGCTCGCCACGCTGCTGGGCATGCCGGCCGGCGCGTGGCTGGGCCTGCACTTCGGCTGGCGCGCGACGTTCTGGGCGATGAGCGTGGTCGGTGTCGTCTCGCTGGCGGTGATCGCGCTGCTAGTCCCGCGCAGCCGCGATACCAGCGAGCCCGCGCCGCTGCGCGAGGAACTGGCCACCATCGCGCGCCCGCAGGTGCTGCTGGGCCTGCTGATGACGATGCTCGGCTTCGCCGGCGTGTTCGTCGTGATCACCTACGTGCAACCGCTTCTGACCACGCTCACGGGTTTTTCCGACGCCGCGGTGTCGCCGATCCTGCTGGTGTTCGGCGGCGGCATGGTGGTGGGCAACCTGCTGGGCGGTCGCCTTGCCGACCGCCGCGCCACGCCTGCGCTGCTGGGCACGCTGTTCGCGCTGGCCTTCGTGCTCGCGCTGATGAGCTTCGCGCTGCGCAGTCCCGTATTGATGATCGCTTTCGTCGGCCTGCTCGGCGTCGCCGCGTTCGCCACGGTGTCGCCACTTCAGCTGCGCGTGCTGGGCTTCGCCGAAGGTGCGGGGCAGAACCTCGCATCGAGCTTCAACATCGCCGCGTTCAACCTCGGCAATGCGGCCGGCGCGTGGCTGGGCGGCACCGTGATCGAACACGGGCCGGGCCTGGCGGCGATCACCTGGGTCGCCTCGCTGGTCACCGTCGCGGGCCTGCTGGTCGCGCTGTGGAGCGTGCGGATCGAACGTCGCGGTACGCGCATCGAAGCGTTGCCGCGCGACTGCGCTGCGGAAGCGGCGTGACACATCGGATTCACTGAAACGAAGCGGATGCGGTGGCAGGCTCGAAATCCTGCCGGCGCGTTGCCCTCACCCCACCCCCTTTCCCGCAAGCGGGCAAGGGGCTCTTCAAGAAAAAGGATTCCCCAGATGGAACACCGTTACCTCGGCAATTCCGGCCTTCGCGTTCCCGCATTGAGCTTCGGCACCGGCACCTTCGGCGGCAAGGGCCAACTGTTCGGCTCGTGGGGCAATACCGATGTCGCCGAAGCTTCGCGACTGATCGACATCTGCCTCGACGCGGGCCTCAACCTGTTCGACAGCGCCGACGTGTATTCCGGCGGCATGGCCGAAAGCATCCTCGGTGAAGCGATCAAGGACCGTCGCGACAAGGTGCTGATCTCGACCAAGGCGACCTTCCGCTTCGACGAGAACGATCCCAATGCCGTCGGCTCCTCGCGCTTCCACCTGCTGCGCACGATCGACGCGCAGCTCAAGCGCCTCAACACCGATTACATCGATCTGTTCCAGCTGCACGGCTTCGATGCCAAGACGCCGGTGGAGGAAACGCTGCGCACGCTCGACGACCTCGTACGCGCGGGCAAGATCCGTTACCTCGGCGTGTCGAACTTCTCCGGCTGGCACCTGATGAAGTCGCTCGCGGCCGCCGATCGTCATGGCTGGACGCGTTACGTCGCCAACCAGGCGTACTACTCGCTGATCGGTCGCGATTACGAATGGGAGCAGATGCCGCTAGGCCTCGACCAGGGCATCGGTGGCGTGATCTGGAGCCCGCTCGGCTGGGGCCGACTCACCGGCAAGATCCGTCGCGGCCAGCCGCGTCCGGAAGTGAGCCGCCTGCCGGGCAGTTCGGATTTCGGTCCGCCGGTGGACGAGGAAGTGCTGTATCGCGTCGTGGACGTGCTTGACGAAATCGCCGCGGAAACCGGCAAGACGGTGCCGCAGATCGCGCTCAACTGGCTGCTGCAACGCCCGACCGTGTCGACGATAGTCATTGGCGCGCGCAACGAGGAACAACTGAAGCAGAACCTCGGCGCGGTGGGCTGGAACCTCACCCCGGCGCAGGTCGCGAAGCTGGATGAAGCCAGCGCCGTGACGCCCGCGTATCCGTACTGGCACCAGCGCACGTTCGAACGCAATCCGTCGCCGGTGTGATCGCGACGTTCCTTCCCCCGCACCAGGACACGCCATGAAAGCCGTAGCGCTGACCCGTTACCTCCCCATCGACGATCCGCAATCGCTCGTCGATGTCGAATTGCCCGATCCGTCCGCACCCGCCGGCTTCGATCTGCTCGTGCGCGTCGAAGCCGTCTCCGTGAATCCGGTCGACACGAAAGTGCGTTCGCCCAAGCCGCAGGTGGAGGCGCAGCCGAAGGTGCTCGGCTACGACGCCGCGGGCATCGTCGAGGCCGTGGGCGACAAGGCCACGGGCTTCAATCCCGGCGATCGCGTGTATTACGCGGGTGATATCACGCGTTCGGGCAGCAACGCGCAGCTGCAACTCGTCGATTCGCGCATCGTCGCGCTTGCGCCAAAGACGCTCGACGCCGCCCAGTCCGCCGCGTTGCCGCTGACCGCGCTCACGGCGTGGGAACTGCTGTTCCAGCGCATGCCGTACGACAGCGAGCATGGCGGCAAGGGCAAGTCGCTGCTGATCATCGCCGGTGCCGGCGGCGTGGGTTCGATCGCGATCCAGCTGGCGCGTCGCGCCGGCTTCACCGTGATCGCCACCGCATCGCGCGAGGACACCATCGCGTGGTGTCGCGAGCTCGGCGCGCAGCATGTGATCGACCATCGCAAGCCGCTGCATCCGCAACTCAAGGCGCTGGGTTTCGAGACGGTCGATGCGGCGTTGAACCTGTACGACACGAATCGTTACTGGGAAGAACTGGGCGAGATCCTCGCACCGCAGGGCCATGTCGGACTCGTGGTCGAACCGAAGGAACCAGTGCGACTGGGCGATCCATACAAGTTCAAGTGCATCGGCATCCACTGGGAAATGATGTTCGGCCGCCCGCGTTTCCAGACGCCGGACATGGACGAACAGGGCCGCATCCTGGCGCGCGTCGCGACGCTGATCGACGAGGGCGTGTTGCGCGGGACGCATCGCGAAACGTTGTCGCCGATCGATGCGGCGAATCTGCGCGAGGCGCACCGCCGGTTGGAATCGGGGACGACGATCGGGAAGCTGGTGCTTTCGGGTTGGTAATTTCGTGGCCTTTCCGTCGGCGCGGTCTAGCCCCTCTCCCTGCGGGAGAAGGGGTTGGGGTGAGGGTCGGAACGTGAGAGCACGCGCGCATGCGCGATGCGCTCTGTAGCCCGGGTAAGCGAAACGCACCCGGGGCCTGTCACGCTCACCCTGGTGCGCTTCGCTTACCTGGGCTACAAAGCAGAAGCGAGATGGGTTCCAGCTTTCGCTGGAATGACGGTGAGATGTGGAACCGCCGACGGAGTGCCCACACGCTACGGCCCTGGGTACCGGCTTTCGCCGGGATGACGGTAGGTGCGGGATCTACGACCTACCCGAACCGCCCCAACACCTCACGCACACCCGCCAGATAACTCCCGCCAAAGAGGTTCAGGTGGTTGAGCAGGTGGTAGAGGTTGTAGATCGGCGCGCGATCGCGCCAATCGTTCGCCAGCGTTGAATTCGCCCCATACGCGCGCCAGAACGCGTCCGGCGGCGAGCCGAACAGCGTGAGCATCGCCAGTTCCGACTCGGCCCAGCCGAAATGCACGGCGCCGGCGTCGAGCAAGGCCGGCACGCCGTCGCTGCAGCAATGCAGGTTGCCCATCCACAGATCGCCATGCAGCAGCGACGCAGGCTGCGCCGGGATCAGGTCGGATAAACGCAAACAGATGCGCTCGATCGCATCGCCGTCGTCCGCAACAAGATGGCCGCCTTCCAGCGCACGACGCGCCTGCGGGCGCAGGCGGTGATCGGCGAAGAACGCCCAACCATCGTCCATCCACGCATTCGCCTGCGGCGTCGCGCCGCAATAGCCATCGCGCTTGAAGCCGAAACGATCGTTACGCAGCGCATGCTGCGCCGCGAGGCCTTCGCCCGCGATCGTCCAGAACTTCTCCTTCGGCGCGCCTTCGCCGAGGTCTTCCAGCACCAGCCGCTCCGGTTCCAGCGCCAGCACGCGCGGCACGCGCAATGCGCCCGCGCCAGCCAATGTCGCCAGCCCCGTTGCTTCGGCGGAATAGAAATCCGCCGGCGCACCCGGCCAGCGCTTCACGACGACCTCGAGATTGCGGTACGTCGTGTGCGAGATCTGCTGGCGGCCTTCGCTCATGGGCGTTGCGTCACGCAGCCTGTGCGTCGTCGCGACGATCGCGCTTGAGCACCGCCACCGGTTCGGCCCACGCGTTGCCGCCGCGACGCTTGCTGGTCGCAAGCACCAGGTCCGACGGCTCGAACACGTTGAGGTTGTGCGTGATCGGCGTGGTCAGGATGTACTGCGCATCGGTCGAACGCAGGAAGCGGCCGACCTTCTCGATGTTGAACACGTCCAGGTGCGCGAAGGGCTCGTCGATGAACACGAAGCCGCCCGGCTGGTCCTCGTCGCGCAGCAGGCCGACGAGCAGCAGCAGCGACTTCATCACCTGCTGGCCGCCGGACGCTTCACCGTCGTCCAGCCCGATCCAGCCCTTGCGATCGAAATCGAACTTCACCGTCAGCCCGGCCTGCGCGAGCGCGACGTCCTCGTTCACCAGTTCCGGCATTTCGACATCGACGCCGATGCCGGCCAGTTCGCCCAGCGCTGCGAGGTTCTTCTTGTAGCGGCGCACCGTCGCGCGCAGCACGTTGATGTACGCGCCACGTGCTTCCTCGGTGATGCGACGCGCGCGATGCAGGTGTGTCTCGCGCTTCCCGATGGCCGACTCCAGTCCATCGTGATCTGCGGCGAACTTGTCGCGAAGCGCGATGCACGACGCGTCCTCGATGTAGCCGCCACGCTGCATGCGCTCGTCGATGCGTTCGAGCTCGCGTCGCACCGCGCCGGCGCTTTCGTACTCGTCGCGCGCCTGGCGCAACGCGTCGGCACTGCGCCATGCCGACGGCATCAGCGCGCGCTTGCGGCGGAACTCGACGATGCGCTGCACCAGCTGTTGGCGTTCCTGCGCGATCTGCTGCGCGCGTTCCCGCACTTCGTTGTCGAGTGAGCGGATCTCACCCGCGCGCGTGGCATCGGCGATGCTTTCGGCCTTGTCCTCGGCTTCGAAGCCATCCAGTCGCGAACGCGCTTCGGACAGCGCAAGCGCCGCCTGCTGTGCGGCTTCGGCCATCGCCGGAAGGCGCTCGGCGGCATCGGCGAATTCCGCCGCACGCGTCACCAGTTCCTGGCCCGCATCCAGGCCCAGCAGGCGTGCCTGCTCCGCATCGACGCGCTTGCCCAGCTCGCTCAGCTCGTCCTCGCGCGTGTGCGCACGCTGCTGGATTTCGATCTGCTCGGCACGCAGTTCGTCCAGGCGCGCCTGTCGTGCGCCGCTACCGAAATGCGGGGCACCACCGCCGATATGACGACCGCCACGATGTTCGCGCAGATAGCCCTTGAGCGTGATCCAGTCCTGCCCCTTCGGCAGGCGGCGGCCGTCCTCGATGTCCTCCACGCGCTGGATCTTGTCCAGTTGCTTGGGCAGCCACGACGGCGGCTCGGCGGAGAACTTCACCACTTCCAGCAGCGAGCCCTTCGTCGCCTTCTCCACCGGCGTGCGCGTGGACACGACGAAGTGGCGGTACTGCATCTTCTCGCCGAGCTTCCACGCCGCGCCTTCGTCGCGCGGATTCTCCAGCACGACCAGGTGGCGATACGGCGCGAGCACGGCTTCCACCGCGACCGACCACTTCGGATCGACGATGTCGACCAGCTCGGTGAGCACGCGATGTTCGATGTTCGCGTTGTCCAGCGCGGTGCGGAAATCGCGCTCGAACGGCTCGACGATTCGACCGCCGCCGCTGAGCGCGGCGACCTGCGCGGCGATCTCGCCGGTGCGCAGGCGATCGCGTTCGGCTTCCAGTTTGAGTTCGGCCTGACGGCGACGACCTTCCTCGACACGGCGGCTCAGCGCTTCGACATCGAGCGCGCCGCGCTGCGCCTGCACGCGCGCGAGCTCGTCGCGGCGACGCACCAGCATCTCGGCATCGCGTGCGTGGTCGCGCGCGGCGGTGAACTCCATTTCGCAGGCGCGTACGTCGGCGCGGGCGCGTTCGATCGCGATGCGAAGTTCGTCGTGCTGCCCAACGGCGTTGCTTTCGCGCGTGCGCAGGTTGTCCTGTACGCGCTCGCGTTCGCGCAGCGCGCGGCGCAGGCCGGTCAGGCGCGGACGCGCGCCTTCCAGCGTCGCGCGAAGGTCAGCCAGCTCGATCTTCGGCGCGATTTCCGCCTGAAGCCGCTGGCGCTGGTTGCGCAGCGCCTGGCCCTCCTCGAACGAACGCACGTCCACGCGCGCGGATTCGAGCTTGAAATGCAGCTCGCCCAGGCCGTGGCGCAGTTGTTCGATTTCCTTCTCGACGTCGAGCTGTTCGGACTTGGCACGCTGGTAATCGTCCAGCACCGCCTTGTCTTCGAATACGTCGAACACCAGTTGCAGCAGTTCGCGCGGCGAAAGCTGGCAGAGCTTGTCGGTCGCGCCCTGCTCGAGCGTGAGCACGCGGCAGATCGCGCGCGTGAGGCCGGCGCCTGCCAGACGCACGCGGTAATCGCGCACACCGAGCCATTCGCCCCCCTGCTCGATCTGTTCGACCGGCACGTCGCCGGCGAGGATCTGGTAATCGCGCGACCAGTCGCCGCCGCGCTTGCGGATGCGGCATGCGAGCGTGACGGTCTCGTCCTTGATCGGGAAGAATGGACGACCGCCGCGGCGATCCGGGCGATTGCTCACTACCGCGCGCAGCCACGCCTGGCCCTTGCCGTTGTGGCGAAGATAGGTCTTGTAATCGCGGGCGGTCTCGCGGTCTTCGATCGCGAGCAGCGTGCGCAGCGCATCGAGCAGCGTCGTCTTGCCCGAACCGTTCGGGCCGACGACGGTGATGACGGAGGCATCCAGCGGCAGCTGGAAACGCTGCCAGTAATCCCAGTGCACGACTTCCAGGCTGCGGAACTCAAACATCGACCGGCGCCTCTTCGTTGGCTTCGCTGCTTTCGTTGGACTCGTTTGTTTCGGACGTCGCGTCGTATGCGTCGTCCTCGACGCTGTCGGCGTTGGCCGCCTGCGTCGCGCGCGCCTGTTCGACCACGAACGACAGTGCGCCATCCATCACGCGACTGGCGATGCGCTCGTAATCGAAGGCCAGATCGAGCAGCGGGCCTTCGGCGATGCGCTCCTTGCGGCGCACGATGAACCCGTGCCGCTGCAACACGCCCAGCGAAAGATTGATGCGGAACTTGCCGCCAAGCTTGTCGCCGAAGTCGGCGACGAGCGTGCGTTCGTTGATAGGTTCGACCATGTCCTGACCGACCGGCACCGGCTTGAGTTCGGCGAACATCTGCTCCTGGTCCTGCTGGCGGTCGCTTTCCTGGCGCGCGATCTGGCGCTGCCGTTTGGGCAGCACGAGCAGCGACCACAGCACGACCAGCAGCGCGAGCGCGTCGCGGTCCAGCTGCAGGTTGCTCGCGGCCCATGCGCGCGCACTGCCGAAGACTTCGTTTTCCTGCGCGCGCGCCACGCCGACGGCGACGTGCGCGGCGAAGGGATGTTCGAGCAGCCGCAGGCCAGCGCCGGCGAGGCGGCGATCGAGTTCGTCGCGCAGTTCGGCGTCGACCAGGAGCTGTCGCACCGCATGGTCATCGCGCGGCAGCCAGCGCTCGGCGAGCAGGCGGGCGATCAAGGTTGCGGTGGGGTCGCTCATCGGGATTCCGTGGGTTTGGCGGCTTTGGACTTCTTCCGCTTCGGTACTGCGGTTCGCTTTTGCTCGTCATCCCGGCGAAGACCGGGATCCAGGCCCGTTACCTCTGGATCGCTCGCGACTTCCGACGCTTCGGGCCTGAGTCCCGGCTTTCGCCGGGACGACGTTCTTTTGGGTTCGGCTGTCTCATCGGGCTCATCGGCTTCGACGACGACGACATCGCCTTCGTCATCCGCCTTGCCCGTTAACCACGCACGACTCATGTACGCCACGCCCGCGCGGTTGACCTGTTCGAACTGCGTGCCGACCTTCCACCGCAGCGGCAACTGCGCGATGGACGCGCTGACGCCGTTGCGGTTCTCCGCACCCGGATCGCCGATCAGGCCCAGCAACGACAGCCGGTAGGCGCTGACCGCAAACCCTTCCTGCGGGACCCAGTCGGACAGAGCCGTGTCCACGTCGTCTTCCAGCGCCGCCAATTGCGACAGCCATTGTTCGGCGTGCAGGTAATCCTGTTCGGCGACCGGCGCCTGCGTGTCGTCGGGCGCGTCCTGGGCGAGCGGCAGCGAGGCGTCTTCCTGCGCCTGCCGCTCGCGTTCGACCAGTTCGTATTCGGCGACGTCGAGCGCGATCGGCGCCAGCATGAACGCCGGCGCGACCACGCGCGCGAAGGCCTCGTCGGCCAGCGCGGCGAGCGCATCGCCGTCGAGTCCGCGCAGGTAACGGTTCACGTCGGAAGACGACAGACCGCTCGCGCCGATATGGACGCGATGGCGGTCGAGCTGGTTCAGCGCGCGCTGGAAGACGGACGCCTGGCGCAGCATCGAGCTCTGCGCGCGGCCGATCTGCTGCGCTACGCGATGCGTGGCGGCGTCGAGTTCCTCGTCGGCGGCGATTTCCTTGACGATCGCCGTACCCTTCTCGACCCATTGCCATACCTGCTGCAAGGTCCCGGCAGCACGCTGGATGCGGTGCTCGGAACCGCTGAGCACGGCCTGGTCGAAGTCCTCGCGGTATTCGTTGAGGCGCGAGAGCAGGTGCTGCAGGTCGTCGCCGCGCACGCGACCGACCGCCTGGCCGGCGGCGAGCTGCGCGGTGACATAGGCCAGTTCGTCGCCTTCGCGGTTGAACTGGAGCAGCAGGCCGATGGCCGACAGCGCCTGGCGGCCGACCGGGCTGATGCGGTAGCGCTGGGTGTCGTTGTCCCAGCGCAGCAGGTCGTTCTCGCGCAGGCGCCCCAGGACGGTGTCGAACTTCACCGGGTCCAGGTAGGCGAAGTGGTCGCGCAGCTCCTGCGGGCTCCAGTCCGGAGCGGCGCCGCGCTCGCCGATCGCACGCAGCACCAGCAGCCGCACCATCACGCTCTCCTCGCCGCCGTGGAACAGGGTCGAGAACGCGCGCAGGAGGTCGCGGGCGGACAGCAGCGGGTGCAGGTCGGGCAGGTCGGCCGCGACGATGCCGGCGCGGAGGTAGTCCTGCAGGGGTGCGGAAGCGTCGTCCATAAAGGACCGGAAACTACGGGTGGGCCATGTTCGGCGAGGCCCGGGCCCGACACAACTCTTGCGCGGCGGCGGATTTTGCGCAGGGGCGTGTCGTTCGTCGGGAGGTGCGGCCATGTCGATGCGCCGGGGACCCGTTCGTCGTATCCATGAGGGTCGGCACCGTTGCCGGCCCCTTTCGATCAGGAGTGGACGTATGAAACGATTCCTCGCCGTTTTCCTGGGCTCGGCCGCGTCGATGGACGCCTGGAAGGCCCTTCCGGAGTCCGAACGCAACCGACGCGAGCAGGACGGCATGAAGGCCTGGGGCGACTGGGTGGAGCGGAACAAGGCCGCGATCGTCGACAACGGCTCGCCGCTGGGCAAGACCAAGCGGATCGGCCCCAAGGGCATCGGCGACGTCCGCAACGAGCTGGCGGCCTGGACGGTGGTCGAAGCCGAGTCCCATGAAGCCGCGGCCCGGATGTTCGAGGGACATCCGCACTTCTCCATATTCCCCGGCGATGCGGTGGAGGTGATGGAGTGTTTGCCGATGCCGGAAGTGGCGGGCTGATCCGCTGCCCCGTAGCCCGGGTAAGCGAAGCGCACCCGGGACGCCGGCTACGGTGCGCTTGACGGCCCCCGGGTGCGGCTTCGCCTTACCCGGGCTACGACGCTGGCTCGTCCGGCCATTCGTCGCAACCGGCTTGATGCCGCCGGGCTTTCGCGGCATCGTGCCGGCTTCCGTACGCCAGCGTACATATCGACGAAATCCGCCGATGACGGCCGCCAGCCCGCTCAGCTTCGCCCCCTCCGCGTCGACCGAACCCCACCCGCTCTACCCGCACCTGTTCGCCCCGCTGGACCTGGGCTTCTGCACCCTGCCCAACCGCGTCCTGATGGGCTCGATGCACACGGGGCTGGAGGACAAGGCAGCGGACTTCCCGAAGCTCTCCGCCTACTTCGCCGAGCGCGCGGCCGGCGGCGTCGGCCTGATCGTCACCGGCGGCTTCTCGCCCAACCTCGCCGGCTGGCTCAAGCCGTTCGGCGGGACGATGCGCTTCCCGTGGGAAGTACGGCGGCACCGGCAGGTCACCGGCGCGGTGCACGCGCACGGCGGGCGAATCTGCCTGCAGATCCTGCATGCCGGCCGCTACGGCTACAGCCCGCTGCAGGTGGCGCCGAGCAAGCTGAAGGCCCCGATCAACCCCTTCACCCCGCGCGCCCTGTCGGCCGGCGGCGTGGAACGGCAGATCCGTGCGTTCGTGCGCAGCGCGACGATGGCGCGCGAGGCCGGCTATGACGGCGTCGAGGTCATGGGCTCGGAGGGTTACCTGCTCAACCAGTTCACGGCGCCGCGCACGAACAAGCGTGGCGATGCGTGGGGCGGCGATGCGGCCAGGCGCATGCGCTTCGCGGTGGAGATCGTCCGCCGCATCCGCGAGGCCTGCGGGCCGGATTTCATCATCGTCTACCGGCTCTCGATGCTGGATCTGGTCGATGACGGACTGGCGTGGGACGAGGTCGTGCAGCAGGCGCTGGCGATCGAAGCGGCTGGCGCGACGCTCATCAATACGGGTATCGGCTGGCACGAGGCGCGTGTACCGACCATCGCCACCTCGGTGCCGCGCGCGGCGTTCACCGGCATCACGGCGCGCCTGAAGCCTCATGTGCGCGTGCCGCTGGTGACGACCAACCGCATCAACATGCCCGACGTCGCCGAAGGCGTGCTGGCGCGCGGCGAGGCCGACATGGTGTCGATGGCGCGCCCCCTGCTGGCCGATCCGCAGTGGGTGAACAAGGCGCGCGAGCATCGGGCGCTCGACATCAATACGTGCATCGCCTGCAACCAGGCGTGCCTGGACCATGTATTCGAGAACAAGACCGCGAGCTGCCTGGTCAACCCGCGCGCCTGCGCCGAGACCGAACTGAACTACGTGCCGACGAAGACGCCCAAACGCATCGCCGTGGTCGGCGCCGGGCCGGCCGGACTGGCGGCGGCGACGGTCGCCGCCGAGCGCGGGCACGCGGTGACGCTGTTCGAGGCGACGGGCGAGATCGGCGGGCAGTTCAACCTCGCCAAGCGCATCCCGGGCAAGGAGGAGTTCCACGAGACGCTGCGCTACTTCGGCCGCCGGCTGGAGCAGACCGGCGTGGACGTGCGCCTAGGCACCTACGCCGAAGCCGCGACGCTGGCGGGCTTCGACGCGGTGGTGCTGTCCTCCGGCATCCGCCCGCGCGAAGTGGACTTCCCGGGCGCCGACCACCCGAAGGTCGTCAGTTATCTGGACGTCCTGAGCGGTCGCGTCGTGCCGGGCCGCAAGGTGGCGGTCGTCGGCGCGGGCGGCATCGGTTTCGACGTGGCCGAATTCCTGGTCGAACACGGACCGAGCGCCGCGCTCGATCCCGCCCGCTGGCGCGCCGAATGGGGCGTGGACCTGGGCTACGACGCCAATCGCGGTGGGCTGGCCGCACCGAAGCCCGAGGCGCCGGCGCGCGAGGTCTGGCTGCTGCAGCGTTCGGCCGGCCGGCCCGGCGCGCGCCTGGGCAAGACGACGGGCTGGATCCACCGCGCCACGCTGAAGGCAAGGAAGGTGCGGATGCTCGGCGGCGTCGAATACCTCGGCGTGGACGACGAGGGCTTCCACGTCCGTGTGGACGGAAGCGAGCAGGTGCTGGCGGTGGACCACGTCGTGGTCTGCGCGGGCCAGGAACCCTTCAAACCGCTGGCCGAAACGCTGGCGACGCAGGGCACGACGGTGCACGTGATCGGCGGTGCGGATGTCGCGGCGGAGCTGGATGCGAAGCGGGCCATCGCCCAGGGAAGCCGCCTCGCGGCGCAACTGTGACGAAATGCGCAGCCCTTGCTGGGCAAGGGCTGCAGGGGTGTTGAGAGGCCGATAAGGCGCTTCGCTTCCTCACCCCGCCCGGTCGCTTCGTCGCATCCCTGAACGGGCGTTCGGGTTTCCGGTGGCCGGAAGCCGGTACCAATTCCCGTTTCGATACAAGGAGTTGCAATAGGACCGGCCGATTTCCAGCCGGATCGCAGAGGCCCGGTCAAGCCCCCGGCATTCACCCCGCGTTTATCTTCGCGCCGCTACCTTGCGCCAACTTTTTCGGCCACCCCTCTTGGTGGCGACCCTCACCGCCCGCGTACCGAACGAAGTTCGCGTGGATTGGTGAATGGGCAAAAGCGCGCCGCAGAGTGCGCTGCCCTCCCCAGTACGCCATGCCGGTTCGTGCCGTGGCCTGCCTCCCCTTCGGGAAGCGGCCGTGATGCGGACAGGCGCAACGGAGCAAGGAGTCCGATTAGATGAAACTGGCTTGGATACTGTGGCTGGCCTCCGTGCTTCCGCCACAAACCGCCGACTCGCTGTGCCTGAGCACCACCGTCTACCTGGAAGCGCGCGACCAGTCGGTCCGCGGCCAGAAGGCGGTCGCCGAGGTCGCCCTGCGCCGCCGCGACAGCGGCCTGTGGGGCAACACCGTCTGCGACGTGGTGACCGCGCGCAAGCAGTTCGCACCCACGCTCGTGTCCCCGGGCACGCAGCTGAGCAATACCGAAGCCTGGGCGGAGGCGGTCACCATCGCCCTCGACGCCGAGCGCAACTGGGCCCTCCCGCCCGGCCAGCGCAAGGAAATCGTCCCCGGTGCGAGCCACTTCGCCGCGCACGCCATCGCCAGCCCGTCCTGGCGCACGGCGTACCAGGTGGCCACGATCGGCGATCACACCTTCTATAAGGTGCAATCGCTGAAGCCGCGTCGCTCGTAAGCGCCGCACGCGAGCCTTCCGGCCCCGACCGGAAGGCGTCCGGCAACCGCCCGTCGGACAATGAACCGTTGCACCCGCGTCGTTGAGCGGGCCTCACGCGCCCGGTCATAGTGTCGGGATCCGCTGTCCCTCAAGGATCCCCGCATGAAGCTCTACACCAAGCCCGGCGCCTGCTCGACCGCCGACCACATCGCGCTGCAGTGGACGGGCCAGCCGTTCCAGCTGGAGATCCTCGACAAGGATTCGATGAAGGCGCCCGCCTTCCTCGCGATCAATCCGGCCGGCGCCGTGCCGGCGGTCGTCGACGGCGATTTCGTGCTGACGCAGAACGCCGCGATCATGGGCTACATCGCCGATTCCTTCCCCGAGGCCGGCCTCGCCGGCGACGGCAGCCCGCGCCAGCGCGCCGAGGCCGCCCGCTGGCTCGCCTTCGTCAATTCCGACCTGCACCCGGCGTTCAAGCCGCTGTTCGGGCCGGGTGCCTTCATTGGCGACGAGAGCCAGTTCGACGCGGTGAAGCAGGCTGCCCGCAAGCGCGTGCGCGCGCTGTTCGAATCGGCCGACCGCCAGCTCGCCGGCAAGCAGTGGATCGCCGGTTTCCGCAGCTACGCCGATCCCTACCTCTACATCACGCTGCGCTGGGCGCAGGGCATCGGCATCGACCTGTCGGGTCTGGATAACCTGGCCGCGTTCAAGGCGCGCATGGAAGCCGATCCGGGCGTGCAGAAGGCGCTGGGCATCGAAGGCCTTGCGTAACGGTTTGCTCGATGCATGAAGCGCGAAGGCGGCCCTGGGCCGCCTTCGTGCGTTCTGGAACCTGCGCTCGCTGTCAGGCCTGTTCGAGCGCGCGGAATCGTCGCTCCATCTCCGCGGCGAATTCGGTATCGCGCGCCTTCGCCAATGCGGTGCTGAAGTCCGGCAGCAGGGCCATCAGTTCGCCCATGTCCGTGCAGCGCTCGACCTTCAGCTGGAGGAAATAGCCGCGCAGGCCGAGGTGCTCGCGCACGGTCTCGGACATCATCGTGTAGAGCGCGGAATAGCCTGCCGCAGCCGACGAAGCCGCCGGTGCGCTGGACGCTGCGAACGCCGGCACGTTGCGCTCGGAAGGCGGCGGCGATGGCGGCGTTGCGGGTCGCGCGGATTCGCGGATCGTCGCAGCCGCTGCAGCAGCGAGGCTTTGCGGCACGGCGATCAGGCCCAGTGCTTCCAGCTGCTGGAGCGCATCGTCCGGCGATTTCAGACCGGCCATCACGCCACGCAGCTGCGCCACGTTGCGCTGCCCGTCCACCATCAACAGGATCGATCGCAGCCCGTTGGGCAGCTTCTGCGTGCGATTCTGGATTTCGTCGCGACCGGCGTCGGTCTTGTTGGGCACTTCGTCGTCGCGCATGGTTCCCCCCGGACCATTGGCTGCGAAAGCCGCCCGACTATGCCACGGTTTGCGGGGCGCATGCGTGTGCTGCGACGGCCGGCGCTCCGACTTTGCCAACCCTGCCGCAAAACACGGCCGCACTTCACCGGGGTCCGGATACGAAAAGGCCGCGCAGTGCGCGGCCTTTTCGATGGTGCATGGCGCGGGCGATCAGCGCTTGGCGATATCCACGTACGCGCGATCTTCCGGACCGACGTAGTTCGCGCTCGGGCGGATGATCTTGCCGTCCTCGCGCTGCTCGATCACGTGCGCGCTCCAACCCGTGGTGCGCGCGACGACGAACAGCGGCGTGAACATCGGCGTCGGGATTCCCATCATGTGGTAGGCCGATGCGCTGTACCAGTCGAGGTTCGGGAACATCTTCTTGGTGTCCATCATCAGGTTCTCGATGCGCTCGGACACGTCGAACAGCGTCATGTTGCCGCCATCGCTGCACAGCTTGCGCGAGATCTCCTTGATGATCGGATTGCGCGGATCGCCGATGGTGTACACCGGATGGCCGAAGCCGATGATGATTTCCTTGCGCTCCATGCGAGCGCGGATATCGGCTTCGGCTTCATCGGCCGAGCCGTAGCGGCTGATGATGTCCATCGCCACTTCGTTCGCGCCACCGTGCTTCGGCCCACGCAGCGCGCCGATCGCGCCGGTGATGCACGAATGCAGGTCCGAACCGGTGCCCGCGATGACGCGTGCGGTGAAGGTCGATGCGTTGAACTCGTGTTCTGCGTAGAGGATCAGCGACTTGTCGAGCGAATCGGCGTGCAGCTGCGAAGGCTCCTCGCCATGCAGCAGGTGCAGGAAGTGCGCGGCGACGGAATCGTCGTCGGTCTCCACGTCGATGCGGCGACCATTGCGCGTGAAATGCCACCAGTACAGCAGCATCGAACCGAAGCTGGCGATGAGCTTGTCGGCGATGTCGCGCGCTTCCGACGCCGGATGGCCTTCGCGCTCGGGCAGCACCGTGCCCAGCACCGAGCAGCCGGTGCGCAGCACGTCCATCGGATGCGCGTTGGCGGGAACCAGTTCCAGCGCTTCGGACACGATCGCCGGCAGGCCGCGCAGGCGCTTGAGCTTGGCCTTGTACTGCTTCAGCTGCGAAACGGTCGGCAGCGCGCCGTGGACGAGCAGGTGCGCTACTTCCTCGAAGGTCGACTTCGTCGCCAGGTCGTGGATGTCGTAGCCGCGGTAGTGCAGGTCGTTGCCGCTGCGGCCGACGGTGCACAGCGCGGTGTTGCCCGCGGCGGTGCCGCTGAGCGCGACGGATTTCTTGGGCTTGGGCAGGACCTGGTTGGTCTCGGTCATCGGGTTTCTCCTCGTGCGTGGTCCGGCGGATTCTGACCGGTCGGACCGGGGTGCGACGTTGTCTGGACTGAAAGGGGCGACAGCGGGGTATTCGAACAAAGCCAGCCTGCGACGAGCCTGTCGCAGCCGACCGTGGTGGGCCGGATCGCGCCCGCCACGGTCGCAGGGCGGACGGACGCGCCGGCGGAGATGGGCACAGGGGGAATCCACATCTAAGGATGCCCTGTAACGCTCCGTCGGCCGACCTTTTCGTTACTTCTTGCCGCTGGCGAACAGCGAGTCGAGCTTGTCCTCGTAGGCGTGGTAGCCCAGGAAGTCGTACAGCTGCGCGCGCGTCTGCAGCGTATCGACGATGTTCTTCTGCGTGCCTTCGCGGCGCACGGTTTCGTAGAAGTTCAGCGCCGCCTTGTTCATCGCGCGATACGCGCCGCAGCAGTACAGCGCGATGTCGACGTTCGCGTCGCGCAGCTCGTCGGTGGTGAAGAACGGCGTGGAGCCGAACTCGGTCAGGTTCGCGAGGATCGGCACCTTCACCGCGGCCTTGAACCTGCGGTAATCGTCGAGCGAATTCATCGCTTCGGGGAAGATCATGTCGGCACCGGCTTCGACGTAGGCGACGGCGCGCTCGATGGCCGCATCGAGGCCTTCGGTCGCGGCGGCGTCGGTACGCGCCATGATCACGAACGATTCGTCGGTGCGCGCATCCACGGCGGCCTTCACGCGATCGACCATCTCGTCCTTCGGCACGACTTCCTTGCCCGGGCGATGGCCGCAGCGCTTCTGCCCGACCTGGTCTTCCATGTGCACGGCGGCGACGCCGACGTTGATGAAGGAGCGGATGGTGCGCGCGATGTTGAAGGCGCCGCCCCAGCCGGTGTCGATGTCAACCAGCAAGGGCATCTGGGTGGCATCCACGATCCGGCGGGCGTCGGTGAGGACGTCCTCCATCGTGCTGATGCCCAGGTCCGGCATGCCCAGCGAGTTGGCGGCCACGCCGCCGCCGGACAGGTACAGCGCCTTGTAACCGGTGCGCTTGGCCATCAGGCCGGCGTAGGCGGTGATGGCGCCCATCACCTGCAAGGGGGTTTCTTCGGAGAGCGCGGCGCGAAAGCGGGCGCCGGCGGAATTCGAGGGGTTCATGGCGTCTCCTGGTGAGACGGACATTTTAGCCGACGGGGCGAGGCGGCCGGTTTGCGGGGTGGGATGGGAATGGGCTTTCCCGCCCTGGCACCCTTGCTACAGGATCGAACCCCATTCACCCGCCCGCGTCCGCCCCCCGTTCCAGCGCGCGTTTCACTTCCTCCAGCGCACCGGGATCGTCCAGCGTCGACAGATCGCCCGGGTCGCGGCTTTCGGCCAGTGCCTGCAACGAGCGCCGCAGCAGTTTGCCCGAGCGCGTCTTCGGCAGCGCGTTCACCACGTACACGCGCGCCGGCTTCGCGACGCCGCCGAGCTGCTCCACCACGCGCTGCTGCATGCCCGCCGCCGCATCCGACGCCGACTCGTCCTGCCGCTTGAGCGTGGCGAACACCACCGGCACCTGCCCTTTCAGCTCGTCGTGAACGCCGATCACCGCCGCTTCGGCGACGCTGGGATGCGTCGAGCACGATTCCTCGATCTCGCGCGTGCCCAATCGATGCCCGGCGACGTTGATGACATCGTCCGTGCGGCCCAGGATGAAGGTGTAGCCGTCCTCATCGCGGATCGCCCAGTCCAGCGAGCTGTACAACAGTTCCTTGAAGTGGCTGAAATAGCTCGACAGGAACCGCGCGTCGTCGTTCCACACCGTCGTCAGGCAACCCGGCGGAAGCGGCGGTTCGATCACCAGCACGCCCTTGGTTCCGGCTGGCACGTCGTCGCCGGTGACATCGTCGATCACGCGCAGCTTGTAGCCCGGCGTCGGCAAACCGGGCGAGCCGAACTTCACCGGCTTCAGGTCCAGCCCCGGCATCAGCGACAACACCGGCCATCCTGTTTCGGTCTGCCAGTAGTTGTCGATGATGGTCTTGCCGATGCCTTCGGTAATCCACTTCGCGGTCGGCTCGTCCAGCGGTTCGCCGGCGAGGAACAGCCACTGCAGCTTCGACAGGTCGTGTTTCTTCAGGAACGCGGCGTCCTGTTTCTTCAGCACGCGGATGCCGGTGGGCGAAGAGAACATCGTGCGCACGCCGTACTGTTCGCAGATGCGCCACCACACGCCGGGGTCGGGATTCGTCGGCAATCCTTCGTACAGCACCGACGTCGCGCCTGCGATCAGCGGCCCGTACACGTTGTACGAATGTCCTACCGCCCAGCCGACATCGGAGGTGGAGAACATCACCTGCCCGGCGCGCACGTCGTAGATCGCCCACATCGACAGCGCTAGCGCGACCGCGTAGCCGCCGACATCGCGTTGCACGCCCTTGGGTTTACCCGTGGTGCCGGAGGTGTAGAGCAGATAGCTCGGCTCGTTCGACTCCAGCCATTCGACATCGACTTCCGCACCGTCGAACTGCTCGCGCAGCGGCGCGTAATGTTCGTCGCGCCCCTCGACGATGGCGTGGCCGGCATCCAGTCCGCGTTCGACGATCAGCACTTTTGGCGGCGGCGACTTCGCCGCTTCGCACGCGGCATCGACCAGCGGTTTGTACGGAATCACCTTGCCGCCGCGCATTCCTGCATCGGCGCAGATCAGCAACTTCGGCGTCGCGTCGTCGATGCGCAGTGCGAGATTGTGCGAAGCGAAACCGCCGAAGACGACCGAATGCACCGCACCGATACGCGCGCAGGCGAGCATCGCGAACACCGCCTCGGCCATGTTGGGCATGTAGATCACGACGCGATCCCCGCGACCCACGCCGAGTTCGCGAATGACGGCAGCGAACGTGTTCACTTCGCGGTGCAGCTGGCGGTAGGTGATCTCGCGCGTGACGTTCGTTTCGGACGAGATCGCCACGAGCGCAAGCTGGTCGGCACGTTCGTGCAGATGGCGATCGATCGCGTTGAAGCACAGGTTGGTTTCGCCGCCGGCGAACCATTTGCGGAACGGCGGGCTGGAATAGTCGAGGATTTTTTCCGGCGCCCTGTTCCAGTGGATCGCCCTCGCCTGCTCGCCCCAGAACTCCTCGGGTTGCTCGATCGAGCGGCGGTAGAACTCTTCATAGCGCATGGCGGCGACTCCGGACGGCGATGCGTCTTGACCAGTGCATTCAGGCTAGTCCGCGCGGCGTGAGCATTCGTTACGACGATGGTCGAAGAGGCCGGGACGCAGGCGCGAATCGCCGCCAAGCGTTTGATTCTGGGCTTCGACGCGTCGGGGCACCGCAGCTCGTCTGGCGCAATGCAGCACGCATGCGAGCACGCAAGGCGGAATTTTCACCCTGCTCCTGAATGCGGGGGCGGCGGCATTGTGACGCCCGATTCGATTCCGCCTCCCCACCTCACGGTCCGACGCTCCATGAAGTACGCCCTCCTTGCCGCCGCACTTGGCGGCCTGCTCTCCTGCGCTGCATCCGCCGCCGACTTCGACCAGTGGCCGACGCACTACACGTTCTCCGATGGCACCGATCTCGGACTCACCGGCAGCTACGCCTACGATCTCAACGATTTCTCCGGCGATCGCGGTTATGGCACGCCCGCCACGACCTTGCAGGACGACGATGCGATGCGTCGCCAGGAATTCGGCATGTTCCTCAAGAAGAAGGACGTGTACGACTTCACCGCGAGCATGGATTTCCTGACCAACGCCTGGCTCGACGTCGCGCTGCGCGTGGAAACCAGGGCTCTGTTCGGCACAGATCTGGGCCGCATACGCGTGGGCCAGTTCAAGACGCCGGTGGGCTTCGAAGCGAATACTGCCGCACGGGCGACCAGCCTGATGGAATTGTCGAGCGCGAACCAGGCGATCTTCGAAGGCCGCCGCACCGGTGTCGAGTGGTCATTGGCGCGTCCGGATTACGGCACGAGCGTGGCGTACTTCTTCGGCCACGACCTGCAGGGCGACAACCCGGGTACGACTGCCGCCGGTCGCGCGTACTGGCTGCCGGTGCATGGCGATCAGACGCTGCATCTGGGCGTGTCGGCGTCGGTCGAGAATCCGCACGGCAACACCGATGGACGCGGCGTGTACAGCGATCCCAACTCGCGCTTCCGCGCGCGTCCCGAGGCCGGCCTGACGGATGTGCGCCTGGTCGATTCGGGCAAGCTCGGGCCGACCGACCGCATCCTGCGCGGCGGGCTGGAAGGCTTGTGGATCGCCGGCCCATGGTCGTTGCAGGGCGAATACCTGCGCGGCGTTTCGCAACGCGAGAACAGTCTGGGCGATTACATCGCGCAGGGCGGCTATCTGACCGGAAGCTGGGTGCTGACGGGCGAATCGCGTCCGTATTCGAACGGCAACGTGGGCAACATCAAGCCGGCGCATGGTTACGGCGCGGTCGAACTGCTGGCGCGCTACGGCGACCTGGATCTGAACGACGACGACGTTCGTGGCGGACAGCAGCGCGACATCACCTTCGGCGCGAACTGGTACCTGACCTCGCACTTCAAGTTCCAGGCCAACTACGTGCACGTGCTCGATGAGAAGCGCACGGCGTATTCGGCGAGCGATGCGGTGGAGCTGCGGGGGCAGGTGCAGTTCTGAGGTTTGTCGTTGCGCGAATGACGGCAACAAAAAGGGCGGCCAGTGGCCGCCCTTCTCGTATTGAACCGACCGGACGAATCAGCCCAGCAGGTGCGCCACGCCCGAGCGCTCTTCTTCGAGCTCGGCCAGCGTCTTGTTGATCGCGGCCTGGCTGAAGTCGTCGACCGGCAGGTCCTTGACCATCGTGTACTCGCCATCCTTCGTGGTGACGGCGAAACCGAACATCGTGTCCTTCGGGATGCCGTAGCTGCCATCCGACGGAATGCCCATCGTCACCCACTTGCCGTTGCTGCCCAGCACCCAGTCGCGGATGTGGTCGATGGCGGCGTTGGCGGCCGAAGCGGCCGACGACAGGCCGCGCGCTTCGATGATCGCCGCGCCGCGCTTGCCGACCTTCGGGATGAACTCGTTCGCGTTCCAGTCGGCGTCGTTGATCTTGTCCTTCAGCGACTGGCCGCCCACGGTGGCGAAGCGGTAATCCGGGTACATCGTCGGGCTGTGGTTGCCCCACACGACCAGCTTCTCGATGTCGCCCACGGCCACGCCGGCCTTGTTGGCGAGCTGCGACAGCGCACGGTTGTGGTCCAGGCGCAGCATCGCGGTGAAGTTCTTCGCCGGCAGGTCCGGCGCCGACTTCATGGCGATGTAGGCGTTGGTGTTGGCCGGGTTGCCGACGACGAGCACCTTCACGTTGCGCGAGGCGACCTTGTTCAGCGCGGCGCCCTGGGCGGTGAAGATCTTCGCGTTCTCCAGCAGCAGGTCCTTGCGCTCCATGCCCGGGCCGCGCGGACGCGCGCCGACCAGCAGGGCGATGTCGGCGTCCTTGAACGCGACTTCGGCGTCATCGGTGCCGACCATGCCGACCAGCAGCGGGAACGCGCAGTCTTCCAGCTCCATCATCACGCCCTTGAGCGCGGCCTGGGCCTTCTCCATCGGCAGTTCGAGCATCTGCAGGATGACGGGCTGGTCCTTGCCGAGCATTTCGCCGGACGCGATACGGAACAGCAGCGAGTAGCCGATCTGACCGGCAGCACCGGTGACGGCAACGCGGACGGGGGTCTTCATGTGTAACTCCTGGACGAAAAAATACGGGGCGACGCGCGCCCCGTGTGATCACGAAAGTTCGGCGAAGAATTCCTGGAAACGCTGCAGGCCCGGTGCGAGCTGCGGCGTCGGGCAGGTGTAGCTGATGCGCAGTGCGCGCGGCTCGCCGAACGCCGAGCCCGGCACGCAGGCCACGCCCTTGGCTTCCAGCAGCGCGTTGCACAGATCGACGTCGTTGTTGATCCTGATGCCGGTGGGACCGTGCGTCTTGCCGAAGGCGACGCTGACGTCCGGGAACACGTAGAACGCACCCTGCGGACGCGGGCAGACGACGCCCGGAATGGCGTTCATCACCGCCATCACCTGGTCGCGCTTGGCCTGGAATTCGGCGCATTTCTGCGTCGGCACGTCCTGCGGGCCGGTGAGCGCGGCAACAGCGGCGGCGCAGACGACTTCGGGCACGTTGGTGATGTGGTTGGAGTTCATCGTCGACAGCGCCTGCGCGACGACTTCCGGACCGGCCATGAAGCCCACGCGCCAACCGGGCATGCCGTAGGTCTTGGACAGCGAGTCGAGGAAGATCACGCGATCGCGCAGTTCGGGACGCGAATGCACGAAGTTGTGGTAGCCCAGGCCGTCGAACACCATGCGGTTGTAGATGTCGTCGGTGATGATCCAGGTGTCCGGATACTTCGCGACGACATCGGCGAGCGCGTCGATCTCTTCCTTCGTGTACACCATGCCCGTCGGGTTGGACGGGTTGTTGAACAGGAAGACCTTGGGCTTCTTCGCCAGCGCAACTTCGAGCTGCTCGGGCTTGAGCTTGTAGTTCTGTTCCGGCGGGCACGGCAGCAGGTCGATCTTCGCGCCGACGATCTCGGCGATGTCGAGGTAGCTGGTCCAGTACGGCGTCGGGAACGCGATGGTGTCGCCTTCGTCGAGCAGCGCTTCGGCGAGGTTGTAGATGACGTGCTTGGCGCCGATGCCGGTGGCGCAGTTGACGCGGCCGTAGCCGGTCAGGCCGATCTTCGCCATGTGTTCGACGAACGCGTCGAGCAGCGCGTCGGGACCGCGGTTGCTGCCGTACTGGCCGCTGTCCTTGGCCAGTGCCTCGCGTGCGGCGGCGTAGACGTGCTCGCCGGGCAGGAAGTTGGGAACACCGATCGAGAAGCTGATGATGTCGCGGCCTTCGGCTTTGAGCCGCTTGGCCTTCTCGGCAACCTGCATGATCGCGCTGGGCTTGGCGCGACCGATGCGCCGGGCAAGCTGGGGCATCGCGGGAACCTCGTGGGAGTCGGATGTGGGGTTGCGCTCGCGGCCGGATCAGTCGGCTTCAGACACGCCGGAACGTCGGCCATCGAGCCTTTGGATGTTAACACGCGAGGCACGCGTGCCCGCTGCCGGCGGATGCGAAAACGCCCGCTGCGGCAAGCCGGAGCGGGCGTTCGGAACCATCACATTCGGCCGGAACACGAAGCCCCTTCAGTAAAGGGGCTGCGCGGCAGCGCGCGGATCTGGAAGCGGTGTCGCGGGGCCCGAAGTCTGCGCAGCAAACTTGGGGTCAGCCGGCTTTAACGGGCATCCAGCGTCTTGTTCCACTCGGCGACGCGATCGGCCTTGGCGGCCAGCACGCCGGCGGTGTCGCCTTCGATCTTCACCGACTTGATCGCGTCGCCCTGCTTGACGCTGTCGACGATTTCCTGGCCTTCCAGCACCTTGCCGAACACCGTGTGTTTGCCGTCCAGCCACGGGCAGGGGATGTGGGTGATGAAGAACTGGCTGCCGTTGGTGCCCGGGCCGGCGTTGGCCATCGAGAGAACGCCGCGCTCGTGGGTCAGGCCGTTGCGCGTTTCATCCTCGAAACGGTAGCCCGGGCCGCCGGTGCCGGTGCCCAGCGGGCAGCCGCCCTGGATCATGAAATCGTTGATGACGCGGTGGAAGCTCAGGCCGTCGTAGAAGCCGCGCTGGGCGAGGTTCACGAAGTTGGCGACGGTCAGCGGCGCCTTGTCGGCGGCCAGTTCGATGCGGATCGGGCCGCGCTCGGTGTCGAAGGTGGCGATGAGGCTCATGAATCCGTCTCCTGGACGTGTTTCGGGGGGAAAGTTGATGGGAAAAAGAAGGAAAGAAGGCTGCAACCGCTTCGCCGTTCAGATGGCGGCGGCGGCGACCCTTCACAAGGGGCCTCGCGCCGTCCTTCCCGGGCATCTGCCTGAACAAGCAATGGTCACCGTTGACAGGTATAATATCCGGCTACCCCTCGCTTGAGCGCCGGTCTGCCGGCCTGTCCGCATGTCCATCGAACGCCTGCGCAATATCGCCATCGTCGCCCACGTCGACCATGGCAAGACCACCCTCGTCGACTGCCTCCTGAAGCAGTCCGGCACGCTTTCCGAGCGTACCGTGCTCGCCGAGCGCGCGATGGACAGCAACGACCAGGAAAAGGAACGTGGCATCACGATCCTGGCCAAGAACACGGCCATCACCTGGCAGGGCAACCGCATCAACATCGTCGACACCCCTGGCCACGCCGACTTCGGCGGCGAGGTCGAGCGCGTGCTGTCGATGGTCGACTCGGTGCTGATCCTGGTCGACGCCATGGACGGTCCGATGCCGCAGACGCGCTTCGTGACGCAGAAGGCCTTCGCGATGGGCTTCAAGCCGATCGTCGTGGTCAACAAGATCGACCGCCCGGGCGCGCGCCCGGACTGGGTCATCGACCAGGTGTTCGACCTGTTCGACAAGCTCGGCGCCACCAACGAGCAGCTCGACTTCCCGATCGTGTACGCCTCGGCGCTGCACGGCTACGCCAGCCTCGACGACGCCGCGCGCTCGGGCGACATGACCCCGCTGTACGAAGCGATCATGAAGCACGTCGCGCCGCCGCAGGTGGACGAGGAAGGCCCGTTCC
>Ga0209676_1000745_pt1 | contig 44098 bp, 54 predicted proteins | sample AraplaCvi_mLB_r2_FD_184282 | JGI IMG/M metagenome (GOLD analysis project Ga0209676, IMG submission 184282) | Arabidopsis root microbial communities from North Carolina, USA - plate scrape MF_Cvi_mLB_r2 (SPAdes) (version 2) | ecosystem: Host-associated > Plants > Roots > Endosphere | place: USA... | reverse complement strand
CTGATACTCTTCATCTCGTAGTTGCTGGCTTTCTTCATAATTTGATAAAAATCCAACCTCAACGAGTGCACCAGGTACTTTTGAATACTTCATTAAATAAACATGATTAATGATCTTCGCTAAACGATGAGTATTGTTTAGGCTTTCTCTAAGCTCCGCTTGAACATATTTAGCAAAGCGCTCATTTTCAATTAATGATCCATAGTAAAAGGTTTGCGCTCCTTTAGAAGAAGTACCAGGTAGAGAGTTTAAATGCACTGATAAATATAAGTCTGCATTAGAATTATTAATGAGCTCTACTCTTCTTCGCAGGTCCATGCTCTTTCTTCTACTGTAACCCTTTAGGCCTTCTTCCGCTAAATCATAATCACCATCTCTTGTCATGATGACTGAAGCACCTTGCTCTTGTAAATAATCCCTTAGTTTATTCGTAATTGATAACGCAACAACTTTTTCAATTACATCACCACCAGAAGCCCCGCCATCAGGACCACCATGCCCTGCATCTAAAACAATTACTTTCCCATCTAAAGGTAATCCTTTTAATGTCCATGTCTTAGATGTCTTTTGCAATAAAGGTATACATAAAATTACAAAAACAAATGTCACTATAATTACAATTAAATGCCATCTCTTCATTTTTTCTCCCCCTGATTGTCCTATAAAAAATATATGGGACAACTAGGGAGAATATGACTTACTTTGATAAGCGAAGTCTATGTCTTCTTTCACCTTTTACATATCCGTCTAACCACCAGTTATGTAAAAAAGATTTACATTGATTAAATGGTTCAGTTTGAATATCATCTCTTCGACCAAAAACAGAAGAATAAAATAAATATGCTAACCATTCTGTTTCTTTCGCTGATCGTTTCTTTACACTTTCAATTGGCTCACCATAAAAGCCGAACCTACTATATCTAGCTCCAAGTAGATACGTCTCTACAGCTAACTCAAAACAATAATCTTCCCTTGCTTTTCTCTGATGAGTATCCGCATCTATAAAATATGCAAATGAATCCTTTAATTGGGATTTTAGTTGCAATATTTTCAATTCTTTTAATAAACTTTTTTCAAATGTAATTTGTTTAGCTCTTCTTTTTTCTCGAAAATTTGTAATAACATTCATGTTGAAACCTCCCCGTAGCAATAGTCTAAGACGAAAGGGGAATGTTCATTCAAAAAGTAGATACTTAATTTCTTCCATGTAAGAAGTAATAATTTTCATAAATCTTTCATTTTCACAAAATTTTATCGAAAGTAAAAAGCCAATACTCTGAAGTAATTGGCTTTGCTTGTAGTTAATAGACTCGGACAGATCAAAAATGCTTGTCGTTCGGTCCAAAGCCTGATGTGCAGCTTAAGTTACCATTTGACGGTATATGAGTAACGCAAGCAGGCGAAGCAACGAAGAAAGCGATCGTTCGGCGGTCAGTCTGAATGGCTTTACTTAAATGATTTCATTCTCTGAAGTAGCATTCCATCACTAGTTGGATTTTCTCCATAGATAAAATGTGGCATATGATATTTCAAGTACGTACCGTATTTACTGTTTGTATCCAATAATAATTCATCTACAAAATATGCGCCTTTTGTAAAAGAATCTAAAAATAAACTTGTAACTCCAGCATAGACACCACAAGCTACTTGAAGATAGGTGGCATTCGTACCATAATTTTTAAATGCATACTCATTATTCATTACATTGTAAACAAATCGTTCTTTATCTTCATATACAAGCAGTACACCTACTAAATCTTCACCATTTAAAGGTGCAGTTGAAGGATCAAGAAGCTTTTTATCAAAATCCATTATTTGATCGATATTATTTAAGTTTTCTCGAATTAAATTTGTTGTGTGCTCATTTACACGATACAGAAATCCACTTTCTAAATTAAATAGTTTTCCGATGATAAATACTTCTTCATGCGGCATCAAACAGCCATAAAATTGTTTATCACCTAATGTTACTTTAAATTCCACCGAATAAACATTTTCATAAAGAAAAATTGGAATATCTTGTTTCACAAACATCGGAAAGCTAGTTACAGCTTCTTCTAAAAAACAAACTGGTGACCAAGTTGTGTAAATAGTATCTTTCTGAGCAACTGAGGGATCCTCATAAAAAGAATCATCATGTTCAACGATATAACATGCTTGAGGTTTTTCAGAAGGGTGTTGATTCATTAAATCAAGTGCCATCCACTGGACTATTCCTGGGTTCATTCCAGATCCAATAATAGCTGAGGTATTTTTGAATTTTCTTTTGTTTTCCTCAAAAATTCGCAAACGCTCTTTAAGTGGAAAACCATTTTTTATACTTTCATCTTCATCTACTACTTCACTTTCTAACGCAGTGTTCACATATTTAATACCAAGCTCATTACAACACCTTAGCATTTCAACAGAATCCGCTCTTGAAACATCAATTACTAGCGACGTATTGGAATCAATTAAATGTTTGTTAAATGTAGCCAAATTATTTAAATTCATTTCATGAAATGTCACACGGTCCATCAAAACTGGCATAATCATTTCAAAATAAGATACTTCTTTTTGTTTAAGATCAATTAAATGAAATCTTGCACCTTGTAAGATGGGATAAAGTGGATCATCTTGATCTTGAAATGCTTTATTAAAAATCGATAGTACAGCCTTTGCTACGCCTCCTGAACTGCCTAAAAGTGTAATAACTGCATTCTTGTCCATTTCTTTCATATAAAACAACTCCATGAATTTGTATAGTTCTTCGCATTACTTTAGAATATGAATGCTTAGACAATCGTGTTTGGACAAGTATCATGAAAATGGATTTTAAAATAACAACAGTAAGCAAAGAAACAATAAAAATGGCCCGTAACCAGATCGATGTTAGGGGCCATTTTTCATTCATCATCATTTTTATTTCTCATCTGGTTTCTTTTCTTTCTCTTTTTCCTTTGCTTTTACTTCTTCTATACATTTTTTCATCTCTTCTTCTCTTTTCTTTTCTCTTTCTCTTTCTAACTCCCACTCCCTATCTTTTTCCTTTTCATCTATCGGTACCAAAGTTGTACTTCTAATTGGCGTATTCCCTCTCATAATTGGTCCAAATGCCATGATTGAACGCCATTCATTTGGCGTTAATGAGCCACGGTCGACCATAACAGATAAACTTAACTTTGTAGCAATTGAGGCGAACTGCAAGTTAGATGTTTCAAAAATTATTCTATTTCCACTACTTCTTTCTCTACTCGAAAAAATCTTCCTAGTAAATTCATTGCTCATTTGAATGGCTAAAGGATCAATTACACTTTCATAGTACGTATTCCATTCATTTTCATTATAAGATCCTTGAACAATTTTTTCGTTTGTATTAAAAAAATTATAAATGCGTCGTATCGCATCTAATGATCGTTGTGACTCTGGTACATAACTATCTGATTTAACCTGCTCTAATTCATAGCTAGGTTCAGATATACCTACTTTAACGCCCGCTCCTGTTATCTTCATATAATTATTAACAAATTCTGTTGCATTTTTCTCCATTTCAGACTGATCAAGTACTTCTTTAAAGTTTAATAGCCATTTTATCAAATGATTTCCATTTGTTTTTTGTACAACTGTGTCATCAATTGTATCAACTAGTTCTAGTAGTGGTAATAAAGCATCGTAAGGGGGATCACCAAATAAATCATGATCATTAAAGTCCTGTCTTAAATGAATAATATCATCATACGGTAATGTAATAACCCTACCTGTTTTAAAAGTAAATTTTAAAAATATTACACCTTGTTTGTTTTCCAGCACTTCAATTTTCGTACAAGGTATTGGAAAGATTTCAGATGGATAACCATATTCATTTCGCTTTATATATGCAAAGGCATTATTGTTTAATTCTAATTGAATCGCTAATTTCTCTTGAAGCATTTGCCCAGTCATAAATTGATTCGGTTCCTCAAGTACACTAAGAATCCATGGGTCTGGATTTACTTTACATTCTTTTATATTTTCTCGAATATGTTTAGCTGTAAGTTTTCCAATTGCCCTCGCTTTTGGCCTAATACAAGCTCTGATTACATCACTTTTAAATAATTTGTCTCCTAAAGTAAAAAATCCTTCACCATCATCATTAAGCAAATTAAAATGAGATATATTCGACGGGTAATTCTTTTTACCAAGTATCTTATCAATTAAGCCCAATTGCCACCACTCCAAACTATTAGTAATAAAGTGTTAGGGATAAGGGTACCTATATTAATCTATAAATTAAAATTTTTTAATTTTTATCTATTAAAATTATGACTTGGACAATTAGATTATTCCTTTTATTCCATAAAAAGACTCTCAACCCAAAAATAGTTGAGAGTTTTTTTACATCATCATGTTCCACAAAATGTTCGATATGGTTCGTTCGATTGCTCAGGTAATGTTGCAAAAGCACATTGTTCAGGTGAATGTGCAAAAGGTTTAGAAAGCGCGCTTAGGAGCTTGGTCATCAAATTTAAGTCTCCTTTTTCTGCGGCTTCTAGTGCAGCCTCCACTTTATGATTACGAGGGATTAGGGCAGGATTGCTCGTTCTCATTAATTGAGTTGATTCGTCCTCTGTTTCCTTTTGACTGCTTTTTCTTGCTTGCCACTGTTCATTCCATTGTTCAAATTCTTGAGTCCCATAAAGTGTTGTGTCCTCTGGCTTACCAAAAGTTAAGGAAACAAATGTATTTGTATAGTCTGCTTTATATTTTTGCATCATATTTAGAAGATCTTCAATGAGGGATTCATCCTGCTCATCTTCGTTAAATAATCCTAGTTTTGCTCTCATTCCCATAAGCCAGTTTGAATGAAAGATCTCAATAAAATTCGAAACTTCAGCTTGGGCTAATTTCACAGCTTCTTCTTGATCCTCATGAAGTAAAGGCAGTAAAGTTTCGGCAAATCTAGCAAGATTCCAACCTGCAATAAGTGGTTGATTCCCATAAGCGTAGCGCCCTTGAGTATCTATTGAACTGAATACCGTTTCGGGATGATATGTATCCATAAAAGCACATGGTCCATAATCGATCGTTTCTCCACTAATTGTCATATTATCTGTATTCATTACTCCATGGATAAATCCTACCAACTGCCACTTGGCGATTAATTTCGCCTGACGCTTAATCACTTCTTGAAGTAGTGAAAGATAACGGTTTGGAGTATATTCTATATCAGGATAGTGGCGCCCAATCGTATAGTCTGCTAGCGTCTTCAAATCCTCCGTACTGCCCCATTTTGATGCATATTGAAACGTTCCTACTCGAATATGACTAGCAGCTACACGTGTTAATATTGCGCCTGGCAACAAAGTTTCACGCCTAATGACGTCTCCTGTTAAGACTACAGCTAAACTTCGTGTTGAAGGAATTCCAAGTGCATGCATTGCTTCACTAATAATATATTCTCGTAACATTGGTCCAATTGCCGCACGACCATCTCCACCTCTTGAATATGGCGTTCGACCAGGACCTTTTAGTTGAATATCAACCCGCTCACCTAAAGAGTTAATTTGCTCTCCTATTAATATCGCACGACCGTCACCTAACATGTTGAAATATCCAAATTGATGACCAGCATAAGCTTGTGCGAGCGGCATTGCACCTTCTGGTATTTGGTTACCTGAAAGGACTGCAATCCCTTCATCACTTTCTAATGCCTGGATATCTAATCCAAGGTCTTTAGCTAATGAATCATTTAGAACCACTAACTTTGGCGAACTAGTTTTGGTTGGATTGATTTTCGTAAAGAACATTTCCGGAAGTCTAGCATAGCTATTATCAAAGTTCCATCCAATATGGTGTTCATTTTTATTCGTCATCATATCTCCTCTTTATTTTATGCCTTTTTAAAATATATACTTCCTCTAAATATATCATACAAAAAAACAATCTCATTTAATGAATGATCGTTATTCATAGCATTTAGTGTTTTCTACTCAAAAGTTATTTATTCTCTAATCAATTCGTTCCAAAAGTGTTAAATCATATAAAAAAGTCCCAACCCAAAAGGTTGAGAGCGCATTTTTATTTTCTAATAACCTTCAGCTAGCATTTGTTTAGCCTCAAAATACAATACTTGAATAAACTTCTTAGCATTTACTCTCGTATGTATTGATGACGTAAGAGAAGTTGCAAGCTTTAATTCTGTCATTCGTTGACGCACTGTTTCAAAGTCAAAAAATTTTGAAGCATAATTCTCAAATTTAGGATTCGCAAAGTCAGTAAGACCAATTGATGCCATATGGTTTAATGATTGATTAATTGCACGACGAACACGTTGTTCGGAAGCTTTCCTCTCTCTGTCTACATCCTCTTGTGTAGCACTCATACCTAATTTCTTCAAACTTATATGAGTATGAATATCTTTAAGAGTAGGGAACCCTGCCTCTAAGGTAAGATTTGCTTCATATTCAAATATATAATTGATCATATCGAGTAGGTCCTTGCTGCCATTTTCTCCAGCTATGCCAAGCTCAGATAAAAGAACTTGTCCCCAATCTGTAATCTTCTTTTTCTCAGAAAGAGGTTTTTGATTATGTGATGAGTTCCATTCAAATACATTGCTAAGTGATTTTTGAATATCTTGTATAGATCGTTCTAATCTGATTCGTTCCATCACCTTTCTTATAACCGATATTACTTCAATTTTATTCAAAGGCTTTGTGATGTAATAATCTATTCCGAGAGAATATGCCTCTCCAATGAGCTCTTTAGATTCTACTTGAGAAATCATAATGATTTTCCCTTTAAAAGATGGCCCTATATTTCGAATCGTTTCAATTCCATCTTGATTTGGCATGAGCAAATCGATAAATAGAATATCTACTTGTCTTATCGCTAAAGTATGCGCATCTAGAAATGAACCATCTTCCGCTTCGCCAACAACTTCTCCCAACTCTTCGTCTTCTATAATTTGTGACAACATTGAACGAAAAACTTCATCGTCGTCTGTGATATAAAAAAGCATAAACTCAACCTTTCTCGACTAGACTTCGAACCGGTAGTCGGATCATGAAAATACATTCGTGCTCTTTTTGACTAAGTGTTACTTCTCCTCCTAATTCCTCTGCCATTTCTTTTATATAAGATAGACCTATCCCTGTTGATGGTGTTCCATCTCCTCTATATTTTGAGGTGAACCCAGGTTTAAAAATAAGCTCGGTATATTTTGAAGGAACTCCTGGACCATTGTCACTCACTTTACATTCAATCCAATCGTCGTCAGCTTTATCAATTGAAATCATAATCGTCCCTATATTTTCAATTGCTTCAACTGCGTTAGCAACTAAATTGTTGATAAAGGATAGCATTAGGTAAATATGATAATTCGAATGTTTACCGTTTATTTTAGAATCAAACTCGATTTTCTTTCCTAGTAGTGCCGCATACTTCTGATTGCTTCTAATAATAATAAGCGCTAATTCATTTACATTCATATATTCTGGCAAGCTTTCACTTGAAATGAGCTTTGAAAGACCTGCAAAGATTCTCTGATTATCCTTTTTTATTTCATGTACTTCTCCTGCGATTCGCAAGGCTTTTTTTCCCCACTCTTCAATTGGATACCCTTGATCAGGATTAACTTGATTCATATTACGATATAAATGATAGGATTCCTTTGTGATTGTCTCTGCATTTTGTAGCGTCTTTTTCAAATAAACAGACTCAACATATAAATTGGAAAGGTGCATGAGCATATTCTCGTTCTCTCTCCGGGTTTGCGATTCTTTTAATCTTAGTTCGTACAGTTTCATCATATTAATAAAAGCTAAAACAAAAAAGCTTCGAAATATAGCAATAATAATAATTTTGTTTAATTCACCTACCGTAAGTTCTGAACCGATTCCAATCAGTTGGAGTATTAGCTCTAAAAGACTAGATGCAATTTCGATTGTAATGCCGAAAAATCCAATCAGTAAAGGATGTTGGAAACGGTTTACTCTCAATAGGTAAAACAGAAAGGCATACATTAGATAGTAAAAAAACGTCGGGTATCTTATGGAGAATGAACTATCTAGGCTAAAGTCTGCCAAAACCACCCAGTCCAATCCAACACGAAAGATAAAAACGGCCGCTCCTACAAAAAGCCCTAAAACAACGGGTGAAATTTTTCTAAAGTACAATAAAGAAAAAAAGAAAATAGGCGTTCCAAAACTGACACGAAATATATTATCGAATGGATGAAAATTTAATTCACCCGCAATCGGTACGATAATCATTAAAGCAATAACAATCCAGACGTCCTTGTCTTGTAGTTGATCTGGCTTCAATTCTGATACTCCCCGATTTATGCCAAGAGTACTTCGTTTTGGATTTATAAACACAGTTGCCCTCCATACACTACGTAATTTAATAAGAAAATACAGCTTGTTCATTTAAACAAGCTGTACCGGTACTTTCTATACTATCCAATATAAGCGTTTGTTACAGCTTTAATAGGTCGATATTCAGGTTCCCACATGGCATTTCTTACAGCTTGTTGAATATCATCATGCAGAACGCGAGCTACCCCATCAACTACAGCTGCTTTTGCTACTTCTATCGCAACGACTTCAGAAATTTCACGTAGATTTTCAATTTGCGGAAGTAAAGGTGCACCTAATTTACTAACGTCAATCATCGAAGCCACAGCTTCTGCAGCCGCTGCAAACATTCCGTCAGTTATAATGCGTGCACGAGAAACATTCGTTCCAAGACCAAGCCCTGGGAAAATTAAAGCATTATTAGATTGTCCAATCACATAAACTGTTTTATTATATGTGACATTAGGAAATGGACTACCAGTTGCCACTAAAGCTCTTCCCTCTGTCCAATGAATTAAATCAGCAGGTTTTGCCTCTGCAAGAGGTGTCGGATTAGACATAGGCATAATAACAGGTCTTTCAACATGTGCTGCCATTTCCTTCACTATCTCTTCAGTAAAGGCCCCAGCTACTGTTGATGTACCAATTAAAATAGTCGGATGAACTTGACCAACAACTTCTGCTAAGCTTGCTCCTGAATTATTCTCATCTATTGGGCGCGCATATGGTCGCTGGAAGTCGTATAACTCCATATCCTCTGAAAGTAAACCATTTCGGTCAATACACCAAAATCTTCTGTTAGCAGCTTCCCATGAAAGCCCCTCGCGTACCATTGCATCACGAACTTGATCGGCTATTCCAATTCCCGCTGTCCCCGCTCCAAACACGACAATACGATGTTCGCTTAACGGAATATCAGAAGCACGTACTGCGGCTAACACAGCAGCTAGCGAAACAGCTCCAGTACCTTGAATATCGTCATTAAATGTACACACACTATCTCTATACTTCTCTAATATATCTCGCGCATTTTGTGTGCCAAAATCTTCCCAATGTAATAATGCATTAGGAAATCTTCTTACTACAGTACTCACAAACTTCTCAATGAAATCATCATAAATATCAGAACGCACACGAGGATGGCGATTTCCAATATAAAATGGGTTGCTTAAAAGCTCTTCACGGTCTGTACCCACATCTAATATGACAGGAAGTACTCTCGCAGGATCGATTCCAGCAGCAGCTGTATAAACGGCTAATTTTCCAATTGCGATATTGATGCCGCCAACTCCCCAATCACCAATTCCTAAAATACCTTCTCCATCGGTAATAACAACTAAATCAATATCTTCTGCACTAGCACCAAAATTATCAATTGCTTGTTCAATGCCATCAAAATCATTGATTGATAAATACATCCCACGAGGTCGGCGATATTCATTACTAAAACGTTTGATTGCCAAACCAACTGTTGGAGTATAGACAATCGGAAGCATTTCAGGTAAATGATCTGTCAACACACGATAAAATAATATCTCATTTCGGTCATGTAATGCAGATAGCGTTACATTTTTATGCAAATCAGTCGGTTGCGAAGAAAATTGCTCGTAAGCGCGTCGTGCCTGCTCATCTAAAGACAATACTGCTGGTGGCAGTAATCCTGTTAGTCCTAATTCCTTTCGCTCCTCTTCAGTAAAAGCAACGCCTTTATTTAACAACGGGATAGCCATTAGTTCGGCACCACGTAAGGTAGTTTTTACTTCCCCGTTAGAATCTACCTTAAATTTATACATATAATCCCTTCCTTTTTTCCAATCAATCATTCATTCATTTTTTGCTAATTTTTATATGAATCCATTAAGTGGATTTAATTTATGTTAAGCAAAAAAAGGGCTTTTTCGCCCTCTTTTGCTGATTCAGTTCATTACTGTCTATCTAATAGAGATGCACCCGCAATACCTGGGTGGGTCATTTCATAAGGATCTAGAATTAAATCAAGTTCTTCTTCTGTTAACACATCATATTTTAAGCATAGCTCACGGATCGGTTGACCAGTTAATATTGCTTCTCGTGCAATTCGAGCCGCAACTTCATAGCCAATATGCGGATTAACAGCAGTGATAATCCCTACGCTCTTTTCTACATATTCTTTTACTCTTTCTTCATTCGCTTCAATGCCCTTTAAGCAGTAATCTGTAAATGCACGGAATGCATTATTCATAATATTGATTGATTGAAGTAAGTTGAAAACAAGTACTGGCTCCATAACATTTAGTTCTAATTGACCTGCTTCAGATGCCAAACAAATTGTATGATCGTTTCCAATTACTTGGAATGCCACTTGATTAATAACTTCAGCCATAACTGGGTTTACTTTTCCAGGCATAATTGAAGAACCAGGTTGACGTGCAGGTAATGTAATCTCTCCTAAACCTGCTCGAGGACCTGATGCCATTAATCGTAAATCATTCGCAATTTTAGACATGTTCATCATACATACTTTAAGTGAAGCTGATACTTCCGTGTATGAATCTGTATTTTGAGTTGCATCTACAAGATGTTCTGCACCTACAAGTGATAAACCACTAATTTCAGCAAGATGTTTTACAACAAGCTCTATATAGCGAGGATCAGCGTTCAAGCCTGTCCCTACCGCTGTTGCCCCCATATTTACTTCATATAAGTGCTGGCGTGATTGCTTGATACGTTTGATATCGCGAGCAATTACTCGAGCATAAGCCTCAAACTCTTGACCTAAACGAATTGGAACAGCATCCTGCAAGTGAGTACGACCCATTTTGATGACATGATCAAATTCTTTTGCTTTTGACTCAAAAACCTCATGCATATATTCCATTGTTTTTAATAATTTTTCTAGCATATTTAAAGTTGCAATGTGAATTGCAGTCGGAAAAGCGTCGTTTGTAGACTGTGACATATTTACATGGCTATTGGGACTAATACAGAAATAGTCTCCTCTTTCTTTACCAATCAATTCTAGAGCACGATTGGCAATGACTTCATTCGCATTCATGTTCATTGAAGTACCCGCACCACCTTGAATTGGGTCAACAATGAAATGATCATGCCATTTGCCATCAATGATTTCTTGAGCCGCATTTACAATGGCCATAGCATTTCCTTCATAAAGGCGCTTTGTTTCCATATTTGCAAGAGCTGCCGCTTTTTTAACAACAGCCAAAGCTTTAATTAATTCTTCATGAATTTTATATCCTGTAATCGGAAAGTTTTCAACAGCACGTAATGTTTGGATCCCATAATAAGCATCCGCAGGCAATTCTTTTTCCCCTAGAAAATCTTTCTCTAACCGAATATTAGGTTTAGTTTCAGTAAATGTCATCGCACTCTTCTCCAATCTTTACGCAACTTTTGATTCCTTAACAGAATTCATATATTGTTGCGCTTTATCTTTATCAAATTCGCCTTCCCATTTCGCCATCGTAATGGCTGCTAATGAGTTTCCTAATACGTTTACAGCTGAGCGAATCATATCTAAAATACGGTCTATTCCCGCAATTAATGCGATTCCCTCTAATGGTAATCCCATTGAACCTAGTGTTGCCAGTACAACAACGAACGATGCACCAGGAACACCTGCCATACCTTTTGAGGTTAACATAAGTACAAATAATAATGTAACTTGTTCAAAAAAGGACATGTGTATATTATACATCTGTGCAACAAAAAGTGAAGCAAGTGCTTGATAAATTGCAGAACCAGTTAAGTTAAATGTATATCCAGTCGGAATAACGAATGAAACAATTGCTTTCGGACAGCCAAGTTGCTCCATTTTTTTCATAATGTTTGGAAGCACTGCTTCAGAACTCGCTGTTGTAAATGAAAGGATCAGTTCTTCCTTTAAAATTTTAATAAGCGTAAAAATATTTGTTCCTGCCATTTTTGCATTAATACCTAAAATGACAATTGCGAAAAACAGAACAGTTAAATACACCGCTAATACAAGTTTTCCTAGCGGAAGCAATGTACTTACTCCGAACTTAGCAACCGTTACAGCTATTAACGCAAATACCCCAAATGGAGCAGCCTTCATTACTTGGTTTGTAACCCAAAACATTGCTTCTAATACACCTTCAAAGAAATGTAATACTGGCTTACCTTTGTCTCCAATTGCAGCAACCCCTAAACCAAATAGAACTGAGAAGAAAATAATCGGTAAAAGGTCGCCTTGTGACATAGATTCAAACACATTCTTTGGAAAAATATGAACAATCGTCTCTGCGAAGCCTTTGTTTTGTGTAGCAGTAGCTGTTTGTTCATATGCGGAAATATCTCCTTTTTGAAGATGATCCATATCAATTCCTGTACCAGGATGGAACAAGTTAGCAGCCAATAATCCAATTCCTAATGCAATCGTTGTGATTACTTCGAAATAAAGTAGCGTTTTACCACCAAGTTTTCCTAACTTTTTTATATCACCCACACCTGCAACTGCAACAATCAGTGCTGCTATTACAATCGGCATAACAATCATTTTTATTAAGTGAATGAATATATCACCAATCGGTGCAATATAAGCTATTGCTGTTTCGTTTCCGTAAAATATAGCCCCAACCACGATTCCTAATATAAGAGCAACAAAAATTTGCGTAGCTAATCCAAACTTCTTCATGAACATCCCCCTTGTGAACGCTTTCAAATTAAAATAATTAATACTTAACTAAGTCTAAAAGCAAAACTACAAAACAATACAGAAACCTACAGAATGATTCGAAAAAATTTTGAGGAACAAAAAAGCCCAACCAATTGGTTGAGCTTACTAGAATATTTCGTATATCATTCACGTATTTATAATAAACATACTGATTCTAAATGAAAAAAGCTCTTCTCCACTGAGTGGAAAAGAGCCTTGTAAAAATAAAATTAACGTTTTGAGAACTGAGGAGCTCTACGTGCACCTTTAAGACCGTATTTTTTACGCTCTTTCATTTGTCCATATAATATGAAGAAACTGGGAACAAAATGCTTTTTACAAAGCCCTAATTTACGGGCTTTTTTTACTTGAACAAAAAAAAGAATAATTACTTTTATATATGGTTAGTGGTCAGAGTGTGGTCAAAAACCTATAAGTAGTTATTTAATTTTAAAATATTACTTTCTCTTTTCTACTTACTTAATATTCCTATTATATACAGAGAATAAAAATGGAAAATTATAGAAAATTGTAATATAATAGCAAAATTAGGTCTTTATATTTACAATTTATATATTTTTCCGAATTTTTATAATAGAATTAAAAGTATCATTTAATATTTGTAATAAAACAAAAATTATCAGTTTTATAAAGAAACAGAAAGAGGTTTTTTCATGAATAGTAATTTGCAAATCATTGTAATTCCGGGAATTATGGGAAGCACACTTAATAATAGATTTATGCAAATTTGGCCATGGTCAGATTATATAGTAGATCAATATAAATCTTTAAAAAATATTCGTAATAAACACATATATGCTAAAAAAATTGAATCTTATACATATAAAGAGTTGATTAAACAATTAAAAACAGTTTCTGGGAATGTTACTAAATTTCCTTATGATTGGCGTCAAAATAATATAGAACATCTTGATGAATTAAAAGAAAAAATTGATCCAAATGCAGATGAAATAATTATAGTGGCTCATAGCATGGGGGGGATAGTAGGTAAATTATTTTTAAATCATTTTAGAGATTCAGAATTTGTAGCTAAAATCACCAAAATCATTACTTTAGGTACTCCTTGGAATGGTGCAATGGATGCATATAAAACTTTAAAATACGGTAAGGCCATACCCGAAAAGAAATTAAAAGGATTCTTTTTAAACGAGGAGACTTCCAAAGAAATCACATCTTATTTTCCTAGTATTTATCAACTTCTCCCATCTAATAATTATTGTGGTCTTTCAAAACAAATTGAAACCCAAACATTAGTTTCTTATTGTATAGATGGTGAAGAATATACGGATCATGATAAATTTTTTGATGATCATTTAAAGAGTAAATTCATTGAGTGTAAACTTGATTATACTAAAGTTATTGATGAATTTAGAGATTTACTTAAAGAAGACATACCTCAACATGTCCAACATATTGAAATTATTGGTGTAAACGAAGGTACAATTGCAGGGATTTCTGTAAATTCATTGGATGAAGCGGAAGGAGATTTTAGAAGTGGTGATGGGACAGTTCCGCTTTTTAGTGCACTAACTAATCAAGAAAATTCTTTTTTTGCAAATAAAGTTGATCATACTGATTTACCTAAAGATAGTGAGGTACTTAACTTAGTTAAAGATATTATTAATAAAGATTATGAAGTTTTTATTGAAGAATTTGTTGAAAGTGAAAAAATCTTCCGTGATATTAATAGTCCATTTAATAGTGGGTATAATGGTAAAATTATTAAAATCGCTTGTCCAGTTGAAGTATCACTAATGAACAAAGATGGAAATATTGTTTATGGAGCAATTGATACGATTGATGAAGATGGGTTAGAAGAAATTTCGAAAGAAGATTATAATATCAAAACTATTGGTAGCACTACATATATATTGTTCGATGAAAAAGAAATTACAACAGAAAATTTTGATAAAATTGTTATACAAGCCTATGATTATGGACCAACTACTGTAACTGTAGATGAATATGTAAAAGGTATTAATGTAAAAAGAAACGCATTTAAAACATTTATTATTAATCCAGAAATTCAAGCAGAATTAAATTTGTCTAGGGATTTAGAAAATAATAAATTATTTATAGAGTCCCTAAATAATGAAACTTCTCAGATTGACTCTAGTATCCATGTATTTGAGAATCAAAATGAAATAGATCTTCCTGAAACTACAGCTCAAATTATTGGTAGTGATACACTTATAATAAATGAAGAAGAATTTGTCTTAAAGGGACCAGCTTACTTTAATTTAACTGAACTAAAAAAAGGAACATATGAAATTGATAATACATTTATTAAAGTAAAAGAAGAAATTTATACATTAGATGGTGCAAATGAATTACTTTTAAGTTTAGATGACGGTATCAATTTTATTGAATATTTTACTAAAGATATATTTGGTAACATTGAGAAATCAAAAAAAATAAAAGCATTAGTAATACCAAGTAACAGTATTGAAGTTGAAATGGAGTTTTTATCACATCAATATGAAATAAACATAGGATATAGCGAAACATATAATGAAGTTGTTGAATTATATAATTTAGAAACTGGAATTATACATATACAATTCGATAATAATCAAGATGTATATGGTAATGTTATATACTATAGAGTTCCACATAGAAAATTAAATATCTCTTTTATAAATATTTTTAATAAAGAGGAAAAATATGAGTTCACAATCGCAGAAGATGCAATTGCATCTATTTTTGAGGGAATTGCTAGCCCTGAAACTATAGATCAATTTACAGATTTTTTACGTATGAATAAACCTAAATTAAGATTTATCAGACCTGATAGTTCAATTGTTTACTCAGCAAATACAGAAGAAAACATCACAAAATGTACTTCAATAAAAATAGAAGATGCATTAATGAAAATACGCATTTTGAAGGATAAAAAATATAATGTTTCTTTTCAAAATCTAGCTGAAGATATACTATTGAAAAAAGTTAAGTCATATTCTTTAGAATTTAAATTAATTGATAATGATTGGAACAAAGAGACTACTTCTAAAGAATTACAGTTTTTTATAAAAGTTATCGGGTTAAAAGATACGATTATCTTTGATAATAAAGATGTTAGACTAGATCTTAGCAAGAACGTATATGTAGCAGATATTGATCTCGTTGAAATTAATAAAAAGATAAGTCAAGACTATTGGTTAACAAATACAGAACCTGCAATAGAAGTTAATATTATCGAAAAAACTAGTATGAATAGTTTAAGGTCCCAAAACATATCAATCAGAATAGAATAATGGTAAAGGAGGATTACAGTGCTAATAGTTATTGTTAACTTAATTTTATTCATAATATTATTTAAGTTTTTTTTAACTTTAAAGAAACAGCTTAAAAAAAGTATTATGTTTGATGTATCTTATTTATATTTTTATAAGCTCACTGTAATCCCTGTACTTTTATTTATTATAAATTTTGTGATTTTATACTTTTTTTATAATGAATTGTGGATATATTCCTTTATCCCATTATTAATTCCTATTTATAGATATTTATATCTTTTGTTTACAATATTAATAACTAAGAGTGAATACAACTCTTTGGAAGAGACAATAGAACCCGTAATTCTAAACGAATTTACAAATAGAAATTTAATACTTAATCCTAATAATATTAGTATTAGACTAAAAGATAAAATAAATAAAAAACAAGAATTAGAAATTGTTATAAATATTGAAGAAAATTATTTGTTTCTAGATAATATTAAAATGTCAATTAAAAAAGAGTTAGAACTAAAGCTAAATACAAATAATAGATATTTATTAACCGTAATAATAAAATTACCATATAAAAAAAAAGATAAAACATATACTCCATGCCTAATCTAATGAACTAACTCATCATTTGAGTTAGTTTTTCTATTTATAGTTCGATTTAGAAATACCATGCATTAAATTTATAATAGATTACTCTCTTTTTACTTAACCTCAACTATATCTTTAACTTCCATAAATGCTTACCTTCTCCTATTTTTTCATTCCTTGGTAATTATGGCACAAGCCTGAATCGACTGTACCATAATCTTTTTATCCCTTTGTGATCTAGATAAACATTAGTTGCATAAGACCTTTTTTCTGTTGTTTTAATAAATCTAATTTCTTTTTTTGTTTTTTTACTTTTTCATCAAGTTTATCAAGAAGCATGGCTATTTTTTCTTGTTCCTCGAAACAAGGCAAAATATGTCTTGTTTCAAAAAAGTCGCCTACCGCAATATTCAATAAACCATGATTACGCGCACCTTCACCAGAAATATTTACTATTTGCTTGTGCCATTTGGTGGATTCAAAATATTGGGCTAAAAAGTTGGTATTAACGTTACCTTTAATTCTAAAACAAATATATAAAGTTGAGAGAAGTCCTTCTTCATACAAATCCAATTTTTTAATTGCACCATAAGGATATCCAGCAGAGTAACTTTTGTTATAAGCAAATTCTCCATTTTTTAAGAGGTAGTATCCCTCCAAATCCACACCAGCTACTGACTTATTAAAGAAACTCAATTGGTCAACTAAACCATATTGTGCAGAGATAGTCAAAGGAAGCTGTGAAATTAAACCTTTATTTTTTCTAGTAATTCTTTCTGAAATATCCGAAAGTTTATATTCTATCCAATCAGGAAAATCCTCCCCAGCTTCATCCTTAAATCTCAATTTTCGGCTAAAGATTTTCTGCATATACCCTTTTTTCCGTTCCATAAGCAAATGCAATTTCTTTTCTTCAAATTCGATTTGTTTGTCGAGTCTGCTAAAGAATGAAGATATTTTATTTTGTTCTTTATAGGATGGAAAGGCTATATTCATATTTTTTATTGATTCATTATATAAGTGTACAACTGACTTCCCTTGAGCATAGGTAGATAATTTTTCCTTATACTTCCCATTAATTTGATAAGATATAAACGTACCATTAATTTCATTTTTAGGTCTTATCACATTTAAGTCGCCACCCAATATTACTGGTTCAACATTTAGAGCACTTGCACAGGCGATATCTATTGGTGTTTCTCCGGAAGAAGGGACTAACACATCGTTTTTGTGTCCAATAATTGGATTTTCTATCAATTCACTCGTTTTGCTCAAAACTCGATTTATTTCAAAACCATATTTGGTATATAGTTCCCCGTATAAGATACAATCTTCGCCAACTTCAGTTAAAGAATTTTTTGATAAGCCTTTTCCTTTGAAAAAGGTTGCTTGATCATTTAATTTTTTTTCTTCCCATGGTTCATCAAACTCTGGAAATCTTAACTTAGGTATATTCTTATGTTGATCTTTCATCACTACAACACCTCTAATTCTCTTAGGTATTGATTGATTTCTTGATCTAATTTTTCAATTTCTTGGTCGACTTCTTGGATTTCTTTTCTTACATGTTCCAAATCAACGACTTCTTCTTCTTCAAAAGTATCGACATATCTTGGAATATTTAAGTTGTAATCATTTTCTCTGATTTCATTTAATGTTGCTACATAGCTAAATTTATCAATACTTTCTTTATTTTCATATGTAGAAACTATTTTTTCTAAATGTTCATCGGTTAAATGATTTTGATTTTTACCTTTTTCAAATTCATTAGAAGCATCGATAAAGAGAACAGAATCATCTTCTTGACGACATTTTTTGAACACAAGGATACAAGTAGGAATACTTGTTCCAAAGAAGATGTTAGCTGGTAATCCGATCACGGCATCCAAATAATTCTTTTCTTCAATTAAGTATTTACGAATCACACCTTCAGCTGCACCACGGAACAAAACTCCATGAGGCAATACAACAGCCATTGTCCCAATATCATCTAGGTGATAAATCATATGTTGTACAAAAGCAAAGTCTGCCTTTGATTTTGGAGCTAATTTTCCGTAGTTACTAAAACGTTCATCATCTAAAAATGTTACATCGGCACTCCAGTTTGCAGAATAGGGTGGATTAGCAACGATTGCTTCAAAACGTTTATCACAAAAAGCAGGATTCTCTAATGTATCTCCTGATTCTATATCAAAGTTTGCAAATGACACATCATGCAGTAACATATTCATTCGGGCTAAATTATATGTTGTGCTGTTTAATTCTTGTCCAAAGTAATGACGGACATTTGCTTCTTTACCTACACGAAGTAGCAAAGAACCAGAACCACATGTAGGGTCATAAACATTTTTTAAATCTTCTTTTCCGCTAGTTACAATCTTTGCTAAGATTTTTGATACTTGTTGTGGAGTATAGAACTCTCCAGCTTTTTTCCCAGCATTGGCAGCAAACTGTCCAATTAAATATTCATATGCATCACCTAACATGTCAATTTCGATATCATCATGTTGGAAGGGAATCTCTTGTAAATTTACCATTACTTTTGCAATCAATTTGGAACGACTACTAACTGTATTTCCTAATCGAGAAGAAGAAAGATCCATGTCATCAAACAGATGGTCAAAATCTTCTTGGCTTTGATGACCTAATGTAGACTCCTCGATTTTGTTGATTGCTTTTTCAAGCACTTCTACATCGAAATTTCCTTTTTCTCCTTTTTCAATTTCTTTAATCATGTTAGAGAATAAATCTTTAGGTTCTATGACATAACCAATTTGCCCAATCAATTCTTCCGATAAAGCATCTTTATATTCAGCATCTTCCCAAGCTTCTTCGTAAGAGATATTATCTTCTTCTAGTAATTTTGACACACGTTGCTCTGTTTTTTCTGATAAATAACGATAGAAAATAAGGCCTAATATATAGTTACGAAACTCACTAGCATCCATATTTCCACGTAAATCATTGGCGATAGACCATAGTTTTTTATGTAACTCTGCTTGTTGTAATTTTTGTGTTTCTGTAATAGTCGTCATGTTACACTCCTTCAGTTTGAATTTGATTTAAAGTTTGGTACAACACTTGTTGTGATAAAATTGCCTTTCTTTGTTCTAATAATGTCTTACGTGCCTGTAAGACATAAACTTGACCGATACTTTTTTGAATCTCAATTTTCGGCATAGTAATTTCAAAGTTTTTTATTTCACGAATGCTAAGGCGACTGACAGATGATCCTTGCTGGTTGAGTAGAATTTGTTTCCTTGTTTCTTTGCTTTCATTAAACCAGTAACAGAAAAATTTCGGATCTAGGACATTAGGATTCATTGTAATGATAATATAGTTTGAACTAAGTAAATATCCCTCATGTGCTTTTTTCACAATAACAGCTTGATTATAGATACTACTAATTAAGATCATGCCCTCCCTCGTCACAGGTACCTCTTTATTAGTTCGAATAATCTTATTTTCAGATTCATCTACTTGTAATTTTTCCTGTAGATCAACAGAAAATTGTTCAGAAGAGTATAAATAATATTCTTTTCCACTGATGTCTTCATCCAGTCTCGTTAGCATTTGTCCAGCTTGAAAGTGAATAAAATCTGAAAGTTTCATTCTACCCTCCCTTTCGTAATTTTAATAAATTACATTCCCCACAAAAAAATATTACCCCAATTCATAGTAAATATCAATAAAAAAAGTGTAATTTTTTAAAATTACACTTTTTTATTCATTCCGTTATCTATAGCTAAATGAAATCACTCTTTGTCGAGGAGCAGTTTTTCTCATTACCTAGCTCAGCTCATGGATATGCAATTTTAAATAAACAAATACAGTTACAACAAAGTATGAATGTAAGGAGATTATACCGCCATAAATTTCTTGGTATTTTCAACGACAAAGTTCAATACTTTTTGAATTTTGTTCCTTTTGATAACCAAGTTACCATGAATGTTGTCAGATATTTTTTGTCGATTTAAAGCCCCACTATATTCAAATTCATATAAGAATTGATGCACTATGTTTGAATCAATATCCACTTCTTTAGAGAAGGTTTGAATTTCGTCTTCACGTTCCTTTACTTCGTACTCATTATATACTTCGTCAATATTACTATTGGAATCTAAAGTAGGAACAACTTTTTCAAGGAATTTTCGTATTAACTCAACTTTTAAGCGTAAATTTTCATTATCTGCATTATCCAGTAATCGTTGAATAGACTTAATATCTTTTTCTTTTTCCTTATCATCTTCTAAGTTAATACTACGTACCAACTTCATAATATAACTTACATTAATGGTATCAGTTTGGATGACATCAATAGAAAAGTCGATATTTTCGAGAATGGAGACTTTTTCCCCTTCTTCTTTTTTCTTTGTTTTTTCGTAAATAGCAAAATACTTACTTTTAAAATCTTGGTAATTTTGCTCACTTATCCCTAAGGCATCTTCAGTAAACTTAAATTCATCAAATGTTTGTAACTTCATCAATAACTTTGACATGTCTCTAAACAAAAGAACAAACTCTTTTTGATTTTCTTCTACTTCTAGTAAATCCACATCTTCTGGTGTAGGGGAGATTTCAAATAATTTCTTTAAAGCTTGCTTGAATGCATTTAAATAATCTATATAGTTTCCCATTAATACCGTATTAGTATCGTTTGTTTGAGAAAAGAGCTTAATGGCTTCATCTGTCTGGTACTTTAAATTACGATAACAGACGATATTTCCATAAGGTTTTGTTTCTTTTTCAATACGATTCGTACGAGAGTATGCTTGAAGTAATCCATGGTATTTTAAGTTACGGTCTACATATAAAGTATTTAATACTTTACTATCAAATCCTGTTAAAAACATTTCTACGACAATTAATATATCAAGTTTTTGACCTTGCGTTCCTTTTTTAACCCGTTTGGATACATCAGAGAAATAGTTACCAAACGTATCTGTAGAAAAATTCGTATCAAATGTAGCATTGTAATCTTTAATAATTCTCTCTAAACTATCGCGTGAATGTTCTTTATCAATTTTTTCATTTCCTTCTTCATTTGCACCAAATGTAAATATACTTCCGACTGTCAAACCATTCGAATGTTTTTGAAACAAGTCATAGTATCGGATAGCCATTGGGATACTCTGTACAGTGAAAATAGAAGTATATTGTCTGTTTCTTGTTTTTTTGTTGTGATTTTGAATGATGTGCTTTGTAATATCTTCTAACCTTGTTTCATTCATCCAAATTTCATCAGTATTGATTCCATGGACACGTTCTTGGTCTTCTTCATCAAATTGACCTCTAAAAGTACTAATATATTCAACTGAAAACCCTAATACATTACCATCACGAATCGCATCTTTAATAAGATAGTGATGTAAACATTTCTCAAAAATATCTGCTGTTACACGTCCATCCTGACTCTTATTCTCTACAAAACGTGGTGTACCAGTAAAACCAAAATATTGGGCATTTTGAAAATGTTGTTTAATTAATTTGTGCATATCACCGAATTGGCTTCGATGGCACTCATCGATTATAAAGACCACTTTGTCTTCTTTGTAACGATCCATTATCTTCTCGCCAGACTTTACGGCATTGGCCATTTTTTGGATAGTTGTAACAATCAATGGTTTTGTATTATCTCCTAATTGTTTCAAAAGCATATGGGTATTATCTGTCATATCCACTGAATCACTTTCAAACTTATTAAACTCTGCGATAGTTTGACTATCTAAATCTTTTCTGTCCACTAGGAAGAATACTTTTTTAATCTCTTCTTCTTGGGCTAAGATTTGACTTGACTTGAAAGAAGTTAATGTTTTACCACTTCCTGTTGTATGCCAGATGTAACCATTGTTATTAGTCTCTAATGCTCTACGAACTAATGCTTCGACTGCATATATTTGGTAAGGTCGCATAACCATTAATACTTTATCTGTTTCATTAATGACCATATACCGTGCAATCATTTTTGCTAAATTGCACGGACTCATAAAACTATCTACAAATGGTTCTAATTGATTGATCCTATTGTTTTCTTCGTCAGACCAATAGAACATATGACTTTTGAAAATTTCTCCATCACTATTTGCAAAATAACGTGTTTCTTGACTATTACTTATAATGAAGAATTGAATATAACGAAATAGACCTTTGTAAGTATGTTTACGGTATCTCATGATTTGATTAAACGCTTCATTTATATCAATACCACTTCGTTTTAACTCAACTTGAACCAAAGGTAATCCATTTATCAAAATGGTTACGTCATAACGATTGGTGTATTTTCCCTCCATGGTAATTTGATTTGTAACTTCGAAGATGTTCTTGCACCAATCTTTTGTATTAAATAGTTCTAAATAAAGGTTCTTTCCATCATCACGCTTTATCAATACTTTATCTCTTAGAATTTTGGCGCTGTCAAATATACTTTTCCCGTTTATATGATTCATAACGCGATCAAATTCTTTATCAGAAAGAGCAGTATTTCCTATATTCCCTTTATTTCTTGTTTCTAATATTTTTCTAAAATTAGCGATCAATGATTTTTCATCGGTTACATCTTTCACCCATTGATAACCTTTTCCAACTAATTGCTCCATCATCTTTTTCTCTAAAGCCGCTTCACTTTGGTAACTCATTTCTTCTTCCCCTTACCTTGACCTTCTCTTTCCCCACTTACCAAAATTTCTAAATTTATTGATATTTATGTTTAAATTATATCCTCTACAAGCAATGTTTACTATGAAATTCAATTTTTTATGGTGTTTCTTTAATAATTTAACTTTAGTTCAAATAAAAATAAAAAATAAGGTACTGGTTAAAGGATATTTTCCTTGTCAGCGCCTTATTTAAAAGTGTTAAATATCTATTTTAATTCTGCTTTAAGAAATATTAATTTATTCATGTTTGGGCCTTGGAATATTATGGTTTACATATATTATAGGAGCGATTCCTTTTTGTTTTAGATCTACCTTATCTTTAAACATTCCTAAGTGTTTTCCTATACATTCAAGTGCTTTAATTGCACCCGATGCATCAAACTTTGAATTATCTTCATCCATACATCTTTCAACAACTTCTTTTAATTTTAAAAGGACCCATTCGGTCGTTACATTAGCCTTTTCACTTATTAATGCCATTCTCATTTCTACTTCAGCTTTAATATTTGGTTTTGCTAATAATCTTGATGCATGAAAACGAACATGTGATTCATCTGCTACTTTATATCCAGCTTGAATATATGCCCTAGCAGCATTTCGATCAATTAAATACTCATTTATAAACATAATTTGTTTGTTGTTAAGTTCACATGATTTGATTGGCACCATCATTACACCTCAATTCTAAAAATGTTATCATTTGTAATCATTGTGGTTCATCCATTGCACTATTTGAGGTTTACTTAAACGTATTACCTGACCTCTTTGAAAATATGGAATCTCTTTATTAATAATCATTGAGCGTACAGTAGGTACACTAACTTTAAGGTATTCTGCTGTCTCCTTAATTGTCATTACTTCTTCTCCATTGCATTCGGCATGTATTTCTGAAATAATACCGCTTAATATTTCTTTTAAATCTTCTTTTGAGATTAATAATGTGTCAGGTGAAAATTCAAAATTAAGATTCATTTATACCTCTCCTATAATTGATATTAGTCACAAACCAGAAATCGAAAAATTAAAAGTAATATCCAGTTTCGTAATACCTTAATTTTCTAATATCTCCGCTGATGTAATGTAAAAGGCTATAATTACAATTGTTAAATTTCACCTCAAAGTAAGATTTCATCATTTCACTTTCTGCCTCTACATCAATTTCACAGTCACCTCCATATTCATCCGTAAGATCAGTTAACAAACCAGAAATAACATGCTCCCACTGTTCAAAACTTAATCTAGGGTGATCTTTATTTAAATAATGTTTATAAAGTAATTGAAAGTAATCAATAAGTGATAGGATGCTATCGTACTCATATAATTCTTCAACACTAATTAAATCCTTATAATTAGAAAAAGAAATACCTTTATCAGATTTATTAAAATCCCTAGACTTTTCTTTTTCATTTATTTTAATATCATTATTTTTATTATCATTAGGGCTTAATTCTTCAGCATCTAAACCCTTATTTTTTAAGGTTCTAGAATAGTCCTTTTTTAATGTTCTTGGCTGGTGTACATAGATCATGTTTGCTTTACCTTGCCCCTGCCTTCTTTCTTCAATTAATCCTACACTTTTTAACTGCTTTATTGCCTTGTGAATAGTTCTTTCAGATTTTCCCAATTGCAGTTGCATTTTCTCCCTTGAGTAGAAACAAAATACCCTCCCATTCTTATCGATCCAGCTATTTTTATTTTTAATTGATAATTCATACCTGTCTCTTAATAAGGAATAAATAATCACACTGGTTAAATCAAGTGAATTTTTATAAAACTCATCCTCAAAAAACTCTTTCGGTAATCTGTAAAAACGTTCTTGTTCTGACTCATTTAACAAATTAATAATCTCCTGTACAATTGTAGCTTTTTAGGCTCTAGTATTTGCAGTACTTACTAGAGCCCATTGCTCTATTATTTTTTCATATTCAATTCTTGCTCTTTTAACCAAATACAAACTGATTCTTTTAAGAACATTAATTTTCTACCTAAATAGAAATGCTTAAGCCCTTTCTTGCGCATTAGCTTGTATACAGTCCTTTCCGATACACCAATATAAACTGCTACTTCAGAAATTGTCATTGTTTGCTTCATTGATTGCTCCATATTTTGTCTCATTATTTTACTCTCCCTTTAATCAAGTTTATTTTTTCTACTAATTCCTGAGTTTGTTCATTTGAAAGTTCTCTTCTTAGCATTTTAGAAAAGGTACTTTCTCCAATACCTACTAGCTCCGCTACCTCCCAATGGGCGTACCCTTTGAGTTTTATAAGTTTTCTTAGCTCCTTATTCGCCAATACTTTCATTTAATAACCTCCTTATTGTTCATCCATTGATTTTGATTGCTTTGTTGAATCGGATGATGTATATTCAGAATATCAAAATGTAGTCACGATTAAAACGTGAACTAACTGTGACTACAAAAATTTAGGAGGCAGATTTTTGACTTCAATTTTTATTACTAACAACCCAGATTGTGAATTAATGAGACCTAAGTACAAATACAAACTTTTGAAACATAATGGAATGGATTTTGTTGTAGAAGATCGATCGAATCCAGTAGAGCTTTCAGATGAGGAACTTTCTTATAATCCTCATGAATTAACTGGTTCTGTTAAAATTCCGCGTTCACCTCAAGAAAATAAAAATGATGCTCCTCATGTTGCACTTGCTAATTTGGACTATACAAACAATGAAGAAATACTAGCGTTTGCTAATTCATGGGGACTACTAGGGTTAAAACATATTAATTTTTTTAAGGAATTTTCATTCGAAACAAGAAATGGAGTAACGTATGAAGATTTCTTCCGCTTAAAAGGCAGTAATGGTGAACCGTTATTTTTGTTTAAGGAGGCCGTAAAAAAGTATCAGGAATTATTACATTTAATCAATCAGTGGAAATTACAGAAGGAAAATAAAAAAGATATAAATATTTCAATTTCTGAAGGAATTAAATCACACATAAATCACATTATTTCAAGTAACCAGTTAATGTTAATAACTGCTGAAAACGCAGTCGATTTTAAGTACATGGTTAATTCTAAATCACTATATGGAATTATTTTAACTATGATTGTTGAGGATTTGACAAAAGGAACTTCTTTACTACGTTGTGCACGACAAACGTGTCGATCTTATTATCCTCCTACTCGTTCAAGTAGAAAATATTGTTCTATTAATTGTAACGATGCAGTTAGAAGCGCAATTCAGCGTGCTAAAAAGCAAGCCATCAAAGAATTAAGTAAAGAAAATCCTCAAATACACAGTGAAGAAATAAATGAAATTATCAATAAAATCTTAGTAAGTGGCTTTACTAAAAAGAAGGATTTGAAAAATGAATTTTATAATGCAATTAATAATTCGGCTTAATTAAAAACTTATAGAGGTGAATAAACATGGCATCATTTCAAAAGTACAGTACTAAGCAGGGCCAAATGTGGATGTTTAAAATGGACACTGGAGTTGATCCTCAAACCGGGAAAAGGTTAACAACAACCCGTAGAGGCTATAAAACAAAAAAAGAAGCACAAGTTGCTGCTACACGATTAGAAACTCAAATTAATGATGGGGTATTAGTAAACAATAGTAACATTACATTTAATGAAGTTTACACCCAGTGGTTCACAAATCACTCAAAGACCATCAAATTAAGCACAATGAAGAGCATTGAATCTAAGTTTAAAAAGCATATACTCCCTCGCTTTGGACAGTTAAAAATTAAAGAAATTAACAAATCGTATTGCCAAAAAATGATTAATGAAATCGCACAAAAAATTTCTTCTGCAAACGATATTAAAATTCAGGCTAATCAAGTATTTAAATATGCTTTTAAAATGGACTTAATTTCAAAGAACCCATTAGAACATGTAATTGTACCGAGGAACCTAAAAGAGATGCTTACAGAGGAATCTGAAGCAAATGAACGTACATATTGGAAGAAAGATGAGATAAAACAATTTCTAGCAATAACAAAGAATGAACTAGATTTAAGAGATCATGTACTTTTTCACCTATTAATTTACACTGGTGCTCGGAAAGGAGAGTTATTAGCAATTTCGTGGGATGATATCGACTTTATCGCTGGCTCCATTCGATTGGCAAAAACTTTATTTCATCACAATGGACAGTTTATTCTCCAAACCCCTAAAACAAAAGAATCCAAACGTTTAATTAGTTTAGATAGCAAAACATTATCATTACTTAAAAAATGGCGTATTCGTCAAAAAGAAAGTAATTTAGCTGCAATGAATTATATTGATGATAACAACATGGTCTTTACTAGAGATGATGGTTCACCAATGCGTTTAGCATATCCAAATGAAAAGCTCGATATATTGATAAAGAAACATAAACTACATAGAATTACTATTCATGGATTTCGCCATACTCATGCTTCATTATTATTTGAAGCAGGTGCAAGTATTAAAGAAGTGCAGGAGCGTTTGGGACACTCTGATATTCAAATGACCATGGACATTTACACTCATGTTACGGACACAGTAAAAGAGCAGACAGCAGAGAAATTCCAAAGGTACATTGAGCTATGATTTGTGGTCAAAAATATTTTCGTGGTCAAAATGTGGTCAAAAGCATTTTAGAGACGTAAAAAAGACCTCCAACCAGAATGGTTGAAAGCCTTTGAAATGTTGATATATTAACGTTTTGAGAACTGAGGAGCTCTACGTGCACCTTTAAGACCGTATTTTTTACGCTCTTTCATACGTGCATCACGAGTTAATAATCCAGCGCGTTTTAAAGTTCCGCGGTATTCAGGATCAACTTGTAATAATGCTCTAGAGATACCGTGACGAATTGCACCAGCTTGACCAGTGTATCCACCGCCGTTAACGTTTACTAGAATATCATAGCTACCTAAAGTTTCAGTTGCAACAAGTGGTTGTTTAACAACTTCTCTTAATGCAGCGAATGGGATGTAATCTTCAAAATCACGACCGTTAATGATAACGCGTCCTTCGCCAGGAACTAAACGTACACGAGCTACTGAGCTTTTACGACGTCCTGTGCCATAGTATTGTACTTGTGCCATGTGAATGCCCTCCTTTTATTATTATCCGCGAAGTTCGTAAACTTCTGGTTTTTGTGCTTGGTGTGGATGCTCGTTACCAGCATACACGTGTAATTTTTTAACTTGAGCACGTCCAAGACGTCCTTTTGGAAGCATACCTTTAACAGCTAATTCAAGCATTTTAACTGGGTAGTTAGTACGCATTTCTAAAGCAGTACGCTCTTTTAAACCACCAGCATACATTGTGTGACGGTAGTAAATTTTGTTGTTTAATTTATTTCCTGTTAATTCAACCTTCTCAGCATTGATGATGATTACGTTATCACCTGAGTCAATGTGTGGTGTGAAAGTTGGTTTGTGTTTTCCACGAAGTAAAGCAGCTACTTCAGTTGCAAGACGACCTAAAGTTTTACCTTCAGCGTCAACAACGAACCACTTACGTTCAACTTCGCTAGCTTTTGCCATATAAGTTGTGCGCATTCTATTTTCCTCCTAATACAATATACATAAAGTAAAATTGTTTTTATTGTTTATCTTAACACGACTGGTTCCGGGGCTAATCGTGGTTCTTAAAACAATACCGTATTTAATATTAAACAATCTACCTTCTAATGTCAAGCAAATGTTACACCAGGATTAGTTGTTATAATCTACTTTCCATAAAAATAATCCTTGAGGCGGTGAAGTCTTGCCAGCAAAGCTTCGATCACGCGCTTCCAAAGCGATTTTCACACTCATTACATCGCGTTTTCCTTGCCCCACTTCTAGTAATGTTCCAACAATTATTCTTACCATATTATAAAGAAAACCATTTCCGACAAGCTTAATAACGATTCCTTGTTCTTCCTTCGTAATCGTTCCTTCATAAATTGTCCGAACTTTATCTTTTATATCAGTATTTGAAGCACAGAATGAACTGAAGTCATGCGTACCAATTAAGTATTGAAGTGCTTCTTGCATCTTTCCAAGATCTAGCTCATATGGAAAAAAATAATGTTGGTTTCTCGAAAAAATATTTTCTTCCGTTTCATTCCAAATAACATATCTGTATTCTTTTTGAACAACATCAAAGCGTGAATGAAACGTCGGTTCTACGATCGTAACTGCCTTAATATATATATCCTTTGGTAATTGTGCATTTAATGCTTTTTTCCATTGGTCTGGTTCGAGATTATATTCACTATCAAAATGAATAACTTGTCCAACTGCATGTACTCCTGTGTCTGTACGACCAGAAGCGTGGATACGTATTGGCTTTCCTTTATGCATTCTAGAAAGTACTGTCTCAATGTCTGTTTGAACAGTACGTTGGTTAGGTTGAACTTGATACCCATTAAAAAGTGTACCTTCATATGCGATTATACATTTTATACGATTCATTTCACTTCTCCATTACTTACGTAAAAACAGTAATAATAAAAATAGAATGACTAAAATAACAAGACATAAAGTATCACTCATTTTCCACTTCATGATCCGAAACTTAGTTCTTCCTTCTCCACCTTGATATCCTCTGGCCTCCATCGCAATAGCTAAGTCCTCAGCCCTCTTAAAAGAATGAATGAATAATGGTACTAGTAATGAAACTAATGCCTTTAGACGCTCTTTTATAGGTCCTGAAGAAAAATCTACTCCTCTTGACGACTGTGCCTTCATAATCTTTTCAGTTTCTTCCATTAAAGTAGGAATAAAACGTAACGAAATTGACATCATTAAAGCCATTTCGTGAACAGGCAAACCAAATCGCTTAAAAGGATGGAATAATGATTCTAAACCATCAGTTATTTCAATTGGGTTTGTTGTTAATGTTAGTATGGTTGTAATTGAAACTAGAAGGAAAAACCTGACAGATATAAAAATCCCTTGAATGATTCCTTCTTTATGAATTTCTAACCAACCATATTCATATAATAGTGGTCCTTCTTTATTTGTAAACACATGAAGAATAAACGTAAATAAAACTAACCACCAAATTGTTTTGAGACCCCTTATATAATAGCTCATAGGTACTTTTGACAATATAACTGAGGTCATCACAAATACGAATAAGATAGAATACGTTAATAAATTATTTGCAAAGAAGACAATAAAAATAAAAAGGAACATCGTCAGAAGTTTAGCTCTTGCATCTAAACGATGAATTAGCGAATCAATTGGTATATATTTACCGATAATTAAACCATTCATGTAGTTTCCCCATTGTAAAGATTTGCTATATATTCTGCAAGCTGCTCTAATGTTAAACTTGTAGCTTGTTTCTCTATCCCTAATCTATGATTTAATTCTTGATGGAATTTTAATGATAAAGGGATTTGTAATCCGATTGCTTCTAATTCATTCTCATATGAGAATACCTCTAACGGGCTTCCCTTTAAGTATGTAGTGCCTTTTTGAAGCACGTGAATCGTATCAGCGTATCTTGCAGCATCTTCCATGCTATGTGTCACTAAGATGATTGTAAGGCCATTTTCTTTATGTAATTGATAAAACATATCCATAAGTGCTTTTTGACCACTAGGATCAAGTCCAGCAGTTGGCTCATCTAATACTAGTACATCCGGCTCCATCGCTAATACGCCAGCAATGGCAATTCTCCTCATTTGTCCACCACTTAATTCAAAAGGTGACTTCAATAAGTAATCTTCGTTTAGTCCTACTTTTTCGATTAGAATTCTCGCTCTTTTTTTTGCTTCTTCTTCTGAGACACCAAAATTCATAGGTCCAAAACAAATATCTTTTTCTACTGTTTCTTCAAATAATTGTTGTTCTGGAAACTGAAAAACTAATCCCACTTTTTTACGTAGTGATTTTAATTTCTTATTTTTTTTATCTGAATTGAGGGTAATATCATCTATTCTAGCTATCCCCTCAGTAGGTTGTAAGAGGCCATTTAAATGTTGTAGAAAAGTTGATTTACCTGAGCCTGTGTGACCTATTACAGCATAGTAAGAACCATCAGGTATGGAAACATCTATATCATGTAATGCACGATACGAAAAAGGCGTATTAGGCTGATAGGTATATCCTACTTTTTCAAAAGTAATTTGCATAATTCGCTCACCAAACTTTCTTGCGCTAAATGGTCTTGCTTAATAGGTAAACCCTTTTCTACTAGTAGCTTAGAAAGGTTATTTGTAAAAGGAGATGCTAATCCAAGTGATTCTAGTGAATAATCGGTTGTTAAGAGTTCCTCAGGCGTCACACTTTGAACTAGATGACCATCATGCATGATTAATATACGGTCAGCGTGTACTGCTTCTTCAATATCATGTGTAATCGATATAACAGTCATATTAATGTCCTTATGTAGGTTACGGATCGTTTCAATCACTTCTTTACGTCCAAATGGATCTAACATAGAAGTTGCCTCATCCAAAATTAATATACTCGGTTGTATAGCAAGAGCACCTGCAATGGCAACTCTTTGTTTTTGGCCTCCAGAGAGGGAATGTGGCTCATGTAGTTTAAACTCCATCATATTAACGATATTTAACACTTCTTGAACTCTGCGATCCATTTCGGCCTTTTCAATGCCATGGTTTTCTAGGCCGAAAGCTATATCATCTAATACAGTTGTTCCAACAAACTGATTATCAGGATTTTGAAATACCATCGCTATTCTTTTTCGTACGTCCCATATCGTTTTTTCAGCTAAAATAATTTCATCATCTATTGTAATATTACCTTCCTCAGGAAGAATAAGACCATTTAATAATTTAGCTAAAGTTGACTTACCTGATCCATTTCTCCCTACAATCGCGATCCATTCATTTTCTTTTATTTCAAAAGATACTGAGTGAACTGCATTCGTTTGGGCATTTGGATATTTAAAGGATATATTATCTACTTTAATACTATCTTTTCTCATGATTTCACCTATAATTCTTGTTTGTTTATAGATATATAATAGTCTAAAAGTAAATATAAAAAAAGGGCAACGACATGTTTACAATAAACGTCGAGCCCTTTAGTAACGAATATTAAACTAATTCGATAACAACCATTGGTGCTGCGTCTCCACGACGAGGACCGATTTTAGCGATACGAGTGTATCCACCTTGGCGCTCAGTGTAACGAGGAGCAACGTCAGCGAATAATTTTTGTAATGCGTCTTGACCAGTCTCAGCGTTAGCAACTTCATTACGGATGTAAGCAGCAGCTAGACGACGAGCGTGTAAGTCTCCACGTTTACCTAAAGTAATCATTTTTTCAACAACAGAACGTAATTCTTTCGCACGAGTTTCAGTTGTTTGAATACGTTCGTTGATGATTAAGTCAGTAGCTAAGTCACGTAACATAGCTTTACGTTGTGAACTAGTACGTCCTAATTTTCTGTATCCCATTTCTAGTTCCCTCCTTTGTAGGTAGTATCAAAATTGGGTCATATAGACTAGATGAAGAGAACGCCTCTCCCTTTATCAAAGCAACAGTCAGTCTTCTTTACGTAGGCCTAAACCTAATTCTTCTAACTTGTGTTTCACTTCTTCTAAAGACTTACGACCTAAGTTACGTACTTTCATCATGTCTTCTTCTGTCTTATTAGCAAGCTCTTGTACTGTATTAATACCAGCTCGTTTTAAACAGTTATATGAACGAACAGAAAGATCAAGTTCTTCAATAGTCATTTCAAGTACTTTATCTTTTTGATCTTCTTCTTTTTCGACCATGATTTCTGCATTTTTAGCTTCGTCAGTTAAACCTACAAAAATGTTTAAGTGTTCAGTTAGAATTTTTGAACCAAGTGCGATTGCATCTTTAGGTCCAATGCTTCCATCAGTCCAAACATCAAGTGTTAACTTATCGAAATTTGAAACCTGTCCCACACGTGTATTTTCTACTTGGTATGTGACACGAGACACTGGAGTGTAAATCGAGTCGATAGGAATAACACCTATTGCTTGATCCTCTCTCTTATTACCATCTGCAGGGATGTATCCACGACCACGTCTAGCAGTTAGACGGATACGAAGATGAGCATCTTTAGCAAGTGTCGCAATATGAAGATCTGGATTCAGAACTTCAACATCGCTATCATGCGTAATGTCAGCTGCAGTAATCGGTCCTTCACCGCGTACATCAATTTCTAATGTTTTATCTTCCTCTGAATAAATCTTCAGAGCAAGTTTTTTCACATTAAGAATAATTGTTGTAACGTCTTCTACAACTCCTTCAACTGTAGAAAACTCATGTAACACACCATCAATTTGAATAGCGGTTACAGCGGCACCAGGAAGTGAGGATAAAAGGATACGACGTAAGGAGTTACCTAGCGTTGTACCATATCCACGCTCAAGTGGTTCAATAACGAATTTACCGTACTTGGAATCGTCACTGATCTCAACCGTTTCGATTTTCGGCTTTTCGATTTCAATCATTTTATAAACCCTCCTTCAAAACGTCGAAACCCTCGGTTAGACAATAATGCTAACCGAAAGTCCCCATTAGGCAGTTCCTAATTGTGCACAACAAGAGATGTCTGTTAATATTTGCCAAACATATATCATAATCCATTATAGACAATTTTTGAAAACTTATACAGACAAATTATACACGACGACGTTTTGGTGGACGGCATCCGTTATGTGGAACTGGAGTAACGTCTCTGATAGCAGTTACTTCAAGACCAGCAGCTTGAAGAGCACGGATAGCAGCCTCACGACCAGCGCCAGGACCTTTAACCGTTACGTCAAGAGTTTTTAAACCATGTTCCATAGATGCTTTCGCAGCTGTTTCAGCAGCCATTTGTGCAGCAAAAGGTGTAGATTTACGAGAACCTCTGAATCCTAATGATCCTGCACTTGACCATGAAATCGCGTTACCATGAACATCAGTAATTGTTACGATAGTGTTGTTGAAAGTTGAACGAATATGAGCTGTACCAGCTTCAATATTCTTTTTCACACGACGTTTACGTACGTTTGTTTTACGTGCCATGTTGAATACCCTCCTTTACTTAAATATTATTTCTTTTTATTCGCTACTGTACGGCGTGGGCCTTTACGAGTACGCGCATTGTTTTTAGTATTTTGACCACGAACAGGTAAGTTACGGCGGTGACGGATACCACGGAAAGAACCAATTTCGATTAGACGTTTAATGTTTAAAGAAACTTCACGACGAAGATCCCCTTCAACTTTTAACTTGTCAACTAATTCACGAATTTTACCTAATTCTTCTTCTGTTAAATCACGTACACGTGTTTCTTCTGAAATTCCAGCTTCAGCTAAGATTTTTTCAGAAGTTGAACGACCGATACCGTATACATAAGTTAAAGAAACTACCACGCGTTTGTCGCGGGGAATGTCTACACCAGCAATACGAGCCATTTAGGTGCACCTCCTTCTTTATTAACCTTGTTTTTGTTTATGTTTTGGATTTTCACAAATTACCATTACTTTACCACGTCTGCGTATAACTTTACATTTCTCACAGATTGGTTTTACTGATGGTCTCACTTTCATGATTTAAACCTCCTTGTAGATTACGGAGTGCATAATTATTATTTAAAACGGTACGTAATACGACCACGAGTTAAATCATATGGAGATAGTTCAACAGTTACCTTGTCACCAGGAAGAATTCGAATGAAGTTCATACGAATTTTACCAGAAACGTGTGCTAGAACAACATGACCATTTTCTAATTCAACTTTGAACATCGCATTCGGAAGTGTTTCCGTAACGGTACCTTCAATTTCAATTACATCATCTTTCGCCATTAGGGCATTCTCCTTTCTTCAAATCAGTAGCTTGCTGTAGGCAAACATACGCTTAGGAATATTAAGCCAAAGTGCTCTGATATGTTGGAGATTAATTGGCCTACATAAGTAAGAAAATCTTTCTGTCAGTAGTATAGGATTAAACCTATTACCAATCGCTTGTAGATCCTATATTATATCAATCGTTCCAATCAAAGCTAAATTAATGCTTTTATTCATAGTAATTAGTTTTGACGAAACGACAAAATGTCATACACGTGGAACGACGATCTCTCATTCGTTTTTTAAACTAACTCTTTTAAAAGATTATCAATGTCTACAAAAACTTTGCTAATCTCTTGGTCACCTTCAATTGTTTTCACATAACCAAGGTTATTGTAGAAATCAAGTAAAGGTTGAGTTTGTTTAATATTTACTTCAAGGCGGTTTGCAACTGTTTCTTCATTATCATCCGCACGTTGATAAAGTTCTCCACCACATTTAGAGCAGATTCCTTCTTCAGCTGGAGGATTAAAAATTAAGTGATAAGTAGCTCCACACTCTTTGCAAATACGACGTCCTGTTAAACGATCAATTAAAAGTTGTTGGTCTACATGAATGTTTAACACGAAGTCTAATTTACGATTCATTAATTTCAGTGTCTCTTCTAGTGCTTCAGCCTGCGCAACTGTTCTAGGAAAGCCGTCCAATAAAAAACCGTTTTGGCAATCATCTTTAGCTAATCGTTCACGTACAATACCTATTGTTACTTCATCAGGAACAAGATGGCCTTGATCCATAAACGATTTTGCTTTAAGACCTAGTTCTGTACCATCTTTAATAGCAGCACGAAACATATCACCAGTAGAAATATGAGGAATGCCGTATTTTTCGACAATCTTCTCAGCTTGTGTGCCTTTGCCTGCACCAGGAAGTCCCATTAATATTAAATTCATGGTTGATCCTCCTCTTAATTAGGTGAGCAAAAGGGAAATTTCTACTTCCCTAACGCTCGTTATTTTATAAAGCCTTTGTAGTTTCGTTTTACAAGCTGACTTTCTAATTGCTTCATTGTTTCAAGCGCAACGCCGACAACGATTAGTAAACTTGTTCCTCCAATTTGAGCTGAAGGTGGTAAGTTAGCAATTTTACCAAATGCAATTGGTAATAAAGCTATGAAAGCTAAGAAAATTGATCCTACAAACGTTAAGCGATATAAGACTTTGATTATATATTCTTGTGTGCTCTTACCTGGGCGAATGCCTGGGATGTAGCCACCTTGCTTTTGTAAGTTTTCTGCCATTTGCTCAGGGTTAGCCTGAACAAAAGTATAAAAGTATGAAAAAGCAATAATTAAAATTAGATAAAATGCCATACCCCATGGATTATTATAAGTAAATACTTTTTCAATCCAATCAGTCACACTGTTATTTGGTAAGAACGATGCGATTGTTGATGGAGTTATTAAAAATGAAACAGCGAAGATTACCGGAATAACCCCAGCACCATTTACTTTTAATGGCAAGTGAGTAGATTGTCCTCCAACATAGCTATTATTTCCATTATTACGTTTAGCGTATTGGATCGGAATTTTACGAGTTGCTTGTTGGATGAAAATAACAGCAACAATAACTAGTAATAATACCAACACAACTAAGCCAACCTTAACAATGTTTAAGAATAGCTCATCTCCAGCACCTTTAAATTGTTGCTGATAGATTTGTGAAATAGTAGTTGGAATAGCAGCTACTATACCACCAAAGATGATAATTGATATACCGTTCCCAACACCTTTAGCAGTAATTTGCTCACCTAACCACAATAAGAAAGCTGTACCAGCTGTTAGTACAGTTGCTATATATAGGTAGGTAGTCCAACCAGCATTTTCAATTAACATTCCGCCTGTAACATTGTTCATACTGATCGATAACCCAATAGCTTCAATAAATCCTAAAATAATTGTGATATATCTAGTCAGTTGAGTCAATTTACGTCTACCAATCTCACCCTGCTTCGACCATTCAGTTAACTTTGGAACAACGTCCATTTGAAGTAACTGAATAATGATCGATGCTGTAATGTAAGGCATTATACCCATTGCAAAAATCGAGAACTGTTTAAGAGCTCCTCCACCGAATGTATTTAGTACTCCAAAGACGCTCAGTGAGCTATCTTGTGAAGCAAGCACATCAGCGTTGACGTTTGGAACAGGTATAAACGTCCCAATACGAAATACAATTAACATTAATAACGTGAAGAGAATCTTTCTTCTAATATCTGCAACGCGCATAAAGTTGGAGATTGTCCGGAACATTAGATCACCTCAGTTTTTCCACCAGCTGCTTCGATTGCCTCTACTGCAGTAGATGAGAACTTATGAGCTTTAACAGTAAGTTTAACTTCTAACTTACCTTTACCTAAAATTTTAATACCAGCTAATTCTTTACGAACGATACCAGTTTCAATCAGTAACTCAGGAGTTACTTCAGTTCCGTTTTCGAAGCGGTTTAACGTTTCAACATTAACGATTGCGTACTCTTTACGGTTGATGTTAGTGAAACCACGTTTTGGTAAACGACGGAATAAAGGAGTTTGACCACCTTCAAATCCAAGACGCACACCGCCACCTGAACGAGCGTTTTGTCCTTTATGACCTTTACCAGCAGTTTTACCAGTACCAGATCCGATACCACGACCGATACGTTTCGATACTTTACGAGAACCTTCTGTAGGTTTTAATTCATGAAGTTTCATTAGGGCACCTCCTTACTTATTCATGTTTCATTAAATTTCTTTTACAGATACAAGGTGAGAAACTTTGTTAATCATCCCACGCATTGCAGCGTTATCTTCTTTAACTACAGTTTGGTTAGTTTTTGTTATACCTAACGCACGAACTGTTGCGATTTGATCTTGTTTACGACCAATAACACTACGAGTAAGGGTAATTTCTAACTTTTTAGCCATCGTTATCCCTCCTTATTAACCTAGTAATTCTTCTACAGATTTACCGCGTAATTTTGCAACTTCATCCGCACGTTTAAGGTTGCTTAATCCTTCGATTGTAGCACGTACAATGTTCACTGGTGTGTTAGAACCAAGAGATTTAGATAAGATATCATGTACTCCAGCAAGTTCTAATACCGCACGAACAGGACCTCCTGCGATAACTCCAGTACCGGCAGAAGCAGGTTTTAAGAATACTTCACCAGCTCCAAAACGACCTGTAATTACGTGAGGAATTGTAGTTCCAACGATTGGTACATTAATTAGATTTTTCTTAGCATCTTCAACAGCTTTACGGATTGCATCAGGTACTTCTTGAGCTTTACCTGTACCAAAACCTACATGACCGTTTTTGTCACCAACAACAACTAATGCAGCGAAACGGAAACGACGACCACCTTTTACAACCTTTGCAACACGGTTAATCGTAACTAGGCGTTCTTCAAGCTCTAATTTATTAGGATCAATGCGACGCATGTATGTCCCTCCTTCTTTTATTAAAATTGTAAACCAGCTTCACGAGCAGCTTCAGCTAAAGCTTTTACGCGACCATGATATAAGTAACCACCGCGGTCAAATACAACTACAGTAACACCTTTTTCAGTAGCACGTTTAGCAACTAAATTACCAACTAATTTTGCTGCCTCGATATTACCAGTACCATTTATAGTTAATTCTTTATCTAAAGTTGATGCACTTGCTAATGTTACACCATTAACGTCATCAATGATTTGAGCATAGATATGGTTGTTTGAACGATAAACGTTTAAACGTGGACGTTCTTGAGTACCAGATAATTTAGTACGTACACGAGCATGTCTCTTTTTACGTACTGCATTTTTATCAGTCTTTAAGATCATCTTGGTCACTCCTTTCTCTTATCTAGTTAGATTACTTCGCAGTTTTACCTTCTTTACGACGAACCATTTCGCCTTCATAACGAATACCTTTACCTTTGTAAGGCTCTGGTGGACGTACTTGACGGATGTAAGCAGCAAGTGCACCTACACGTTCTTTGTCGATACCTTTGATACTGATTTTAGTATTTGAAGGTACTTCGATTTCAACACCATTTTCAGGAGTGATTTCAACTGGGTGAGAATAACCAACGCTAAGAACAAGTTTGTCACCTGTTTTAGTAGCACGGTAACCTACCCCAACTAGTTCAAGGTTACGAGTATAACCATTAGTTACACCTTCAACCATGTTTCCTAAAAGGGCACGAGTTGTACCATGAAGAGCACGGTGCTCTTTGTTATCAGTTGGACGTACAACTGTTAATACGTTCTCGTTAATATCAATTTGCATATCTGAACTAAAAGTACGAGTTAACTCACCTTTAGGTCCTTTTACTGTAATAGTATTGTTGTTATTAGTAAGAGTAACTCCAGCAGGAATTACAAGTTCTTTTTTACCAACACGAGACATTCACTACACCTCCATTCTCTCTGTCGTTTATTACCAAACGTATGCTAAGATTTCGCCACCAGTTTTAGCTTGACGAGCTTCTTTATCTGTCATTACACCTTTTGAAGTTGAAAGAATTGCAACACCTAAACCATTAAGTACGCGTGGTACTTCATCAGCTTTTGCGTAAACACGTAAGCCAGGCTTAGAGATTCTTTTTAATCCAGTGATAACACGTTCGTTGTTTACACCATATTTTAAGAAAATACGGATGATACCTTGTTTATCGTCTTCAATGTACTCAACGTCACGGATGAAACCTTCACGTTTTAGAATTTCAGCAACTTCCTTCTTTAGGTTAGAACCTGGGAATTCTAATTTCTCGTGACGTACCATGTTCGCATTACGAATGCGAGTAAGCATATCTGCAATAGGATCTGTCATGACCATGTTCAGATAACCTCCTTCCTAATATCTATAAAATTACCAACTAGCTTTTTTAACGCCAGGGATTTGTCCTTTATATGCAAGTTCACGGAAACAAATACGGCAAAGTTTAAATTTACGTAAAACTGAGTGTGGACGTCCGCAACGTTCGCAACGTGTATACTCTTGTACTTTAAATTTCTGTTCGCGTTTTTGTTTCGCAATCATTGATTTTTTAGCCACGTTTTCGCCTCCTCTTCTTTAGCGCTGGCTTTCATTATTTTTGAAAAGGCATTCCGAATAATGTTAGCATTTCACGAGCTTCTTCATCAGTTTTTGCAGTAGTTACAATAACGATGTCCATACCACGTACCTTATTTACTTTATCATAATCGATCTCAGGGAAGATTAATTGCTCTTTAACACCTAAAGTGTAGTTTCCACGGCCATCGAATGCTTTTTTAGAGATTCCACGGAAGTCACGTACACGTGGTAATGTTACAGCAACTAATTTTTCAAAGAATTCGTACATACGCTCGCCACGTAATGTAACTTTAGCACCGATAGGCATTCCTTCACGTAAACGGAATTGAGCGATTGATTTCTTAGCTCTAGTAACAAGAGGTTTTTGACCCGAGATTAGAGTTAATTCTTCAACAGCAGTATCTAACGCTTTTGAGTTAGAAACAGCCTCACCAACACCCATGTTGATAACGATCTTTTCAATTTTAGGTACTTCCATAACTGATTTATAGTTAAACTTGCTCACTAGAGCAGGAGTAATTTCTTTTTGATATTTCTCGACTAGGCGGTTCATTCAGTTGACCTCCTTTCATAAATTTCTATTATTTATCAAGTAATTCGCCTGATTTTTTAGCAATACGTACTTTTTTACCATCCACTAATTGGTATCCTACACGTGTAGGTACTCCTGTTTTTGGATCTAATGCCATAACATTAGAAACATGGATTGGTGCTTCTTTCTCGATGATGCCACCTTGTGGGTTAGCTTGAGTAGGTTTTGAGTGTTTTTTAATGATGTTAACACCTTCAACTAGTACGCGGTTATTCTTTGGAAATGAAGCAAGGATCACACCTTGTTTTCCTTTGTCTTTACCAGAGATAACTTGAACTTTATCACCTTTTTTTACATGCATCTTCTTCGTGCACCTCCTTAATAAGGCTTTCTGAAGTATTTATTGTTGTACATTAATTATAGTACTTCTGGAGCTAATGATACGATTTTCATGAAGTTGCTATCACGTAATTCACGTGCAACTGGTCCGAAAATACGAGTACCACGTGGGCTCTTATCATCTTTAATGATAACAGCTGCGTTTTCATCAAAACGGATGTAAGTACCGTCTGGACGACGAACACCGCGTTTCGTACGAACGATAACGGCTTTAACTACATCACCTTTTTTAACAACGCCACCTGGTGTTGCTTGTTTCACTGTACATACGATGATATCACCGATGTTAGCAGTTTTACGGCCTGAACCACCTAATACTTTAATAGTAAGTAATTCACGAGCACCTGAATTGTCAGCAACTTTTAAACGAGATTCTTGTTGGATCATGTCAAATTGACCTCCTTTCGGATTAGGTATATTATCCGATCATCTATTAGATAATAACAGCTTCTTCTACAATTTCAATTAAACGGAAACGTTTTGTAGCTGATAATGGACGAGTCTCCATGATTTTTACGATATCGCCAACTTTTGCTTGGTTTAGCTCATCGTGCGCTTTATATTTCTTAGAATATTTAACGCGTTTTCCGTATAGCTTGTGTGTTTTATAAGTTTCAACTACAACCGTAATTGTCTTATCCATTTTATCAGAAACTACACGTCCTGTGTAAACTTTACGTTGGTTACGTTCGCTCACTGTGCAAACCTCCCCTCATGATTAGTTGTTAGAGTTGATCTCTCTTTCACGTACTACAGTTTTCATACGAGCAATACCTTTACGAACCTCGCGGATACGAGCAGTGTTCTCTAATTGTCCTGTAGCTAATTGGAAACGAAGGTTGAATAACTCTTCTTTAAGAGATTTCACTTTTAATTCAATTTCAGCAGTAGTAAGATCGCGAATCTCATTAGTTTTCATTAGAATCACCACCATTTGTTTCGCGTTTTACAAACTTACATTTAACTGGTAATTTGTGAGCTGCTAAGCGTAAAGCTTCACGTGCAACCTCTTCAGATACACCAGCGATTTCAAACATAATTTTTCCTGGTTTAACAACTGCTACCCAACCTTCAGGAGCACCTTTACCGCTACCCATACGAACCTCAAGAGGTTTTGCTGTGTAAGGCTTAGAAGGGAAGATCTTAATCCATACTTTTCCGCCACGTTTCATGTAACGAGTCATTGCACGACGCGCTGCTTCAATTTGACGGTTAGTAATCCAAGAAGCTTCAGTTGATTGTAAACCGAATTCACCGAATGCTACTTCAGTACCACCTTTGGCACGTCCGCGCATTTTACCACGATGCTCTCTTCTATATTTAACACGTTTAGGCATTAACATAATTAATTTCCTCCTTCCTCAGAAGCTTTCTTTTTTGTAGGAAGAACTTCACCTTTGTAAATCCATACTTTTACGCCAAGTTTACCGTATGTTGTATCTGCTTCTGCAGTTGAATAGTCGATATCTGCGCGTAATGTATGAAGTGGCACTGTACCTTCGCTATATGATTCAGCACGAGCGATATCTGCTCCGCCAAGACGTCCAGAAACTTGTGTTTTGATTCCTAATGCACCAGCACGCATAGCACGTTGTAATACTTGCTTTTGAGCACGACGGAAAGAAACACGGTTTTCTAATTGACGAGCAATATTTTCTGCTACTAATTTAGCATCAAGATCTGCTCTTTTGATTTCGATGATGTTGATATGAACACGTTTGCCAGTTAAGTTGTTTAAAGCTTTACGAAGAGCTTCAACCTCTGAACCACCTTTACCGATTACCATACCAGGTTTAGCAGTGTGAACTGTAATGTTTACACGGTTTGCAGCTCTTTCGATTTCTACTTTAGAAACAGCAGAATCTTTTAAACGAGCGCTGATATATTCACGAATTTTAATATCTTCATGTAAAAGGTCAGCGTAATCTTTCTCTGCGTACCATTTAGATTCCCAATCTTTGATTATACCGACACGAAGTCCGACCGGATTTACCTTTTGACCCATCGATTATCCCTCCTTCTTCTCTGATACCACGATTGTAATGTGGCTTGTGCGTTTATTGATCGCGCTAGCACGTCCTTGTGCACGTGGGCGGAAACGTTTTAATGTAGCACCTTCATCAACGAATACTTTTTCGATGATTAAGTTGTTAACATCCATATCATAGTTATGTTCTGCATTTGCAATAGCAGATTTTAACAATTTTTCTACAACAGGAGAAGCAGTTTTTGGTGTGTGTCGAAGGATTGCGATCGCTTCGCCAACTTGCTTACCTCGGATTAAATCGACTACTAGACGAACTTTACGAGGAGCGATACGAACTGTTCTCAGTACAGCTTTTGCTTGCATTGGAGTGCCTCCTCTCATTATCTTCTAGTTTTCTTGTCATCCGCATCGTGACCTTTATAAGTACGAGTTGGAGCAAATTCACCAAGTTTGTGACCTACCATATCTTCCGATACGTATACAGGTACGTGTTTACGACCATCGTACACTGCAATAGTATGTCCGATAAATTGTGGGAAAATAGTAGAACGACGTGACCAAGTTTTTACAACTTGTTTTGAGTCAGTTTCGTTTAATTTCTCAACTTTAGCTAATAAGTGATCATCAATAAATGGACCTTTTTTCAGGCTGCGTCCCATTGTGGTACCTCCCTTCGTGATTGACCTACGGTTCTAGTGAACCGTAGCACAACCGCGTTATTTTTTACGACGACGTACGATAAACTTGTCTGACGCTTTGTTTTTCTTACGAGTTTTGTAACCAAGAGTTGGTTTACCCCATGGAGACATTGGTGATTTACGTCCGATTGGAGAGCGTCCTTCACCACCACCGTGTGGGTGATCAACTGGGTTCAT
>Ga0209676_1000744_pt1 | contig 44158 bp, 32 predicted proteins | sample AraplaCvi_mLB_r2_FD_184282 | JGI IMG/M metagenome (GOLD analysis project Ga0209676, IMG submission 184282) | Arabidopsis root microbial communities from North Carolina, USA - plate scrape MF_Cvi_mLB_r2 (SPAdes) (version 2) | ecosystem: Host-associated > Plants > Roots > Endosphere | place: USA... | reverse complement strand
AAATCCATCATCGAATGCACGATCTCGAACTTTTCCCTTCCTTTTCCCGTGTAAGCAACGCTGTTCGCGAAATCCAGCCGATCGTAGGCGATAACAATACTGTCGCCGGGGTCGACAAACCCGCCAAAATAGTTGGTACCGTCGCTGAAACTGAGAAATGTAGATTCTATTATATCAAACTGATAACTGAAACCCCCGTCCTTCATGGGGATAACCACCCCTACCGGATTGCTGGCGAGGTTGTTTGAAACAACCGTACATTGAAGGTTTTCTTCCGCGGCATGGCGGGCGTGCCCTCGTAGCTGCACAAGGCCGGCGGAGGCCAGGTGCGTAGAAAAAAGTAGTGTAAAACACCACACAAAGAATATTTTCATGGCTAATAAATGATTGATAAGTGCACTTACACCTCCACTCCCACCGGGCTTGGCTCTTCCGACAGGATAAATATTTCTTCGACAGGCTTGCCGAAAACCCGCGCCAATTTGATCGCCAGCACCGCAGAGGGAATGAATTTGCCTGTTTCGATCGCATTGATCGCCTGACGCGACACGTCCACGAGCTCGGCCAGCTCGGCCTGCGTCATACGCCTAACGGCACGCTCTATACGCAAGGTATTTTCCAGTTTCATGTCCCGGGCGCTCAATCCTGGTCCGCATTGAAGTAGGTACCCGCGTAATAACGGAGCGCGTAGGCCACCAGAAAAGTGCCGCTGGCCATCCCCAGAATGCCCTGGAATGTATTTTCCATTTGATAACCGGGTGTAAAATAGAAATACGCAAAGGCGATCAGTCCCACCAGAAACTGGGCGATTACCGCAAACTGAATGGCTTCCAGCCGGATCTTGTAAAAATATTCGTCCGGCTCCTTTGCCAGAAACACCATGGTGGCCCCAATCGTGAGCATGCACGCCGACACCATTCCGAAGACAGCATTGACGTCCCAAAAATTGGCAGGATAAGGATAGGCGCCGTCGGGCAGCGTGTGCGCGGGCAAGATAATCCGGTAAACGTTGATCAGCCCTTCCCAGGACGCAACCCATAGGCCCAGAAACCCGGCGGTGGCCAGAAAAATCCCCGTAGCCCGGTACCGGGCCGAAATTGATAGTGCCATATTTCAAACAGTTAAGTGACATCGCAATGTAATATACAGTTTACTAAAAGTAAAGTATACTTTACAAAAATATGCACAATAACGCCAAAAATTGCCGCTATGAGGGAAGTACAGTATCTTACGGTGTTTCCTTTCTTCAATAACCAGCAGCAATGAAAGCGTTCTTCACTCGTTTCTTCACCTTCAACAACTGGGCAAACAAGGTTATTGCCGACTTCATTTCAGCCAACGACATACAGGACGAGCAGGTATTGCGAATTGCCTCTCATCTCGCACACGCACAACGAAACTGGTATTTCAGGGTGATAGGGCAGCAGAACGACGTTCCGCTTTGGACACCGCTGCTACCTCCGGCCATCGCCGCACAGCTCGCGGAGAATGGCGCGCTCTGGCTCTCGCACCTGAGCGAATTGCAGGACGACGACTTTCATACCAAACTGGCCTACAAAAACATGGCCGGGGATCCGTACCTCGACAACCTCGCGGATGTGCTCACGCATATCGTGAATCACTCCACCTATCACCGGGGGCAGATCATCAATCTGATACGCGGGCTGGATATGACGCCCCCCGGGACAGATTTCATCCTTTTTGCAAGGCAAATTCCCTGATATCACTTATAAAGATTGAATGTAGGCCCTGATCAACGCCACCCCGGCCGAATCGGGCACGGTTGTGCCTAGCTGCGGCATGCGGATGTTGGGATTTGTCGCCTGAATCCGGTGCAGGATGTGGTCTTTCCGTGCCCCGATCCGCGTGGCTGAAAATGGAACTTCGTATCCCAAAAACAACCGGGTACTTTCCGCGAAACCTGTCGACGAGTGGCAATGCGCGCAGTTGACGTCCAGGTACGCACGCGCCCGCTGATCCAGGGCGATGGAAGAATCTTGCCGGTCGGGCAGCGGCGCGAGCAGATCGTTGGGCTGTAAAGTCAGCAGACCTGCCCGCTGGAAATGCAGCAGCTGGTTTTCGTGATTGGGATGATCCGTCAGGGATATATTCATGTTCCGCGCTTTCGGGCCAATGGGTGTAATGGAGCGGCCCGAACGATGGCAGGAGGAACATTCTTCATTGGATGGAATGTGGTAACGCAGCGTTTGACGAAGCCCCTGCTCATTCACCCAGCTCACCGTTTCGTCCGTCCCGTTTTCCAGCAGAAATGCATCGGTTTGGGCTGCATTCCATTGATAGGTTCCCACATTCCATTGCCCTTTGACTTTTATCAGAATCCGGGTTTCGATTAGTTGTTTGCCGGCAGCGGGCTTTCGCTTGTCCGGGTAATAAAAGAATGTCTTAACCAGGATCGAACTATCCGGAAAAACGGCATTGCCGGACGGATCAAAGGAAAATCGCGCCCCTCGCGGCAAATGGAGCAACCGCTGTTTTTCGGCATAATCGGTAAAAAGCTGGGTAGCCAGGTAATACTTGTGAAAACCGGCGGCGGGCCGTTCGATCGACCCGTCCGGAAATATCCCGTAATCGGACAGTTTGAGCGATAGCGTGGCAGTGTTGGCAATAGGCGCCATATTACCGACGTCACACGAACCGATTCCCCCGGCCACACCGCACAGCAGAATAATCGCGCTGTTGATCAAGTAGGTTTTCATGGCTTTTCAGTGTTGGAACGAAATTAAATCAGCTTCTTATGCCAGTCGACCCGGTAGCCGTATACCCAATCCATTTTCCGCGCTTCCAACTTTACGAAAAGTGGAAGCAGCAAATCGCGGAAAAATTGCTGAAAACGGTTGGGAACAGTTTTAGTATCGCCCACTTTGCGTGCCTGTCGGATGATTGCCTGCACCCGCGCCTGGCGTAGCGACTGGAACCGGGCAAATGCTGCCTGCAAATCGGCACAATCACGGATGCACTGGGCCAGCACCAGCGTATCTTCCAGCGCCAGCGATGCGCCCTGCCCGATATGCGGAGCGGTGGCGTGCGCCGCATCGCCGATGAGGCACACACTGCCCTGATGCCACTGGTCCAGAAACGGTATATCGTAAATCGGGTAAATCTCGATGGAATAGGCCCGCTCGATAATCGACGCGATGGGTTCGGGATCGTTCCTGTGTAATGCGGTTAATCGCTTCTTCAAATCCGCCAGTTCCGACTGGTCCAACTCATGCCGCAGAGGCGCAGTTGCTTGTGCAATGTTATTAAACCACCAGATTTCCCCGTGGGTAGATACCGAATACCCGAAGAATCCCCGCTCGCCGAACGTCATGCGAATGGAGTCGTCCGGAAGGGTAAAATCATCGAGCCGGGTGAATCCGCCCGTCGACAGCAGGCCTGTGTACTCGGGTTCAGGTGCGTTGGGGAAAACCGCCCGGCGTACGGCAGAATGAATGCCGTCGCAGCCGATGAGCAAATCACCTTCCGCGGTGGAGCCATCCGCAAAAGAGACTGTCACGGTCCCCTCGCGTTGCCCGATACTCACGAGCCTTTTACCGAATTCGATCGGTATGCCGGCCCGCTGGGCCGCCCGCCGCAATGCGCCGTTGAGCAAGCCGCGTTTCACCTGGATCGTCTCGCTACCGTAACGCGACGCCTGCTCCGCATTGTCGATAACCCCGATGGCCTTGTTACGCGCATTGAAAAACCGGATCTTGCCGGACGTATAATCCGCCATGACCTCATCGAGCGTAACGTACTCTTTCAAAATATTCAGCCCATTTGGAGAAATGCCCAGAAATGCGCCCCGGGTATCGTCCGCCGCTTCCCGCCCCTCATAAATAACGGCCTGCACGCCTATCTTTTGCAGCGCCAGCGCCATAGCGGGGCCAGCGATCCCGCAACCAATGATCATTGCTTTCATGATATAGATATGTTTAGCTGTCGCAAGCGGCTATGCTTGCGGAACCGCATCACCGGCAGATTTCGCCGTCCGGTTAAGCGGAATGAGTACCAGGGAAAGAACCATAAATGCCGCCACACGGACCAGGTTCATCTCCCGCCAGCGCGCAGCCTTTTGCACGAGCATCTGATCGACTGTATCCGCGGCAGGTATTTGCTGAAAGGAGATGATCACCGGAGCAAAATACAGCAGCGTCCATGCCCGCACGGCGATATGTACCACAAAAACAACGAGCAACGCCTTTCGCCGGGCCGGTATTTTCCAATTCAAAATAATGGCTGCCAGAAACGTCACTTCATGCAGGGAGTGAGCGACGATCCAGAAAGCTTTAAAGTCTAATCCATAAGGCCCGTGAAATAAATGCAGGGACGCCGGCGGTGCGGCCGTCCAGACCGGCACCAGCACGGCCGTTTCAAATAACTGGGCCCCGTTGAGCAGCAGATAAGCTACTGTGGTGACTAACAACGACATGTTCGCCGCACTACGATCAACGGGTGAGCTTTCAAGTGAAATTTCCATTTAAAATACATCGGTTCAGTTGTTAAGTATACAAAATTATATCGAATCAGATATATAAACAACGAAACCGACTATTTTATCTACATTTACAGCAAAAACGATCCATTATGAAGCCAGTTGTCGAATTGATCAGTGAATGGGATACCTATCAGGAAACGCATCCGGACGCTACTGTACCCGGTTTTTGCCGCCATTATCTGGCAATGATGGAAACAAAAGGGTCGGGCGAGGGCCTTTTTTCCGGCATCGAGCCGCCGGACATGACGTCCACCGTTGCCAAGCTGATCGGCCGGCTGGGCGCCATGCTGACCACCTATTTCAAACTGGCATTGAAAGAGGGAGAGGAAGTGGAGCTCGACTGGTTCTATTGCCTGAATGCCATTTTCCATCAGGGAGAGGCCCGGAAAATCGACATTATCACCTATAATTTTCTCGAACAGACCACCGGCATCGATATGCTCAACCGGCTGAAAAAAGCCGGCTATATTTCCGAACGAGCCGATCCATCCGACAAACGCGCGAAGCTCGTGCAGCTCACCGCCGAGGGGAAACAACTCTTGTTCAGGCTTTATGAGCGGCTGTACCTGCCGGCCTATCTGCTGTTTGGCGGGATGTCAAAAGTGGATTCCCATCTGATGGTAAACCTGCTGGGGCCTATTGAGCAAAAGCACGGGAAGATATTGGAAGATAACCGCGCCAAAGGCTACGCCGATTTGCTGACTGATATATTAGGTCCGGAAAAGCTCGACGAAATAACCCGTTACCAGCAAAACCAGATCACTCAATTCGCTGCGGGCAAGCAGTAGCGGCGCATCGTCAGTTTGCGACGGTAATCCGGTAATGGTGGGGACTTTGGCCGGTAATCTCCCTGAACCGCCTGTAAAAACAGCTGAAATTCGCAAAACCGCTTTCGTAACAGACTTCTTTCAGGTTGATATTGTCGTTCATGAGCAGTTTGCAGGCATTTCCAACCCGGATTTCCGTCAGGAATTGGAGGTAGGTCTTGCCGGTCCGGGATTTGAAATAGCGGCAAAACGAATTGGGTACCAACCCGGCTATTCCGGCGACGTGTTCGAGATAGATCTTCTTGTGAAAATTATTGAGGGTGTATTCGTAAATATCGTTGATCCGGTCGTTCTCCGAATCCAGCAGAACGCTCCGGTACCCGATCGAGGATAGCATTACCGCCTCCTCGGACCGGTAAATGGTATACAGGATCTTCATCAGCGTCATGATCCGGTCGGGTCCCTCGGCGTGATCCAGAAAGGCGATCTGCTGCCGAACCTCGTCCTTCAACCGGCCGGTCAGGAGCAGTCCCCTGCCCGCTTTCTCCAAAACCAGCCTGACCGGCTTGTTCTCGCTCAGGTCGAGAAATTGCTCTCCCCAGAAATCCGGCATAAAGTGGATGACCGTCGAAACGACATTACCCGAGACGTCCTCCGCTTCCGAAGGTGCGTCAAACCGCCAGTAATGCGGCAGAAGGCTTCCTACCAGCACAATATCTCCCGCGAGAAACCTTTTGATATTGTCCCCCACAAACTGCGTCCCCGAACCCCTGTGAAAATGGATCAGCTCTACCTCCGGGTGGTAATGCCAGCGGTTGTTGATGTTCGTCATTTTATCCTGACGGACGCTGAACGAGTGTGCCTGCGCATTGGGGACTCGAAGTAGCTGTGGTTTCATATAAATATCTATACACCAAAAATACGTCGTTTAGTGATCAAGATGTTAATATCTCTTATAATTCAGTTAATGTTTTGCGCAATCTTCCTATCAAAATACAATTCCTTTGTATTGTTATAAAACCACAGACCAAACAAGGCAACTGTAATATTATCAGCGCATTTCCGGCTGTAACCGGCTATCATCATGAAGACATTAGTTTGCGAAGCTCCCGGGAATTTCCGGTACCACGACTCCGACATTCCCGCTCTCACGGAAAACCACACGATCCTAAAAATCAAAACGATCGGCATTTGCGGCACTGATTTGCATGCATTTGAAGGAACACAGCCGTTTTTTAGCTACCCGAGGATACTCGGCCATGAGCTCGCAGGTGAAATCGTGGCAGCGCATGGAGCGCCGGGTTTTTCGGTAGGCGAAGCCGTTACTTTCCTGCCCTATTTCAACTGCGGGCATTGTATCGCGTGCCGGAACGGGAAAACCAATTGCTGCACCAGCATGAAGGTATTCGGGGTGCATATAGACGGTGGGATGTCCGAATTCATCTCTGTCCCTTCCGACAAACTCGTCCATGCCGAAGGACTTGCATTTGAGGAATTGGCATTGGTTGAGCCGCTCGCCATAGGCGCACATGCTATCCGTCGGGCCGAAGTTACAGCCAACGATACGGTGCTGGTGGTGGGGGCAGGCCCCATTGGCCTGGGAGTCATGGAGTTTGCCCGGATCGCCGGCGCGAAGGTTATCGGCCTGGATATCCACGCCGGCCGGTTGCAGTTCTGCAAGGAAAAAATTCAGCTTGAATACGGCATCAATGGCTTAACGCAGGATGTGGCACGGGAACTGGCCCGGCTCACCAACGGCGATATGCCCACGATAGTCGTCGACGCTACCGGTAGCCTGAAAGCCATTAACAAGGGGTTCGAATACCTGTCCCACGGCGGGAAATATGTACTTGTGGGCCTGCAAGGGGGAGAGATTGCATTCAGCCACCCCGAGTTTCACAAGCGGGAAGCGACGCTGATGAGCAGCCGGAATGCCACACGCGCCGATTTCGAATACGTGATCAGCTGCATTAAAAGCGGCCTGATAACCCCGTCGAACTACATTACCCACCGCGTCCGGTTCAGCGAGGTCGAGTCGGACTTCAACAGCTGGCTCGATCCTGCCACGAACGTGATCAAAGCCATGGCGTTCCTGGATTGAGCACGCATTCTTAACCAGAAAACTATCTATCTTATCCAAACCTCTATGAATTTTTTACCCAGGAAGTTAATTGTGGCCTCAGTGTTGGGGCTATGGTGTTTCAGCTCGCACGCGCAGGAGCCCGCCGGGTTGAAACTTTGGTATAAAAAGCCGGCCGCCAGGTGGGTGGAGGCGCTGCCGGTCGGGAACGGGCATATTGGCGCGATGATCTTCGGAGGCGTCGAACAGGAGCTGTTGCAACTCAACGAAAGCTCACTTTGGTCGGGTGGGCCGGTCAAAACGAATGTGAACCCGGCGTCGGCATCCTATCTTCCGCAAGTGAGGGAAGCGCTTTTGAAAGAGCAGGACTATGAGAAAGCGAATGCATTGCTGAAAAAGATGCAGGGGCTTTACACCGAGTCATACATGCCGATGGGTGACTTGCAGCTCAGGCAGGATTTTAAAGACAAAAAGCCAACCAGCTACTATCGCGACCTGGATATTGCCAATTCCGTAGCCAGCACGAGTTTCACTGTCGATGGGGTGAGCTACAAAAGGGAGATTTTCACATCGGCGCCCGACAACATTTTGGTCATGAGAATATCGGCTTCGAAACCGAAACAGCTCAATTTCACGGTTTCGGCCAACAGCCGGCTGCACTACAAGCTCGAAACCGTCGGGAAGGAGCTCGTGGTAAGTGGCAAAGCCCCCTCGCACGTTAATCCGAACTATTACAATCCACCGGGACAGCAGCCGATCATTTACGACGACCCCAATGGCTGCAATGGCACGCGGTTTCAGTTCAGGATCAAAGCGGTGAGCAAGGACGGGGTCATTTCGACGGATACCTCGGGGATTTCGGTCAAAGACGCTAGCGAAGTGTTTGTGTACCTGTCGGCAGCCACCAGCTTCAACGGCTTTGACAAATGTCCCGACAAAGACGGCAAAGATGAGAAAGCGCTCGCCAAAGACTACCTGGACAAGGCATTAGCCAGGTCGTATGCCGATCTTAAAAAACGTCACGAACTTGATTATCACACCTATTTCAACCGTGTTAAGTTCGAGCTGACGGATCGCTCACCTGCCAACCCCAATCTGAAACTGGCATCGGACGAGCGTCTGATGGCCTATTCAAAAGGAGATTATGATCCGAAACTGGAAGTACTTTACTACCAATACGGAAGGTATTTGCTGATTTCGTCCTCGCGCCCCGCGCTACCGGGCGTACCCGCAGGCCCGCCTGCGAACCTGCAAGGCATATGGAACAAAGAAATGCGGCCGCCTTGGAGCTCCAACTACACGATCAATATCAACACGCAGATGAATTACTGGCCGGCAGAGGTCACGAACCTTTCGGAAATGCATATGCCGCTGCTCACGTGGATCAAGGATCTTTCCCAAACCGGGAAGGTCACTGCAAAGGAATTTTACGGTGCGCGGGGCTGGGTAGCACACCATAATGCGGACATATGGGGGTTGTCCAACCCGGTTGGGAATGTAGGGGATGGCGATCCCGTGTGGGCCAACTGGTATATGGGCGCCAACTGGCTGTGCCAGCACCTGTGGGAGCACTACCGGTTTTCGGGCGACAAAGCATTCCTGCGCGACAAAGGCTATCCGCTCATGAAAGAAGCGGCCCTGTTTACGCTCGACTGGCTCGTTGAAGACAAGGATGGTTACCTGGTAACGGCCCCTTCCACCTCCCCGGAGAACAAGTTCAAAGACCCCAAAGGCGGGGAAGCAGCCGTTTCGGTAGCTACCACCATGGATATGTCCATTGTATACGACCTGTTTTCGAACCTCATCGAAGCGGCGGATGTGCTCGGTAACGATCCGGAATTCAAAAAGCTGCTGATTGAAAAGAGGGCTAAACTTTACCCGTTGAAAATAGACAAGCGCGGCAGGTTGCAGGAGTGGTACAAGGATTTTGAGGAAACCGACAGTTTGCACCGGCACGTATCGCACCTGTTCGGACTGCACCCGGGACGTCAGATTTCCCAAAACACGCCCGAGTACTTCCAGGCAGCCAGGAAAACGCTCGAAGTCCGCGGTGACCATGGCACCGGGTGGAGCAAGGGTTGGAAAATCAATTTCTGGGCACGGCTCCTCGACGGCGACCATGCCTACAAGCTCATTCGCCAGTTGATGAAATACACCAATGAAGGCAATAGCGAATACAAAGGCGGCGGTACCTACCCCAACTTTTTCGACGCCCACCCGCCCTTCCAGATCGACGGAAACTTTGCCGGAACTGCGGGGATGTCTGAAATGCTGATTCAGAGCCATTTGAACGAAATACACCTGTTGCCCGCCCTCCCATCCGACTGGAAGGAAGGTAGCATCAAAGGCCTCCGCGCCCGTTCCGGGTTTGAAGTGGATATAAACTGGAAAAACGGGAAACTGACCAGCTCCGTCATCAAGTCACTGGACGGGCAAATGTGTACGCTCAAAACCAATGCACCTGTGAAAGTAGCCGGTGCAACCACCCGGAAAACCGACGCCGGGTATATTACCGAGTTTAAAACCGTAAAAGGAAAATCTTATCAAATTCTGGCTAGCAACTGATGGTGTTCAGGTCTGTACCTGAAATCAATATAAAAGTCTGTTCAATAAAACAGCCCGGTCGCGATCAGCAACCGGGCTGTTTTGTATTGGTGGTGAATCAGTTAACGCCTTGCGTCCGTACGATAGGCATCGCGGATCCGGCGCTGGTACTTTGCATGCAGCATTCCGGCCACTTTGGCGCTGCTTCCTTTCGGCTCGACGGCGTAATCCTTCCGCGTATTCACCCATTGCCACTCCCATTGGCGGATTAATTTTTCGAAAGCCTGCCAGTCGGGGGCGGTCCCGGATTTCAGACAACTCCCCAGCATACCAAAAAACTGCTCCCACCTCACTTTGTAAAAGTCGTCGAGCAATCCGCTCCATTGCCGGTTGGCGTATTCATGCAACGGACTGTCCGCATCGCCCCAAAGCGTGATCAGGTCGCGGGCATTTTGTTCGTAAAGCGCTTTTTCGGCCGGGGTGGCTCCCCATTGCCTTGCGGAAGCGATCCACGGCCCTAGTAAAAAATCCTTGCGGGTCGCCAGCAGCAGGTCCATGTCGGTGATCAGTTCAAGAAAAGCGCGGCTGTTTTTTTCGAAACCCGCCCTATCACCTTTGCGAAACGCCTCTACCCATCGCTTCTGAACGACCAATGCATAATTGGCCAGCACCTGCCGCGAAATGTCGGTCAGGTCGTACAGATAGCCTTCGGTATGCGGCCCTTTCGCTGCCGACTCCACAAACAAGTCCCAGACCGGAAGCAGGTCGGCCGGCGGGTAGTTCAGTTTAGTCCGGGTCCAAATGGTGGTGGAATCCAGCGTAGGCCTGCCTGTGACGATCGATTCGGCGCCGTCGCGTATTTCCATGCCGTTGTAGACAGTCCGCCGGAGAATTTGCCACGCCTTCACCAGCCGCTGGTCGTCCCTTCCGTAGCGGTTTCGCGCATATTGAGGGAGCCACTCATCGAGGTCAATGGGCGTTGTCCGCCAGGTGTGGTCCATCATCAGTTCGTAGATCACCGGGTTCTGCTCAATGGCCTCCATGGTCAATCCAATCCCTTCCATCCGCTTTTTGGCGGGGTTATTCCAGGCAGCGGCGGGTCCCTGGGCCACACCATCCATTCGTCCGAAGAGGTTCACGTTCCCGCCGAAATTGTTGAGCATATTCCATATCCATGGTTTGCCGTAGAAAGCGTCCGTCCGCTTCCAAACGGGCTCTATCTCGGCGGCCAGGTCAAGCAACAGCATCCGGTCGTCGGGTACCGCATTGAGCAATGCTTCAATCTGCGGCGCTTTCCAGAACTTGCGGTCGCTGTAAAAAAGCCATCCCTGCATCACCCATACGGCGTCCGGATCGGCCTGGCGCATGCCTTCGTAAATGCGCTCACTCAGTTTGGAAAGGTAGGCGGGATCGTCCGTTGGCGGCTCATTCTCATTGAATGTATCAGCCGAATACAAGTGGTCGGTGCCGTAAAGTTCTTTTTGTTTATCCAAAAAACGCTTCCCTATCTCCGCAAAAAGCGGGTCTTGTGAATCGAGAATGTAGGTATCCCCGAAACCGTTGGTCCAGTTGGTCGCTTTCAGCTGTGCATTGGGGTATTTCTTGCGGAATGCCGCCGGAACGTGCCCGGTAAATGCGGGTAGTACCGGTTTCATACCCAGCTCCCGCTCGCGCCGGACGATCTGCTGTTGGAGGGCTTTGTGGCTCTCCATCCAGCTGCGCGGCAATGGCCCGCCCCAGCCATCGAGATTACCCATCCAAAACCAGCCGAAATAGGCCGGCCCGCTGAAAAAATCTTTCAGGTCGTCCTCGCTGAACCCCATCTCCTGATATACTTGCAACCACACATATTCTTCCCCGGTAATGGCGAGCGGCATATTGATTCCGTGCAGGGCCATCCAGTCTATTTCCTTCTGCCAGCGGTCCCAGTCCCACCAGCTCATGGTGTAATTGAATGTACAGTAATTGAGGTTATAGCGGTACCGGTACGCGGTCTCTTTCCGCACTTTCGCCGGAACGACGGGCAATTGGGCAGGCAGCGCCAGGTTCGTGCCATTCCAGGTAATCTGGCAATGCGCGTATTCGGTGAGGTAGTGGTATAAGGCAGAGGCTATCGCTACACCGCTGGAACCACGAAGGACGATCTTACCCGCTTTACTTTCAATTTCAAATTCATCCTTACCCGACCCCGAATGCAGTTCCTCTACCTGAAAATGCGAGGCGTGCGTTGGGACCACTCTCTGTATCAGCGAACTTGCGGGATTGACTACCGCCTGGGCGATGGAAGTCTTCGCGAGGACACTCATCAAAAAGATAAGACAAAACCGGTTGACCCTTCTCCACCACCGGGGAGAAGAACCACCATTACGGAAATGATTCATTTTAAAATACGGAATGATTCGCCTGTCGGCAGCCGAATGCTGTGACTGAAACGATGTGAATGAAGGCATTCTCCGTACCCGAAATACGGCCACGGAGAATGTTGTAAATCAATAACCCGGATTTTGGACCAGCGCAGGATTGAGTTGCAGCGCTACCCTTGGTATCGGGAAGAGGCGGCGAGTGACGTCCGAATTGGTTTTGTAGCCCCATTTGCCTTCAAACTTCCCGAAACGGATCATGTCATTCCGGTGCCAGCCCTCCGAGACAAATTCACGCGCTCTTTCCGCGTAGATAAATTCCAGATTAACACTCGTCAAAGCCGGCGAGGTGGTCCGCTGCGCCCGCAGCTCATTCACCAGCGAAAGTGCGGTATGGCCAAGCGTCGGACTTCCACCGCGCAGTATCGCCTCGGCTTTCATCAAAACAATATCCGAATATCTGAATACAGGGATGTCATTGTTCTGGTTCCGGTTGAGCGAGCTCGCATCAGGGTAAAACTTCATATTGCGGTACCCCATGTGCCAGGCGATTTCATCGTTACCCGCGTCAAAAGAAGCCACGTCCTGGCGCAATACCACTTCGGGCGTCAGTTTCACCTGGTAAGTGTAGGGCGCCGCCGGATCGCTGCCTTTGTAAAACTGGTCGTAACCGATTTTGGTAGTCGTAACAGTCAGCGGTGTGACGCCGTCGTTCATATACTGCAACCCGGTCAGCCATTGCTTGTTGCGGATATCGCCTTCGTCATTGAAATTGGCATAATATTCCGGTAGTGTACACGCACTTCCGGCAGGCGTGTACGGCAGGTTGAACTTCTTAACCATGCTTCTCGGAATATCGTACCGCGCACGGATGTTGACGCTTCTGAAAGGGAAAGTATTGGTTTGGGCGGGATCGTAGGGAATGGCGAAAATAAACTCCTTCATCTGCGGTCCGTTGTTCGGATAGAACATATTCAGATAGCTGCTTCGGGGCTCCAATGCATACAATCCCGAACCGATCACCTTGTCGCAGGCAGCAATGCAATCGTTATACCGGTTTGTGCCGGTGTAGTACTCGGCGTTCAGGTACATTTTTGCCAGCAAGGCATAGGCAGTCCATTTGTTAGGCCGTCCGTATTGAGACACGCCCGATACTTCGTTCAGACTGGGGATCGCTTCCAGGATCTCCTTTTCGATGAAATTGAAAACCTCTGTCCTGGGCGAGTTGGTTTTGGGTGCAAAATCCCCGTAAGTCGTGTAGATAGGCACATTTCCGAAACTATCCATCATCATGAAATAGGCTAATGCACGTACCGTTTTGATCTCCGCAAGGCTCGTTTGCTTCGCTGCGCCGTCCGGCATTTTCTGTTCCAGAATGGAGATCGTTTGGTTGGCGACACCAATAATGGTCGACAGCCAGGTCCAGTGGCCGTTCACATAGCCGTTGTCCACCGTCCAGGTGTGCAGGTGCAAAGTTTGGTTTTGCCCCCCGTCGTACCAGTTACCTCCCCGGGCAGGCATAATGCCCTCATCCGTGCTGTATGCCGCGATCTGATAGGCTTCTGCTCCGAAATTCCCTCTCAATGCCACATAAACAGGCCCGGCTGCGGAAACGAATTGTTCATCCGTGCTCGGGAAAACGTCGGTCGTGAGCGCGGTCGTGACCGGCACGTCCAGGTCGTGGCAGGCAAACAGCGCGGTGGCCGCCAGCGTTGAGAAAAATAGTTTTATGTATGAATTCTTCATGATTCTCCTTCGATTTTAGATGGATATGTTCAGACCGAATAGAAACGTGCGGGTCTTCGGATAGAAGTTGTTGTAGTCAACCCCCGGAGCGATCCCGCCCTGGTTCACCTCCGGATCCACACCCTTGTATTTGGTGATGACGAACAAATTATTCACGGAAGTGTACACCCTCAGATTTTTGACAAATGGCCCGAGCTTCTTGAAATTGTAGCCCAGCGTAGCGTTGTCGAACCGCACAAAACTTCCGCTTTCGAGGAATCGCGACGAGTATACATAAGCGTTAAAATCACTGGTGGATTCGTTAGCCGCATCCACGAGGATATTGGAATACTGCGCAGTACTTGGCCTGAACAGATCGGCGCGGGTCGCATTAAAGACCTTGTTTCCGAATACACCTCTGATGAATACATTCAAATCAAAGTTTTTGTACCTCAGGCTGTTCGTCCAACCCATCATCAGCTTGGGCTGCGAGCTACCGAGGTAGTGATAGTCTTTTCCAACAACCGGTGTGGTGGTCAGGCTTCCGTCTGCTGCCACGAATTGGGACACACCCGCTTCATTTTTTCCGGCGTACTGGAATGAGAAGAATTGTCCTAACGGGCGGCCAGCTTTCAGGATCTGGAGTGATCTTCCCGACTGACCACCACCCTCAGGACGCGACAACAATACGGAGTCTCCGCCCGCAAACAGGGGATTGGTAAGGCTGGTGATGACGTTTTTGTTGTGCGCGAGATTGATTCCGCTCGTCCAGCTGAAATTGGCATTGTCCATCACTTTTGCGCTAAGGTTAAACTCAACGCCTTTGTTATTCACGCTTCCGCCGTTCGCTACGATACTTCCCGATGGCACCAGGATCGGATCTACCGTGTAGGAATAGATCATTCCCGTGGTGTTCTTTTCATACACTTCCAGCGAGCCGTTTACCCGGTTACCCAGCACGGCAAAGTCGAGACCGACATTGGTCGTAGCCGTTTTCTCCCATTTCAGGTCAGGGTTTTCGGACTTCGTGGGACCATAAGCACCTGTGAGCGAGCCATTATAATAGTAAGTACCCAGGGCCCCGGAGATGAATTGCGCCGTATAGGCATTGAATCCGGTTGCATTTCCGGTAACGCCATAGCTGGCTCTCAGTTTCAGGTCGCTGAATACACGCTGGCTTTCCATGAAACCTTCCTGGCTGATTCTCCACGCGGCACCTACCGAGGGAAAGTAGCCCCATTGATTATTGGCCCCGAACACCGAGCTGCCGTCTCTTCTGACCGACCCTTGCAGCAAATACTTGCTTTTGTAGTTATAGTTGAATCGGGCAAAATCGGATATCAGCTGCGTTTCCTGATAGACCCCATCCGGCCCGAAGCTGATCTGGTAGCCTGACGTGCCGTACGGATTACTCAAAGCGAGGTTATTGTAGGTTACATTATCGACCGGAAAATTACTGGTAGTCACCTGAAAGCCTTGCCCTACCTTGTTGTTCTGCCACGAGTAACCTACTACCGCATTGATAGTATGATCACCGAATTCCTTGTTCCAGGTCAGGTAAGTTTCCAGGATTTTGCTGGTATTCTGGTACGAACTCCTGTTTGCCTGCCCGTTCTTCCCGAATGATTGAACCGCATGGAAACCCAGGCCCGGATCGGGGTTGTCGTACATGTTGTTGTAATTATTCGTAAAATACTTATTGTAGTACGTACCCTGCAAAGCGTTGGTGTTCAGGTAGGAAATATCCAGATTATAAGTCAGCCCGAAAGGCAGTTCCACCTGCGTTTTGAAACTCCCGATGAGATTGTTCGATTTCGTATTCATCTCACTGTTATGGATCATCGCCACCGGATTGTAGTAGTTGGTATTCTGAAAATTTTCAAAATAGGAACCGTCCTCTTTTCTGATTGGCGAAACTGGCAGGTAAGAAGTGGACTGCAGCAACACGGTGTTACGATAAGGAATATCGTTGGCATTGCTGTGCGAGTTTGTCACCGAGAAGCCGAATTTCAATTTGTCCTTCAAGGCACGCTGCTCAATGGACAAACGACCGATTACGCGGGTCAGATCACTGTTCAGCAGGATACCGTCTTTCTTCACGTAGTTCAAACTCGCGGCGTAGGTTGTGTGCTCGCCGCCGCCATTGAATGACAGGTTGTGATTGGTGGACACCGCAGTCTTTTTCTGGATAGACGACTGCCAGTCTGTGTTGGCTCCTTTGTCATCCGCGGGCGTAAAGCCGATGCCGTTTTTGTCCAGAAAAGCTCTCAGCTGGTCCGCGTTCATCATGTCCAGTTTGTTCGAAACCTTCTCGATCCCCACATAACCGTTATAGGAAATCTGCATCGTCCCTGCTTTTCCCTTTTTAGTGGTGACCATGATGACGCCATTGGCGGCACGGTTACCATAGATGGCCGTTGCAGCCGCGTCTTTCAACACATCGATAGAAGCGATATCATCCGGTGCAATGGTGGCAATATCGGCCCCGGGCACACCGTCGATCACATAAAACGGTCCCTGCGCGCTGTTAATCGTGGACGCACCCCGCATCACCACCGCCGCCGGCTTGTTCGGGTCGCCGCTGGCGGTAATATTAAGTCCCGGCACTTTCCCCTGAAGCAATTGTCCCACGTCGGTAATGGCGCCGTTATTGAGCTCCTCTCTTTTGACTGTACTGACTGCACTGGTCAGATTTTTCCGTGACTGCTGGCCGTATCCAACCACTGCCACCTCATTCAATGTCGTGTTACTTTCCGTTAATGAAACCGAAATGTTGGTTTGCTTGCCGACCAGGACTTCCTTGGATTCAAACCCGATGTAGGAAAAAACAAGTACATCCGTATCGATCACATCGATCGAAAAATTTCCGTCGACATCCGTCACCGTCCCGAGCTTGCTGGCCTTCACAACGACGGTCACGCCTACGAGCGGCTTTCCGTCCGAGCCCTTAACCTGCCCCTTGATCAGCTGCACGGCTTTGGGGGCCGGAGGTGCTATCTTCAACTGCTTTTTAGCCTGCAAAACCACCGTCTTGTCTACGATGGAATATTCCAGCGGCTGGTTGACGAAACATTTGGCCAACACGTCCTCGAGCGTGCTCTCACGCATCGAAATCGTTACCTTTTCCGACTTCTGGATCAGTTCTGTTTTATACCAGAACGAGTAGCCGCTTTGTTTTTCGATTTCCTTCAAAACCTTTTCCAGCGGCGCATTCTTCGCCAGAATGGTGATCTTCTGCGAAAAGCTGCTGGCGCTTACCTGCATGCATAATGCGAGCGAAAAAATAAAGATCAGTTTCATAACCAGAATGGCCCTGATATAGGGAGGGCGGGGAGGTCCTTCATAGGCATACAAGGCGCCCAGCCCCTTTTGGATAAAAGAGTTGTGGTTCATACTTTTGTCTTGAGAGTTGGTACTAAACAGTGGGACAATTGTTTAAGGATGCCAGGCTCTTGCAAGATCGGGAGCGGTTGCAACGTTCCCGTTCTTTTTTGCAGACACCGGCGAAATGGGTCGCTATTCGGTCATAGGCAGGAGGTTTACGGTGTTACAATAATGGTTTTATCTTCAATCCTGAACTTCACCCCACTCAACGCAAGGATTTTCAGCAGTTTGGATACATTGGAATTGCGCGGCAGGCGGCCAGTGAAATTCTCTCCACGGGTGTTCCCTTCATATTGCACCTCTACGTCATACCAGCGCGACACCTGCCGCATAATGCTTTCCAGACTCTCGTTTTCGAATTGGAAATAGCCGTTTTTCCAGGAAAGCTCCTTATCGGTATCCACACCGTCCACGACCCTCACATTCCCCGTACCCGCATTGACACGTGCCTGCTGGCCGGGTGCGAGCAGCGCCTCGCTGGCGCCCCGCGATACTTTTACCGCCCCTTCGAGCAGCGTCGTGCGCGTTACCTTCTCGTCGTCGTAGGCCATCACATTGAAATGCGTACCCAGTACGGTGATCCGTGTTTCACCGTTTTGCACCACAAAAGGTATCTGCTTGTTATGCGCCACTTCGAAGTATACCTCGCCGGTAATCTCCACATTCCGCTGCTTGCCGGTGAATGCGGTCGGGAAGCGGAGGCTCGATGCCGCATTCAGCCAGGCACCCGTCCCGTCGGGCAATACGATGTGAAACTGACCGCCCTTGGGCGTAGTTACCGTATTGATTACCGGCACTGCGGCCGCCTCCTGCCCCGCCTTGTACACCAGTTGGCCTTTGCCCGACTGTGTTACACTCGTGCCTCCCTGGCTCGCCAGCAACCCGTTCCCCGCGCTGTCCAGCGTGATGCTCGAACCGTCGCCCAGCGTCAGGACCGCCTTGTTCCCGCCCGGCGGAAGGTCGGCGGGCTGCACCGCGATCGCCTTCTGTTGCGCCAGCTGCACCTTATCCTGGTAGCCTTTCCACCAGTACACGCCAAATCCGATCAGAAGCGCGGCGGCGACCAGCTTCGGCCAGAGCCACGCAATGCCGCGTATTGGCTCACGCTCATCCGGCTCGTCCCCGATTGTTTCCTCCGCCGGGAAAATATGGGAGAGAATGCGCTCCGACATGGCCTCCGGCATCAGTTCCCGGGGCTCGAAAGCATCCCAGGATCGATCCAGCAGCCGTCCCATACGTTCATCGTCCGGGTTCAGGCGTACCCATTCCGCCAACTCCCGTTTTTCGGAAACGGTAAGCGTCCCATCCATCCATTTGCCTATCAGAAGGCCTATCCGCTCGTCATTCATAAAATATTTCCAATCCGGCATTCGGCCCTTATTTAATTTGGCCACCCGGCTATTGATTTCCAACAAAAGCAAGCGATTATCTCCGATTGCCAAATGAAAGACAATCGGGAAAAGAGCAGGGACTAGTCTGAGCCGAAAATTTTTGAATTATTTTTTCAAAGCAAGCAGGGCGGCCACCACGAGCAGCGAATCGGCGTGGCGGCGCAGCTGGTGGCGAATGGTCGCCATTGCCTGCACCATGTGGTTTTTGACAGTATTGGGAGAGATTTTCAGGAGCCCGGCAATCTCTTCATGGCTTTTACCTTCATCGCGGCTCAGCCGGTAGATCGTCTTCTGCTGAGGCGGCAGCGCTTCCACCACGGATTGCAGCACTTGCTCCACCTCACGCGCTGCGAGCATTTCCTGCCCATTATTACCCGCGTGATCGCCCTCCCGCAACATTTCCGAAACGATCGCCATCTCGTGGGCCACGCGTTTAAAATGATTGAGCACCTGATTTTTAGCCATCCGGAAAATATAGTTTCCGAAGTTATCGATGGAGGCCATCGCGGCGCGCTCCGTCCAGAGCTTCATAAACACATCCTGAACAACGTCCTCAGCCAGCATTTCCGACTGCGTCAGCCGCAATGTGTAACTGTATAGCTTGTGTTTGTGACGGTGAAAGAGTGTGACAAAAGCAGCCTGACTTCCCTGGGCCGCAGAGAGCAAAAGATTCGTTTCCCGATCCAGATAAGCCTCACTCAAACGCTATACAGAATTAATGCCCAACAAGTAACCAAAAGGCGATATATTATTCTAAAAATTCACTACAATTTAAGCAAAAGTATGGGATAGGACAAACAAAACAAAAAGCATGAGAAGTACGAAGCGATGGACATGCCCCTTTTGACCTGGCCCTCTTTTATGTTACCCGCGACCACCCTCAAACCTGCAAAGTCGGCCTATGACACCATCCCCCGCAAAAATATTATTGCCAAACACCAACATCAAAAAATACAATCCTTTCAAAACTCAATTAGTAATTCTCAGCTAATGGTATACCCTTGGCCTATTCAATTTTAAACTACCCACCAAATTCCATTGCACTGGAGAAACAAAACTACTTCACAATCTCACATTTCCTTTATTTCAAATAATACACTTACAACATTCCCCTAGTTAATTTTATATTATACTTATTAAAACATTAAATATGTGTATTTAAATTATGTCAGTTGCGTAATAAAAACAATCCATTTTGACTAAAAATAAAATTATTATTTGCAAAACCGGTTAATAATATTGATTACAGTTGATTTCCACATTTTATTAATTTCAAATCGATAAATTAATTTTTTCAAATCTAAACTGTAAACAAATGGCAAAGGCTCGAAAAATTCCGGAAAAACTTACTCTCACCAAAACAGATCTGAATTTGATAGATTTTGGTATCGAAATTTTAAGGAACAACAATGTAAAGAAAGTCGATGATCTTACCAGATTGAAAGACATTAATGAACGTGGTGTGGCAATTCCGGGTAAAGACCTGGTCGCAACAACACCTTACGTGGAAGTTGCGGTTGCCGTAGTCGCCTTAACTATCGCAGTTTACAAAGCATACAAATCAGGCGCACTCGCCAATACACGGGTGTTACCAACGGAGTTGCTTCAACGATTTAAAATTGAACACGATTTCTCCTTGGAACAGTTAATAGATGCCAGAGGAGAAATCAACACGATGTTAGGCAGATAGTCAAACAAATTCATTAGTAAATATGGACACTTGTGCAGCTTTCATTCTGGGTATTTGGCTTTTGATTTCAATTGTATGGCAATTCCAATTCAAAAGTTTAACCACTATTAAGGAACTTGACTTCATTGGCATTTTCCCTAACTGGACTTTCTTTGCCCCAAATCCGGGAACCAGCGATTACCACATTATCTATCGATCGGCCAACGAGGACACAGGCATTGGTGAATGGATAGAGATTCCGCTCATCTCTTACAGGACCTATTCCAACTCCATCTGGAACCCCGAAAAAAGAAAGGTAAAACTACTGATCGACTGTATCAACGCACTGATCAAAACCGTGCAAAAATGTCGAAAAGAGAATATGAGCGAACTATACATGACACAGAACTTGTGCACAAGTGTTCCATACTTACTGATTCTCAATGCTGTAACGAAATTCCATAAAAACAGCAACGTCACAAACGCCACGCATCTGCAATTCACGCTCGTTGAAAGCTTTGGAATTGAATCCACGGAGACCGCAAAGCCGATTATAAGTTCTCCGTTTCACCGTGTCGCATAAAATACTTAAACTTATGACGGTATGAATAATTTTGAATACTTCCGTATCATTCTGCTGCTGTTCGTAATAGGACAGGTCTTCACAACGTCGGAATTATTGTTCCTGCACTTAAAAGGAGAATATAGTACCCACGGTTTCTTCTCCTGGAAAATCATACGGCTGGACATCAACACCATTACAGGCGACTCCCGCATCGGGGGTATTCTGGATAATCTATTGGATTCCAGAGGATTCATTAAACTGCTGACATTCAAAATAGTTTGCCTGATTTTTCTCCTGCTCACTGCTCCGTATTCCTATTTATTTACTTTTGCAAGTATAGCGCTTGTATTCTGCATGCTACTGATACAATTCAGGAGTATGTATGGCGGGGATGGATCGGATCAGATGTCATTAATCCTTGCGGTATCAATATTTTTTGGACTGAGTGCATTTTCATCTCCCATTATCCAAAAATACTGCTTCTATTTCATTGGCTTACAATCCTGCCTGGCATACACAACCTCGGGAGTCGCCAAAATACTTTCCAAAAAGTGGCGCAGCGGCGACGCTGTTTATGAGATTTTCAATACAGGATCGTATGGAAATAAAACGATTGCGCATTGGTTAAAAGGAAAGAGGTCCGTTAATCTGTTTTTGTGCTGGACAGTAATTATAATGGAGATATTCTTTCCCATATGTTTGATTACCCCCATTTACATTTCAATCGCGATCCTGTTATGGGGATTCACGTTTCACTTCCTGAATGTCGCGATTATGGGCCTGAACTCCTTCTTCTGGGCGTTTACGGCCACATATCCCGCCATCATTTTCGTCATGCTCCATATTCAAAGCCAGTTCTGACCTGAAATGTCAGAGCTGGTTCCGTTTGAGCGCCTGCATAAACTGCAATGGCGATTTACCATACTCTTTCTTGAATACCCTCGAAAAGTTGGAGCTGCTTTGCAGGCCGACGCGGTCCACCACTTTGTTGAGCGGGATGTCTTCGTGGGTCATGATCTGGATCGCTTTTTTAAGCCGGATCGTACGTACAAAATCCCCCACAGATTGATCGGTAATGCTTTTGATCTTTTGGTACAGTTTGGTCCGGCTGGTATACAAATGCCGGCAAAGGAAGTCGACGTCCAGGTTCGGATCTTCCATATGGTCTTCAATGAGTTTCAGTAATGCCTGGAAAAACTCCTTATCCTTCTCCGAATGCACCAGTTCACTGGCCTCGGAAAGGTAGTTATTGGTAAATTTCTTCCTGAGTTTTTCACGCTGTTCGAAAACGTTGTAGACCGTCAGCATCAGCAGGTCAATGCTCAGCGGTTTGGAAAAATAAAAGTCCGCACCCGATTCCATTCCCTCGATTTTGCTCGTGAGTGCATCCTTTGCGGAGAGGATAATGAACGGAATGTGGCTGGTCTCAAAACTTTCCTTGATCTGCCGGCAAAGCTCGATCCCGCTGATACCCGGCATCATCACGTCGCTGATAATCAGATCGGGCATCTTTTCCGTGGCCAGCTTCATGGCGGTATCACCATCGGCAGCCTCATAGATAAAGTACTGTTTTTCAAACCTTTGCTTCAAGAACAACCGCAATTCGGCATTGTCATCCACGAGCAGGATGCGTTTGCCGGATTGCACACCCTCCTGCCGACCCGACACCGGATCGGTAATCGGCGCGAGGATCGAGTGGTCGGTAGGCTCCAATCGTACCTCCGGCTCGAAGCTGGACGGTGCACGCTCCGCCTCGGCCCAGTTTTCTTCTCCAAGCGGTATGCCGATGATAATCTCGGTGCCTTTGTAGCGCTCGCTGTAAACATAGATGTCGCCCTTGTGCAGGTGCGTGAGGCTCTTGACGAGCGCAAGGCCCACGCCCGAGCCCAGGTGGTCGCTGCTGATGCGGTAGTAGCGGTCGAAAATACGGGTAATGGTGTCTGCGGAGATACCGATGCCCGTATCGGCCACCCGGAAATACAGGTACTTCCGTGCCCGGTGCCCCTCGTGCAGCAGCTCGAAGCCCGTCTCAAACGACGGCCTGAATCGGTCGATGTCGGTAAAAATCTCAAAAGTGACCTCTCCCCCATCCTGCGTGTATTTGAATGAGTTATTGAGCAGGTTCAGCAATATCTTTTCGAGGATCTGGGCATCGAAAAGGCCCATTAACGGCCAGTGGGTTTTCTTCCGGGTGTGGTCGGTTAGATTCAGTACGATGTGTTTGCTGGCTGCTACGCCATCAAACTCCGCTGCCAGCTGCCGGCAGAACTCACTGATCGCCAACGGCCTCACTTGCAGTTTAATCAGGCTGTCGGATACCTTTTTAAAATTCATCAACTCGCTGATCAGGTTAATGAGCCGCTTTGCATTCCGGTGCATGAGCTGGTAGGAATGCCCGAGCGTGGCGTCGTTGTTCTGGCTTATCAGGCTTTCCAGCGGGCCGAGGATCAGCGACAGCGGCGTGCGGAATTCATGCGAAACATTGGTGAAGAACATCAGCTGCTGCTGGTAAAATTCTTCCCGCTGGCGGTGGATCTCCTCCCGCTTCTGTTCGGCCACACCGCGCACCTCTATTTCCCTTTTGAGCCGATGCCAGCGCGCCTGGTAAAAGTAAATACCCGCCAGCGCGGAAATGCCCAGTAATGCGTAAAGCGCCTTCGCCAGGTCGGTTTTCCACCACGGCGGACTGATATTAATGCTTATTTCGGCGCGGCGCTTGCTCCATATGCCGTCGTTGTTGGTGGCTTCGAGCACGAGCTGGTAGTTTCCGTAACTCAGGTTGCTGTACCCGGCCCTGGGGTTATTGCCGTCGGTGTAATTCCAGTCCTCGTCAAAACCGATCAGCTTGTAGCGGTAACGGCATTTCAGCGGGTTGGCGAAATGCATGGCCGAGAAAGAAACGACGAAGTTGTTCTGCAGATAATTGAGTTCCACATTATCGCCATACCCGATGGCCTGGCTCACCACATTGTCCATATCGGCCGAGCCGCCGATTTTCGGCCGCCGGTTGTTAATCAGGATACCCGTAAAAACCGGTTTGGCGGAGATCGTATTGGGACGGATTTGCTGCGGGTAAAAGTAATTCAGGCCATTGATGCCTCCGAAATACATTTTCCCGTCGGCCGCTTTGAACGACGACCTGATTTTAAAACTGTTCCCCTGCAAACCGTCGTTTTTATCGTAACGGATCAGCTTCCCGGTCTTCGAGTTGAGGCATAGCAAGCCATTTCCTCCCAGCCAGATATTGTCGCCATCGATCTCGATACCTTCCACATCATTAAAAATACCGTGGTTTTCCCCAAAATGCTCAATGCGCGTGGAACGGTCGCGCTCACGCAGCGAGAGGCGGTGCAACCCGCCCCCGATCGTACCGATCCAGTAGGTACTGTCATTCTGCCGGCCTATCACGGCGCTGTAATCCGAACTGAGCGAATGCGATTTCGACGTCGCCCGGTAGCTGATGGCCCGCAAAACCCTCCCCTGCGCGTCGACCGTGATGCGCTTCACCCCTTGCCTGGTCGCTACAAACAGCTCCGGCTTATCCTTTTCCGCCAAAATAAAATGGCCTTCGGCATATTCCCTGACATGGTATTTCCCTGCCGCGTCCTTCCATATCACCCCCAGCTTGTCGAGGTTTCCGTACCATATATTTCCATAATAGTCGGCCACCAGCGTGGTGATGCCAAAAGTGGGAAACTGCTGATGGCCATCGGGCTTCCATAAGGTCTTCTTGTCGGGCCGGAGAATATCGATCCCCGACTCAGTGCCGATCCATAAGTTATGGGCTTGGTCAAATGTCAGTGCGGCGACATTATCATTGCGCAGCCTGACGTCCGAATTTACGGCATTATAATTGGTATGGGCGCCCGATTTGCGGTTGTAGTAATCCAGGCCATTCGCATTGGTACCGATCCAGAGATCGTTTCCATCCTCATAAATCGAACGTACGTAGCTGCCCGTCAGCGAATTGGCTTGCCCGGGCTCGTGGCGCATGGTATAAAAGAGCTTTTGGTTCAGGTCAAGATAGTTGAGCCCCCCACCCGATGTCCCCACCCACAGGCAATCCGACCGGTCGATATAAACACGAACCACCGCCGTGGAATTCAAACTGCGCGGCGCCGATACCTCATCGATTTTCTGGATCAAATTGAGGTTTCCATCCAGGCGGATCAGCCCTGTGCGGGTATTAACCCAATAATCGGGGCCATTCCCTGCCGCAATCCCGACAATGGGCGTGCATTCGGCGCAGGTGAATTGCTTTTTGACGAAAGGGAATTCCCCGCCGCCGGTCAGCAATACCTGGTTGCCCGAGGCGATCAGCAGATTGTTCCGGTTATCGAAAAAAACGCGCCTGAAATTCTCTGACGGCAAACCGCTCACGGGCACCTTCACAAACTGTCGCTGCCCTTCGAGCCGCCAAAGCCCCCTGTCGCCCGCGAAATGGAGAATCCCACTGCGATCCGGCTGCATATCGAAAAAGCGGACGCCGGTGGGGACGCCCAGCGGCAGCTCTTCCAAAGAAGTACCTGTAATGCGGTACAACTTGATCTGATAGTCGGTCAAGCCGTAAATCAGGTCACCGCTGGTTTTGAAAAGCTTCCAAAAAACAGGGTTTTTGCCCGATTGCGGGATTGTGTAATCAATATACCGCTCGTTGGCGGGGTCGAAGCATTGCAATCCGTTTTCGGTACTGAGCCAGATCTTGTCTTCCCCATCCGGGTGGAGCGCGATAATGCGATTTTTGAATGCGTTTTGGAGCGGCACATTGGTATTGTAAAACCGCTGTATCGAATAGCCGTCGTAACGGTCCAGGCCAAAATTAGTCCCTACCCAGATATACCCCTTCCGGTCCTGCGCAAGATCATTCACATCGGTATGCGACAATCCCTCATCCACCGTCAGGTAGCTGAACTTATAGGGGAAGCCCTGCCCGAGAACACTACCCGGAACAACACACGCAACCAGCAGCAGGGATATTAACAGGCTCCTCATCAGATTTTATACAACCATCTATTCGCTGAATACCATAAGCGGACAAAATTCCGTCTTAAACCGGATTTGCGCAACCGTTTGACCAACCGTTTTTGAAAGAAATGCACAATTTGTCAAGAAATGTGTATGATCTGGCAATGATTGTACCCCCTCTAAAGTGGTTATTTGCAACGCATTTGTTTTGAACAAATTAATCACCAAATCATCACATATAGCACTCGACTCCGCCATTTATGAACACCCTCGCCATTGTTCCCATACTGGGAAAAACCCCGCTCGGGCACGCTAAAATTGATTCGCAGAAACCTCTCACCAGTCTTTTATTCAAGCGGCTTTACCTTTCCATCCGGCAACATTCACCGTGGAAAGGAACGCTGGTAATGGACCTGACCAACAACCCTAACTCCAAAGACAGCAAAACCCAGGACGATTTCAGAAGCTACCTGGCAGCGAAGGAATCGTTGTCCGAAATGCAGATTACCCATAAACAAGCATTCGCCCAACTTTACGCCCGGTGGCTGTCCGAGTTGGGCCGCCAACCCGACCGCCTGCGCATTATTTACGACAAAGATCAGGGGTTTATCGAATATGAGGTCAAGCTGGTGATGCAGGGCAAAGAAAAAGTGGTAATCCAGGTCCAATAGCGCTGTTCAACGGCATTCTCCATCAGATCCCGCCTGTATGTAACGCGTCCGCGCCTGCATCGGGCGGGATCTTTTAATGCACTTCTACCCGCATTCCGAACTGGGCCGACAGGTTAGCGGCCAGATAGGGGCTGCCCATCTCCCATCCTCTGGTTTTGCCATTGAGTGCTACATAGGCCGAAAGTCCCTTGCCGATGGCATGGAACAGCCTGGCGTGAGCTGCTCCGCCCGTCAGATGTTCCTGTTTCCAAAACGATTCGGGCTGCTGCCAGCCTTGCAATGTGAGGTCGGCGTACCATTTATCGGCGAAACGGTGGTTGGCTACGCCCAATTCAATGCCGTAATATCCGTGGTCGCGGTTGTTGTAGCGATGCGCGCCGAATAACAGATCACGGTTGCCTACCTGCACTGGTACGATCAGCGAAACGCTATTCCCGAAATGGGTAGGTGCATACTGCGTAAAGAAGCTGAAAGCAACGCCCCGCCCCAATCGGATCCTGCTGATCATGAATATTGCAGGGTTGAGATAATTGAGCAATGAGAGCTTTTTTTGCCTCTGCAGAAAGGTTTGGGCCTCCTTACTCAGCTCCGAAAATCCGACCCGCCTGTTGACACCTTCGCCGCCCTTGAACCTGGTCCGTTCGGTAAATGCGGTTTCCGGGCTGAACATATCATAGGCCCAGGCTGTCAGGTCAGCGCCGGCAAAATCACGCTCCGTTTCCAGCGGGCTTTCGAATGCCGGCGACCATACTTTGGCCGAATCGCTCCCGGGGCTGGTCGAAAACCGGAAATAGTTGTGCACATACCAGGCATTGTAGAGCACCAATGCCCCTTTGGGCAATGTCCGCTTTTTGTAAAAATCCTCTACTACGATGCGTTTATTAAGCAGTACTTCCGATTGCACGCCGGCAGTATAAGCATATAGCAGCGCGTTCGGGTTCGTTTGCTTCAAAGCCGACAGAGCGGCATCGGTAATCCCGTAAACCGTCCCGTCCCACCGGTTTGGAAACCAGTTGCCGTTTTTGGAAGCGATTCCGTTCACGCCCAGCACCGTCCGGTGAAACTCCTCGTGCGCCCATTCCCCAAGCGGGATGGGCAGCTCGCTCGCATAACGCGAAAAGCCGAGCGTCATACCGTATTTGAGAATACCATTCCAGATCTTTTTCCCAGGCGACTTCGGGCGTACGATGACATTGCCCAGGGCGTCGATCCCCCAGAAGGAAAGCTCATACATACCCCGCGCATATTCGAGGGACTGGTCCATCGACACGTAGCGCTGCGGGAGGTTGGCGAGCTGCGGATAGTCCACCAGCGGGACGGTAAGCCGGAGCTTGTACTGCAAGGTGTCCTGCGCCTGCGCGGGCAAATGCGCGGCCAGCAGCGTCAGTGACGCCGCAATTAAAACTTTGATTTTCATGGCTTATTTATGGTGATTGGGGTAAAAATTCACTTGGCAAGCAATGCGTCGGCCGGGTCGCGGCCCGAAAGCAGGTCCTCCCGCGATGGTCTCACGACGACATCTGGCATAATCCCTCGGGAAGCCCCGGACTCGGGTTTGACGGCCATGTAGTAGCCGGCAAGCGGAATGCCCAGATCCAGCCCGGTAACAGGCAGCTTGTAAATCGCGAATGTGCCGCTGTTGTCGCCCTGGTAGGCCCCACCCGATTCCTCCCCCATGAACACGCCCCGGCTCTCACTCCGGGCGACTGCCAGAAACTCCGATGTGACAGAGTAGCTCAGTCCGTCCATCAGGAATGTAACATTTCCGGTGAAGGCTTGCCGGTGAGGGTGATGGATGCCGAGGTTCTGGTGTTTTTTGAATAATAAGCGACCCTGCGCGTCTTTCCTGATAAACCACGTGGCCAGCCCGATAAACCGCGGCAGGTATACGTTCGCCCGGCTGGGAACGTCCTTTTTGCGCTTCACTTTCACTTCCATGCGATCGTAGTACCGGAAATCGTTTCGGGCAATGTGTGCGTACAGATCCTTCCCCAATGCGTCGTTACCTCCTTCATTTCCCCTCACGTCGATGATGAGCCGCTGCACTTTGCGACTGCCGATCTGCACAAAAGCCGAGTCCAGGAACCGCCGGAAATACTTGTCGCCCTGCTGCGGATAAAACGTTGCGATCCGTAGCCGCGCCACCGTGTCCGAAGAGAAGCTCAGGTGATTGTGACCGGTCAGATAAGAGGTATTCTGGTTCAGCACTTGCCAGGCGTCGGTACTGATGCCTGCCATTGCGATGGTTGTTTCCGCCCCGTGATCGTCGGCCAGTACGACTGTAAACGGCCCGCGGCCCAGCTGAACGAAATCGGCATACCAGGCACTGAAATATTGCTGGATTTGCGCATCGGCGGAAGTTTGCACGTGCGCATCGACAAACAATTGCCCTCGCAAGGCATTCAACACCGATTCGATCGGTTGCCCATTAATGCGCTTCACATATTTCCCCACAGCCTCCGGGTATCCCGACCGCGTCACCAGGAGCTGGCCGCCGTTGTCAAACCGCACGATTACCGGGATGAGGTTATCTGTAAAAAAATAGAAGGGAAACCCTTTCATGGGCGGAAAAAACTTGGTGTGCCCGCAGCGGATCTTCGTCAGGACCGGGTTCACCATCCTGTAAAAAGAAATGAAGGAAGTCGAGTCGCTGCGCTTGATCACATTTCTCACCGAATCGAGCGCACGCAGGACTTCCTCACGCGGCCCGAAGCGTCCGAAACCGGGATGCAGGGTTACCACCGCGGAGCGGACCATTTCCAGGTCGGACAGCAGCGCGGCGGAAGGATATTTTCTCTCGGGCAAAGATTGTGCACCGGTTGCTAAGTATATAGCCAGTTGGAGGAGGGCAGTGAGTAGTGTACGAAGTTTCATTTTAAAATTTTCCGCAATTTTGGCTAAAAACGAGGCGGGCGTCGTCCTTCCCGACAAGTTCATACCTCTTTCATGTACCTATTTAGCGCGTTCACATTCCTGTTTTGATCACAGCCATACTTCTTTCGGGTATCATTCAGGGCGGGTTTCTTACCCTTATGCTGCTGCGAAAACCGTCCAATCAGGTCGCCAACCGGATCCTCGCCGCCCTCATTCTGGTGTTGATGAGCCACCTTTCCCTGATCTGCCTGGACGTTAAAGATATGTTTCTGGTGTATCCGCACTTCAGCAGGCTGTCGTGGCTGCTGCCGCTTCTGTACGGCCCGCTCATCCTGCTGCTGACGCAAAGCATTACCGATCCCGATTTCAGGCTGCATCGCCGGCAATGGCTGTCGATTCTGCCTTTTGCGGTTTACTTCTTCGTGCTACTACCCTATTTCGCCTTACCGGCGACCGACAAGCTGGCTTATCTTTCCGACTCCCGGCTTGTTGCGCAACAGGATTTCGGCTGGATGAACACGCTCACCAACTACCTGCATGTGGGTTTCGTCGTGGGGGCATTGATGACGTTCTACCGCAACCTCCGCAAACGTACCGACCACTTTTCAAACAGCGAGCTGATCGACGTCCTCTGGCTGAAAGAATTCCTTTGGATCGTGCTGTCGGTCATGCTCTTTTCGGTCGTCACATTTTACGCCCGGAAGTACCGGATCGCCTACCTCGGCAGCATTTACCCGGCGCATTTCCTGCTGGTAGTCGTGCTTGTTTACTGGATCGCATTCAAGCTCCTTCACGAAAAAACTGCCCTGACGCCCGCTCCTGCCCCCCCGCAGGCACATCCCGCACATGAGGCGGAACCCGCGATCAAGTATGCGAAAAGCAGCCTTACCGATGCGCTCAGCGACGACATCGCCCGACGAATCACTACCCTGATGCACTCTGAAAAGCCTTACCTGGATAATAATCTAACGCTCGTCGAACTGGCGGCGCGCCTGGATATCCCCCGACATCAGCTTTCACAGGTAATTAATACAGCATTTGGCGTAAATTTTTTCGAATTTGTCAATCAATACCGGTTACAAGAATTCAAAATCCAGGCACTCGATCCATCCAACCAGCATTTATCACTACTGGGTATCGCGCTGGAATGCGGATTCAATTCCAAGGCGACCTTCAACCAGGCATTCAAAAAACTGGAAGGAACCACGCCGTCCGATTTTGTGAGGAAGAACCGGGAAAGTGTTTTGAAATAATCACAGCGAAACGTCATGCCATCACAGCCCATTCTCCAAAACCTGGCCGAATCCATCCGCCTTGACCCGGTCGAAACAGATTTTTTTCTGTCGCTATTGCAAGAACAAAAGCTCCGCAGAAGAGAATACCTCTTGCAGGCGGGCGAGGTGTGCAGGTACCAGTCATTCGTGGTCTCCGGCTGTTTGAAAGTCTCCTACCTGGACCCGGCCGGCTCGGAACACGTCGTTAAATTTGCCCCTGAAAACTGGTGGGCGTTCGATCTCGAAAGTTTTGCCCTCCAATCGGGCGCCTTTTACTCCATTCAGGCAATTGAGGACACCGAGGTACTGAAAATCAGCCGCACCAATATGGATCTGCTGCTCGACCGTGTTCCCCAGTTCGAGAAATTCAACCGCCTCATGTACCAAACGGCCTACATCGCTTTGCAGCGCAGGGTTACCCAAAACCTCACCAGCAAGGCCGATGAACGCTACCAGCAATTTCAGGTAAAATACCCCGGCCTGCAAAACAGGGTCGCCCAGAAGGACATTGCCTCCTACCTCGGAGTCACCCCCGAATTCCTCAGTTCGATGCGCCGCCGTGAAATGCTCATGCATTTTTAATGCGACCCAATTCTTAATCTACCTTAAGAGTTTACGCTTTTTCCCAGCCTTGTTTTGTGAAACTAAATTCAACAACGGATGGATCAAAGCATTGCTTACACAAACACCGACTGGTCGGGCCTTTTGCTGCGCCTGACGCTCGCACTGGTCATGCTCCCGCACGGCGCTCAGAAAATGCTGGGAATTTTCGGCGGATATGGATTTAAGGCGACGATGAGCTTCTTTACTGACTCGATGAAATTGCCGTCTCCCGTCGCATTCCTCGTCATTATCATCGAGTTTGTCGGGCCGATAAGCCTGCTTCTCGGCTTCGGCACAAGACTCTGGGCGACGGCGCTCGCCATCGTCATGATCGGAGCCGTGTGGACGACAAGCGGCCAGCACGGCTTCTTTATGAATTGGTATGGGAACCAGGCCGGGGAAGGTTTTGAATACCATTTGCTGGTCATCGGCCTTTGCCTGTCCCTGCTGATCTCCGGCGGTGGACAATATGCGCTCGACCGCCTGTTCTGAACAGGCACCTTCGGCGGGAGCCGACCCCGCTAAATGGAAGACCGGAGGATAGCGGCGAAGAATTGCCGGATATCCTCCACCAGCAAATCAGGCACTTCCATGGCCGGGAAATGGCACCCGCTTTCATAAAAAGACCACCTGTCGGGTTCGCCCATGAACGAGGTCAGTTTTTTCAGAAGGCTTTCTTCGTCTTTTTTACCAAAACAAGCCATTGCGGACGGCACTTTCGGCGGCGCCCACTGACTGGCTTCCTGGGTACCGCCCCAGTCAAAGGCCATGCTCATGTTTTCAGACAGAATGGCTGCGCTCGACGCACCCAACTGGTTGAACCAGTACAGGGAGACATTCGTCAGCATGAGATCCATCCCAATGGCATCTTCCGGCAGGTCTTTGTCACGATCGGTCCATTCCTTGTACTTTTCAACCATCCAGGCGAGCTGGCCTACCGGGCTGTCCGACAACGCAATGCCGATCGTACCAGGTCTGGTCGCCTGAATTTCGAGGTAAGCGGTGCCCTCTTTTTTGTAGCGTTTCATGCGTTCGAGCACAGCCTTTTCCGCGTCCGTGAACGTCGAATCGTCCGCCGGGAACATACCTAACCCGGCGACGGCAAAAAAGTCGGAATTAATGTGAGTTCCGATGAGGTTATACGCAGCCACACCCGACATGATGCCCGCGATGCCTGCGCCCATATCGCCGCCATGCACAGCGAATTTCTCGTAACCGAGCTTGTTCATCAAAGTAGCGAACGTCGTCGCGATCTTGAACATATTGTAACCCTGCACTTTGACAGGTATCGAGAACCCAAAACCCGGAATAGAGGGGATAACCAGGTCAAATGCGATTTGTTCGGGGTCCTGAGGATTTGACAACGGCTCGATGATCCGTATAAAATCGGCGAATGATCCCGGCCAGCCGTGGATCAGCATTAAAGGCACTGCATTTGCCCTGGCCGACCTGATGTGCAGGTAGTGGATGTTCTGCCCATCGATTTCGGTTATGAAATGCGGGTATTGGTTTAAATCCGCCTCCTGTTGCTTCCAGTCGAACCGATGCTGCCAATAGTCGGCAACCTGTTTCAGGTAATCGACCGGAACGCCCTTTTCCCATCCGCTTTGAATAGCCGGGGTGGTCCAGCGGGCATTGGCGAGTCTTTGTTTGAGGTAATCAACTTCCTGGGCGGAGATCAGAATTTTGAATGGCTGCATGACTTTCGAATTTTGAATGTGAAACTGATAACATGACAAAATTCGGCACCCTGCGTCCGGCAGACGATAACAATTGTTAATAAACGCTATCGCCGGTTCCGGATGCGGCTCAATGACACGGAGGTAACGCCCAGGAAGGAGGCGATGTAATGCTGGGGCACCCTTTGGAGTATTTGGGGATATTGTTCCAGCAGCTCACGGTACCTTTCCTCAGGGCTGTTTTTAATCCTGGAAAGAAACAGTTTTTCAACGTACAGCAATCGCTGGTGCGTTTGCTCTTCCATTGCTTCGCGGATCAACGGCGAGCCCTCGATAATCTCAGAATAATCCTTTTTGGTGAGCGTGTGAAGTACGCACGGTTCCAGGCTTTCGATCGCATACAGGCTGGGCTGGCCGTAACGGAAGCTTTCGGCCGAAGAAATGCCCTCTCCTTCAAAGAAAAACTGGAAAGTAATGTCTTTGCCGTCCTTGTTGAAAGAAAGTCTGAGGCAGCCCTTTTCGATAAAGTAGACCTTCCTGGCAACCTCTCCTTCTTCGAGCAGCACGGTTTTGGCCGGAATCTCCTCCCTCCTGAACAGGTGACCGAATTGAGCCCACTCAGCCTGAATGTTTTGGTCCGCCATGAATTCCGGGTTAACGCTTGCCTGTGGCGCCGCCCATGAAAAGAATATCCCGATACCTGATTTCCGCTAGCGCATTCAGCTTCCACCTGACCAGCTGTTTTCGCCAGCCCGTTGCCTTGTCCAGTTCGTGGCCATATTCGTCCATTACCTGTTTTTTGATCGCCTCGCGGAGACCACTCCGCTGAGCGGGACGTGGATTGAGGAAAAAACCGTTGTTGTCGGAAAGCATATTGATCCGGATTTTGATTTAGGTTGCGTAAGATACGTTTTTACAAGTAATATTACAGCCTCCTCCCCTTTTATGGGATTGATAAACCGCATCTAACTTCATGGACCAAAAGACAATACGAATCAAGGACATTGCCCTTAAAGCCAAAGTATCACCCGGCACGGTGGACCGCGTCATTCATAACCGCGGAAAAGTGGCGGAAAAAGTCAGGATCCGCATTCAGAAAATCATCGACGAGAGCAATTACGAGCCTAACCTGATGGCGCGCGCTCTCGGTTCGAAAAAGCAGTACCGGTTTGCCGCCCTGATTCCGGATCATCAAGTCGATTCGTACTGGCTGGCTCCCAAAACAGGCATTGAAAAAGCGGCCGTTGAGCTGAAACAGTTCGGTGTTTCGGTGCAGCAATTCGTTTTCAATCCCTATGATGCCCATGATTTTATCAAAAAGGCGGAGGAACTGACGGCCGCGCGTCCGGATGGCATTTTCCTCTCGCCGATCTTTTACCACGAGGTACTGCCCTTTCTCGCACAATGGCATGATACGTCGGTCCCCTTTGTGCTTTTCAACACCGAGATATCCGACCACGGGCCATTGAGCTACATCGGGCAGGATTCGTACCAGAGCGGCAAGCTCGCCGGCAAACTCATGCATTACGGCCAATCGGAGCCATGTTCGATCCTGATCGTGCATATCGACGAGAAAATCGACAATGCGGCCCACTTGCTAAAAAAAGAGGAAGGCCTGCGTGACTATTTCAGCCAGCAGCAGGATGTTTTCGGCATTACGACGATCGAACTCGACAGTTCTGATACCGAAAGTTTCAACAACAGGCTCTCCGAAGCAGTGAACGGCATCGCCGACCTCCGGCATATTTTCGTCACGACTTCCAAAGCGCACCTAGTTGCGGCGGAGCTCGAACGAAGGCAGCTAGGCGATATCCGCATTATCGGCTACGACCTGGTGCCTGGCAACCTGCATTACCTCGAAAAAGGCAGCATCGGTTTCCTGATCAACCAGAACCCGGAGCGGCAGGGCTACCTCGGCATCCGTCAGCTGGCCGACTTCCTGGTGTTTCGCAAAGCGGTATCCAAAACGAAGTTCCTGCCGTTGGACATCATCACGCTCGAAAATCTCCGGTACTACCTGGAAGAGGACGTGAAGACGGCCACAGAAAAGCTTGTATGACAGTTAGACTGATCTTATGAAAGGCATTTTGTAACCAGTAATTGCCTTTATGTAAATCAACAAAATTAAAATTTTATAAAAGTGTGTACGCACACACTTTTATTTGGTAGTTTCGTATTTATGAAACTGACCCTACCGCTTCTTTTCATCTCCCTGGTCTCGTTCCGGCCGTCCGTTGCGCAGGAACTTCCTTATGTTTCCGGCAACAATTCATGGAACCCCGACTCGCTGGGGAACATCCGCGCCGTAGTCGACGTGAAGCAGAAAGCAGCAGCCGCAAGGACGGTGATCGACTGGCGCCGCCGCGACGGGCACACCGACAGCGAAGTAATTGTGGTAGACAGCGCGACGAGCCGCCGGGTTTTGAATGTCAAAACAGATCGTATCAGCCGCGAATCGGGCGAAGTTATTTTCGAGCCGGTATCGGGTGCGGGGACTTATTATGTTTACTATTTGCCCTACAAAGTTCAGGGGCGGGCCAATTACCCGACAGCTAGCTACCTGAAACGGAGTAATACTGCCGCCGCAACCTGGCTGGGCAGGCTCCAAAATACGGCACCCGCGAAGGTGCGGCATATAGAAGCCGTCAACGAAATGAGCAGCCCCTACCCGATGGAGGTAATTGCAAAATCGGTGGAAATCAAACAACTGGTGGCGGCAAATACTTCCCGGAAGTACCTGGTGTTTCCCGAAGACCGGCTGCACGCCATCCGCATGACCGACGACCTGCCGCAGCGATGGATCAAGACAGGCGCCAACCGCCCATTCCGCGACCAGGCGCATCCCGGTGAAAACTACACTTTTCAACTTGGCGTATATTCTATATCGTTATCACTCGAGAATGTTCGCGTCCGTTTTTCAGATTTAAAGCAGGGTGGCGCCATTATTCCTGCGAAGGCATTTTCCTGCCTCAATACCGACGGTACCGGCTGGGATGCGCAACCGGTTAAGAAGCAAGTAGCCGTGGCCGAAGGTAAAGTACAGGCACTCTGGTGCCTGGCCGACATCCCTGCGAACATCCCTACGGGCGCCTACACGGGCAAAGTTTACGTAACGGCCTCCAATGCCTCTGAAACGGCTATTGACATTACCCTGCAAATCGGCGGGCCCGTGCTGGCCGACAAGGGGATCAGCGAGCCGCAAAAGCAGACCCGACTAGCATGGCTCAACTCGACCATGGCGCAACAGAACGAGGTGATCAGCCCCTACCTGCCGTTACAGCGGCAAGGCAATGCGGTTTCGCTTTTGGGCCGCCGGTTTACCATCGGCAGCAGCGGGCTGCCGGAGCGCATTGAAACCTATTTTACACCGGAAATGACCGGCCTATCCACTACACCGAAAGATGTGTTGAAGGCGCCCTTCCGGTTTGTGGCTACGGCCAAAGGCGGAAGCATTGAAAAATGGACAGACCAGGGCGTGCGCTTTACCGAACAAGCCCCTGGAACGGTGGCCTGGACGGCTTCGGGTACGTCCGCACACCTGCGTATGGACGTGAAGGGGCACATCGAGTTCGACGGTTTTGTAGCCTATGATATCCAGGTAACGGCACTTTCGGACACCGAGCTGGACGACATTTACATGGATATCCCCATGAGCCCCGATGCTGCCCGCTATATGATGGGGCTCAACCTCAAAGGCGGCAAACGTCCCGCTTCCTACGACTGGAAATGGGAAGTGGCTACCAAAAACCAGGACGGCGCGTGGATCGGCGACGTCAATGCCGGGCTCAACTTCTCCCTGCGAGACGAGCATTACGTACGCCCGCTGAATACCAATTTCTACCTTCAAAAACCCCTTCTGCTGCCCGCTTCATGGGGTAATGCCAACAAAGGGGGTATCCGGATATCGGAACGTGACGGAGAGGTGCTTGTCCGGAATTACAGCGGCGCCCGTACCATGAAAAAGGCGGAAAGCCTGCATTACAATTTTACGCTGCTTATTACGCCATTCCACGCGCTGGATACCGATGCACAATGGAAAACACGGTTCTACCACCGTTACAACGACCCCGACTCGATTAAAGCCAAAGGTGCGACGATCGTCAATATCCACCACGCGACGCCCATCAATCCCTATATCAATTACCCGTTCATCGAGCATAAGGCCATGAAGGCGTATATCGACAAGGCCCATCAGGATGGTTTGCAGGTAAAGATCTACAATACCGTACGTGAGCTGTCCAACAGCGCTTACGAACTCTTCCCGCTGCGGAGCCTCGGCCACGAGATCTTCTCGCCGGGCAAAGGGCTGGGCTATGCCTGGTTGCAGGAGCATTTGGGCGACGATTACATTGCCGCCTGGTATGTGCCTGAAATCAAGGATGCTGCGGTTGTCAATTCGGGTATGAGCCGCTGGCACAACTATTATGTGGAAGGCATGAACTGGCTGACGCAGCACATAGGAATCGACGGTATTTACCTCGACGACGTAGCTTTCGACCGCACTACCATGAAGCGTGTCAAGCGCGTGCTCACCCGCGACGGCCACCCGGGCTACATCGATCTGCATTCGGCCAACCAATACAACAAGAACGACGGGTTCAACAACAGCGCGAACCTGTACATGGAGCATTTTCCTTACCTGAACCGCCTGTGGTTCGGAGAATATTTTGATTATGAGCAAAATAACCCGGACTTCTTCATGACCGAAGTGTCCGGCATCCCTTTCGGCCTGATGGGCGAAATGCTCGAAAACGGCGGTAACCCGTGGCGGGGCCTCATTTATGGTATGACTAACCGGATGCCCTGGAAAGAAGGCAGCGACGCGCGCGCCATCTGGAAAGTGTGGGATGCGTTCGGGATGCAGGGCAGCAAAATGCTGGGCTACTGGACCAATGCCAACCCGGTCAAAACCGACCATCCGCAGGTGCTCACCACCAGCTACGTGCAGGACAAGCGCGCGCTCATCTCCATCGCCAGCTGGGCAGAAGGCGACGCCAGTTTCCACCTGAATATCGATTGGAAAAAACTGGGTATCGATCCTCAGAAAGCGCAGATCACCGCGCCGGAGATCGTCAACTTCCAGCCGGCAGCCAATTTCACTGCTGCACAGTCTATTCCGGTTACAAAAGGCCGGGGTTGGTTACTGATTATATCGGAAAAGCCCTGATCAGTAAAATGAAGTACTTCAATTTTATTTTCCAGTAAAATTTTCTTTCAAATTGATAAAATGCAGGAATTTTAATTTCATAGTGTGTGCGCACACATTTTGTTTTCTACATTTGTTTCAACCGATATTTCACTCTAAATGAGCGCATTTGACAGGAGCTGCCAACCGGTAGTCGTTCCCGTCTGGAAGAGCTTTTTATGTTAACCCCAAAAACCCAATTCCTATGAAGTTAAAGGCTATACTGAGTTTCATTTTCGTTGCCCTGCTGGCTGTCGGCAGTAGCTTCGGTCAGACCGGTGAGATCCGCGTGTCGGGTACCGTGACCGACGCCAAGGGTGCCGAAATACCCGGTGCCAACGTATCGCTGTCGGGCACTACCACGGGTGTGATTACCGACGCACAGGGGAAGTTCTCCCTCGCCGTTCCCAATAGCCAGTCGGTGCTGCGCATTTCGTTCATCGGCTACAAAACAGCCGAGCTCACCGTGGGCAACCAGACGGTCTTCAAGGTTACCCTCGAAGAGGATTCCAAAACGCTCGATCAACTGGTGGTGGTAGGATATGGTACCCAGAAGAAGAAGGACCTGACCGGTGCCGTGAGCTCGATCGCCAGCGAAAGCCTCAACCTCGGTGGCGCTACTTCCAACGTGGCGCAGGCATTCCAGGGACGTGCGGCGGGTGTGCAGGTGAGCCAGTCGAACTCGGCGCCAGGCGGTACTACCGTGGTGCGCATCCGGGGTGGTAACTCCATTTCATCCACCAACGAGCCTTTGTACGTGGTCGATGGCTTCCCTTCCGAAACGGGAAAGGACATTAACCCCAACGATATCGAAGATATCCAGATCCTGAAAGACGCATCCGCAACCGCTATTTACGGTGCGCGCGGCGCTAACGGCGTCGTGATCATCACCACCAAAAGAGGAAAGGCCGGAAAGGCACAGGTGGTTTTCGACAGCTATTACGGTGTGCAGAAAGTAAGCAGCAGCTACGAGAAGATGACCGGCCTGCAAGCCATGGAAATCACCAATGCCAAGAATGCCGAAAAAGGCCTGCCCGCATTGTACACGCCTACCGACCTGGCTAGCGGCATCAGCAACGACTGGTTCAAACTGGCTACCCGCAATGCGAGCGTGCAGAGCTACAGCCTTACCGCCAGCGGTGGCAATGACGATACCCGCGTGGCATTGTCGCTGAACTATTTCAACCAGGACGGTGCATTAAAAAACACCGACTACGACCGCTACTCGGTACGTCTGAATGCCGACAAGCAGTTTGGCAAGCGTTTCAAAATGGGCGCTAACGTGTATGGCGCGCATACTTTCTCACGCTTCAAGAACTACGACGGATCTATCGTTCCTTCCAATGTCATGTACGGCATCCTCTCGGCCTCGCCTGCGGTGCCTGCCTACAATGCGAACGGAAGTTTCGCCCGTTTCCAGGGCCGCGACAACCCGCTGGCATGGCTGCTCGCTCCTACCAACGACAAGTTCGGCAACAAGGTTAACGTCAATGCATTCGCCGAATACATGATTACCGACGAACTTACATTCAAGGTCAATGCCGGAACGGAGTACAACGGTTTCAAAGAAGGCACCTACCTCCCCCGCGACCTCGTGGATGGAGAGAAAGTAAAAGGCCGCGCTACTGTGAACGACAATGCGGCTTACCGCAACCTGGTAGAAGCCTATTTTACCTACATCAAAACCTTCGGCGACCACTCGATCAATGCAGTGGCCGGTGTTTCGACACAGGATGATAAAACAGAGGAGCACTACTCGGCTGTCCAGAACTTCAGCTCGGATGTGTTTTTGTATAACAACCTGGGTGCAGGAACCGAACGCGTAACCTCTACCAGCTCGAAAGTCAATACCAAGATCGCATCGGCATACGGCAGGATCAACTACGGCTTTAAAGACAAGTACCTGGCCACTTTCACGATCCGTCGCGACGGCTCTTCACGCTTCGGGGAAAACAACCGTTACGGATATTTCCCGTCGGGATCACTTGCCTGGCGCATCGGGGATGAGGAATTTGTGAAAACCCTTAACCTGTTCTCCGACCTGAAAGTACGCGCCAGCTACGGGGTTACCGGTAACGACCGCATCGGGGATTATGCCTACATGACTACCTTCTCGCCCGTGAACGTGACCCTCGACGGCGACAATTCCTACGGCGGCGTGGCAGCGACCCGCTTACCCAACCCCGACCTGAAATGGGAAAGTACCGCGCAACTTGACCTTGGTGTGGATATGGCATTCCTCGGCGGCCGCATTTCGGCAACATTTGATTACTACCACAAAAAGACCAACGACCTGCTGATGAATATCCCTATCGGCGACTGGCAGGGTTTCAGCAGCCAGATCGTGAATGCGGGTGCCATCCAGAACAATGGTCTTGAACTTTCCCTTAATACGCAGAACATTTCCAAAGGCAGCTTCCGCTGGAAGACCGCATTGAACATTGCGTACAACAAGCAGAAAATCCTCGACCTCGGCGGACGTCCGTACATTATCACTACCACTGCCAACCCTTACGGAGGCCGTGCGGTGGATTTCACCAAGCTGGAACCGGGCCGCGAGCTCAGCAGCTTCTTCGGGTATCAGTATGCAGGCGTGATCAAAACCGGCGAAAGTTATGCGCCGCAGCCCAATGCACCGGCAGGAAGCCCCAAATATGTGGATGTGAACGGCGACAACGTGATCAACGCCAACGACCGTACATTCCTGGGCCACGCCAACCCGCATTATACTTTCGGTATCGGCAACGAGTTCAGATACAAGAACTTCGATCTGAATATCTTCATGCAGGGCGCATTGGATTACAGCCTGTACAATGCCAATGCGCTCATCCTGGAATCGGGCTTCGGCACTTCGGCATTGAACCGCTGGACTACTACCAACCAGAACACCGACATCCCGCAGGATGGCTATGCAACGACTTCTTATGGTGGTTATATCAACTCCCGCTTCATCGAGGACGCTTCTTACCTGCGCTGCAAGATGATCACGCTGGGCTACGAACTTCCGTTCGGTCAGGCAAGCCGGGTGAAAGTGAGGCTGTACGGCACGGTGCAGAACCTGTTCACGATCACCGGCTACACCGGTACCGATCCGGAGGTGAACACCAAAGCGGCCAACAGCGGCAGCTCGGCCAGCAGCATCAACCTTGCGTCGGGTCTGGATTACACCGCGTTTCCGTCCTACCGTTCCTATACCCTTGGCTTAAAAATCAATTTCTAATAGCATCAAAATGAAATACATATCAATTCTGTCATTAATGATGTTGTTCGTGGCGGTTTCCTGCGAAAGCCTGATCGAACCGAAAGTTTACAGCATTCTGACCGACGCCAATGCATTCCAGTCGAAAGACGATGCCATTGCCGCCGTAAATGCCGCCTACTCCCGACTGAAACAACCGAGCGGAAGCAACGACTCGTGGATGTATTACGCGGGTTTCCAGGTAACCATCACCGACCTGACCACCGATGCCGGCCATGCCAAATCGGGCGGCGACGTGGGGCTCATGTCCGACGCCAACTGGGGGCCCAGCAATACCTACCTCGCTTATGCCTGGCAGCACCAGTACAAGCTGGTTTCGGATGTGAACAATGCATTGTATTACATTCCCAAAATCAAGGCGCTGACCGCCGAGGAGCAGGCGCAGTTTGCGGGCGAGCTGAAATTCCTGCGTGCGCTGGGCTATTATGACCTGACCAATGCATTTGGCCCGGTACCGTTGATGACCGAGGATTCTGTGGCCAAAAACATCCAGAACCCGGATTACGAAGCAAAGACACCGGTTACCCAGGTAGCCGACGTCAATGCGAAGATCATCAGCGATTTGGAATATGCCGCGCAAAACCTGCCATTGAACTACACCAGCAGCAAAATTTACAAAACCAACGACGTCGGCCGTGCTACCAAAGGCTCCGCGCTCGCGTTGCTTTGCAAGCTTTACATGCGTGAGAAAAACTGGCAGAAAGTAGTGGAGATCAGCCAGCAGATCACCGACCTGAAACAATACCAACTGTACCCCTCCTACTCCGAGCTGTTTGCGGAAAGCAACAAATGGTGCTCCGAAAACATTTTCAGCGCATTGTCCAACAATCTCGTGGATGCGACCGAAATGATGAACCACTTCGGGCCGATCAACCACAAGGAAGTGACCGACCGCTGGCAGTATTTTGGTATTCCGTGGCGGTTCTGGAATACGTTCGAGAAGAATGACGAGCGTCGTGAAATGTTCTTCTACGACTACATCGGTACCGACGGCCTTCGCTATGTGCAGCCACCCGCCGGGGCCGTGAACCCACCCGCAGGTTACTATTACCTGCCCGACGTCGCTTCGAAGAAATACGCCGACCCGAAAGGCTCTACGACCTACCTCGACGGTCATGTTTTCCCGATCATCCGTTACGCAGATATCCTGCTGAGCCGTGCCGAAGCGTTGAACGAGCTTACAGGCCCGAATGCGGAGAGCATCCAGCTGATCAACCAGGTAAAAAGCCGCTCAAAAGCAACGTTACTGGGTGCGGCAGGCACATTCACCAAGGAAACCCTGCGCGACGCGATCCTGCAAGAGCGCGGATGGGAGTTCTTCTTCGAATGCAAACGCCGCGAGGACCTGATCCGGATGGACAAGTACCAAAGCGTGGTGAACACCTACCTGAGCGCCATCGGCAAAACGCCGCGGATCGATATTAACAAACACAGATATTTCCCGTACCCGCAGGCACAGGTAGACATTAATCCTAACCTTTCGAATACCGGCAGATAACCGTCGGGCAAACATGCAGACAGGCAGTACGCACTTTCGCGTATTGCCTGCTGCCATTTTCGGGGCCGGTTTTGAATTATATTTACAAATCCAATACATCTATTTCCTATGCAACGTATCCTCCTCGCATTTGCTATCCTGATCACCGGTCTGACGTTCGTTGGCTGCAATGGCACGGGTATCGAAACGATCAGCCTCAGCGCACCGGGAAGGAACACGCTGAAAGTGAGGATAGACGTAAAAACCACCGACCCGTGCGCGGTCCGCATTGAGTACTGGCAGAAGGCCGACTCGCTGCACAAGTTCATGACCATTTCATCGCCCGCAGGTACCGACCACGCATTGGTACTGACCAACCTACGCCCTAAATCGCAATACCTTTACCATATTATTTCCTCGGAAGGCGGCAGGGAAACCACCAGCAAAGTTTACGATTTCCGGACCTCGGGCTACCCGATGTGGATCCAGGATTTTTTCCAGACCATCGCGCCCGACTCGACCATCGTTCCGGAGGCATTCAAAAAAGGCTTCATTCTTTTCTCTCGCCGCGAGACGCCGGGGATTATTTTCCTGCTGGATCGCAAAGGCGATATCCGCTGGTACCATCAGGTGAATGGGACCGGATTCAAGACCACACATTTCACACGCAACAAAACCATCCTGTCTATTCTCGGAACCGAAGAATACCCGACCAGCTACGGCAACGAAATCCTGGAGGTATCGCTCACCGGCGACACGCTGCTGCACCTGAAAAAGGGCGAAAGCGATTTCAAGGAAACGATCCACCATGAGATTATCCTCAACGACCGGAGCGAGATCGTGACATTGAATGTGCAAACCCGCATTGTGGACCTCAGCTCCGTGGGCGGCACGAAGCAGGATACCGTCAAAAGCGACGGCATTCTGGTGCTCGACCGCAAGGGAAAGAAAGTATGGGGTTGGTCGGTATTCGACGCGCTCGATCCGCTGAAAGATCCGAAAATCATGCAGGAGAAAAAAGACTGGATGCATGCCAACAGCGTGAGTTTCGACCGTGACGGGAATTACCTGATGTCGTTTTACAACAATGGGCAAATCTGGAAAATCGATTCCAAAACGGGCAAGGTAATCTGGAAATTCGGCCGGGGCGGCGATTTCAAAATGCCTGCCGACGGGGTTTTCGACCAG
>Ga0209676_1000743_pt1 | contig 44174 bp, 52 predicted proteins | sample AraplaCvi_mLB_r2_FD_184282 | JGI IMG/M metagenome (GOLD analysis project Ga0209676, IMG submission 184282) | Arabidopsis root microbial communities from North Carolina, USA - plate scrape MF_Cvi_mLB_r2 (SPAdes) (version 2) | ecosystem: Host-associated > Plants > Roots > Endosphere | place: USA... | reverse complement strand
ACGGATCGTTATGAAAAGAAAAAACTCCATCAACGTTGGAGTCAAATTGGAAGTCATCTCGTACAACGAGATTTATATAGTGCATTTTTACTGATGAATAGTGAACCAAATTTACAACAAACTAATCGAAACTTATGCAATAAAACGTTTACTACCTTTTTAGAGTTACACAATCAACATATAGAAGACTTGAAACAAGTAAAGAAAACATTCCCTCTTAGCATGGGTATCAAACAAATCAAGTGAGGGGTATTCCCCCGTAGGTAGAGCTACCTACCTTCGTTAAAACTTATTGTCAACACAACATCGGTTGTGTAAATAAGAAAGTCTTATAGAACAGAAGATAAATCAAAGATGTTGTACACAGGTCATGGCAACACTATCTGTGGAGAGCTTTGTAACGCTTCTCTTAAGTATATAAGAACCTCGCTGCTTTAGCTGTGGGAGTAGTCAGAGGACTTTGGATGCGAGTTGATAGTGCATCGGAGGATATGCTGCAATTCGATAATATGAGTGATAGACCAATCTTCGGTACAAATAGTTGGAATCAATATTCTATCGTTCTTGATGTACCAGCAAACAGTGCAATAATATCGTTCGGTATTTTACTAACAGGAAAAGGGGAAGTTTGGCTGGATGGACTTAGTATTGAAGTAGTTGATAACGATACCCCTACAACCCATATTAGTTTTGAGAACCATCTTTTAGAAGGTCCGACAAATTTATCTTTTGAAGAATAAAAGATCTGGGGAATTATTCTTTTGATCTTAAAATCAATTAAGATGTCTTGCTATTGATGATTTTAAGGTTAATCGGAATACGAATAAAAAATCCCTCTGAATTTGATGTTGTTTCAAAATTCAGAGGGAAATAAATATTAGTATTTTAAGTAGTAACAAATTGCTCCAAATAAAAATTAGTAACGCTGAAATAGGGCAGACATTTAAATTTGCATATTTGCTTGAAAAATGAATGTATGTTCCATTAATGGATATCTATTTGAATCGCTTCATCAAAATATACGAATTTTGCTTCAGTTTGACCGTAAAGAATAAAAGAATCTAATGGGATGTCCTTCTCTAATGTAAATGTCGTATACTTTTTTTGTTTATCTGTTCGGAATTGGGATGTATCCCATGCCGTTTTATGATCAACTGTAATATGCCAGCTACTAATAGCTGTTGTCTTTGTATCTGAAGAAATTTCAAGACGTTGATCTGGTAGGAGCTTCACTTCATATACTGTATCTTTATACGTAAATGAATAAGGTAATTGGTCAAAAGTTAGTTCATGTCTTACATTCGTTGGCAGCTCAAACTTTGCTCCAACAACAGATAAATGGCCTCCATCTTGTACGCTTGGATATGCGCTAAGTGTTTCAGTAAGAGCGTAGCGATCATTTTGAATGCTAATAGTATCTTCAGGAATCGTGCGTTTTAAAGTTTTCCCATCTTCGTTAATTACGTCATAAAGAATTTGTGCATTATAACCTACATAAGCATCTTTTTCAGCTAAAGGTAAATTAGCAGTATATTGTGCTACTTGTTGTTCTACAAATGATGCCATGTCCTCCGAGAATTTTGTTTCAATTTTGAAGAGAGAGTTATATGGTCCGTGTTGTGCTCGTATGAAATTTACGTCAATACCATCCTTCTCGAAAGAAGAATTAAGTGCGACGTTTTCTGTTCGGGCCAACAATTCCTTACGATCGATGGGTATTTCAAGCGACCACTGCCCATCAATGTCATAAATGTGTTTAAAGTCAAAAACTAATTTAAACTCAGGGTATGTGACATCAAATAATGGGAACACATAGGTGATTTCATTAGTTGATTGCTCTGCAAAACTACCAATTGAATGTCTTTCTCCGTTTGGTAGAATGAGTGCTACATCATTTACATTATCTTCGTTTGATTCATTAAAGAAAAATTCATCGCCATTATAGCCGGATGTAGCTAATGTAACTTTTATAAAAGCATCTGTTATCTTGATGTCCTTTACACTGATTGATACAGAGGAAGAACTTGTTATAGATTCCTTCTGTAAGCCTGAAAAAATTAGAAATAACAATGCTGCTGTAACGAAAACCGTTGCGAAAACTGCTCGCCAGTCTCGTTTTTTTTGAAGTACGGTCTTTTCTTTCGGTAATTGATCCATCACTTGATTGGTAAATGTAGCTTCAACAATTACGGGTGGCAACAAGGCGCTTATTAAATGTTCTGATTCAAGTAGTTCCTCACATAGTGCTGAGCAATTTGTACAAGATTGGATATGCATATTCATTGTCTCGTCTTTTATTCGTCCATCGATAAAATCATACATTTCTTCAATCGATAAGCAATTCACCATTCATATCTCCTTTCAACTTGGATTTTCTTAGCCGAGCTTTTGTTCTATATAGACGATTTCGCACCTCAGTTAGTGGAATATTAAGTGTCTCAGCGATTTCTTCGTACGTGCAGTTACTGGCATACTTAAGGATAAAAATTTGACGCGTTTTGTCGTCCAATGTTTTTAGCCATTGCTGAAGCACCGCCTTCTGTTCTTTTGCGAGTATTACTGATTCAGGTGTGTCTAAAGAGGGTGTTTCTTCAAGTAGAGTCGCATCTTCCTTATTCTTTCTTTTAAAATCGATAAGTTGATTAATCGCAATACGAAAGAGCCATGCCTTAAAAGAGCCACCCTTAAACTTAGATAAGTTTTCATAACATTTTATAAAAGATTCTTGTGCAATATCTTTTGCCAATTCCTCGTTTTTTGTTTGATACGTTAAATAGCCTACGAGTGGCTGCTTATATGTATCAACAATAATGCGAAATGCTTGTTGATCACCAACTATGATTTTTTGTATAAGCTGCTCATTCACGAAATCCACCTCCTTACATTAAAAACGTAAAATATTAAAAAAAATCTCAAGTGAATGGAAATTTTTTTGAAATGGAAATTAAAAGAACGGGCACTAGAGACTCCATTTAAGCATGGCTAAGTGTTTCCGGTCTCTTCTATTTAAATCCGTTGAGTATAAATGAAGCTATAATTTTAATTATAGTAAAAATTCATGCTTAAGGAGTTTTTCCAAATAATTAGAAGGTTTCAAACCATGAAAGCTGGTGTATGGGTAGGCAAAGATAATAGAAAAAATAATTATTATGCAGAGGTTTCACGAAATATGCACGTTATTTTACTCGTGAAAGAGTTTTTAATGGATATTGGTAAACAGGAGCTAAGTGTTAAATAGCCTTTGTTAGGTTGAATGGTTGAGGGAGAGCCAAAGTAACAAAAAAATACAAAATGAGTCACATCTAACTAGGTGTGGCTTTTTCTTATGCATCTAATAGCTAAGAGTGGATGAAACGGAGCTATTCAATTGTCATCAACTTTACATAACTAAAGAGGTGGTACTATGCAAATAACAGATGGTTCATGGACATTTGATACAGAAGTGATCGATGAGGTCGCAAAAAAAATAAAAAGAGATGAGCAGGAGCGAGAAATGTTAAATGCTTTTGCTCGCTATGCTTATCGTCGCTACAAACAGATTAGAAATACGGTAAACCCTCGGAAGTGTAAATATATGTTGGTCGATCAAGTACGTGAACAATTAAAATCACCAGCAAAATTACAAAAAGTTAGTAAATTATTCAATATGACAGATGAAGAAGTGCAGTACATTGTAGAGTTTGTGAAAAAGTATTTGAAGTATGTAAAATAAACAAAAAGCTCCCGGTCAAATTCAACCGGGAGTACCATTTTAGATTTTCGAAGCCAATGCATCATCATTCTGGATGTTAAACTTTTTGGCTCTGGCGCATTGTTTTATGAGTTTCTTCCTTAAATAACTTTAAAAAATTCATTGCGTGCTTTGCTAAATAGCGATCCTTTGGCCAAATAATGTTCGCTTTGGATTGGATATTACAATTAGTAAATTTAATGATTTTAATACCTTTAATTGAAAATTTATCGAGACTCGTTTTCGGTAAAATAGTTATACCCAATCCTTCACTTATTAAGGAAATAACCATCGCTATATCAATACACTCACAAATAATATTAGGCTCAAAACCGTGACTTTTAAATTCATCGATTATAATGCGAAACGTACTACAACTTCGATGACGATAAAAAGAAAGAAACGGTAAATCTTTTAAGTCTTCCATTTGAATGGGGTTCGGTAAATTCCATTGTGCGGGTGTGGCAAGTACAAACTCCTTTAATTCTAGCCCGATCGAAGAGAAATTTTCATCTTCAATTGGTTGTTGCAGAATAGCTAAATCAATTTCTTTACTTAAAAGACTTTTCGTTAAGAAAAATGTATCTCCTTCAATAATTTTGAAGTTTAATTTAGGGTATCTCTCACGCATCAACCTAATTTTTTCAGGTAAGTAAGCTAAGCAAGTTTGATCTGCACCAATCGATAATACCCCCTGTAGCCCTTCTCCAACTTCTTTTATTTCCGATATCGTGTCTTCGAAATTAGCTAATAATGTTTTGCCTTTTTCATATAAAATCTTTCCTGGTTCAGTAAGCTCTAATGTTCTACCATTCCGATCTAATAGTTTGCAGTTTAATTCTTCCTCCATAACTTTCAATTGATTGCTAAGTGGTGGTTGTGCCATATGGAGTTTTTTTGCAGCTTTCGTAATTTGTTTTTCTTCAACGATTGTAATGAAGTAATTTAATTGTCTTAAATCCATCCTTTTTCACCCCTATACTTAAAATCCGCTTGTTTATGCAATTAGTATACTTATTCTGTATAGTAACATTTTTTCGAGTACTTTCGTTAAATTTGTAAGATATTTCTGATTTTTTAAATAAATATTTTGAAGAAACCTAGTAATAGTAAGGGTTTTGTAGATTGTTAAATTACATATTTTTCATGTAATATATATAACAATTAAAATACGGATATACCAAAAATGTATATATAACAATTTAAATTATATATTTTTAGTATTTATCATTTTTTAATATACATGCTATTCTTTTGATTAACTAAAATCGCGAATATCTACTTTAGGTATCGTTTAGTCTGTAATTATCTGTTTTTATCTTAATTTATTGGTTGTTTTTGAAACGTTTTTAATCCAAGGGGCTATACATACCGTCATTTTAAAAGGGGATGCGGTTTTTATAGGTATAAAATTAATGAAGGGGTGTAGTGTTTAATGAAAAAGACTGTATTATCTCTTTTCCTATTAATGGGTGCGTTATTGATGGTGGCCTGTAGTTCATCATCTGATTCGGGGAAAGGTGATGCATCATCCGCAAGTTCAGGTACAGAAACATCATCTGATTCAATCAAAATGGCTGGAATCTTTTCAGCGTCTGGTGGGGCGGCCGCATTAGGTGAATCTGAGATGCAAACGCTTAAAATGTTAGTCGATCAAAAAAATGCGGATGGAGGCATTAACGGTCGGAAAATCGACTTAGTAACATACGATGATAAATCTGACCAAAATGAAGCAATTCTTGCGATGAAAAAAGCGTTAACACAAGACAAGGTTTCGATCGTTATCGGAGGGACAACAAGTGGAAACTCATTAGCGATGTTACCTTTGGCAGAGCAAAATCAGGTGCCTTACATTTCGGTTGCTGCCAGTAAACAAATTTACATGACTGAAGATGGACAAGCGCGAAAATGGGTATTCAAAATGCCGCAAGACGATCAACAAGCGGTGGAGCGGATTTTACAATATTTAAAAGATAATAACTTAACGAAAGTTGCCTGGTTAAACGTTGCGAATTCTTATGGAACTGGTGGTCATGAAGAATTTGTTAAACATGCGGCAGATTACGGTGTGGAATCAGTTATTGAAGATGAATTCGAAGCGACAGTTAAAGATGCAAAACCACTGTTAACTCGTGTGAAAAAAGAAAATCCAGATGCCATTATTGTTTGGGGAACAGTGCAAGAGTCAGCTGTAGTGATTAAAAATATTCGTGAACTAGCGCTAGATATACCAGTTCTTGCAAGTCACGGAGTTGCAACGGACCAATTTATCGAAGTAGCGGGTGATGCTGCGAACGATGTGGTTTTGCCAACGGGGAAATTATTAGTGGCTGATAAATTAGAAGATTCAAATCCACAAAAAGAATTATTAAAAGCGTATAACGAAGCTTTCACAGCAAAATACAATAAACCAGCGAGTACATTCGGTGCATATGCAGCAGATGCTTTCGCGATTGCGACAAAAGCCATTGAAGCAAAAGGTAGTGATAGCGCTGCACTCCGTGATTACATTGAACAAGAGCTAGGTGAATATGTAGGTCTTACAGGTGTATTTAACATTACTGCAGATAATCATATGGGACTGAGCCCAGATAGTTTTGCGATGGTACGAATTGTTGACGGTAAGTGGACTTTAGAAGACAAGTAAGAATAACAGATCAGGCGTGTTTATTAGGGAAAATAGGTTTATTTTTTAGAGACAAAAGGATTTTTTTGTTTTTATTTTTCTAATATATCCCTATTTTTACTGATTATAGAGGAAATCAGAGTCTTCAAATTAATTAGAAGAGATAAAAATGGTTAATCAACACACCTATAAAAATAATACAAATCCAATGAACAGTGGTGTCTTTCCATCACTGTTCATTCATTATCAGCTTAGTAACCTCGAAATGAAATGGAGTGAATGACATTATGGAAACATTTTCTCAAATATTGCAATTATTATTTTCAGGTTTAACAATAGGAGCCATTTACGCATTGATTGCGGTTGGATTCGTCATTATTTATAACGTGACAGGCATACTTAACTTTGCACAAGGTGAATTTGCTATGTTTGGTGCTTTAATTAGTATTTCACTTGTTAAGGCAAATCTTCCATTATGGTTAGCTGTTATATTAAGTATCGTCATTGTGGCGGCAATTGGTGCTGTATTTGAACGAACAGCCATTCATACAGCTCGTAAATCATCCATGACAACACTAATCATCATAACAATTGGCGTATCGATTGCCTTTCGGGGGATTGCGATTTTAATTTGGGGAACACAAGCCCAAACATTACCACCGTTTACGGATAATACACCGATTGAATTTTTAGAAGCCGTATTACTTCCGCAAAATTTATGGGCGATTGGCCTTTCGATCGTTATTTTAATCGTTATGCTGTACTTCTTTAACTATACGTTTACAGGGAAGTCATTAACAGCTTGTGTTGTAAATCCATTTGCTGCACGTTTAATGGGAATCAATCCAAATAAAATGTCCTTGCTTGCTGTTGTTGTAAGTGCTGGGTTAGGGGCTCTAGCAGGTACCGTTATCGCACCTATTTCCGGTGCATCCTACGATATGGGAATGATGCTTGGTATAAAAGCGTTTGTAGCAGCAGTTGTTGGTGGTTTAACAAATGCCCCAGCGGCCATTGCGGGTGCTTTTCTAATTGGAATTATCGAGGCATTTACAGAGGGATTATGGTCTTCAGGTTTAAAAGATGTAGTGAGCTTCTCTTTATTGCTATTAATTTTATTTATAAAACCAGAAGGCCTATTTGCTAAAGCTTCTGGGAAACGTGTGTAAGGAGGTGGCAACGATGACTAAAAAAAACTTAAAGCTGATCTACAATAACAGTTTAGTGGGACCAGGCATTTTTTTCGCACTACTATTTTGTCTTCCGCTAGTTGGATCTAATTATACACTCGCTATTTTTACGATGATTGGATTTTATGCATTAGTATGTATAGGTTTAACGATGCTAACAGGCTACGCTGGACAAATTTCATTAGGACATGCAGCTTTTTATGGAATTGGTGCCTACACATCTGCTTATATGACAGCTACATTAGGTTTATCTCCATGGTTAGCGATCTTAGTAGGTGCACTTATTTCTGCACTTGTTGCTTTATTAATCGGCATTCCTACATTTAAGTTAAAAGGTTATTATTTAGCGTTAGCAACATTAGGGTTTGGCATTATTGTGTATACAGCATTTAAAGAATTATCATCGATTACAGGAGGCTCGAATGGCTTCTTCGGTATACCGAGTATCAGTTTATTTGGCTTTGAATTCATGACAGATCAAAGCTACTTCTATCTTATTTGGTTTTTTGTTTTTATGGCTCTTATTTTCTCGCGGAATATTATTCACTCAAGAATTGGGCGTGGCTTACGTTCGATTGAGGGTAGTGAGATTGCAGCGGATGCTGTTGGTGTAAATTTAATGAAATATAAACTACAAATCTTTGTTACAAGTGCTATTTTCACATCCATTTCCGGCTCGCTATTAGCACACTATGTAACATTTATTAATCCGGATTTATTTACAGCGAATACGTCAATTTATTTTTTAATAATGGTTATTATCGGTGGCTCCAATAGTATTTGGGGTGCCATCGTCGGTTCAGCTACGTATGTTCTGCTTGGTGAACTATTAAAACATTATGTGCCAATCATCTTACCTAACGTTGGAGGGGAATTTGAAATTGTCTTCTTCGGTTTATTGCTAGTGCTAACATTAATTTATATGCCGAATGGATTAGTCCCTCAATTTATAAAAATCGCTGGAAAACGTCACAAGAAAGAACGCTCTGCACCAATCGCGTTCTCCATCGATACACGAGCTACTGGAGGTAAAACAAATGACTAACAAAGAGCTGATCTTAAGTGTAGAAAACTTAACGAAAGTGTTCGGCGGGGTAGTTGCTGTAGACAATGTTTCCTTCGCAATTAATAAAGGTGAAATATTCGCTGTGATCGGTCCTAACGGTGCAGGTAAAACAACACTTTTCAATATGATAACGGGGGTATTGCCAAGTTCATCAGGGAATGTCTACTTCCAAGGCAAGCGGCTAACACGAAAAAAGCCTTATCAAATTGCACAGGCAGGTATAACAAGAACATTTCAGAACTTAGAAGTATTCGATAATATGACGGTTGTCGAGAATGTAATGACCGGTGCACATATTACGATGAAAACAAATATTTTAACGGCTGGACTACGTTTACCGACTGTCGTTAAAGAAGAGGTACGGACAATGGAAAGAGCGCTGCAATGTTTAAAGGATGTAGGAATTGCCGATTTTGCCTATGAAATGTCCGATAAATTACCTTATGGCAGTCAGCGACTTCTGGAAATTGCGCGTGCAGCCATTTCCAAACCTCAACTCATTTTACTAGATGAACCAATGGCGGGTTTAAACGCTGAGGAATCAAGACAATTAGTCGAAGTCATTTTAAAAATGCGCGCAGAGGGAATGACTTTTTTATTCGTCGAACATGATATGGAAACGGTTATGTCTATTTCAGATCGTTTAGTTGTTGTTGATAACGGGGTCAAGATTGGAGAAGGTACACCGGAAGAGATTTACAAAAATCCAAAGGTTGTGGCGGCATACTTGGGCGATGATGAAGCGGAGGAAGGTGTGTCATATGCTTAAAATCGAAAATTTACATACCTATCATGGGCATTTACACGTTCTTGAAGGTATTGATTTCGAACTATTAGAAGGGGAGTTACTATCAATTGTCGGATCAAATGGTGCTGGGAAAAGCACGCTCCTCGGTACATTAGCAGGTGTCTATTCAGCGAGTGAAGGAAAAATTGAATACAAAGGATTAGATATTACGAAAGATGGTGTACAAAAGACAGTTGCCAATGGGATTTGTTTAGTGCCGGAGCGAAGACAAATTTTTTCTTCATTATCGGTTAAGGACAATCTGATGCTTGGTGCTTATCATCGCTATAGTAGAGATAAGAAAACGGTGCACCGAGACTATGAGGACATTGTGGAATTATTTCCGCGCTTAAAGCAAATGCTTAGTCGTCCAGGTGGTTTACTTTCAGGGGGCGAACAGCAAATGGTGGCGATAGGACGAGGTTTAATGGCCAATCCGAAAGTTTTGATGCTTGATGAACCATCATTAGGACTTGCTCCTTTAATTGTCAAAGACATTATGACTATTTTACGTAGATTATGCGATGAACGAGGTGCCACGATCATTTTGGTCGAGCAGAACGTCAAAGCTGCATTGAAGGTGGCTGACCGTGCCTGCGTTTTAGCGCATGGTAAGATGGCCATTTCAGGTACTGCACAAGAGTTGTTGAATGATCCGAAAATCCAAGAAGCATACTTCGGTAAAGCACAGACAAAACCGAAAGATGGAATCCACGTATAAAATAGCTTCGTCAAAGATTCCTCCTAGTTACAAGAAGTGTATCCTGTAACTAGTGAGGGATTTTCGCGTGTCAAAAAAAGATGTGAGAAACCTATTTAAAGCTTAAAAGGCCTCTCACATCTTGTATTATTGGATGAAATTATCATTTTTACGATAAACCATTGCTTCCATTGTTGCACATAATTCATCGCTGCTCCAAACATGAATACGATACCAGGCTAAACGACGAGTTTTTTTAACTTCTTCTGCGACAGCTGTTAGTGGATGTTCTGCCAAGCCTGCGTTCATGTAATGTATGGTATTCGTTACGCCGACAGCGGTTTTACCGTAAGAATTACTAGCTGCTGCAAAAGCGTAGTCAGCTAATGAAAAAATGATCCCTCCATGTACAGTACCGTGTGTGTTTAACATATGGGATGTTGGAGAAAGTGTGACTTTTGCAAAGCCTGCTTTTAATTCAACTAATTCCATTCCTAAGTAATTTGCGTATGGCTCCTTTTTTAAAGCTTCAAAAATATCGTCATAATATTTTTCGTGTTGTTGAGCTTCTGTTAACGTCATCGTAAACTCCCCTTTGCTTTTAAAAAAATTTAGTTTTCCATTCGTCTGTTTGTAATTTACGTTATAAATTGTTCATACAAAAATAAAACGAATGAGTAAAAAGTGAAATATAAAACAAATTTAACATTGATCATTTGGAAAGTAAATGTAATAACGTAGTTTTGTTGAATTATTTTGAATTTTCGATTGTTTTTTGTGATTATAGTTGATTTAACAGGGTTTTTATAAAATACCATTTGTAATTCGATGTAAATGTTAACTAAGATAAAACATTCGAAAGCGATTTAATTAACAACTATAAATAGAAAAAAAAAATATATTGACAATTCGGATAAATAAGTTTATCGTAAAATTAATTACGGAATACAAACTCTCGTAATTTATTTGTTACATCATTTGATTTCGTTGTGACGAATTGTAATAGCATAAGGGGGGGCTAGGAAAATGTATCATCTAGAAATAGAAACAGCTTCAAGGGGAGAAATGGAAAGGATTCAACTAGAGCGTTTAAAAGCAACGGTTGAAAATGTCTATCACAACACACCATTCTACAAGGAGCAATTTGATCAGCTTGGGGTTAAGCCAGCTGATATTCAACGTTTAGAAGATATTCGCAAATTGCCATTTACGAAAAAAATAAATTTACGTGAGCAATATCCATTTAAGCTTTTTGCCGTACCGATGGATGATGTAGTGCGTATTCATGGTTCTTCGGGAACTAGTGGAAAACCAACAATTGTCGGTTATACAAAAAATGATATCGATATGTGGTCGGGACTGTTAGCTCGCGCTATTGTTACCGCAGGGGGACGCAAATCAGATATTTTTCATAATGCATATGGATACGGTCTATTTACTGGAGGGATAGGTTTACACTACGGAGCTGAAACATTAGGAGCGGCCGTTGTGCCAGTCTCGGGAGGAAATACAGAACGTCAAATTACGTTAATTGAAGATTTTAAACCACGAGGCATCGCAGGTACACCTTCTTATATTCTAAACATCGCTGAAAAGATGGAGGAAATGGGCATTGATCCAGCGACGAACGGGATTGAATATGGGATTTTTGGTGCAGAGCCTTGGTCAGAGGAAATGCGTCGTGCCATTGAGGATAAATTGAAAATCCGTGCCATGGATATTTACGGTTTAAGTGAAGTGATGGGTCCTGGTGTTTCGATTGAATGCTATGAGGCACAAGATGGTTTACATATTGCAGAAGACCATTTCTTCGTTGAAATTATCGATCCGGATACGTTAGAACCTGTAGCTGATGGAGAAGATGGTGAATTGGTTATCACAAGTTTAACGAAGGAAGCGTTACCAATTATTCGTTATCGTACGGGTGATATTACATCCATTACACGTGAAAAATGTAAATGTGGACGTACAACAATGCGAATGGCACGTGTGAAGGGGCGAACAGATGACATGTTAATTATTCGTGGCGTTAATGTCTTCCCATCTGAAATCGAGCGTGAGTTGTTACAAATTGAAGGTTTGGCACCACATTATCAAATTCATTTGTTGAAAAAGGGCAATATGGATGCGATTGAACTACATGTTGAGTTAACGCCAAGATTATGTGAAAAAGTAGGAGGCGACCTAAGTCATCCGCTTATTCAATTACTGACAAAGGAAATCAAGCACGATTTGAAAAATGCCTGCTTAATTTCCGTTAGTCTGGTCATTGAAAATATTGGTTCTATTCCTCGCTCTGAAGGAAAAGCCATTCGTGTCATTGATAGAAGAAAGGAACAAAAGGAGGTTCTTCAATGATTGATGCTGAGCAAATAAAAGATGTGACAATTATTGGCGGGGGGCCAGTTGGTATGTTTGCCGCCTTCTATGGTGGTATGCGAGGCATGAGCGTCAAAATTATCGAAAGCCTTCCTCAATTGGGTGGCCAACTTGCTGCACTTTATCCGGAAAAATATATTTATGATATTGCAGGTTTTCCAAAAATTCGCGCACAAGATCTCATCTTAAATTTAAAAGAACAAATGAATACGTTTCCAGTGGATGTTTGTACGAATGAATCTGTACAAACAATCGAAAAAGATGAAAACGGTATTTTCAAGCTTGAAACGACTACGGGTACTCATTATTCACGTACAATACTGATCACTGCCGGAAACGGTGCGTTTAAAGTTCGTACGCTTGACTTTGATGGGGAAGAAAAGTATGCACAACGTAATTTGCATTACTTCATTAATGACCTTAATGCTTTTAAAGATCGGAACGTGATGGTTTTTGGTGGCGGTGATTCAGCAGTCGATTGGGCGATGATGCTAGAACCAATTGCTAAAAAGGTCTCTATTGTCCATAGGCGTGATAAATTCCGTGCACATGAACATAGTGTAGAAAACTTAATGCGATCATCTGTTGAGGTGATTACACCTTATGTTCCTGAAGAACTTATAGGGGAAGAGCGTATTACACATGTTAAATTAAAGCATGCAAAAGACGACACACAGCAACCAATCTATGGAGTCGATGATATTATCGTAAACTTTGGTTTTGTTTCTTCTTTAGGTGCCATTAAAGATTGGGGCTTAGACATTAACAAAAACTCCATCGTCGTTAATTCACGTATGGAAACGAACATTCCAGGTATTTATGCGGCTGGAGACATTTGCACATATGATGGGAAAGTAAAGTTAATTGTTAGTGGTTTCGGAGAAGCACCTACTGCTATTAGTAACGCGAAAGTATATATTGACCCAACATCTAAAGTGCAGCCGTTGCATAGTACGAGTGTAATGGAGGAAAAAAAGAAACAACTTACTTAATGCTATAGGTTTGGGAAAGGAATGAGTATATGGTGAAATTCACTAGAGTAGATCAAGATACATGTATTGCTTGTGGCGCATGTGGCGCATCGGCTCCGGATATTTTTGACTATAATGACGAAGGAATCGCGTATGTTATTTTAGACAATAACCAAGGTTGTAAAGAAGTTCCGATAGATTTATATGATGATTTAGAGGATGCGATGGAGGGCTGTCCAACAGAATCAATTAAAGTAGCAATCAATACTAAGGTCTTGTTGGAAGTGTGATTTTTTTTGCCCTCCAACATAACATAAAAGTAACGATTATCGAAATTTAGTTATATGAGGAGGTTTTTACTATGAGTATCGTATCACAAATATCTGAACAAGAATTACAGGAGCAATTTGAGGCGCGTATTGCTGCTGGAGAGAAGATTGAAGTAGATGATTGGATGCCGGAAGAATACCGCTTGGCACTAATCAAATTAATTTCAATGCATGGTATTAGTGAAATAATGGGGGCTCTTCCTGAGAAAGAATGGGTTCCGAAAGCACCGACTTTATATCGAAAGCTAGGGATTATGGCGAAGGTTCAAGATGAGATGGGACATGGTCAATTGTTATTACGCGTAGCAGAGGATTTGCTTAAACCATATGGGAAAGATCGCGGCGATATAATGATTGATTTATTCGAAGGACGTCTTAAGTTTCACAACGTATTCCATATGGAAACAAAATCATGGGGGGATGCAGGTTTAATTGGCTGGCTTGTAGACGGTTCAGCCATTATTTCACAAACCAACATGTTAGGTTCCTCATACGGACCTTATGCGCGTGCCCTTCAACGTATTTGTGCAGAAGAAGTATTCCATGCACAACATGGTGAAGCCATTATTATGGCATTAGCAGAAGGTACACCAGAACAGCGTGCACTTGTACAAGATGCGGTAAATCGTTGGTGGGAATCACTATTATTTTTCTTTGGCCCAGCATCAAAAGACACAACTGGTACTAGTAAACAAGATCTCACTATTAAATATAAAATTCGTGTCTTAACGAATGAGGAGCTACGTCAAAGTTTCTTAACAAAATATGTTCCTCGTATTCAATCGATCGGTTTAACTGTGCCAGACCCAACTTTGCACTTTGATGAAGCGCAAAATAAATGGATTTACCAAGAACCTAACTGGGAATATTTCAAAAAAATCCAGCGCAACGAAGGTCCATGTTCACAAGAACGCTTAGCGCTTCGTCGTTCATCTTACGAAAACAACGCTTGGGTACGGGAAGCATTAACGGCTCTAGTAAATTAACTCTTTAGAGAGAGGAGGATCACCCTTGGAAAAGCAATCTTTCTATCAAGAATTTGAAGTATTTAGTAAACGAACAGCAACAGCAAATTTTCAACATCAGTTTAGCCTTTTAGCACCGAATGGAGAAATGGCGCTCGTTATGGCACAGGAAAACTTTATGCGTCGGGAGCCTGTAGTAGACATTTGGGTCGTCAATCGCAAACATTTACATGGTCTAACTCAAGACAGTAAACAAGCGCTGCAACGCCTGGACAATAAAGATTACCGTACAACAAAAGGCTATGGCTATTTAAAGAAAAAATGGCGCCACTATGAACAAGTTATGTTGGATGAAAAAGAAATCCTATCTTGGGCAGGAGGAGGGGAGAAAAATGAATAACGAAGGAACACCTGACTATAAAAAAGCGGTCATTACACTTCTTTATCAATTAGCGGATGATGATTACTTATTTTCATATCGTGGCTCCGAGTGGCTTGGGCTGGCGCCACATATTGAGGAAGACGTAGCATTCTCTTCCATTACACAAGATACGATGGGGCATGCGAACTTATATTACACACTTTTAGAGGAGCTAGGCGAAGGCACTTCAGACGCATTATCGCAGCTTCGACCTAAAGAGGAACGTTGTAATAGTCTTCTTGTTGAACGCCCGAATGGGGAAGGTTACTACAAGGAAGCACCGAATTACGACTGGGGCTACGCAATTGCACGCAATTTTGTCTATACAACGGCGAAAAAAGCGAAGATAGATGCACTAAAGGCAAGTAGCTATGCCCCAATCCGAGAAGTGGCTATGAAAATTAGTACGGAGCTTTATTATCATCAAATGCATTGGACAACATGGTTTACGCAATTATGTACAGCAACAGAGGAATCACGTTCACGCATGATAGCAGCATTACAGGAAGTAATGAAAGATGCTGGTGATTTATTATCATTTGGCCAATCAGTTACGGACATAACAGCATGTGAATTAATTGAGTCAGAAGCGGCCATAAAAGAACGTTGGTTGGCTATTGTAACACCAACTTTTGAAGCGGTAGAAATCCCTATTCCTGAACTCCCAGCACCGATTATTAATGGTCGCAACGGTCAACATACAGACGATTTAACATCGGCAATCGAAACGATGTCAGAGGTGTATCGTTCTGATTTGGCGGCAAGCTGGTAAGGAGGGTAACGATGACAACTACTGATCTGCACGAAGCGCACATCTATGAGGTGTTGGGTACAGTGAAAGATCCAGAAATTGATACGGTGAGTATTATTGACCTTGGCATGGTTGAACGTGTGCATGTGGATGATGGACATATCCGTATTGAAGTACTACCAACATTTTCAGGATGTCCTGCACTGACAATTATTCAACAAAATATTAAAAAAGCAGTTGAACAACTAGAAGCCGTTCGTGAGGTAAGTGTCGTGTTTATAAATAATCCTACCTGGACTTCAGATCGTGTAACAGCGAAGGGGCGAGAAGGACTAAAGCAATTTGGTATTGCACCACCACCTCGTTTTTTACAAGAAGATGGCTCTTGGCATGTCGATTGCCCGTATTGTGGCTCTACGTATGTCACGCTTGAAAATATTTTTGGTCCAACAGCGTGCCGCAGTATTTTATATTGCAAAAGCTGTAAAAATCCATTTGAGGCAATGAAACTAATTTCTACTTCGATGTAGACAAAGGAGCGTATTTTACTATGGCAAAATTAATCGCGTTATATAAACACCCTGTTGATAAAGCAGCATTTGATGAGCATTACGAAAAGGTTCATACTCCGATTACTGCGAAAATCCCAGGCTTACGTGAAATGAAAGTGACAAAATTTAATTCAACTCCAATGGGCACAGAAACGCCATACTACTTAATGTGTGAAATGACCTATGATAGCGCAGAAGATTTAAAACATGGGCTACGTTCACCAGAAGGGAAAGCATCTGGTAAAGATTTAATGAGCTTTGCAAGCGATATCGTCACATTAATCATCGGTGAAGATGCGTAATGACAGCATTCACCTTTATTGAAATAACGATGGATAGTGGGATCGGGTATATCTACTTAAACCGCCCTCGCCAATACAACTCATTAAATCGTGCAATGGTACGTGAAATTGTGCAGGCGATAGAAATGTTTGATCGTGACGAACACGTACAGGTTATCGTTTTAGCTGGAAATGGAAAAGCATTCTCATCCGGTGCAGATATTGATGAAATGGTGGCAGACAATACAATCCGTTTAGAGCTATTAAATCAATTCGCTGATTGGGATCGTATTGGGCAAATTAAAAAGCCGATTATCGGTAGCGTCAAAGGGTTCGTATTCGGAGGTGGCTTTGAATTAGCCCTCTGCTGTGATGTATTAATTGCTGCAGAGGGCACAGAATTTAGTTTCCCTGAAATAAACCTTGGTGTAATGCCTGGTGCAGGTGGTACACAGCGCTTAACAAAACTAGTAGGGCGAACAAAAGCATTAGAGTGGATTTGGAGCGCGGCTCGAATTACTGCTGATGAAGCGCTCGCATATGGCATCATCAACAAAATTGTACAGCCAGAAATATTAATAGAAGAAACACATAAAACAGCGATGATGCTCGCGCAAAAACCTGCCCTCGCTTTACGACTCATAAAGGAAGCAGTCAACAAAGCTGTAGACTACTCGCTCTATGAAGGGATGCAATTTGAACGGAAAAATTTCTATGTATTATTCTCTTCGGAAGATCAAAAAGAAGGCATGCAAGCATTCGTTGAAAAACGTCAACCGAACTTTAAGGGGAGATAGTTATGTTTGAAACTATTCAATACGAACTAAAAGAATCCGTAGCTTATATTTCATTAAATCGTCCCGACACATTAAATGCTTTCACGGCACAGATGAATCACGAAATTCGTACGGCCGTCAAACAAGCTTCTATAGATGATGCGGTACGTTGTATTGTACTACGCGGTGAAGGACGTGCATTTTGTTCGGGTCAGGATCTTTCAGTAATTGATGAAGATACTAAACTTGGTGATATTTTAGCAGATTATTATGGTCCGATGGTACAACAACTTCATAGCTGTGAAAAACCGATTATCGCAGCTGTGCATGGTGCAGCGGCAGGGGCTGGCTTTAGTTTAGCCCTTGCTGCCGACTTTCGAGTGATGGCGGAAAAGTCATTCTTTATGAACGCCTTCATCCATGTAGGGTTAATTCCGGATTCTGGGAATTTATACTACTTAAAACGATTAGTTGGCGACGCTAAAGCGCTTGAAATTTCTGTACTCGGTCAACGGATTAAACCAGATGAAGCCAAACAATTAGGGTTAACGACAGCTGTCTATAGCAATGAAACATTTGAAGAGGATGTGCATGCATTCGCACAACAGATTGTCCAGTTACCGACTAAAGCAATAGCTCTTATTAAACGTAATATCAAGGCAGCAGAACACTTAAAGTTCGAGGACTTCCTTGCATACGAAGCGCAAAGTCAAAGTATTGCTGGAGCGACAGACGATCACCAAGAAGGTATGAAAGCATTTGCAGAAAAAAGACAACCACAATTTAGCGGACAATAAAAAAGGAGTGAATAACAATGGCACAACAAGTACAAGAGCAAGTTTCAGTAAAACGTGATTTTTATCATTTAATTATTAATGGTGAAAAAGTGGAGAGCAGTAATGGTGGGACATTCCAAACAATTAATCCTGCGACGGGTGAAGTTGTAGCGACTGTCGCAAAAGCTTCACAGGAAGATGCGGAACGTGCGGTACAAGCAGCTCGAGAAGCATTTGATTTCGGAAAATGGAAGCAATACCCTGTCAATCGTCGTGCACAAGTGCTCCATAAAATTGCTGCTATTATGCGTTCTCGCTTTAATGAAATTGTAGAGCTAGAAATGCTTGATACAGGAAAATCACTTGGCACAGCACATGGTCAAGTAAATCAAGCGATAGAAGATTTCGAATTTTATGCAGGTGCGATTGTTGGTCATCGCGGAGCAGTAAATAATATGCCAGGTCAATTCCATAATTACACGGAAAAAGAGCCAGTTGGAGTATGTGCACAAATTGTCCCTTGGAATTACCCACTGATGATGGCTGCATGGAAGATTGCTCCAGCTATAGCCGTTGGATGCTCCGTTATTGTGAAACCAGCTTCTTTAACCCCTTTAACAGCGATCGTGTTAGGTGAAATTTGCTTAGAAGCAGGTGTACCGGCAGGGGTTGTCAACATCATTCCAGGTTCAGGGAAGGATGTAGGAAATTACTTAGTTGAACATCAGCAAGTCGATAAAGTAGCTTTCACAGGTTCAACACCAGTCGGCAAAGGAATAATGGAAAAAGCTTCTCAAACATTAAAACGCGTTACATTAGAGCTAGGTGGGAAATCACCAAATCTAGTATTCGAAGATGCAGATATCGATGCGGCAGTAGATGGCTCACTATACGGCATTTTCTATAACTCAGGGCAATCCTGTGAAGCACGTTCACGCTTATACGTACACAAAGACATTTACGATGAGTTTTTAGAGAAATTTGTCGCGAAAGCAAAAGCCATTAAACTAGGTGATCCATTCGATAAAGGGACTCATATGGGGGCAATTATCGACCAAGACCAATTAGATACGATCGATGGCTATGTGAAATCTGCCATTGAAGAGGGTGCAACTATTTTAACAGGTGGCAAAGTGGCAGCTGTAGAGGGCTTTGAAAATGGATTCTGGTATGAGCCAACTATTATTGCTGACGTAAATCAATCCATGAAAGTTGTGCGTGAAGAAATATTTGGTCCAGTAGTGATTGTGATGCCATTTAGCGATGAAAAAGAAGCTATTCGACTGGCGAATGATTCAGAGTTTGGTTTAGGCTCAGCGGTTTGGTCAAAAGACGGTGCGCGTGCTACTCGTGTAGCCAATCAAATTCAAGCCGGAATCGTTATGGTCAATTGTCCATTCTCTGCAATGCCAGGTACTCCATTTGGTGGGTATAAGCAATCTGGTTTCGGACGTGAACTATGCATCGAAACGTTAGACTTATATACAGAAACAAAAAGTATCATTTCATATTATGGTAGCCGCCCACTAAATCCACTAGGCGTCTAACGACAACAAAAACCATATGCGATGAGATCAACACTCTTCGTATATGGTTTTCACAATAAGGAGGTTGCTTAAATTGAAAAAAGTTATTGTCATCGGATCAGGTGTTATGGGACGTGGAATTGCCTACGTATGTGCAGTCAGTGGCTTTGAAACAGCTATTATAGATATTAACGAACAGTTGTTACAAAATGCTCAAAATGAAATTATCTCCATTTTCGAAAAATCTGTTGTACGCGGAAAATTAACGGCGCAACAAGTACAAGAAGCAATGTTACGCCTGACTTACGTGACAGACTTAGCGACTGTCGCCAATAAAGCAGATTTAATCATTGAAGCGGTACCCGAAAAAAGGGACATAAAACGAGCCGTCTTTGAGCAGATGGAACAGTTTGCATCCCCTCACTGTTTATTTGCAACAAATACTTCAACAATGAGCCCAACAGAAATTGCTTCCTATGCAAAACGACCTGAACAAACAATCGCGATGCACTTCTTTAATCCCGTCCATAAAATGGAGCTCGTTGAGATTATTAAAGGCTTGGAAACAAGTGATGAGACAGTTCAAACCATTTGCGAAATTGCTAAAGAAATGGGCAAACAAACGGTTGTCATTAATGAGTTTCCGGGTTTTGTTACAAGTCGTATTAGTGCGCTCGTCGGTAATGAAGCCTTTTACATGTTACAAGAGGGCTTAGGTAGACCAGAAGACATCGATAAAGCTATTAAACTCGGCTTGAATTATCCTATGGGACCATTCGAATTGGTCGATTTAGTCGGTCTTGATGCACGTCTAAATAATTTACGATATTTACATGAAAAGCTCGGTGAAAAATACCGCCCAGCACCACTGCTCGAACAATATGTACAAGCTGGACGTTTAGGGCGAAAGAGTGGGAAAGGTATTTATGACTATAACGAGCAAAAAGAGGTGGTAAAAAATGACTGATGTCGTTATTGTAGATGCTGTACGTACACCGATTGGACGTTATAAAGGTGCATTAAAAACTGTTCGCCCGGATGATTTAGCTGCTATTGTCATTAAGGCACTTATAGAACGTAACCCAAAAGTGCCAGCTGAACAAATTGAGGATGTTATTTTCGGAAATGCCAACCAAGCTGGAGAAGATAATAGAAATGTCGCCCGGATGGCTGTATTACTTGCCGAGCTACCAATTGAGGTAGGGGGTACAACCATTAACCGACTTTGTGGTTCAGGAATGGATGCTATACATTTCGCAGCACGTGCTATTAAAAGTGGTGAAGGGGATATGTTTATCGCTGGTGGTACAGAAAGTATGACACGTGCACCATTTGTTATGGGGAAACCAGAAGTGGATTATCCGAGAGGCGATCAAAAGATGTTTGATACAACAATCGGCTGGCGTTTTACGAACCCTAAATTGCAAAGCATGTATGGAGCGGATACGATGCCACAAACTGCTGAGAACGTAGCAAAGCGTTTTCATATTAGCCGTGAGGATCAAGATGCATTTGCCTTTGAAAGCCAACAACGTGCGAAAAAAGCGATTACCACAAATCGTTTCGCAGAAGAAATCGTACCTGTTTACGTGAAAGATAAAAAAGGAAATGAAATCATCGTAGATACAGATGAACATCCACGCCCCGATACAACATTAGAGGCACTTGCTAAACTACGACCTATTTTTGAAAACGGAACTGTGACAGCCGGTAATGCATCTGGCGTGAATGATGGTGCCTCAGCATTATTATTAATGAGTGCAGAAAAAGCAAAAGAGTTAGGTATAACTCCATTAGCACGATATGTAACAGGTGCTGTTGCAGGATTAGAGCCTGCTGTTATGGGTTTAGGTCCTATCTACTCTTCAAGAAAAGCATTACAACGAGCTGGTCTAACAACAAATGACATCGGTTTATATGAAATAAATGAAGCATTTGCTTCCCAAGCATTAGAATCTATGAAGCAACTTGAACTAAATCCAGAGAAAGTTAATGTCAACGGAGGCGCTATCGCATTTGGTCATCCACTTGGTGCAAGCGGTGCCCGAATAGTGACAACATTACTTTACGAGATGAAAAAACAAAACGTACAATATGGCCTTGCCTCCATGTGTATTGGCGTTGGGCAAGGGATTGCAACGATTATTGAAAATATCGAATGATACTTAAAAAGAAAATGGCCGAGGGAATTATTGTGATTATTGTGGCGCTTTAAATGAGGGTGATTTCCGTGCTAGACTACTCATCTTAATCGAACGTAATAGGCTTATAATAGTGACGCGGTTGTAAATTTGTTGTTGCTACCACTACGCTTTCGCACAGGCCCAGACGCCCCTAGAAAGGCGCAAGGCCGGAACGGTAATCACCCCTCGTTTTGCCCCGAAGTCATACTTTTTTTAATAGGACACCTTAATTTCATTGACATAAAAGTTTTTCAAACAATATGAAACGGCGCAATCGATGTGCCGTTTTTTTCTGAAATAGACAAATGAAAAAGGAGAGTTTGCAAATGAAAAGTATTTCATTTAGAATAGAAAATTATATTGCTTATGTAACAATAAATCGTCCAGAGGTGTTAAATTGTTTCAACTATGATACGTTGTCGCAATTGCAACAAGTAGTGGACGAATTACATATAGATGAGAATGTCCGCGTAGTAATTTTTACAGGTGCAGGCGATAAGGCATTTAGTGCAGGTGCCGATTTAAAAGAACGAAAAACATTAACGACACAAGAAGTACGTAGAAACGTGCGAGCAATTCGAGACGTGTTTAACAGTATAGCGAATTTACCACAACCAACTATAGCGGCAGTCAATGGGCATGCACTAGGGGGTGGATTTGAATGGTTACTAGCATGTGATTTTGCGATTGCAGTGAACGAGGCACTACTCGGACTAACAGAAACAAGTTGGGCAATAATTCCAGGTGCAGGTGGTACACAACGATTACCACGGTTGATCGGCGAAATGAAAGCGAAGGAAATGATTTTAACAGCTGCGAAAATTACAGCTTCTGAGGCAGCGTCATTAGGTATCGTGTTAAAAACAGTAACCCGTGAGTCGTTGTTAATAGAATGCGAATCACTCGCTATGCGGATGATGCAAAATGGGCCTGTAGCTGTTCGTCAAGCAAAATATGCCATTACACAAGGGATGAATACCGATATTCAAACGGGTCTTGCCATTGAATCCAAGGCATATGAGCTAGTCATTCCGACAGAAGATCGTCTTGAGGCATTACAGGCATTTAGTGAGAAACGCCAACCTGCATTTCAAGGAAAATGAGTAAGAAAGTAGGAGGAGAGAATGGGCGCTAATACACAGTCGATGATTTTTACGCTCTATGGCGATTATATTATGCATTACGGTTCAAAAATTTGGATTGGTAGTTTGATTCGTCTATTAAAAGAATTTGGTCACACAGAGCAAAATGTACGCGTCTCTGTATCTAGAATGGTCAAACAAGGATGGCTGCAATCAGAAAAACGGGGGAATCGTAGTTATTATTTTTTAACAAAACGCGGTGAAAAGCGGATGCAAGAAGCGGCCAATCGTATTTTCAAATTAAAACCGACGAAGTGGGATGGAAAATGGCGACTTTTAATGTACTCCATTCCAGAGGATAAGCGCCAAATTCGGGATGAATTACGAAAAGAGCTTTTATGGAGTGGTTTTGGCTCCTTTTCGAATGGCTGTTGGATATCTCCAAATAATTTAGAAGAAGAGGTTAAACTACTCATTCAAAAATATGATGTTGCTAATTATGTAGACTTTTTTACAGCTGAATATATAGGCCCTCATGATCATGAAACACTGATTGAAAAAAGCTGGTCGTTGGCTGAGATTGAAGCACGTTATGAGAAGTTTATGGATCAATATAGTAAGCAATATATTATCCATCAAAGTGCAATCTCAAGAAAAGAAATGTCGGATGCGGAATGTTTTGTAGAGCGTACAAATCTCGTTCATGAATATCGTAAATTCTTATTTATCGATCCAGGACTGCCACAAGAATTATTACCGCCTATGTGGAGTGGAAATCATGCTGCGCTATTATTCCAAGAATATTATAAATTACTTGAAGGTCCATCATACCGTTTCTTTGAAGAAATATTCCATGCAGATAATTAAAAAACGAAAAAAGAGCTTGTCCATATTTTATTTATGGATAAGCTTTTTTGTTGTTGAAAAACTATTGTGTCAGTGAAAAATTAAGGTCATATTAAAGTATGGCTCTTGGGCAACAAGAGGGGGTGATTTCCTTTATGGTTGGGCGCTTTGTTGCTGACGCTTTGCTTTCGCTACAGAAAACATTTGTCGCTGACGCTTCGCTTTCGCACAGAAAACATTTGTAGCTGTCGCTACAGAAAAAATTTGTAGCTGTCGCTACGCTTTCGCTACAGAAAAAATTTGCTGACGCTTCGCTTTCGCACAGAGCAAAGCTTCCTGGGGCGTCCGATGAGCCGCTGTGCTTCGCTCCAGAGTCTCATCTGTGAGGCTGATCCTCAAGGAGTCGCCCAGCCTCCACTACAATCAACCACTTCACAAGGCATGTATCTTCTGGTGCAAGTCACTCTAATTAAAGTAATAAAAGGAATTTTTAGTGAATATATGCGACAGCAATATTCGAAAACATAGTGGCAATAACAACAGATGTATAATCGCGTCACTATTATAAGTCTATATTGTTCAATTATGGCTCTTCACCATAACGTGTGGTTGATTTCTTTGATAGAAAGAGCTTGTTTTTCGATAAAAGGCCAAATAGTTTCGATAAAATAAGATTTTGTTTCGATAAAAGCTCAAAAAGTTTCGATAAAGAGCGATTTTGTTTCGATAAATCTTCAAAGTATTCCATAAATGTCATCCGCAACTTTTGGTGATGAGCCATTTTTAGTAAATATGTGCGAAAGCTTAGCAGTATTAATAACAGATGTTAAGTCACGGTTATAAATTTATAAGAAATATTGTCGCGCTTTAAATGAGGGTAATTTCAGTTCCAACGATAGCGAATTGCTTTTGCAAATTTTACAAATTCCGACAGGCGTGTTGATTAGGAAAAAATAGGTTTATGCTCGCCCGCAGTGAAATCGTCGCGTTTTAATTAACGAATATGGATAAAAATGGTTAATCGCCACACCTGATAGTTCAAAAGTGAACGCCAGTGCTACTCACAATAATCCATTTATAGAATCATGATAGAAGATGTAATTTTGGCGATAACCTGCTCGTTTTGGGAAACGGAGGCCTCTACATAGCATGTTTTTCGCCCTTGTTTGACAATTGTTGATTCAATCATAGTAGTACCTAAATGAAGTGGTCGTAAAAATGTTGTTTGCAGATTAATCGAAGCGAACCCTTGATGTTTTTCTAATATAGAAGCCATCGAATAGGCCATCGCGATATCTGCTGCAGAAGTAATGAATCCACCCATTACGACTTGATGACCATTAAAAAAACGTTCATCCACCTCCCAAGAGCAAGTGGCTTTTCCTGCATTTGCCGAAATTATTTGGATACCTAACGTTTTATCACACGCTGGTGGTTCAACCTCGCCATTAATCACTCGTTTTAAATCGATCATAGTCATAATTGAACACTCCGAACTGAGTCTTTGAAATTATTGTGTAATGAACGACTTAGACGGTTCTGAGCATCTTCCATCATATTCTCGATAAGAGTCGCAACAGTCGGTAAGTCTTGAATGATTCCTGCAATTTGACCGCTATTCATAAAGCCGCCTTGTTCAAGACCTTCAATAGCCCCTTTAATATGAAAGGTTTCGGATGTACGTTCTTGATAGTCGGCGAGTGTTATACCTTTTGCCTCGTCAGTAAGCAATGATGAGGCATACGGTGAATGTAACACACGACGAACCTGACCAATCGAGCGTCCTAGAATGACGGTTTCCACATCGGTTGCATCGAGTAGCCTTTGTTTATAGGTCGGATGTACTGGCATTTCCTCTGTTGCAATAAAGCGTGTTCCCATCTGTACACCTGATGCTCCAAGCGTTAATGCAGCAGCTAATCCACGTCCATCACCAATGCCACCTGCTGCTACAACAGGTACAGAAACAGCATCAACTACTTGAGGAATTAATGTAAAGGTTGTTAATTCTAGATTGGAGTTAATTCCTGCAGCTTCAAAACCTTCTGCAACGATGACATCTGCTCCGCCTTGCTCGGCTTTTATTGCTTGTTTAACAGATGCGACAACAGCAATTACACGAATATGATGAGCATGCAATTTCTCGATATATAATGTCGGATTACCTGCTGATAATGAAACGACCGGTATTTTATGTGTAATAGCCAATTGTAATAATTCTTTAGTATGAGGATTGACATTGATTGGCACATTGAGAGCAAATGGTTTTTGCGTAAGTTGCTTCGTTGCTACAATGCGTTCCTCAACTTCAGCAGGTGTCATTGTTCCACAGCCAATTGTCCCTAAGCCACCTGCATTCGATACAGCCGCCGCAAGTTTAGAACTACTAATATTGCCCATTCCCCCTTGAATAATTGGATATTGAATTGCTAATACAGAACATAATTGATTCAAAAATAGCACCACCGTTTAAAATATGTTATACTAAATTCTAGCAAAATATTCAGATGAATGAAAGGATGAATTTTATGGAGATTACATATGCTTTTAAAGAGCCAAATGTTCATGATTCAGTATTTCAAGCACCAGGCACGTATATTATTGGAGATGTTAAGATTGGTGAACAATCATCTATTTGGTTTAACGCCGTACTACGGGGGGATGAAGATAGCATCACGATCGGAAACCGCTGTAGTATTCAAGATAATGCAACTATTCATCTATATGAAGGGGCTCCAGTCGTTGTAGAAGATGAAGTAACAGTAGGCCATCAAGTAGTTTTACATGGTTGCAAAATTGGTCGCCGTTCGATTGTTGGAATGGGCTCTGTTATTTTAGATCATGCTGAAATTGGGGAAGAGTGCATTATTGGTGCAAACACACTTATTACACAAGGCTCGAAAATACCACCACGCTCATTGGTCGTTGGCTCACCAGGAAAAGTCGTACGCCAGCTGCAAGATAAAGACATCGAGTTAATCCAACTATCAATCGACACATACGTTCAAAAAGGAAAAGAATTTAAAGAAATAATAGAGAATAAAAGTTAAACCATTTGTGAGGATTGAGTTCAGTATCGTCTAGAACTTAATCCTTTTTATTTTGCCTTCATTTGTTTTTGATAGTGTCTTTGAAAATGAGCAGGGTGCTTGACTCAAACTTAATGAGCTTGGATTTATAAATGAGGAGTGATAAATGCAAGGTTATCATTTCTCATTTATCCACACTATATAGTATTATAAAGTGTAGAAATAAGGAGTGTGAGAATATGAGATTCATTAAATTCCTTCTGATCATTTTAATTTTCCTCGGTGTTATTGGGTATGGGGTTTATCATTATGGTACAAAATTTGCATCTGATAAGATATCGGAGACGATATCAACAGAATTAAAGAACAGCGGACAAAAAGATGAAATTAAAACTACTATTGAACAAGACCCACAACTAAAAACATATATGGAAGAGGCTAAAACTGCAGACAGCAGCATATTGCCGTTTACGACTAAAGAAGAAGCTACAAAAGTATTAATTCAAAAAGTTGGTATTTCGGAGCTTAATAATATAAGAGTAAAAGTACAAAATGGTTCAATGACGAAAGAACAGGTCATTCAAGAAATGGAAGGTAAATTAACAGAAGATGAAATTATGGCTTTAAAAGTAATCGTCTATAAAGAATTATATCAATAGAACGTTGAAGGAACGAAAAAAAGAAAAAGCAACGTTGCATTATATTGCAAAAGTTTAGGACATGCCACTGAAGCATGTCCTAATTTTTTTGCTTTCCAGAGAGAAGCAGTCCATCTTTCAAAGAAAATAGTTAAGCATTGTCCCTTATCGTTGTAAAAACCTGTATATAAGTTAATAAAGAGGAATTGCTAAATTATGTGATTGGTTGACACGCAATTGTCAATTTATCTCAAAGGCAAAAAGGAGGGGCATCATGGTAATATTTAGAGTTCAAAAAAAAGATAACTATGTTGTGTTGGATAAAGGATTTTTGAATGACACTCGTTTAAGTTGGAGAGCAAAAGGATTGCTTGCTTATATGTTGTCATTGCCAAATGACTGGTTATTTTCTATTTCTGATTTAGCCATTCGTAGTAAGTGTGGTCGAGATACAACGGCTAACATTATCAGAGAGCTAACGTATGCTGGCTATATTCAAAAGGAGCAGGGCAGAACAAACCTTGGAAAGTTTTGCAAAATGGATCTCTTAGTGTTCGAAGCACCATCAGCTGCACCGCTTACTGAAAATCTGGTAACGGATAAATCGTCGACGGAAAACCCGCAGACGGAAAGTCCACAGACGAAAAGCCCGTTGATGGAAAGTCCGCAGACGGAAAACCCGTTGGCGGAAAGCCCGCAGACGGAAAACCCGTTGACGGAAAGTCCGCAGACGGAAAACCCGTTGACGGAAAGTCCGCAGACGGAAAACCCGTTGACGGAAAGTCCGCAGAAGGAAAACCCGTTGATGGAAAGTCCGCAGAAGGAAAACCCGTTGACGGAAAGTCCACTGACGGAAAACCCGCTAACGGAAAATCCGTCACTACTAATTAATAAATCACTAAATAATAATTTACTAAATAATAAGAACAATGATGAAAGGAGACACTGCTCAGCAGAAAATCTTCCGAAAACTCAAACGGCATTCCAGTTTTATGAGCAAAATGGCTTTGGTGCTCTAGCTTCTCATGTAGCATACAAAATCGGTCATTGGATTGATGATCTTTCGGAAGATCTTGTAATTCATGCTATGAAACTAGCTGTAGAAAATAATGTAGTCCGCTGGAATTATGTTAACAAAATTTTACATGATTGGACTAACAAGAAGTATAAAACAATCGAGGAGGTAGAAGCGGGTCGACTTCGATTTGCAACTCAAAAAAAACAACAACAACATCATTCTATTCGATCTGATCAACAAGGGCGTCAGGAAGTTGTTCCTGAATGGTTCCATCAGCGCCATGAAAATAACGATGATACAGAATCGGCGCAAGCTATTGATTTTGAAGCTGAACGTCAAAAAATATTGGAAACATTAAGGGAAGTGACCAGGAGTGCAAAGGTGTAGATAAAAGCCGCCCATTTCAAGATGACAATTTTGTCAGATAACTGACATGTCCCGAAATTTAAGGAAGAGCAAAAATAGATAGTAATAAGAGAAAAGGTTGTACTTTTTTTGGATATAAACCTTTTAAACAAGGAAAAATCGTCCGTGTTTATAGAATTTAGAAGGTTACACGAGTGATTCAAAAATAATGAATGTGGATGAGTTACCAAACAATATTAAGGAGAAATTTAATAAGAATTTGATCCGAGTTTGCAAGTGTTTAATCAAAAAAGGGGCTTACTCATAACGTTTGAGCGAGTTCCTCTATCACATCGATGTAAAATGATATTATAAAGATAAAAAATGTTGTCGGTAATTTTCTAATATTGTAAATTAGGGGAAGAAATAAAATAAATCAAAAGATGGAGAGATAACTTCATGTTGAAATTTATAGGCTCTGGAAGCGCATTTAATACGAAATTAGGTAATAATTCTGCTTATTATAAAGTAGGTAATCAGATGTTACTGATTGATTGTGGCAGCAATATTTTTCACCGAATTAAAGAAAATAATATACTGGAAGGTATCGAACACATCCATGTATTGGTAACGCACACTCATGCAGACCACGTAGGTAGCCTCGCTGATTTTATTTTTTATAGTTATTATTGTCATGGAGAATTGGCAAAATCTAATGTAACTGTTTATTCCGTACATGATGTGAAAATTGATGAGTTGTTGGTCATCAATGGTGTTATTCCAGACCGTCATTGCATAACAAAAAAATTTCATTCAGATACCGTGTACACACTTAATTTCTGTAAAGTACTATTTGAAAAATCTAGTCATGTTGAAGAGATCCCTTCTTATTCAATTGAATTATATATTGATGACAAGCTTATTTATTATACAGGAGATACAAATAGTCTAAAATCATCTTTACTAAATCCACATGAGGCGACGAAGGTATATGATTATGTTTACGTAGATACTTGTAAAGCAGATTATGAAGGCAATGTGCATTTGTCATTACGAAAACTTAGTGAATTAGTTAGTCGTGATATACGTTCCACATTTTGGTGTATGCATTTAGATGAAGGCTTTGACCGACAAGAAGCTGAAACGTTAGGATTTAATGTTGTGAACAATGAATTTTAGTTCCTTGTTCTAACGATGGGGGAAGAGTTTTTTCGATACATTTTTAGTGTAGATGCAGAAAGTGATGAAACTATTTCAGTAGAAGGTATGGTAAATAATTAATTCAATGAAATAAGGAAAAAGCATATATGACCAAGTTTCAATTAATTTTGAACTTGGTTTTTTATTATGTAATGTTAATTCAAAGTATCCATACCATAAATGAAAAAGTAATAATTATAGGGTGTGTTTATATCCAAATTTTATAAATTTAGGTATTGATGAGTAATGAATAATAGTGTATATTGTTTATAAAGTATATATACAATATGCGTTTTAGGGTATTGTAGCACTTGGATAAATAGAAGGGGAGTTAGTCAAAATGGCAGATACAATAAAAAAAGATCGTCCTATTCGAAATCGAGATTGGATGAAGACTTTGGGAGCATTTCTTGTGTTGCTATTATTCTTTTTCCTTTGTGAAACTTATTCATGGCCACTATTCAGAAAATTTAACGAAGGATCATTATTTGGGAGCATTTCTAATTCAGAACTTTTTGTAGAATGGTTTACTCCATATAATACCCCCCAATTTAATCTGTTCACTGCATTCTTTGCTATTACATTACTTCCAAGTACAATAATAGGTGCCGTAAAAGATATCTTTTCTAGAAAATAAAATAAATAAAATCCCTCATACTTGAGGGATTTTATTGTATTAGTTATTCTTTAATTGTTTCGGCAAATGATTTACGACCAGAATTCACTTTATTTACGGTAACGTTTATTTTACTAAGTGAATCTGCAGACAATGGTATTTTGCCATCTTTCTCTATTTTTTTCCAAGCCTTGACGTTTTTTCGATATAGATGCTCCGATAAGCGGTAAATATCAACATCTAATTTTAAACCCTCTTCATATGATGTTTTTATATCTTTTTTAATTGCTTTAATTATGCCTTTTTTTATTTCGTCGGTCGATACTTTTCCTTTGAAACCATTGATAATCGCATTAAATTTTATATCAGCTTCAAATGTCACTTCATTGTTTTTTACAATTGGTTTAATATCTGTACTTAATTTTTCTAAATCGACTGTTAAGTATTCTTTTTCTTTATTTTCTAATTTAAAAGTTACGTCTCCTCGAGTTTTTTTATGATACATCCATTGGATACCTTTTGCAGCCTCATCCTTAACAATGCCTTTAAAACCATCCTTTGAAAGTAAGCCAACGCCTGTTAAAGCGGTTGCCTTTGTTGGTTTGTTGGCAGTTTCCCAGTTTTTATTAATTGTGACGAATGGAATATTAACTTCATGACTCGGTTCATTTAAGTTGAGGACGAGGTTTCGTAAATCAACGGGCTCTACAAAAGTTTCTAGCTCTTTTGTATACAATGGATTACTTAGTTTTGAAGCTGTTATCGATTTATTTAACATGGGAGTAATTAGAAGAATATCTTTAATAGGGTCCTGAGTACAATATGTCAATATTTGATATCTTGTTTCCCGATGACGTATAAAACTATCAACAGTAGAAATTGCATTTTCATTTTTCAAGGCATCCTCAGAGAAAATAAGGTAGTTCATATGTCCCCAAAAAATTTTTTGGTCGATGGAGCGATATAATTTGAAAAATGCTTCTTCCATCGTTTTTCCTTTAGCAAATCCAATCTCTGCCTGGGCAGTCTGAGGACTAGGCGCTTCAGATTTAGCAACATTAGCAAAGTTAATGATCTGCATATATATTTCATATTGACCATCTTTAAAATCGACACCAATACCGTCAACATAGTACATTCTTTGTGGTTCAGTAACATCCCAACATCCAGATAGTAATAGTACAGCTGTTAAACTTACTATTAATACAATTTTTTTCTTCATTTTTGATCCCTACTTTTAGAAATTCTTGTGTAATTTTGAGGGCAAAGGGGTTTGTTTGATACACTTTTAGCTTGGACAAAAAATGAGAGGATTATAAGCAGTGAAAAACTTAGGGAAACTACAATAATACAGACAAGGACTCACTACCTAGTGTTGAAAAAATGGTCAAGGAAATGAGAGTGATTTCCTTGACCATTTATTCGTTCTCTTGCGGGGAATAACTCGCGATGGAAAAAAGTAGGGATTTCGTGAAGTGATTAAATTCCTTTATTATCGCGAATTTCTATAATCGTTCCTTCTGGTGCTTTTAACTTACATAGCTGGCCATTTTCAACCTTATAAATAATGTCATCTTTTTTGTATATAAAAGTAACATTCATACCCTTTAGTCGATCTACCTCTTCACTAAGATTGTCAACCCATAAACAGAAATGTACAATGCCTTGACAATTTGAATTACATGCCTCAAGTTCTTCATTATATTTACCTGTTTGGAGTTCAATATAAAAGGTACCGAGTTTTAACCAAGTGTTAAAATGTCTATCGTGGAAATTTGGTGACTCTTGCACTAGCTCAAACCCTAATACTTCCGTATAAAAATTTAAAGACTCAGCATATGTATTGGTTTGTATACATATGTGATGCACATATTTTCTAACCATAAATTTAAATCTCCTTTTTTTTGCTAGGATAGTATAATATTTAACTAATATTAAAGACAACTATATAACGCATTTCTTAGAGCAAGTTCTCTTGGTTCATTAGCCATGCCAAATCCATGTTTATTCATTGCGTAAGCATAACCTAATCCCTCGTCTGGGTCAGCAAAGCAGAACGAGCCTCCAGCTCCAGGATGTCCAAAAGAGCTCTCACTTTGACCAAATTGCATAGCCGAAAAGTGTTTCCAAAACCCTAAAGAGTAAGCGATGTTTATACAATTAACATGGTCATAAAAACCTTCTATTGGGGGAGTAGCGCCCTTTCTTAATTCATTCAAAGTGAAAGAATCTAATCCTAGTATTTTTGCCCCACTTGCAAATGCACCATAAATTTTAGCCATTCCTCTTACTTGTCCAACGCCATTACCTGAAGGAAATTCAATAGATAGTATAGGACGATGATTAAAATTATCATTCGCAACAAACTTTTTAGGATCAACTAAACTTCGCGCTACTAGTGACTTAGAATTTAAAAATCCAAGTAACATTTTTGGTGGCAATTTAGTCATCCCTTTAAGTAATTGTATAGGATGATTTATTCCTTCAATAGTTGTTATTCTATCTTTGGAGATGTCTGCAGGCAAACCAATATAAAATTCTGCATTTAGTGGTTCAGCTATTTCTTCATTAAAAAAATCTTTTAAGGTACGGTGTTTTGGATCCGTCCTTTTAATGAGTTCTGCAATCAATGTCCCAATTGTCCATGCATGATAACCATGAAATTTTCCAACCGCCCAGTCTGGTTTACGTGCAGCAAGGGAATGTGCTAGACATGAAGTATCTAGGTCTTCTATATGTTCAATTTTAAGCTCATCGAGAGTGGATAAACCAGCTTGATGTGCAAGAAGTTGTCTAACTGTAATTTTCTCTTTTCCATTCTGAGCAAATTCTGGCCAATATGTACAAACTTTTTCATCGTAATCAATGTAACCTCTTGAATGTGCTAGACTTAAAGCTAATGCAGCAAATCCTTTAGTAGCTGAAAACACTTGAACTAATGTGTCTGTCTCCCATTCGGTACAAGATTTCCGATCTCGATATCCTCCCCATAAGTCAACGACAGGTTCGTTATTTATATAAACAGAAAAGGCTGCTCCAACTTCTCCTCGGTCAGTAAAATTTTTAACAAATTCTTCCCTCACTTTTTCAAAACCTGGTGCAACAAAACCGTGAATTGGGATATTTTTTCTTATTCTCATATTGTTTTCTCCTTCTGAATATACCATCTCAAGTCAATACCTTTACAAAAAAGGATAAATTTAATAAAATCAACTTAACAGATATATGACTAAAAATCAACAAATAGTCAAATAAAGAGGTGGCGTTATGATGGCAAGAATTTCAGCTGAACAGAGGAAGAAAATACATGAAACACTACTCAACAAGAGTAAAGAATTATTTATTCAGTATGGTTTTTCTAAAACAAGTATTGATGACATTGTAAATGCGTGTGGGATTGCAAAAGGTTCTTTTTATTCATACTATCCTTCAAAAGAAGAATTATTTTATGCCGTGTTGCGAAGAGAAGAAGAAATAAAAAATAAAATCATTTCTGAGGTTATGAGTGAATCTTTACCACCAAAAGAACTGTTAATGAGATTTTTTGAAATTTCTTTTAAAGCTATTGAGGAAAATGAATTTTTACAAAATCTTTATCAAAGAGGGGAATACGAGAAAATAGTGAAGAGACTCCCGAAGGAACTTATCGACGAACATGCTAAGGAAGATTTAGAGAGTTCATTAGAGTTTGTTAAATTTCTACAGGAAAAAGGGGTTACTGAAGAAGATCCTGAAATTGTAATTGGCCTTTTTAGAATGATTATGCTGTTACCTTTACATCGTCAAGAAATTGGTGAACAAACTTTTTTAAAGACCATGAAAAAAATGATTGAAAGTTTATCCAACGATTTAACAAGAAAAAATAGTTGAATGGAAAGAACAACTGATAGACACAAACGACCAGTGCTCAATTCACTTAAAATGAAGCGTATCTGCTCAAATGATAGCAGAATAGCTTATTACCGAGGAAATAACGTAACAGTTTGCTTATTTTCTTACAAGTATAAAATGCACCAAAATGGATAATTTATAAATCGGAGGTGATAATTTTGACAAAAGAAAAGCGTAATAACAGTGAACTAGATCAAGTAGAACTTGGGTCAGATTTAAGCCCTGATGATTTAGATGTGCGTGAAGAAAATGATCTAACAAAAGAACAAAAGAACAATTCAAGTAAAGAAAAACAATGCAACGATAACACTTCTTCGAAACGTAATAAATAATAAGATAGAACGCATAAAATTTACTACCACAATCTTTGGGTTGTGGTTATTTAAATTGGAAGTTGGCTTCAAGTACATGGAGGATTTTCTTCTTTATCTCAAGATATTCATCGTAATTGCAGTAAATCTTTAAATATGTAAAAATATAGTAATGAGTTGAGGAGGGGGGAAAATGGTGATAAAGCAAAAAATTATATCAATTGCTGCAATATCTGGTGGAGGAAAGACAACTATTGCTAAAGAACTTACGAAACTACTGAAGAATGCAGAGTCACTTCATTTTGATGATTATGATTTGGAAGGACCCGATGATATTTGTAAATGGGTTGAAAAAGGGGCGGACTATGATGAATGGGATATAAGTCCTTTGGTTAAGGATCTAAAAGAATTACAAAAGGACGCTAATGTAGAATATATCATTTTGGACTATCCATTTTCATATCTCAATCATCAATTAAAAGGATTCATAGATACATCTTTTTATGTCGATACACCGCTAGATATCGCTCTGGCGAGAAGAATAATTAGGGATTCAAATTCAATAACCGATGCTATAGATGAATGTGAGCACTATATAGATAGTGGTAGAAATGCTTATTTAGAAGCTGAAAAATCTTTAAAACCTAATTGTGATTACATAATAGATGGTAGATTATCGCAAGAAGCTATTATTCAGAAAATAATTAGTCTGATAGCAAATGAATTTTAACTAAAAAGGCCGTGGTGTTAAAAGCTTGTTGTTGGAATTAAGGTTACATATAACAATAAAGGGGGAGATGCCTTTGAAAAATTTCAAATATTTAATTACTTTTATTGGGATAATGTTGATTCTTATAACAGGTTGTTCAGACATTAGAAATGAAGAGCAAAAGATAGAAGTTCAAAAGCGTATTGGGGATGAAAGTAATTATGAAGACTTCAAAGAAATCACTGATAATGAGCAAGTTCAAAAGGTGCAAGAGATAGTAGATGATATTGATTGGGAAAATGCAAAAGTAGATAGGGCGCGTCCAGCTGATTACAGATTTGTTTTCCAATTTAAAAATCCAGAAATAGAAGCAAAGGCGGTATTATATGAACTTTGGATAAGTCCAAATAAAGATAAAGTGGAGCTCGCAATAGATGCTGAAAATAAACATAGTCAATTAGACGAGAAGAAGTCAGAAGAACTCTTTGCAATACTTACTGGTGAAAAATTAGCTGACCTCAAATAATTATTGGAGCTCGAAGATGTCTTTTATTTTGCATTTCGCAATAGCATTGGCGGTAATATGTCCATCGTATTACCGCATTATGTATTTTTAATAGGATTACTTACTTCTTTCAAGTTCTTCGATTCTTTTTTCTAGTTCCTTTTTTTTAGTTCCTTTGCTGGCCACAAATACCCATGCAACAATAAAGGCTAACGCAATCACTGTAAAAGAAATAATGATAAGTGCAGTAATGATCAAAGCAAAGCCTCCTACTCTTGATTACTAGGAATTACAACATATGGGATCTATTAGAACAATTTTACAAACAGCTGCATCGTTAGGGCTTAAAGTGAATTTTTATCCAAATAATACACAGAAGATGAAGCGGGGAGAAAAGAATGATTGTTAAAAAAACATTTTCTGATAGAAATGTACAAAATTTCGTGAATTTGTTTTCTTCAAAAATTAATAATGGTCTTGAAATCACGTACAGAAAAGAAACATTAGAAAATGTTAGAAACGATAACAACTTTACAGATCAGTTAAAAAAAGAATGTGGAATATACTACTTTATACAAAAAGATATCGTTAAGTACGTAGGCAGAGCGCTTCCTGCAGTTGGATTAAGGTCCAGAATTTTAAACCAAATTAACGCTTTTGGTGATGAAGAATGGGATAAAGTGATTAAGGATAATAGCACGGAAATTGCTGTATATATATTTAATGATATAGAACAATGGTATTTCATTTCTGCTTTGGAACATTATCTTATAGAGAAACTTGAACGACCTATCTTTAATAAACGCTGCTAAAAGGGATGAGCTATTTCGGTGTGTCCAATATGAACTGTGAGAGTAATTGAGAAGGGCAAATTATGGATATTTATTTGAGCAAAGGATTGCTGATGGTATGGATGTATCGAAAGCAGGGGCAATAAAGCTAGACTTGTAAAAATCATTAAATAAAGACCAGGTTTCACAAGTATTTGTGATTGACCTGGTCTATAAGAGAAGAATTTTTGTTCTGGAATAAAACGACAAGTCGTTATTTTACCGTTTTATTTACTAACTCAATGGTGTTTTTAATAAAATCTTGGTAATGCGTTTGGGGTAGTGTATCTATTTTGCTAGCTGCTCTTTGCGCATAAATAAGAGCTTCCTCTACTTTTCCAAGTTGCATAAGACAAATGGCTCTATAAGAATACGCAGTGTAAAGAATACATAATTCAAGCGGGTAACTATTTGAGCTCGGCATCTTAAATTGCTCAAACGCTTCTAAGGCTTCATTTAGCTGTCCTTTTCCTAATAAAGCTTTCCCTTGTTCAAGATAATAAAAATCACTTCCAATGTTTCCGTTTAACACTGTAGCAAATTTATCTAAGTAACAAAGAGCTTGTTCATAATCTTTTGGTATTTGATTGTGATAGTGAGCTTGAAGTAACAAAGTATAAGCTAAGGACTGATCATTTTCACTAAAAACAGCAAACTGTTCTGACTTCTTAATAAAATAGACATAATCCTTTTCATTGTTATGAAGAAGGGCTTGGAATGCTGCAATTCGGAAAATATTATCCATCTTATAATAGACCATTTTTTTCTTAGACATTTCAATTAATTGATGAAGCTTCTCCTTCCCAGATATATATTCACCTATCCCGAAAAGTAAGACCATTTCAACGTAATTCGCTTCTAAATCAACGAGCATATCAATCACGGTTGCTTTTTCATCATACTCTTTTCTTACATTTCGTAACATTTCCAGGGCATTATGATACTCGCCATTTTTCGCATGGTATTCTACTACGTATACTTTCGCTGCCAAACTGTGACTATAAAGAGATAACCGATCATAGATTGTTACTGCCCGATCTATCAATATTTCTCCATTGTTTTGATCTGACTTCAAAACTGTCCTTCCGGAAATTTCTAATATCCTAGCAGATTCCAATGAAATGGGAAACTGTCGGTCAAAAATGTCTTGAGTCAAACTAATTATCTGTTCATCATTATTTTTTTCAAACGCTTCCTCTATTTTAGTAAACAAATTTTTTAGCTCATCAGGAGTAGGGTTTCCTAATAAATATTGAGGGTCACAGCCTAACTGGCACGCTATAAATTTTAAACTGTCCATCGAAGGGTTCGCGCGCCCGTTTTCAATCATACTTAACATTCCCTTTGACATTTTGTCACCTGTTAGTTCTACAAGTGTCATACCTTTTTCTATTCTTAATTTTTTGATTCGTTGTCCTAACTCATTCATATTCTAACATCCCTTGAAATTCAATTTGCAAGTTCAATTATATTAAACTTCAGCTTGAAAAGACAATAATTACATGTTACGATTAAGTTCAATTTAATTGAACTTCCTTAGGTTGGATTTTACAAAAGGAAGATAGAAACGGAAATAGAGGGATTACATATGAGTGAATTTATTGAAAATGAAGCAGAAAAAAATTAGCTATAGGTGGCATTGAATTATACTATGAATTGATAGGGGAGCATCATGAAGGTCCAACTTTAGTTTTTGATTCAGGGTATGGAGTTACTTTAGAAAACTGGAATTCAATTAAAGATGAAGTGTCTAAATTCTCAAGGATGTTTATTTATGACAGAGCAGGAATCGGAAAAAGTGAAATGGATGACAGACCTCGACATAGTAGACAAAGTGTAGAGAACTTACGTATATTACTTAAAAAAGCAGATGTAAAGCCTCCGTATGTATTAGTGGGCCACTCATTAGGGGGATTAAATATAAGATTATTTGCAAGTACATATCCAGAGGAAGTCGCAGGAGTAGTCCTCTTAGATTCATCTCATGAGGATCAAAATAAAATATTGCCTTCTTTATTCGCAAAAGAAGTTCAAGAAGCGTATTATAATCAATTTACTTTGGAAGGATCTCTTCATGAAGTTGAAGAGAGCTTAGAACAAGTTCGAAATAAATCGTTTGGAAATATTCCATTGATTGTCGTTACAGGCGGTCTCCAGCCTTTTCATACAAAGGAATCAATGGCTATGTGGCTGAAATTTCAAGAAGAGCTTGCAAATCTGTCAACAAATAAGCAACACATTATCGTTGAAGATGCTGGGCATGCGATACATTTTGATAAACCAGACGTTGTTATTAGTATATTAAGAGATATTTTAAGTAGGGTAAAGAATGACAAGGAGCACTTCGAGGATAGTGATTGTCGTTAATTGAGATTCGATTATCAAATAAAAGTGTTGCCTTATGCTGATCACGCACTTATGACACAGGTTGAAGGATTAACTAATAAATCGATAAACATGTAACGAGTTTGGAATGTGACCCCGAACAAAGCATAATAAAAAGAAGAGACTGGGACAAAACTAGCTGAGAAATCGATGCTGTTTGATTTCTCTTTTACTATGTTAATAGCAGTATATTTCCGGAGATTTACTGTCTCGAGTACTTTTGATTGTTTATCAACTAACTTTATCGAGTTATCGACCGACTTTATCGATTTATCAACCAACTTTTTTAATTTATCAACCAACTTTCGAAAAATATCGACATCTCCTTCATGAAACACTATCTGATTGCACTGATAATTTGCATCGTTTATGACATAAGTATATTTTTAAGGCAGAATTAAAAAATTTAACATCAAAAAAAGCGAGAAATCAACGTTTCTAAATTGATTTCTCGCGCTTTTTAGGTTTTGGCCAGTTTTGTCCCAGCCACTTCTCAAATTTAAAATTTATTTAATGTTAGAATAGGTTAGTTAATTTGCTAATACCAAAAATACGGTAAAAGTCACTCCATACAAGCCCATAAATCCGACAGACATTTTTGATAATTTAGTTTTGATGGAAAAAGCATTCTGAAAACCAGCTTTAAAAAGATTCACAACGAAAATAGATACTGCTAAGAAAAACGATATCATAGCAATAATTAACGCAACTTGCTCCATTAAAATAACCTCCTGTAATGATCTGTATTGTAGAATAATAAGTATATTTATCAAACCGACAAGCCATAGTACATTACTCATGCGAATGCCAAAAACTTCTCGTTCATTGATTTCTATTTTCCAAGCATCGATTATACCTCTCAGTAAATCGATCAACAGAAAGAATGTCCAATCTTTCTGTTCTAAGAGATCATTCATTTCATCGCCATATCGTTTTCTCCAATTTCTTGGATACAAATACATTAACCACTTCATATAAGCCCAAGCCTTTTTGCGCCGAGTGTAGTTATTGCTTGGATTTCTTGAATTTGGTTGCTTAAATATTCACGTCCCGCATCTGTTAGCCTGTAAGGTTTTTTACGATCATCTGATTCAAGCACTTGAATGTAGCCGGCTTTTTCTAAACGGGTAATGGCTCCATATAAAGTTCCAGCACCTAACTTAATACTATAATTTTTTTCAATATCCTCCATAATTGCATAGCCATGACAATCTTTTTCAGCCAGACTAATCAAAATAAACAACGAAGGCTCTGAAAACCTATCTTTTTTCTTCACACAATACCTCCTCTTGAAAAAGTTTATTACGTTTGACGATATAACGTATAACGTAATAATAACTGTAATATGGAAATAATGCAATAATGAGCCCATTAAATTCAGAAAATATCTGTGAGCCTAGGAGGGGAGACAAATAGGCTGGAGCAAATTTTGAGGAATGTGACTGCAGAAAAGGGAAAGACTAGGTACTCAATTTTGAGCCTAGTCTTTTCATCTGCTTTAGTTGGTAGGTAGTCCAAAAAAATAAGCCAGTATTAAAAAATCTCTTCATTATCATAAAAATCGACGCTTTATTTATTGTAATTAAATATGAATAAAGCCTTGTCAGATCTAAACAAGGCTTTATTCAATCGGATAATTTAATTAATTGTTATCTCTTGCCTCTTCGAAGTTTTTCTTATCAATTTTATAAGCATCTTCTTTTACAAGACCAGCTTTATAGGAAGCTTCTAAAAACTGCAGCTCTCCGTTCCAGAACTTATCATTTGCTTGAGACAGTTTGTTACGTTGCTCTGCTGTTAAATCTTCCGGATTTTTTGGTTCTTTGTTTGGATTTTTTGTATTATCAACAAGGATTCCGTACTCTAGTTCTAATTTCTCTGATTGTTCATGAATTTCATCTACTTGTTTTCTTAGTTTCATCAGTGACTCTACTTGTGAGCTTGTAATTTCTGGATTAATTGTTCTAAAATACGCTAGCTCATCTTTATAGTCTTCAGTTTTTGTACTTGCCCATGCAGTTGATAAACCTCCTATTGATATAAGGATAGCTAATGATGTGATAATTGTTTTTTTCATAATATTTTGGTTCCTTTCAATGTTTGTAATGTGTAAAAGTATGTCTTAGTTACATCTCAAAACGTCATCTGAATGATTTCACTATGTTCTAAGTGGTGTAATTGTTCTACCAGTTTTTCTTGTGAAAATTTATTTTATTACTGATGTGCTTCCAATTCATTTTATCTATATCACCTCCTTGATAGTGTAATATTACACTTTAAAAGAGTTTATGTCAATAAAAGTGTATAAATAATTTATTAAGGTAATTTATTTTCAAAGGACTTGCTAAAAACCAGCTAGAAGTCTAAATCTTACAAAAGAATAATGTAAAAGTGTCAGTGGCTATACGCTTCATAACTTTGATGTGTAAGTGGCTAAAATCAAGCAGCATGATTTTAAAAACAAATTTGATTTTTGAAATTGATTTCTTTAAAAAATTTTTAAAAAAATGAATCGGAAATGAAGTGGTGTCCGTCAGTAGTTTAGAAGGAAGGGGAGTTAGATAAAAGGTTATAGGTTGTGCTTATGCTTATGTCATGGACTTTTGAATTTGAAAATATGGTTATTAGGAGTTGATTTTTTGGAGGTAGGATTTTGGGTAGTTATAGTTTTTCTATTGTTTTACGAGCCGATTATAGGTTATTTTGGGTTTCAAAAATTTAAAAAAAATGTAGAAATATATGATGGCGCTAGAATCAAATATTATATAAATACGATGATTGGTATTTGGATTCCAACTGTATTTATTTTATTGTTAGTAGCATTTACTGACCTCACTTTACAACAAATTGGGTTGAAAATGCCAAGAATAAATACAGAGGTTCTTGGAACTTGGATTACCTATATAGGACTTGGAATAGGCATTTTTTATTTATCCTTTGTGCTGTACTATATTTTGGGTTATTTATTAAGCGATAAGATAAAAAGACAATTAACAGAAAAGAAAGCAGAGGAATGGGAAAAGTCAGAAGTTTCGCCGATTTTTCCTGTGAGTAAAAAAGAAAAACAATTATGGGGTTATGTTTCTATAACAGCTGGAGTTACAGAGGAAATTATTTATAGAGGATTTTTAATTTTTGCTTTTACATACTTATTTCCAGAATTATCTGTGTGGATAGTTATTCTTCTTGCTTCTATACTTTTTGGACTTGCACATACATATCAAGGATTTGTAATGGGGGTTCTAAGAACAACAATTTTTGGAGTACTTTTTTCAATCCTTTATATTGGATTAGATTCGATTATTCCGCTTATTTTATTCCACTTCTTATTGGATTATATTGTGAGATTAGGGGATGAAAAATCATAATTGTCAAACGAATGAAGATACTGTATTCTAACTAGGACAGACTTCAAACAGAAGCTGTTAATCTAGCAATTTATGATTAAGTTATCCTTGGTTAGTATACATATTGAAAAGGTGGAGGGTTCAAATGACACCAGAACAAATTGTTAAGAAATTTTTTGAAGAAGTACGTTCAGGGCATAATCCAGATTACGCAACTGAATTAATGGCAGAGCAAGTACTGGCACACCAAGTTATTTCTGAAGAGGAATTAACGGTTTTAAGAACTCCAAAAGACTATGCTGAACATGTAAAAGAAATGATAGAAGCATATGGCAATTTTTCATTAGAAATCCAAGAGTTCATCGTACAAGGAAATAAAGTATATGTACGATGGAAGCAAGTTGGTACACATGTAGGAGAAGTCGATGGATATCAGCCGACAAGTCTTCCGGTTATTGAAATTGCAAGCGCGGTATATAGAGTTGAAGATGAAAAAATAGCAGAATATTGGATTCAAATTGATCGGGCGGGTATCGAAAAACAACTCGATCGTAATAAAAATTAATATCAGTTTAAAAACATCCTTCGGGGTGTTTTTATTTTGCCCTTTAAAATACACTCGCAAATTAGATAAACATGAGTAGGCCATGCCGAATATTGAAATGATTAATTATTAAAATTCACAGCTATTTTTTGAGTTTGTAATATTTAAAAGGAAGCGCTAAATACAACACACCTTCTACTAAAAGTCTTGGCATGAGATAAACTAGTCATTTTAGGACTTTTTTTAGTAGATAAGAAAGGAAGAAAGGAAGAAAGGACATCATTTCGCTCTAAAATGGGCGAGATGTGTCCTTTTAATCTTCTACATTACCGAACGGGCTAAATACATTAACATGTGGAACTTTTCATCCTTAACATGATAATCAAAAAAAGGTCCAGGATCTGTACAATAACCGATATTATCGCTTTGAGTTATTTGAAAGCCATTGACTAATAAATTCTCCTCGATGTAATTTGGATATAAAATGTGTTGGTGAGAATCTGGATATATGGATGAAATATTTTTCAATGATTTGGACGAACTTTCGTAATAAGAGTAACCCCCAACGATGATTGAATCGCTGTGGAAACGGTCTTTTAGAATAGGTATAGGAAACTGTGGATTGAGTAATGAAAAATCATTTGTTGTAAAACTGTCCACAAAAACATCGATACTAAGTGGTTTTAATGGCAGGTTTAAATCGGAATTCAAAATATAAAGTACGTTAAGTAAAGGATTGATACATTCAATCCTTTTTCTAACCTTCTTGAGCATCTCAAGTGAGTAGCCACTGAATACATAGGATGCACTCAAGTCAAAATTATCACTATATTTGGGTAGTGTCACAAAAGCATCGATGTTGGTTTCCAC
>Ga0209676_1000742_pt1 | contig 44232 bp, 33 predicted proteins | sample AraplaCvi_mLB_r2_FD_184282 | JGI IMG/M metagenome (GOLD analysis project Ga0209676, IMG submission 184282) | Arabidopsis root microbial communities from North Carolina, USA - plate scrape MF_Cvi_mLB_r2 (SPAdes) (version 2) | ecosystem: Host-associated > Plants > Roots > Endosphere | place: USA... | reverse complement strand
CACGGCAAGACCGGGGTTGGGCATCCTGCCCAACCCGCCCGAGGCATGCCTCGGGCCCATGCGGCTCACGCCCCTGCCCAGCCCACCCGCCCGGCCCCTGACCGTTTCCGTGTGCGTCCAGCCACGGAAAAGAAAAAATCAAATCAAAAGCGGGTCGCGCGCTGCGCGCACTCGCGGTGGGGTCGGATCCGTTTTCCTCAGGAAAACGGCTCCGACCCCTTCTTGTTTCCCTTCTACCCACCGCTTCTGAATCCGGTCGAGCAAGCGCGACGCCACGAAGCACGTCCATCCGTCATCGGTAAACCGTCGAGGGTGGGGCCGGAGGGGCAGGCAGGACCGTTGGCGCCATGGATGGCGCCATCGAGCCCCCCAAGGACGGGTTTACGGCGTGTCCCGCCTGCCCCTCCCGCCCCGCCAAACACGCAGCAACCCAGAGCCATGAACCACGCCGTTGCTGTTGCCTTTGCCTGCGACCTGGCTTGAAACGGGTGCCGGGCAGCGCCCGGCCGGGTATCCTTCCTGTCTGATGTCCGACCTCGTTCATGCCAGCCGCGAAGCCCTCAGCGAAGGCGGCGCGCTCGCCTCGCACCTGGATGCCTTCAACCCGCGTCCCGCACAGCTGCGCCTGACCGAGGCCATTGCCGACGCGCTGCAGCAGCGCGACCTGCTGCTGGCCGAGGCTGGAACGGGCACCGGCAAGACCTTTGCCTATCTGGTGCCGGTGCTGCTGTCCGGCCTGCGCACCATCATCTCCACTGGCACCCGCGCGCTGCAGGACCAGCTCTACCACCGCGATCTGCCGCGCGTGCGCCAGGCGCTGGGCGTGGGCCTGCGCAGTGCGCTGCTGAAGGGCCGGGCCAACTACCTGTGCCGCTACCGCCTGCAGCAGGCGCGGGGCGAGCCGCGTTTTTCCAGCCCCGAACAGGCCGCGCAGTTCCAGCGCATCCTCGCCTGGTCCGGCCGCTCGCAGTTCGGTGATATCGCCGAACTGGACGGCCTGGCCGACGATTCGCCGCTGCTGCCGATGGTGACTTCCACCGTCGAGAACTGCCTGGGCACCGACTGCCCGTTCTGGGATGACTGCTTCGTCGTGCACGCGCGGCAACGCGCGCAGGCTGCCGACGTGGTGGTGGTCAACCACCACCTGCTGCTGGCCGACCTGGCGCTCAAGCAGGATGGCTTCGGCGAGCTGCTGCCCGGTGCCCAGGCCTTCGTCATCGACGAGGCACACCAGCTGCCCGAACTTGCCGCGCAGTTCTTCGGCGAGGGCTTCGGCATGCGTCCGTGGCAGGAGCTGGCCCGTGACTGCCTGACCGAGGCGCGTGGCGTCGGCGGTGCGCAGTCGGCGCTGCAGGAGCCGGTCGACCAGCTCCTGCAGGCGCTGCTGGCGCTGCGCCTGGCGATGGAAGGGCTGCCGTCACGCGGTACCCAGTGGCGTGCGTTGGCGATGCCGCAGGTGCGCGAGGGCTTCGATACGGCGATGAGCTGCCTGGTGGCGCTGGAACGGGCGCTGCAGCCGCTGCGTGAGGCCGCTGCAGGACTGGACGCTTGCCATGCACGTGCGCGCGAAGCGGTTTCGCGGTTGTCGCGCTGGCTGGGCGACGACGAGCCGGCCCTGGATTTCGATATCGACCCGGCCGATGCGGCCAGTGCCGCCGACGTGCTCTGGTACGAACTCACCCCGCGCGGATTCCGCTGCCAGCGCACGCCGATGGATGTGTCGGGACCGCTGCGCGAGCACCGCGAGCGCAGCCGTGCGGCGTGGATCTTCACCTCGGCCACGCTGACCGTGGGCGGTGGCTTCGACCACATCGCCACCCGCCTGGGCCTGGATGATCCGCATACGCTGGTCCAGCCCAGCCCGTTCAACTGGCCCGAGCAGGCGCTGTGCTACCTGCCCGAAGGCCTGCCTGATCCCGCCGCGCGTGGTTTCGGTACCGCGCTCATCCAGGCCCTGCGGCCGGTGCTGCAGGCATCGCAGGGCAGGGCGTTCCTGCTGTTCGCCTCGCATCGTGCGCTGCGCGAGGCCGCCGAGGCACTGCGCGACGGGCCGTGGCCGCTGTTCGTGCAGGGCGAGGCGCCGCGCGCCACCTTGCTGCAGCGTTTCCGCGATTCCGGCAACGGCGTGCTGCTTGGCTCGGCCAGCTTCCGCGAGGGCGTGGACGTGGTGGGCGAGGCGCTGAGCGTGGTGGTCATCGACAAGCTGCCGTTCGCCGCGCCGGACGACCCGGTCTACGAGGCGCGGCTGGAGGCGATCCGCAGCCAGGGCGGTAATCCGTTCCGCGACGAACAGCTGCCGCAGGCGGTGATCGCCCTCAAGCAGGGCGTGGGCCGGCTGATCCGCAGCGAGACCGACCGCGGCGTGCTGGTGCTGTGCGACCCGCGCCTGCTCAACCGTGGCTATGGCCGGGTATTCCTCGATTCGCTGCCGCCGTTCCGCCGCACCCGCGCGCTGGCCGATGTGCAGGCCTTCTTTGCGCCACAATGGGCTCCCGTGGCCGACGACGCCGCCGCCCCGACCGTCCCGGCCCCCGCGCCGGGTCCCCAGCCGGCCCCCGGCGCCACGTTCCCCCTGTTCTGATTCCCTCCGATGAAACTGCTCGCCTTTGAAACCGCCACCGAAGCCTGTTCCGTTGCCCTGCATGTGGATGGGCAGGTGCTGGAGCGCTTCGAGATCGCCCCGCGCCGCCATGCCGAACTGAGCCTGCCGTGGGCCGAGGTGCTGCTGGCCGAGGCTGGCATCAGCCGCCGCCAGCTCGATGGCATCGCCCTCAGCCGCGGGCCGGGTGCGTTCACCGGCGTGCGCCTGGCGATCGCGATCGCGCAGGGCATCGCCCTGGCGCTGGACCGGCCGCTGCTGCCGGTGTCGACGCTGCAGGTACTGGCGCTGCGCGCGCCGGCCGAGGAAACCCAGATACTGTCGGCGATCGATGCGCGGATGGGTGAGTTGTACGTGGCGCGCTTCGAGCGCGTCGATGGCCTGCCGGTGGCCTGCGATGCCGAGCGCGTGTGCGCACCGGCGGCGGTGGCGTTGCCGGAGGGGCTGCAGGCCTACGGCATCGGCACCGGTTTCGGTGCGGCCGGCGGTGCGCTGGTGGCGCAGCTGGGTGCGGGCCTGCGTGGTTTCGATGCAACGGCATTGCCGCGCGCGTCGGACGTGCTGGCGCTGGCGGTGCCGGCGTTCGCGCGTGGCGAAGGCGTGGCGGCAGAGAAAGTCGAACCGGCATACCTGCGGGACAACGTCGCCCTGACCCTGCTCGAGCAGCAGGCCGCGCGCGAGGCGAAGGCGAAAGCCAACGGCTGAGCCCCTCGTGGCGGGGGGGGGGGGGCGTGGATTCGTGGGGTTGGCCGGGCAGGTGGGCTGCGCAGGGGACGCTGCAAGTACGTCCATGTAAGCTCGGTCGCCGCATCCATGCGGCTCACGCCCCTGCGCAGCCCACCTGCCCGACCACGGACAGTTTCCGTGCGCGTCCGCCACGGAAAATCAAAAAAGAAAATCTAAGTCAAAAGCCGATCGCTTCGCTCGCATCCATGCATGGCATGGATCTACCGAAGCGGGCAGTCGCATCGCGCGAGCTAGGCACAGGTGCGCCGCGATCTGTCAGGGGTGGAGCGGTGTGGGCTTGCAGGACCGCAGGCGCCATGGATGGCGCCTACGAGCCCCCATGGGTGAGGGCGCTTTGCTTGCGAAGCACTGCTTCGCAAGCGCCCGAACGCACAGCCGCCAGCGGCTGGGCCGGCCTGGGGGTTCACGGCGTGTCCTGCATAGCCACACCGTACCGCCAAACCAACAGTCCAACCGCCGCTCTTGCTCCTGCAGTTGCTTCGGCCGTTGCCTCAGCGGGTCCCGGGCCGCAGGCCCGGGCAACAGAAAACCTACCGGTCGTCGCGCAGTTCGCCACCCGGCAGGAACACCCAGGTGCGGGTCACCTGCAGGATATCCACGCCATCATCGGTCTTCGGCAACGCCGGGAACGGCTGCGCCAGCTGGATCACCCGCAGCGCCGCCTCATCCAGCAACGGCGTGCCGCTGGTTTTCAGGATGCGGCTGCTTTCCACGCTGCCGTCGCGGCGCACCCCCACGCTGATCACCACCTGGCCAGCCAGCCGGCGCTGGCGCGCCTCGTCCGGGTAGTTCAGGTTGCCCACCTGCTCGGCGCGGTCCACCCATGCGCGCAGGTAATTGGCATAGGCATATTCGCGCGTGCTGGCCGAAACGAACTTGCGGTTCGGACGCTTGGCGTACTGCGCCGAGCGCAGGTGCACCTCGGCAGCCAGCCGGGCCATTTCCGCATCGCGCTGCTCGCGCGCGGTCTGCGCCGCGTCCGGGGTCGGTTCCAGCGGGGTGGGGCGGGCCTGCGCCTGCGCCACGGTGTCCTCGCCATTGCGGCTGCTGACCACCCGCGCCTGCGGCGGCGGCACCGGCGCGGCCGACTGCTGTTGCTGCGGCACCGGGCTCAGCCCGGTCTGCGCCTGCGGCACGATGCCGGTCTGGTTGTCACGCGGGCGTTGCGCGCGGTCGTGCTCGCCGCCGCCTTCCTGGCTGGCCTCCGCCAGGAAATCGGCCTGCTTCGGCGTCAGTGCCGTGCGGGTCTGGCTGAAGATCACTTCCAGCGTCGGCACCAGCGGTGCCTCGCCCTTCACGGCAAAGCCCACGCCCAGGATCAGCAGGGCGTGGACGATGACCGACAGGGCAAGGGTGGCCCCCAGCCGCTGCGCTTCGCGCGGCGGCGGGGCGAGCACGGCGGACGCGGCGTCCATCAGCGCAGGCCGGCCTCGATCGCGTCGAACAGGGTGCCGGCGATGTTCAGGCCGTACTGCGCGTCCAGCTCGCGCACGCAGGTCGGGCTGGTCACGTTCACTTCGGTCAGGTAATCACCGATTACGTCCAGGCCGACGAAGCGCATGCCGCGGCGCTTCATTTCCGGCCCGACCTGGGCGGCGATCCAGCGGTCACGCTCGCTCAGCGGGCGGCCTTCGCCGCGGCCACCGGCGGCCAGGTTGCCGCGGAACTCGTCACCCTGCGGGATGCGCGCCAGGCAGTAGTCCACCGGCTCGCCGTCGACCAGCAGGATGCGCTTGTCGCCGGCAGTGATGTCGGGAATGAACTTCTGGGCCAGCGCCAGCTTGCGGCCGCCGTCGGTCAGGGTTTCCAGGATCACGTTAAGGTTCGGATCGCCCTGGCCGCTGCGGAAGATCGAGCGGCCACCCATGCCGTCCAGTGGCTTCAGCACCGCCTGGCCGTGTTCCAGGGCGAAGGCTTTCAGTGCCTTGGCGTCGCGGCTGACCAGGGTCGGCGGGCAGCACTGCGGGAACAGCAGGGCGGCCAGCTTCTCGTTGTAGTCGCGCAGGCCCTGCGGGTTGTTGACCACGCAGGCGCCGGCGGCGGCGGCCACGTCCAGCACCTGGGTGTCATAGACGTATTCGGCATCGACCGGAGGGTCCTTGCGCATCAGCACGATCTGGCCGGGGCCGAACGCGGTGCGGCTGAATGCGCCAATTTCGTACCAGCCGGAGGGGTCGTCGCGGACCTGCAGTGGAGCGGTCTGGGCCACCGCCACGCCGCCTTCCAGGGCCAGGCCGCCGGGCCGCACATAGTGCAGGGCATGGCCGCGGCGCTGGGCTTCCAGCAGCATGGCGAAGGTGGTGTCCTTGGCGATCTTGATGTGGGCGATGGGGTCCATCACCACGATGACGTTTAACGGCATGGGTGCACCTGTCAGGCAAGGCGTTGATGGTAGCGGCAACGCCCCCCGCGTGCCTGCCCGGGGTGCTGCAACGCTGCGTCCGTCCAGCCGTCTGCGCAGTCATTGCCAAACCTGTCACGTTCAGCAAGCCGGCATCCCAAGCGCCGTGGGCGGCGCTTGAAGCGGGCGCGGGAAGTGCGATATAGATACGCCTTCGTAGCGGCCCCCAGCACAGAAGGGTCGCGCGCTTGGGGAAAGGCAATGACTGAAAACACGACTGCGGGCGGGGAGCTCGCAGGACTCCGGGTGATGGTCATCGATGACTCGAAGACCATCCGCCGGACTGCGGAAACGCTGCTGAAGCGCGAAGGCTGCGAAGTGGTGACTGCGACCGATGGCTTCGAGGCCTTGGCCAAGATCGCCGACCAGCAGCCACAGATCATCTTCGTGGACATCATGATGCCCCGTCTCGACGGGTATCAGACCTGCGCGCTGATCAAGGGCAACCAGCTGTTCAAGGCAACGCCGGTCATCATGCTGTCCTCCAAGGACGGCCTGTTCGACAAGGCCCGCGGACGCATCGTCGGCTCGGAACAGTACCTGACCAAGCCTTTCACGCGGGAAGAACTGCTGGGTGCCATCCGCACATACGTCAACGCCTGACCAGGGGGAAAGGCACAATGGCTCGTATCGTCCTGATCGAGGATTCACCGACCGACCGCGCGGTGTTCACCCAGTGGCTACGCCGTGCCGGCCACGAGGTGCTGGAAGCGGACAACGCCGAGGATGGCCTGCAGCTGGTGCGTGACCAGGTTCCGCAGCTGGTGCTGATGGACGTGGTCCTGCCCGGCATGAGCGGCTTCCAGGCCACCCGCGCGATGTCGCGCGATGCGGCGATCAAGCACATCCCGGTGATCATCGTCAGCACCAAGGCGATGGAGACCGACAAGGCATGGGGCCTGCGCCAGGGCGCGGCCGATTACATCGTCAAGCCGCCGCGCGAGGAAGACCTGATCGCGCGGATCAACGAACTGGTGGCCTGATGCGTTCGCCCTTCGACATTCTTGAAGCCTACGAACGGCGCAGCCTGTCCCATGCGGTGCAGCTGCCCGGGCGGCAGTTCGCCGAGGACCTCTGGCGTGGCGTCGGCTTCCGCGTGGGCCAGCGCCGGCTGGTGTCCGATTTCCGCGAAGTGGTGGAAATCGTGCCGATGCCGCCGGTGACCCCGGTGCCCTGCGCGCAGCCCTGGCTGCTGGGCGTGGGCAACCTGCGCGGCAACCTGTTCCCGGTGGTCGACCTGAAGTACTTCCTGGAAGGCACGCGCACCGTGCAGCAGGAAGGCCAGCGCGTGCTGATCATGCGCCAGGCCGGCGGCGACGTCGCCCTGACCATCGACGAGCTGTTCGGCCAGCGCAGTTTCGAACTGGGCCAGCAGGTCCAGGCCGGCACCCTGGCCGAAGGCCGCTACTGTCATTTCGTCGATCGCGCCTTCCATGCCGACGGCCACGACTGGGGCGTGTTCTCGCTCTCGCTGCTGTCGCGCACCCCTGAATTCCGGCAAGCCGCGGCCTGAGGCCGGGCAACGCCCCCTGCATTGAAGATCGAGGTTGAACGATGAGTACTGCTTCGGACGCTCCCAAGACCGGCAAGCTGCGGCTGGGCGGCAGCAACCTCTGGCTGGCCCTGCTGGCCCTGTCCATGATCCTGTTCGGTGTGAATACCGGCGTGTCCACCTGGCAGGGCAGCCGCCTGGCCGATGCGGGTTCCAAGGCCGCCGACCTGCAGGTGCTCTCGCAGCAGCTGGCCAACCAGGGCCGTGATGCCGTGGGCGGCAACGCGCAGGCGTTCACCGCCTTCAAGGCCACCCGCAACGCCATCGAAGAGAACGTGTCGACGCTGCAGGGCCGCTACGGCAACGAACCGGGCGTGTCCAAGGCGATCACCACGCTGTCCGACACCTGGGCCCCGCTGGGCAAGCAGGCCGGCCAGCTGGTCGCCAGCGAGCCGGCGGTGCTGGCGCTGGCCGGCAATGCCAACAACTTCACCGGCGCGGTGCCGGGCCTGCAGGCCCAGTTGAACGAGCTGGTGCGCGCGATGTCCGCTTCCGGTGCACCCGCATCGCAGGTGTACAGCGCCCTGCAGCAGGTCGTGGTGGCCGGTTCGATGGCCCGTCGCGTGACCGAAATGCGCGCCGGTGGCGCCGCTGCGGCTGCCTCGGGCGACGCCCTGGCCCGCGACATCACCGTGTTCTCGCAGGTGCTCGATGGCCTGCGCAACGGCAACGAAGACCTCGGCATCACTGCCGTGCGCGGTGCCGGTGCGGTCGCTGCGCTGGAACAGTCGCAGCAGAAGTGGGAAGCGATGAAGCAGGACGCCGACGCGATCCTGGCCAGCTCGCGCCAGCTGTTCGCCGCGCAGTCCGCCGCCAACGCGCTGGGCCAGGGCTCCTCGCGGATGCTGGACGACAGCCGCAAGCTGTTCGAGGCGTTCTCCTCGTTCGGCTCGGTGTCCGATACCCGCCTGTTCCCGAACTTCTGGATCGGTGTCATCTCCGGTGCGCTGTCGCTGATCGCGATCATCGGCTTCGTTTCCACCAGCGTGCGCAGCCGTTCGCGCGAGCAGGAACTGCGCTATCAGACCCAGGTGGAGTTCAACAGCCGCAACCAGCAGGCGATCATGCGGCTGCTGGACGAAATCTCCTCGCTCGGTGAGGGTGACCTGACCGTCAAGGCCTCGGTGACCGAGGACATGACCGGCGCCATCGCGGACGCCATCAACTACGCCGTGGACGAACTGCGCCACCTGGTGACCACCATCAACGACACCTCGGCCAAGGTTGCGGTGTCCACCCAGGAAACCCAGGCCACCGCGATGCAGCTGGCAGAGGCGGCGGGCCACCAGGCCAACCAGATCACCTCGGCCTCGGACCGCATCGGCGAAATCGCGGCGAGCATCGAACAGGTGTCGCGCAACTCGGCCGAGTCCGCCGACGTGGCACAGCGCTCGGTGGTCATCGCCGCCGAGGGTGCCGGCGTGGTCCGCGAGACCATCCAGGGCATGGACCAGATCCGCGACCAGATCCAGGAAACCTCCAAGCGCATCAAGCGCCTGGGTGAGTCCTCGCAGGAGATCGGCTCGATCGTGGAACTGATCAACGACATTTCCGAACAAACCAACATCCTGGCGTTGAACGCGGCCGTGCAGGCAGCGTCGGCCGGTGAAGCCGGTCGCGGTTTCGCGGTCGTGGCCGACGAAGTGCAGCGCCTGGCAGAACGTACCTCGGGTGCGACCCGACGCATCGAAAACCTGGTCCAGGCCATTCAGGCCGATACCAACGAAGCGGTGACCTCGATGGAGCAGACCACCGCTGAAGTGGTCTCCGGTGCGCGCCTGGCCGAGGACGCCGGTACCGCACTGACCGAGATCGAGCGCGTGTCCAACGCCCTCAACACCCTCATCAAGAACATCTCCATCGCCGCCCAGCAGCAGTCCGCTGCGGCCTCGGACATCACCCGCACGATGGGCGTGATCCGCCAGATCACCGGCCAGACCTCGCAGGGTGCCGGACAGACCGCCGAGTCGATCGGCCACCTGGCGCAGTTGGCGGCCGACCTGCGTCGTTCGGTCGCCGACTTCAAGCTGCCGGCGTGACGCGGGCAGGGCGGCGAGCAAGGAATCATTCGATGAAGCATTTCCATTTCCCACGCCAGAACACGCGCGGCCTCCGCGCGGCGGCGACCGGAGCGCGTCCATGAGCAGCCTGCGCGATGCGATGAGCCATGCAGCGCTGGGCTGGGTCAAGCCGGAGCTGGACGAGACCCTGCGCCAGGTGCGGCACGAGGTCGAGTACTTCGTCGAGGACCCGGCCGACGGCAGCCGCATGCGCATCTGCGCCGGCTACCTGCACCAGGTGCAGGGCACCCTACGCATGGTCGAGCTGTATGCCCCGGCGATGGTGGCCGAGGAACTGGAACAGCTGGCCGTGGCCGTCGGCGAAGGCCGCGTGGCTGACCGCGATGAAGCCTGCGCCACGCTGATGCGTGGCAGCGTGCTGCTGCCCGATTACCTGGAACGCCTGCAGAACGGCCACCGCGATATTCCGATCGTGCTGATGCCGCTGCTGAACGAGATCCGTGCCGCGCGTGGCGAAGAAGGCGTCAATGACAGCGTGCTGTTCGCCTTCGCGCCGGACAGCGTCAGCGCCACCGAGGCCGAGCTGGACCACGCCCGTGGCAGCCTGAGCGGCCGCAACCGAGAGCTGCTCGATACGGTCGGCAGCGCGGTCAAGGAAGAACTGCTCCAGGTCAAGGATGCCCTGGACCTGCACCTGCGTACCGGCGGTGCGCCGCAGCAGCTGCAGGAACAGGTGACCAAGCTGGGTGCCGTCGGCGACACGCTGGGCATGATGGGCCTGGGCGCGGCCCGCGGCGTGGTCGCGCAGCAGCGCGATGCGCTGCTTGCCGTGGTCGAAGGCCGCCAGCAGATCGACGAAGACATGCTGCTGGATATCGCCGGCGCGCTGCTCTATGTCGATGCGTCGCTGGACGACCAGGTCGCCCACCTGGGCGCCGGTGGCAGTGGCGAGGACGACCCGAGCGCGGTGGAGAACCGGCGCACGGTCGAAGTGCTGGCGCACGAGGCGATCGCCAATTTCGCCGCCGCCCGCGAGCATTTCGTCGCCTTCATCGAAACCAGCTGGAACCATGCCGAACTGCAGGACGTGCCGCGCCTGCTGGGCGACGTGTCCGGCGCGCTGCGCATGCTCGACCTGGGCACCGCCGCCGATTACCTGCGCGGCGTGCAGCAGTACATCGAGGCCGAACTGATCGGCCGCCAGCGCGTGCCCAGTGGCCGCCAGCTGGACACGCTGGCCGATGCCATGGCCAGCCTGGAATACTACCTGGAAGCGCTGCGTGACCGCCGCCCGGGTCGCGAGGACATCCTCGACATTACCCGCAGCAGCCTGGAAGCCCTGCGCTACTGGCCGTTGCCCGAGCGCAGCAGCACCGCAGCCGAGACCGAGGCCGACGCGGATCCGCTGCGGCCGATCGAGCGCGAGAGTGTGCCGCTGGCCGCCGCTGCGCTGCAGCTGGAGCCGGTGGAGATCGCCGTGCAGCCTGCCGCACCGGCGCCGGGCGAGATCCCGCCGCCGCTGCCGGACTTCACCTTCGATCCGCTGCCGGCTGCGCCGGTGGCCGACAACAGCCTGATGTTCGGCGCGCTGGGCGGGCAGGACATCGCCGCATCCACGCCGGAGCAGGCCGAACCGGCACCGTTGCTGTTCGCCGCCTCCACCGCGCCGGTGCCGAGCGTGCCGCAGTGGGAGCTGGGCAGCCATGACGCCGCGCCCGTCGCCGATGAGCGCGCACCGACCTTCAACAGTTTCGATCCGGTCAGCTTCGAGCACGACGGTGCGGCCCAGAACGTCGCCCCGCAGTGGTCGTTGTCCGGCGTCGCAGAGGCGCAGGCCGATGATGGCGACGCGCTGGTGCTGGAAGACAGCGTCGAGGACTTCGGCGTTGCCGCGCTGGACGACGCCGCAGGCGCTTCGCCGGAGCTGGCGGCTGTGCCGGTGTTCGATCCGGTGGCTGCCGAGCATGATGGCCCGGCAGTGCTGGCCGACGAGGTGGTATTCCACTTCGACAACAGCGCACTGGACAACGCCGAAGACGTGTTGTCGCTGCAGGCGATGGAAACGCTGTCGCTGGACGGGGAAGACGACGCGCAGCTGCCTGTGCTGGAGATCGTCGACGCCGTTGAAGCCGCGCCGGTCGAGGTACTGGAGCTGGAGTCCACCGCGACGATCGAGCCCGTCGGGCAGATCGACATGGCCGATGTGGTTGCCGAAGCGGCGCCGGTTGAAATGATCGAGGCCCTGGCCACGGCCGCCGCGCCTGCCGCGACCGTGTCCCTGATCGACGTCGATACCATCGCGCCGATCGATTTCAGCGAGGCCGATGCGCAGTTCTTCGCCGAACTGAGTGCGGCTGCGGCCGAGTTCAATCCGCAGGCTGCGCCGGCGACGCCGGCACCGGAAGTCGCTGCCGTGGCTGCCGAAGCCACCGGCTTCGAAGCGGGCTTCGACGACGATGCCGAGAACATCGACCAGGATATCCGCGAGGTGTTCCTGGAAGAGTTCGATGACGAGATGGGCAATCTCGGCACGCTGCTGCCGGCCTGGCGCATGCAGCCGGACAACATGGACCGGCTGCGTCCGATCCGCCGCATCTTCCACACCCTCAAGGGCAGTGGTCGCCTGGTCGGCGCCCGCACCCTGGGCGAGTTCGCCTGGAAGATCGAGGGCATGCTCAACCGCGTGCTCGATGGCAGTCGTGCGGCCACCCCGGCCGTGCTGGCGATGGTCGACCATGCCAACACCGCGCTGCCGCAGCTGAATGCCGCGCTGCGCGATGGCCAGCGCGTGACCGTGGACCTGCAGGCGTTGCAGGCCATCGCCGACCGCGTGGCCGCCGGTGAGGAAACCTTCTACGTGCCGCTGCCGGTGGCTGCCGCACCGCAGCCGGTGGCGCAGGCCGAAGTGGTGGCCGACGTGCCTGTGCTGGACGACGCCGCTGCCGTGGAAGATTCGCTTGCCGCCGACACAGTGGCCGAGCTGGCCGGTACGCCAGCCAACATCGACAGCGTGCTGCGCGAGATCCTGGAAGCCGAGGTGGAAGTCCACCTTGCGACCCTGCAGCAGTGGCTGCACTCGGCGCAGCAGGCCGAGCAGCCGGTGAACGATGCGCTGCTGCGGGCTGTGCACACCATGAACGGCGCCTTCGCGATGACCGAAGTGCCGGAAATCACTGCCGTTACCGGTGCCGCCGAGTCCTACATCAAGCGAGCGCTGGCCGCCGAAGTGGTGCCGGGCGCCGAGGCGCTGGGTGCGCTGGATGCCACCGCGCAGGCGATCAGCTCCACCATGGACGCGCTGCAGGCCGAACAGCCGCGCATCGCGCCGCAGGCCGAGCTGGCACAGCGCCTGCAGGCGCTGGCCGGTGAACTGCCGGAAGCGCGCTGGCCGATGGTCGGTCTGGAAATGGACGACGAAGATTTCGACGACGTCGACTTCGAAGCCGAAGCCGAAGCCGAAGCCGAAGCCGAAGCGAATCCCGCCGACATCGGCATGGTCGATGTGCAGCAACCTGCCGTGGCCGAAACGGAGGTCGTGGCTGACATTGAAGCGTCTGCCGACGCCGCCGTACCGGTGGCCGAAGCCGGGGTCGAAGCCGAAGCCGAAGCCGCGCCCGACGCCGGTCTGGAGGCTGCCGAACTGACTGGTGGCGAAGACCTGTCACGCTACTTCGACGCGGGCTGGCCGTCGATGCCGGAGGCCGCTGCTTCGCTGCCGACGGTGATCGAAGCGGACACTGCCTTTGAAGCCATCGAAGCCGATGACGTTGCTGAAATCGCTGACACCGTGCAGGACACCGCTGAAACCGCGCCGGTTGCGATCGATGTGGATGCCGCCGGCCTGACCGCGGTCGACGATCTGTCGCCGTACCTGGACGCCAGCGCGCTGCCGGTGGATGACCGCGATCTGGAAGACGCTGGCGTTGCGGCGGAAGATGACGCAATTGGCCTGAGCCCGCTGCCGCAGGCGCCGGTTGTTGAGGCGGTTGACGAAGACATCGAGGCATTGGCGCTCGACAGCGACGCACCCAGCCTTCAGGATGAAATGGCTGTGCCGGGCTTCGCAGAACCGGTCACGCTGGAGGCCGCGCTCGAAGCCGGCCTGTACGTGATCGAGGACGAACAGGCGCCGGACGAGGACGGCCAGTGGCCGGTACTTGGCCTGCAGGCCAGCGAACTCGCGCCGGGCGAGGCGGAAGCCTTTGCCGAGGATGCGGACGTTGGCGGGGAGGCGGCGGTCGGTGAAGGAGAGAGCGCCGACCTGCCGTCCCCGGCGACGGTGAATGACGACGTGTTGGTTGACGACGTGACCGACGAGGTTACCGAGGTGGCCGCACCGGTGCGCCTGTTCGAGATGGAAGAGGCGCCGGGCCACAGCCAGGATGCCGCCGAAGCCACAGTCGTCGCAGCCGAAGCCGTTGAACCGGAAGGCATCGAAGCGGAGCCCGTCGAAGCCGACGCCGATCAGCTCGACTTCACTGTCTACGACCGCGAGCTCGTCGACATCTTCGTCGAGGAAGGCAAGGACCTGCTCGACCATTGCGATGGCCTGATCAGCGAACTGCGCGATACACCGCAGGACCGCGAAGTGGTGGCCGGCCTGCAGCGCGACCTGCACACGCTCAAGGGCGGTGCACGCATGGCCGGCATCAATGCCATCGGCGACCTCGGCCACAGCATCGAATCGCTGCTGGAAGCCGTGGCCGCTGGCCGCACCGAAATCGAACGTCCTGACGTGCAGCTGCTGGAGCGTGGTTTCGATCGCCTGCACCAGCTGCTGACCCGCACCGGTGACCACCGCGTGGTCGAGCCGCCGCAGGATCTGGTGGACGCCTTTGAAGCGCGCACCCGCAGCGATGCTGCCGCCGCTGCCAAGGCTGCTGCAGCCAGCAGCGACCCGGCTGACGAGGCACCGGTGGCGACCGCGCCGCTGGCCCTGGCTGATGCGCCACTGTCGGCACCGCTGCCGGTGGAAGGCGCGCCTGAGGAAGATCCGCTGTCGCGTCCGCAGCAGGAACAGGTGCGCGTGCGCGCCGACCTGCTCGACCGCCTGGTCAACCACGCCGGTGAAGTGGCGATCTACCGCTCGCGCCTGGAGCAGCAGCTGGGTGCCTTCCGTGGCGCCATGGGCGAACTGGAGCGCACCAATGCGCGACTGCGCGACCAGCTGCGTCGACTCGACCTGGAAACCGAGGCGCAGATCGTCGCCCGCTACCAGCGCGAGCAGGACCAGGCCGACCAGAAGTTCGATCCGCTGGAGCTGGACCGTTTCTCCACCCTGCAGCAGCTCAGCCGTGCGCTGAACGAATCGGCAGCCGACCTTGGCGGCCTGCAGGGCGTGCTGGACGACCTGTCGCGCCAGTACGATTCGCTGCTGCAGCAGCAGTCGCGCGTCAGTTCTGAGCTGCAGGACGGCCTGATGCGTGCGCGCATGGTGCCGTTCGACGGCCTGGTGCCGCGCCTGCGTCGTGTCGTCCGCCAGGCCGGCATGGACACCAGCAAGCAGGTGCACCTGACCCTCGAAGGTACCCACGGCGAACTGGACCGCAACGTCCTGGACCGCATGGTCGCGCCGCTGGAGCACATGCTGCGCAACTCGGTGGCGCATGGCCTGGAAGCACCGGAACAGCGTCGCGCCGCCGGCAAGCCGGAAGAAGGCGAGATCGCCATCCGCCTGCACCGCGAAGGCTCGGAAATCGTGCTGGAAGTGGCCGATGACGGTGCCGGCCTGGACCGCGAGGCAATCCGTCGCCGCGCCATCGACCGCGGCCTGCTGGCCGCCGATGCGTCGCCGAACGAGCAGGAGCTGGACAGCCTGATCTTCGCAGCCGGCTTCTCCACCGCCGACCAGGTCAGCCAGCTGGCCGGCCGCGGCGTGGGCATGGACGTGGTGCGCAACGAAGTGCGCCAGCTCGGTGGCTCGGTCGACATCCAGTCGGTGCGTGGCCAGGGCGTGCGCTTCACCCTGCGCCTGCCGCAGACCCTGGCCGTCACCCAGGCCGTGTTCGTGCAGATCGGCGAAACCACATTTGCCGTGCCGGTGGCGTCGGTCAGTGGCATCGGCCGCCTGTCGCGCGAGCGTTTCGAAGCCGCCGACAGCAGCTACCGCTACAGCGGCGAAGACTATCCGCTGTACGACCTGGGCAGCCTGGTCGGCCAGGCCCCGGCGCGCGCCGACGGCCAGGACCAGGTGCCGCTGCTGCTGGTCCGCGCCGGCGACCTGCGTGCCGCCGTGGCGATCGACCAGGTGCTGGGCAACCGCGAAATCGTGGTGAAGCCGGTCGGCCTGCAGATCGCTTCGGTGCCGGGTATCTACGGTGCCACCATCACCGGCGATGGCCGCGTGGTGGTCATCCTCGACGTGGCCCCGCTGGTGCGCCGTTACCTGGCCAACCCGATCGCGCCGGTGCAGGACAACGCGCCGCGCCTGGAGCGCCAGGTACCGCTGGTGATGGTGGTCGACGATTCGCTGACCATGCGCAAGGTGACCGGCCGCATCCTGGAACGCCACAACTTCGAGGTCAGCGTTGCCCGCGACGGCGTTGAGGCCCTGGAGCAGCTGGAAGAGCGCGTGCCCGACCTGATGCTGCTGGACATCGAAATGCCGCGCATGGACGGTTACGAGCTGGCCACCGCGATGCGTGCCGACGCGCGCTACAAGGACGTGCCGATCGTGATGATCACCTCGCGCAGCGGTGACAAGCATCGCCAGCGCGCCTTCGAGATCGGCGTGCAGCGCTACCTGGGCAAGCCGTACCAGGAGCTGGACCTGATGCGTAACGTGTATGACCTGCTGGGGATCGCCCGTGTCCGTGAGTGACGTCAATCCGGTTCCGGCCGTTGCCCTGCTGGCCCGCCCGGGCTCTGCACGCGAGCGCCTGCGCGAGGCGCTTTCGCATGCCGATGTGCAGATCGTGCTGGAAGATGACCCGACCACGCTGGAGCCGCAGGCGCTGGCCGATGCGCATCCGCAGTTCGTGGTGATCGCCTTGGAAGCCGCCATCGAGGACGCGCTGGAGCGGCTGGAGCCGGCATTGTCGGCACCGGGCCTGACCCTGGTGTTCGACGAAGCCGAACTGGCCGCGCGCCGCGACGGCTGGGAAGCGCAGCGCTGGGGCCGCCATCTGTCGGCCAAGCTGCACGGCCACCAGCAGGTGCTGCCGCCGGGCGCCGAAGACGAACCCAGCCTGCAGCTGGAACCGGGCCGGCCTTCGCTGCCGCCGGTACCGCCGAAGGACGAGGTCCTGCACGCGCACATGGAGCAGGCCCAGGACTGGGCCGGCGACGTGCCGGCCGACAGCCTGTACACCACACCTGCACCGCCTGCGACGTTCGCTGAACCGATGTCGCTGGAACAGCACCTGGCCGCGTTGCAGGCGCACACGCCGGAGCCCGCTGCCGATGCAGCGGAGGCGCCGGCGGACGATGCGCCCGTGCCGCCGCCGGCGGCCTTCGATCACACTGCCTGGTCGCTGGTCGACGAGGCCGCTGATACACCGGCCGCTGCCGCGCCCACCCGCGACGAGCCGGTGGCGGCACCAGCGTTCGACACCGGCCACCTGAGCCTGGTCGACCTGGATGCCGGCCTGCCTGCCGGCGCACGCGCCGGCGTGCTGCTGGTGCTGGCCGGCATCGGTGGACCCGATGCGCTGCGCCGCCTGCTGGGCGCGCTGCCGACCGGGCTGGCCGTGCCGGTGCTGGTGCACATGCGCCTGGACGGGGGCCGCTACGGCAACCTGGTCAAGCAGATGGCACGGGTATCGCCGCTGCCGGTGCAATTGGCCGAGGCCGGCCGCCGCGCGACGGCGGGCGAGGTCCACATCCTGTCCGACGACATCGGCGTGCGTGCCGCCGCCGATGGCCTGCATTTCCAGACCGACCCGCTGGGTATCTCGATTGCCGCGCTGCCGGCCGAACACAGTGCCCTGGTCCTGCTCAGTGGCGCCGACCTGGCCCATGTCGGCCCGGCCCTGGACCTGGCCGAGGCCGGCGCCTGGGTGGCAGGGCAGGTGGGTGAAGGCTGCTATGACCCCGCCGCGGCAACCGCCGTGGTCGCTGCCGGCATGGTGGCCGGTGAACCGCAGGAACTGGCGCAGGCCATCGCCGCGCGCTGGGCCGTGGACGAGGACAACGGAGAGACGCCATGAGCTACGCAAACAACGATGAGATCCGTGGCGTCCTGATCCAGTCCGGTGGCGAGCGTGTGCTGCTGCCCAATGCAACGGTGGCCGAAATGATGTCGCGCGTGGCGGTGGAACCGGTGGCCGATGCGCCGCGCTGGCTGGTCGGGCAGATCGCCTGGCACGGCTGGCAGGTGCCGCTGCTGTCCTTCGCCCGCCTGTCCGGGCTGGGCGAAGAAGTGGTGGGCGGGCACAACAAGGTCGTGGTGCTGAAGGCTCTCAGCGGCAACGCGCAGCGCCCGTACTACGCGCTGCTGACGCAGAACTTCCCGCAGCTGATCTCGGTGCCGCGCGACGGCCTGCTGGCCGACGCTTCGGAAGAAACCCTGCCGGAGATCGTGCACATGCGCGTGCTGCTGGGTGAAAAAAGCGCGCTGCTGCCCAACCTGGACGCGCTGGAATCGGCGCTGGATTCGCTGGCCGCCTGACAATCCGACGGGCATGGCCCGGCGCTACCGAAGCGTGGTAGCGCCGGGCCGTGCCCGGCGAGCGAAGCGGTCACGGTGATCCGTCGCCTTACCCCAGATCCCCCAGCCGCGCCTGCAGCGCCGCGATCGCGGCCAGGCCGGCGGTTTCCGTGCGCAGGATGCGCGGCCCCAGCTGCAGGCCCTGGAAGCCCGCAGCGGCCAGTTGGTCACGGTCACGCGGCGACCAGCCTCCCTCCGGGCCGATCGCGATCACGATGCCGCCCGCAGGCGCTGCTGCCAGCGTCGACAACCGGTGCGCCCCCTGCGGGTCCAGCGTCAGCCGCAGCGTATCGGCAGGCAGCGTCGCCGCCGCCTGCGCCAGCGACAGCGGCGAACCCACCTGCGGGATGCGCGCGCGCCCGGACTGCCCGCAGGCCGAGGTCACCACATTGTTCCAGTGCGCCACGCGCTTTTCGGCACGCGCCGCGTCCAGCTTCACCTCGGTCCGCTCGGCATTCACCGGCACGATGGCGCTGACGCCCAGCTCGGTGGCCTTCTGCAGGATCAGGTCCATCTTCTCGCCACGGGCAATGCCCTGCAGCAGGGTGATCGCCAGTGGCGATTCGTTGTTTACCGCCTGCACCGCGTCGATGCGCACCTGCACCTCGCGCTTGCTGGCCACGGTCAGGGTGGCGCTGTAGTCGTGGCCATCGCCGTTGAACAGCACGCAGGTATCGCCCTCGCGCAGGCGCATCACCCGCACCAGGTGGTTGGCCGTCTCTTCCGGCAGGGTCACGGTCTGGCCGCTGTGCAGCGCCAGGTCGATGGGACAGCGGGTCACGCGCATGCAATCGCCTCGTCGATGGCTGCCAGCGTGGTATGTGCCAGCAACTCCAGTTGTTCGTCATCCACGCAGTAAGGTGGCATCCAGTACAGCACGTCGCCCAGCGGGCGCAGTACTACGCCGCGCTTCAGCGCGGCCTTGTAGGCGTGCAGGCCAAGCCGCAGCGCCGGGTTGAACGGGGTCCGCCGGTTGCCGCCGCGCGACAGCTCGAAGGCCACCACCATGCCCGCCTGGCGCACGTCGGCCACGTGCGGGTGGTCGGCGAAGGGCGCGGCCAGCGTGCCCATCACCGCGGCGGTGCCGCGGTTGCGCGCGATCACGTCCTCGTCGCGGAAGATGTCCAGCGTGGCCAGTGCAGCCGCACACGCCAGCGGGTTGCCGGTGTAGCTGTGCGAATGCAGGAAGGCGCGCTCGCGCGAATCATCGAGGAAGGCGTCGTACAGCGCCTGCGTGGCCAGCACCGCGGCCAGCGGCAGAAAGCCGCCGGTCAGGCCCTTGGACAGGCACATCAGGTCGGGCATCACCCCGCCCTGTTCGCAGGCGAACATCGTGCCGGTGCGGCCGAAGCCGGTGGCGATCTCATCGGCGATCATGAACGCGCCGTGCGCATCGCACAGCTCGCGCACGCGCTGCAGGTAGACCGGGTCATGCATGCGCATGCCGCCGGCGCACTGCAGGCGCGGTTCCAGGATCACCGCGCAGATCTCGCCGGGGTGCTGGTCGAACAGGGTGGCCAGGCCGTCGGCGGCCTGCCGCGCATGGTCGGCGGCGCTCTGCCCCGGTTCGGCCAGATAGGCATCGGGGGAGGGTGCGAACAGGCCCTCGGCCAGCAGCGGCGCGTAGACGCGGCGGTACAGCGGGATGTCGCCCAGCGCCAGCGCGCCCAGGGTCTCGCCGTGGTAGCCGTTTTCCAGCGCGATGAAGCGCGTGCGCCGGGTCTCGCCGCGGTTCTGGAAGTACTGGAAGGCCATCTTCAGTGCCACTTCCACCCCGGCCGAGCCGTTGTCGGCGTAGAACACCTTGGACAGCGGCGCGCGCCCGGGCTGGCGCGGTGACAGCGCCAGCAGGCGCTCGGCCAGGAGGATCGCCGGTTCATGACTGAACCCGGCCAGCATCACCTGCTCCAGCTGACCGGCCTGGGCGGCGATGGCCGCGCCGATGCGCGGTTCGGCATGACCGAACAGATTCGTCCACCAGCTGCTGACCGCGTCCAGGTAGCGGTTGCCGTCGTGGTCGATCAGCCAGACGCCCTGGCCACGCGCGATCGGCACCAGCGGCAGGGTGTCCGGATGCTCGCGCATCTGCGTGCACGGGTGCCACAGCACCTGCAGGTCGCGTTGCCGCCACTGCCGGGTCAGCGGGGAGGGGGTTGGGTCTGCTAGCATTTCGGGCTCATGAACATGTTGCTGCCTGCACATTCTATCGGCCCCGGCGCACGCGCCGGCCGCCGCGGAGATTCCGCATGAACGACGACCGCAGCGGCCGTCGCCTGCCGATCATTCACCGGATCACCGACGAGGAGAACGGCCCGTTCCAGCGCCAGCACCTGGACCTGGAGTTCTCCAACGGTGAACACCGCCGTTTCGAACGCCTGGTCAGCCGTGGCCATGGTGCCGTGGTGGTGGTGCCGATGCTGGACGAGGAGACCGTGCTGCTGGTGCGTGAATACGCCGCTGGCGTGCACCGCTACGAGCTGGGCCTGGTCAAGGGCCGCATCGATGCCGGTGAAACCCCTGAACAGGCCGCCGACCGCGAACTGAAGGAAGAGGCCGGCTACGGCGCGCGCCAGGTCGACGTGCTGCGCGCGATGACCCTGGCGCCGACCTACATGAGCCACCAGTCGTGGCTGGTGGTGGCGCGCGACCTGTACCCCGAAAAGCTGCCCGGCGACGAGCCGGAAGAGCTGGAAGTGGTGCCGTGGAAGCTGGCCGAGCTGGACCAGCTGATGCTGCGCGAGGACTTCTCGGAAGGGCGCTCGCTGGCCGCGCTGTTCATCGCGCGCCAGTGGCTGCAGGAACGCCGATGATCAAGCTGACCACCGAGCTGCGCGAGACCACGATCGCCATCGCCCAGGAAGCGGGGCAGGCGATCATGCAGGTCTACAGCGATGGTTTCGACGTCACCCTGAAGGCCGACGACAGCCCGGTGACCGCCGCAGATCTCGCCGCTGACCGGATCATCCAGCAGGGCCTGCGCCAACTGACCCCCGACCTGCCGATCCTCTCCGAGGAATCGGCGCTGGTGCCGTGGGAGCAGCGCCAGCACTGGGGCGCCTACTGGCTGGTCGACCCGCTGGATGGCACCCGCGAATTCGTAAAGCGCAACGGCGAGTTCAGCGTCAACATCGCGCTGATCTACCAGGGCGCGCCGGCCTTCGGCGTGGTCCAGGCGCCGGTGACCGGCATCGTCTGGCACGCCATGCGTGGCGAGCTGGCCTACCGCCGCCAGGGCCTGCACGACAGCGTGCTGCGCACCCGCACGCCGGCCACCGCGCCGCTGCGGGTGGCAGCCAGCCGCTCGCACCGTTCGCCGGAAACCATCGCCCTGCTCGAACGCATGGGCGACATCGAAACGGTGGCGCAGGGCTCCTCGCTGAAGTTCTGCCGCATCGCCGAAGGCGGGCTGGACGTATACCCGCGCCTTGGCCCGACCTCCGAATGGGATACTGCTGCCGGCCAGTGCGTGCTGCACGCGGCCGGTGGCGCGGTGCTCTCGGCCAGTAGTGGCAAGCCGTTCCGCTACAACCGCCGCAGCACCCTGCTGAACGGTGATTTCATCGCCCTTGGCGACACCAGCCTGCCGTGGCGGGACTGGCTGTCCGACTGACACTGGAGCCCGCATGAGCGACACCCCCACCGCCGGCAGTGCCGCCAGCACCGAACTGGAGCGCCTGCTGGCGATCATGGCGCGCCTGCGCGATCCGCAGGGCGGCTGCCCCTGGGACCTGGAGCAGAACTTCGCCACCATCGCCCCGTACACCATTGAAGAGGCCTACGAGGTCGCCGATGCGATCGACCGCGGCGACCTGGACGACCTCTGCGACGAGCTGGGCGACCTGCTGCTGCAGGTGGTGTTCCATGCGCGCATGGCCGAGGAGCAGGGCGCATTCGCCTTCGCCGAAGTGGCGCGCGCGATCAGCGACAAGATGCAGCGCCGCCATCCGCATGTGTTTGCCGATGTCAGCGTGGACGATGCCGATGGCGTGATGCGCAACTGGGACGCGATCAAGCGCGCCGAGCGCGCGGCCAAGGGCGACCAGGACACGTCGGCGCTGGCCGGGATCTCGCGCGGGCTGCCCGAATGGCAGCGTGCGGTGAAGCTGCAGTCGCGCGCGGCCAAGGTCGGCTTCGACTGGCCCGGCCCGCTGCCCGTGCTGGACAAGGCCGCTGAAGAACTGCAGGAACTGCGCGAGGAATTCGAGCGCGGCGACATCGCCGGCAACAAGGCGCGGCTGCAGGAAGAGCTGGGTGACCTGCTGTTCGTCTGCGCCAACCTGGCCCGCCATGCCGACATCGACCTGGGCGCGGCGCTGCGTGGTGCCAACCACAAGTTCGAACGCCGCTTCCGCGCCATGGAAGCGCAGGCGGGCGCGCAGGGCGAAAGCCTGGCCGCGCTCGACCTGGATGCGCAGGAAGCGCTGTGGCAGCACGCCAAGGCCGCCGAGAAGGCGTGAAGACCCTCGCCCTGTTCCTGCTGACCGCACTGGCCGAGATCGTTGGCTGCTACCTGCCGTGGCTGTGGCTGCGCAAGGGCGGCAGCGTGTGGCTGCTGCTGCCGGCCGCGGCCAGCCTGGCCCTGTTCGCCTGGCTGCTGACCCTGCACCCCACCGCCAGCGGCCGCGTGTATGCCGCCTACGGTGGCGTGTACATCGGTACCGCTCTGTTCTGGCTGTGGCTGGTCGATGGCATCCGTCCCAGCCGCTGGGACGTGCTGGGCGCCGCACTGTGCCTGGCCGGAATGGCCGTGATCATGTTCGGGCCGCGCCATCCGGTGTGATGGCGGCTGTTGGTTTTGTGTAGAGCCGAGCCATGCTCGGCTGCCTTCGATCCTCTGTAGAGCCGAGCCATGCTCGGCTGCCTTCGATCCTCTGTAGAGCAGAGCCATGCTCGGCTGGCTTCGATCCTCTGTAGAGCAGAGCCATGCTCGGCTGGCTTCGATCCTCTGTAGAGCCGAGCCATGCTCGGCTGGCTCTGCCAAAAGCACTCGAGCATGGCTCGACTCTACAAAAACGGGTCACCACCTGATCCGGCCGCGCAGGATGTCAGCGAACATCACCCAGTCGCCGACGAATGAGTACAGCGGGTGGCGGAAGGTGGCCGGGCGGTTTTTCTCGAAGAAGAAATGGCCGACCCAAGCGAACCCATAGCCGCATGCCAGTGCCGCCAGCAGCAGCATCGGCTGGCCGCGCAGCAGCGCTGCGGCCACCAGCAGCAGTACGCCACAACTGCCGATGAAGTGCAGGCGCCGCGAGACCGGATGGCGGTGCTCGTCCAGGTAGAACGGGTAGAACTCGCGGAAGCTGGCGAAGCGGGACATGCACGTGCTCCGGGCGATGACCGATTACATCATGCGCCTTGCTGTGTTCGGCCGTTGTAGAGCCGGGCCATGCTCGGTTGCTTCGGCCAGAACAAACCGAGCATGGCTCGGCTCTACAGGCAGCAACGGCAGCCGAGCATGGCTCGGCTCTACAGGCAGCAACGGCAGCCGAGCATGGCTCAGCTCTACAGGCAGCAACGGCAGCCGAGCATGGCTCGGCTCTACAGGAGGCAACGGCAGCCGAGCATGGCTTGGCTCTACAGGCAGCAACGGCATCCGAGCATGGCTCGGCTCTACAGTTTCCGCCTCAGCGCGGGGCCTCGCACCCCAGCATCTTCAAATCGATCGCTTCGGCCATGCGCCGGTAGCCTTCGTCGTTCGGATGCAGGTGATCGCGGGTGATGTTGGCCGGCAGCGATTCCGGCTGCTTCGGGTCGCGCAGCGCTGCATCGAAATCGACCACGCCATCGAAGCCGCTGTCCTTGCCGCGCGCCCACTGGTTGATCGAGGCGCGGGTGGTGGCCGAGACCGGGTCGTAGCGCTCGGAGCCGCCGAACGGCGTCAGCGTGCCCAGGTAGGCGCGGATGCCATGCGCGTGCAGGCGCGCGGCCACCTGCTGGTAACCCAGCAGCATGTCCGGTGCGTTGCGCCCGGGCAGCGGCTGCGCACCGCCGCCGTGGCGGATGTCATTGATGCCTTCGAACAGGATCACCTGGTCGGCGTCGGCCACCGCGATCGCGTCGCGGTCCAGGCGTGACAGCGCACTGTGGCTGCGGCCATGGTCCAGCAGCTTGTTGCCGCTGATGCCCTGGTTGAGCACCACGAAGCGGTCCGGACAGGCCTGCTGCAGGCGCTGCGCCAGCCGCTCCGGCCACTGGTTGAACGAACCGCGCGTGGCGGTCGCGCCTTCGGTGATCGAATCACCCAACGCCACAATGACCGACGGCCGCTGCTCACGCTGCACCATCACCGCCGAAAACACATTCTGCTGGTAGCTGACGCGCACCGTGTCGGTTACCGCCTCCTGTCTGCCGTCGGCCACGCGCACCACGGTACGCCGCACCGCGGGCCGGGTCGGCTGCGGGAAGTACGCGGTCACGCTGACCTCCTGCAGTGCCGCCACCGGCAGTACCACCGGATCACTCAGCAGCGCGGCACCCACCGGTACGTCGATGGCACGGCGGCCATCGACGGTGACTGGCAGCGCCGCGGCCCTGCCATCCTTCAGGCGCACGCGGATGTCTTCGACATGCAGCAGTGCATCGCCCAGCTCGTTGCTGATGCGCAGGCGCAACGCCTCGCCACGGCTGCCGACCCGGATGTCCTGGCGCACGGTCTGCGCGGCGAACTGTACCGGTGCCTCCGGCTTCCCGTCCTTGCGGTCCGGTGCCGGTGAAGCGGTCCAGGCGGTCACCCAGACCGGAGCGGCCTGGGCGACGGGGGCGGCCACGGCAGCGCCGATGGCCAGCGAAAGCAGGGTGATCCAGCGCTGCATGGCAGGTGTCCGCTCAGGTCAGGAGAAGTAGGTGCCGCCGTTGACGTCCAGGTTCGCACCGGTGATGAACGCCGCTGCATCGGAGGCCAGGAACACCGCCGCATCGGCGGCTTCGTCCGGCACGCCCTGCCGGCGCAGCGGGGTGTTGCCGGCAACGGCGGTGCGCACTTCCGGCTTGGTGAATTCATCATGGAAACGGGTGGCGATCATGCCGCAGCACAGCGCGTTCACGCGGATGCCCTTCGGCCCCAGTTCCTTGGCCATGGCGCGGGTGAAGGTCATCACCGCGGCCTTGGCGGTGGCGTAGATCGACGCGCCCGGGCCACCGCCATCGCGGCCGGCCTGCGAAGCGAAATTGACGATGGCCGCGCCTTCGCCCATGTGCGGCACCACCGCGTGGGTGGTCAGGTAGGTCGAGGTCAGGTTGAGGTCCATCACCGTGTGGAAGAACGCCGGGTCGATCTCGGCCAGCGGGCGGCGCTGCACCATGCCGCCGGCCACGTTCACCAGCAGATCGATGCGCTCGCCGAACGCGGCCTGGGTCGCGGCGACGAGCCCGGCCACGGCCGCGGCATCGGTCACGTCGGCGCGGTGCACGATGGCCTGGCCACCGGCGGCCTGGATCTGCGCCAGCGTTTCATTGGCGCTGGCTTCATCGTTGGCGTAGTTGATGCAGACGCGTGCGCCGGCGGCGGCCAGCTTGATCGAGACGGCACGGCCGATATCACGGCCACCACCGGTGACGATGGCCACCTTGTCCTGGAACGACATGCGGGAAACTCCTTGGTTTGCGGGGGAATGAAAGGGAAACGCGTGCTCAGCCGCCACGGCGGTCAAGCTTGTGGATGGGGCCGGTCCACCACCACAGCGCGGCCAGCGACAGCGGCACCAGCGCGGCGACGAGGATGAAGATCGGGGCGTAGGAATGCCGGGTCAGCACCGGCACCAGCCAGGTGGTGATCAGCGTGCCGGCCACTGCAGCCAGGCCACCGAGGCCGGCGAGGGTGCCGACCGATCGGCCATCGAACAGATCACCCGGCAGGGTCTGGATGTTGCCGATGGCGACCTGGAAACCGAACAGCACCGCGGCAATCGCCAGCACGGCAAACAACGGCTGGTTGGCCAGCACCGCGCCCAGCAGGGCAGGGGCCATGATCACGCAGCCCAGGGTGATGGACAGCTTGCGTGCACGGTCCACGCTCTGCCCGCCGCGGATCAGACGCCCGGACAGCCAGCCGCCACTGAGGCTGCCGAACATCGCGCCCACGAACGGCACCCAGGCGAACAGACCGATCTGCTTGATGTCGAAGCCGAAGGTTTCGGCCAGGTAGATCGGCAGCCAGGACACGAACAGCCACCAGATCGGGTCCAGCAGGAAGCGGCAGGCGAGCATGCCCCAGCTCTGCCGGTGGGCCAGCAGCGAACGCACGCTCACCTTGGGCGCGGCGGCATCCTGCTGCCCGGCCTGGTCTTCCATGATCAGGCGGCGCTCGGCATCGCTCACCCACGGGTGCTTGTCCGGGCCGGCGCGGTAGACGAACAGCCACGGCAGCAGCCACAGGAAGCCGATGGCACCGACCAGCACGAAGGTGCCGCGCCAGCCCAGCCACAGGTACAGGCCGGCGATGGCCGGTGCGGACACGATGGCGCCGATCGACGCGCCGGCGTTGAACACGCCCTGCGCCAGTGCGCGTTCACGCGCCGGGAACCACTCGGCATTGGCCTTCACCGCGCCCGGCCAGGCACCGGCTTCGCTGATGCCGAGCATCGCCCGCACCAGGCTGAAGGACAGCATCGAATGGGTGACCGAATGCAGGGCGATGGAGATCGACCACACGCTGATCGACAGGGCGAAGCCCAGGCGCGTGCCGATCATGTCGAACAGGCGGCCGAACAGGAACTGGCCGGCGGCATAGAACAGCATGAACACGGTCACCAGCAGCGCGTAGTCATCCTTGGTCGCGCCTACCTCCTTGGCGATTTCCGGCCACATCACCGCCAGTGCATTGCGGTCGATGTAGTTGATGACCGTGGCCACGGCGATCAGGCCGACGATCAGCCAGCGTACGGCCGAGCGCACCGGCACCTTGCGCAGTTGGCCCACCACCGCAGGGCCGTTCATTTCGCGTCACCCTTGCTGCGGTCCATGCGCGCGTGGCTGCCGCTCCAGCGGTAGGCGTGGCCATCGACGGTCACGCTGTGCTCGCCCTTGGCGCTGCTGTCATCGGCCACGCCCAGGGCGATGCGTGCACCGCTGGCCAGGCGCAGCTCGATCACCTCGGCATCGCTGCCGCGGGTGCGCACGATGTCCTTGATGCGGCTGTCGGCGCCGTGCACGTACTCGGCGGTGCCGTTGTACTCGCCATGCGGCTCCAGCACGCTGAAGAAGGTGACGTCCTTCTGGCCTTCCACGCGCTGCAGCAGGGCCGGCTCGCGGCGCAGGTTGAATTCGGGATCGTTGGCACCGCTTTCCACCAGCAGCGCCTGCGCGGGCGCGCTGCTGCCGAAGCGATAGGTGTAGAAGCGGCCATCAAGCAGCCAGGCCAGCGTGCGCGGCTCGCTGCCGGGCTTGCTGCGTGCATCCAGCCACAGGTGCTGGTAGCCGTTGTCCTTGCCCAGCACCGGGCGCTGGCTGGTGAAGTGCTCGGCCTCGAAACCGGTGGTGACGATGTGGCCGTTGAAATGCAGGGGCAGGTCGTAGCGCGCGGCCTTGTCACCGTATACCTGCAGCAGGTCCAGCACCACCGGCAGGCCCAGTTCTGGGTGGCGCAGCAGCGCCTGGGTGCGGGTGAACACCACGCCGGGGTAGGCGTCGCGCATGGTCGCCGAGGCGATCTGGGTATCGGTGTCGGCCTGGAAGAAGCGCACCTGCGGCGCATGCTCCTCGCCGCGCTTCCAGTCACCCTTGAAGTGGCTCTGCTCGTCCACCACCAGGGTGTTGTGGGCCACGGTCTGCTTGGCCCAGCTGCGGTTCTCGGCCAGGTAGATGCCGCCGCGCTTGGCTTCCACGTTGAGGAAGCGCGCCGCGCCGTAGTCGGTCACCACGGCCTTGCCGTTGTCGTAGAACAGCCAGTTGAGCTTGTCGAAGTGGCCGTGGCCCATGCCCTGCATGGTGTCCTTCTGCACCAGCGCCTGGCCGTCCTCGCCGTTCATGCGCAGGATCGCCAGGCCGCCGCGGTCACCGTCGGGGCCATCGCGCAGCAGCATCGGTCTGTAATCGAAGGGTTTGGCCTTGTTGGCCGCCAGCGCCTGCGCCACCTGCAGGCCTTCGGGCGAGAGCAGCAGGCGTTTCTGCTGCTGGGCCACCGACAGCAGGTGGTCATCGCCGGTGCGCGCATAGGCGATGCCGATGCCGGCCACCAGCTCCTCGGTGTCGATGCCCTTGTCGAGGATCGCATCGTTGATCGGGAAAAACAGGCCGTCGTAGCTGGTCTGCACCAGCACATCCACGGCCTTCAGCAGCACGCCGTCGCGGCGCGCGAAGACCTTCCGCTGCGGCTCGTTGCGTTCGATGGCGTTGGCGAACAGCAGGAACGGCGCCAGCGCATAGCGCTGGTAGTACGGGCCTTCCTCGTAATAGCCATCGGGCGAGAACAGCAGGTCGATCTGCCGCAGGAAGCCGAACTGTTCGTCCTTCTGGCTGCCGCGCAGGGATTTCTCCACCAGCTCCTGGTCGCGCAGCACGTAGCCGGTCATGCCGGTGGCGGCCACCGCCCAGGTCGCGTGGTTGTGGATCTGGTCGTAGTTCTTCGGCTCGCCGATCAGGAATTCGGCCATCGGCCGGAACACCTGCGACTCGATGGTCTGCCGGTCCTGCGCAGACAGTGCGTCGCGGATCGCGTCGTAGCCCTGGATGGCGTTGACCAGCCACACCGAATCGTTGAGCACCTGCCAGAACACGCGGCCGGGAATCTGCCCGCGGCCTTGCGGGTGCGCGCCCAGGGTCGGGTAGAGCTTGGCGTACTGCAGCAGCATGTCGCGCGAGTACGTGACATAGGCTTTGTCGCCGGTCAGCCGGTACAGCGTGCCGGCCGCCAGCAGCGCCTGGTAATTGCGCTTGTGCTGTTCATGGGTGCGGCCGCCGCCCTTGTCCTTGGGCACCGGCACATCAATGCCGGCCTTCATCATCTTCTTCAGCGATGCCTCGGTGCGCGCCTGTTCCTTGGCGAACCACGGGTAGCGGCTGCCTTCGCTGGCCATCTGCTGCCACTGCGCAGCGGTCACCAGCACCGGCGCAGTGTCGGCCTGGCGCGCGGCGGCGGCCGGGGCCGCCAGCAGCGGTGCGGCCGGCAGCAGGGCAAAGGGGACGGCCAGGGCCAGGGAAACAAACAGCGGCTGCAACCTCATCGATCAACTCCGGTGCTGGTGCGGGACAGGGCAACCTCGCCCACCTTGGGATACCAGTCCACCCCCGTGGCCTCGCGCGCGGTCATCGCCAGCGCCGGATCGGCACCGGTGGCGGGCAGGGCAGGGGTGGGCGTCCACAGGCCGCTGGCGGCCTGCTGCAGGGTCACGCTGCGGCTTTCGACGCCGCTGGGAAACACGGTGCTTGCCTGCGGCGACTGCACATTGCCGCTGAAGGCGATGCCGGCCAGCGAACTGGCGGCGGTGGGCGGGTTCCTGCTGGTGCGGTTGACGATCAGGTTGGCGCTGAAGCGGCTGTTGCTGGCGGCCACGTCGATGCCCTTGGCCGCGTCGTGGCCGACGCCGAAGCTGATCTTCGCCACATCCACGAACGTGTTGCGGCTGAGGGTGGCGTTGACCACCGGCGCATAGCCGGACAGCGGCGGATCGGCCTGCGCGTCCATGATTGCCAGTGCCGAGCGGTTGCTGGAACCGGCCAGGCGCTCGAAGTAGTTGTTGCTGACGGTCTGGTCGGCGTTGATGATGCGCACGCCGCCGGTACCGGCCTTGTCGTCGCCGAGGAAGACATTGTCGAGCACCCGGTTGCCGTTGCCGTGGCGCAGGGTCAGCGCGCCGGCCGAGCGATAGAAGACGTTGCTGCGGTAGGTGTTGCCACCGGACTTGTTGGAGACGATCTCGGTCTCGCCGTCGCAGCCTTCAAACCAGTTGTTTTCCACGGTGCTGTTGGAATCGCTCAGCGAGGTATCGCTGGTGCCGACGCGGATCGTTTCGCCGCCGTTGACGCCGAGTAGTGGGCGCGGCCCGAACCAGTTGTGGTCGATGCGGTGCTGGTTGTCCAGGCCCTGGGTGGCATCGCGCACCACCACCACGGTCGGACCGGCATTCGTCTTGCCGCGCAGCTGGCTGTGGTCGAGGCGGTTGTGGCTGCCGTACAGCGACACCCAGTAGTCCTGGTCGCTGGCATCGGGGTTGGTGTAGTCGTCGATGACCAGGCCGGTCACCCGGCTGTGGCTGGCCACCGCCTTGCTCGATTCGCGGAACGCGACGACGGCATCGCCGGGCGTGTAGCCATCGCGGAACACCAGATTGGAAACCTGCAGGTAGCTGCCGGCCAGGCGCAGGTCCGAGCGCCCGCTGAGGATCACCTTGCCCGGGGTCTGTGCGCGCAGGGTGATCGGCGCGGCCTCGGTGCCCTGGCCCTTCAACAGCAGGCGGGTGTCGGTCCAGGTGCCGTCGGCCAGCACGATTTCATCGCCGGGCGCCAGGGCGGCGGCGGCGGTGGTGAACTCGGCGGCATCGTGGACCAGCCAGCTGGCGGCCTGTGCCGACGAGGTGGTCAGACAAATTGCCAGACCAGTTGCGAGGAATGATCCAGGAAACGGGTTGGACTGGCGGTACGAAGTCGATTCGGTGCGCATGAAGTCCTTCCAGGGACGGCCGGGCCGTCGTTCGGGGTGGGTGTGCATACCAATTGCGGAGTGTGTTGTAAGCCAGCTTTCGCGCAAAGTCATGCTGCATCAGCACATTCAATGACAGCCAATTGGTATGAAACAAAGGTATTAAGAAAAATCCAGTCCAGTTGGTTGACATTTCGGTGTCTGCATGTGGAAGCTGCGTCCACGCCTGCCAACCAGGCGATCCTTTGGGAGGAGGAAACCATGCGGCAATCTGCCGGAGCTGTACGCACCATCACGCTGTCACCCACGCCCCTCGTCGTGGCTTTGCTTGCCGCGCTGGCCGCCGCTCCGCTGGCGCAGGCGCAGTCCACCAGCGGCAGTGCCGGGCAGGACGCCACCACCCTGGACCAGGTGCAGGTCACCGGCATCCGCGAATCGATGCAGAGTTCGATCAACAAGAAGCGCGACGACACGGTCATCGCCGACGTGCTCTCGGCAGACGACATCGGCGACCTGCCGGCACCGTCCCTGGCCGATGCGATCGAAACGCTGACCGGCGCCGCCTCGACCCGCGACAAGACCGGTGCCTCGGAGATTTCCATCCGCGGCCTCGGCGCCTTCCTCAGCAGCACCAATTTCAACGGCCGCGAGATCACCAACGGCAGCGGCGATCGCTCGGTGAACTTCAACATGTTCCCGGCCGAGCTGATCAATACGGTGGCCATCTACAAGACCCAGCGCGCCGACATCATCGAAGGTGGCGTGGCCGGCACCATCGGCCTGGAAACGGTGAAGCCGCTGGAATACGGCAAGCGCTCGGTGCAGTTCGACCTGCGCGGCAGCTGGGCCGAGTATGACAAGAAGTACCGCGATGACGATGGCATCGGCTACCGCGGCACCGCCAGCTACATCGACCAGTTCGAGTTCGGCGACGGCCAGAAGCTGGGTGTCTCGCTGGGCTTCCAGCGCCTGGACGGCACCGACCCGGAAGAGAGCATCACCAGCGGTTCCACCTGGTACGCCTGCGATGGCAACCAGAACGTGGCCAACGCCAACTGCTCTGAAGTGGGCGCGCAGGCCATCGCCAACGGTGCGCCGTACTACCTGGTGCCCAGCAGCCGCATCTACCGCCTGAAGCAGGAACGCAACGACCGCCAGAGCGAGTTCGCCGCGGTGCAGTGGCGGCCCAATGATGTGGTCGAAGTGAACGTCGACTTCGAGCACACCCAGCGCAACTGGTATGAAAACCGCAGCGACCTGAGCCTGTCCAACGCGCGCCGTGGCATCACCCAGCGCGAGGTGGACGAAAACGGCATCGTCCGCCACCTGCATGGCAGTACCTCGATCGATTCCACCTCCAACCGCTACTGGCGCGGCGAGGAATACACCGGTGGCGGCCTGAACCTGATCGTGCGGCCGAGCCCGGCCTGGGAACTGTCCACCGATCTGTCCTACTCGCATACCAACCGCCTGGACAGCGAGCGCATGACCCGCCTGCGGGCCAACCAGCGCGACATCAACAATGCCATCGTGCCGGGCATCAGCAGCGGTACCACCGGTTATGTCGACTACGACTGGGACTGGCATGGCGAAGTGCCGAGCGTGGCCCTGGCGCCGAACTTTGATGTGCAGAACTGGGATGCGTACTCCGGTGCGGCCCGCGTCACCTCCAGCGCCACCGAGAACGACCACAAGATCAAGGCCGGCCGCTTCGACGCCAGCTTCATGCCAGAGTCGGGCTTCTTTACCCGCATCAAGGGCGGCGTGCGCGCCAGCCAGGCCGACTACCGCCTGCGTGACAACACCCTGGTGACCGACTACGACCAGCGCGTGGCCGCCGACAAGGCGAAGATCATCGCTGCCAACCAGGCCTGCCGCGCACCATTCCCGCAGAGCGATTTCATGGATGCCGCCAGCGGCAACACGATCTCCTCGTGGTCCTACTTCGATCCGGACTGCCTGTACCAATCCTTCCGTGGCAGCCTCGACAGCGGCCTGGATCCGGACTTCCAGGATCCCAACAACGTCGACATCACCGAGAAGACCCGCGCGCTGTACCTGCTGGGCGAGTTCAGCAGCCGTCTGTTCGGGATGCCGGTGACCGGCAACGTCGGCCTGCGCTGGGTCAAGACCGACGTCCGTTCGGAAGGCGTGCGCACCGACCTGCAGATCGAGGACAACGGCGACGGCACGATCCGCCTGCAGCCGACCGGTGACTACACCACCCAGGTGTTCAAGGCCGGCAATGACAAGCTGCTGCCCAGCCTGAACGCGGCCTTCGAGCTGCGTCCGGACGTGCTGCTGCGCGTCGGTGCCTACCGCGCCATGTCGCGCCCGGACATCGCGGCGCTCGGTGCCGGCCGCACCATCAATGTCAGCAGCGATGCCACCTACGGCAACCTGGCCGATGCGCTGGACGACATCAGTGCCAGCGGCAACCCAGCGGCGCAGCCGCTGATGTCCTGGAACGGCGACCTGTCGCTGGAGTGGTACCCGAACCCGGACACCATGCTGGCCGGCGCGGTGTACTGGAAGCAGTTCAACGGCGGCACCGCAACCGCGCTGGTGCCGGAGACCTACACGATCAACGGGCAGACGGTGACCGTGCCGGTGCGCCAGCAGGTCACCACCGACGATGACAGCACCCTGACCGGCCTGGAGCTGAGCGTCACCCATCGCCTGTCCTACCTGCCCAAGCCGTTCGATGGGCTGGGCTTCAAGGTCAGCTACAACTACGCCGATGCCGACTACGAGACCCAGGATTCGCGACTGGGCGAGCAGCTGGCCGCCGATGGCAGCGTCATCCCGGCCATCGTGCCGCCGGCCGGCCTCAGCGGTTTCTCGCGGCACGTGCTGTCCGGTTCGATCTACTGGGACGTGGGCCGCTTCAACATCCAGGCCATCGGCAAGTTCCGCTCGCACTACTACCAGGACTTCACCGGCAACACCGCGCAGCAGAACCGCTACTACGACGACAACACCAGCGTCGACCTGCGCATGCGCTACAAGGTCAACAAGCAGCTGTCGCTGTCGCTGGAGCTGATGAACCTGACCAACGAGCCGCGCGTGGCGTACCAGCCGCTTTACGGCAATTTCCGTGAAGTGGTGACCTACGGGCGGCGTGCGTATTTCGGTGTACGATACAAGTTCTGAACAGGGCGGCGCGGCCAGTGGTCGCGCCGTCGCTCCATCCGGACCCGCACCGCGCACGGTGGCCCGGGACGGGCCCGGAGGGAACCGCCAAGGGTCAGCCGCATGTCCGCCAACCGCCTCTACCAGACCATCGCCGCCAAGCTCCGCAAGCTGATCGAGGACGGCGAATTTCCGCCGGGCTCGCGCCTGCCGGGCGAGCGTGAGCTGGCCGAACGTTTCGGCGTCAGCCGGGTGACCGTGCGTGAAGCCGAGATCGCCCTGGAAGCCCAGGGCTGGATCGCCATCCGCATTGGCTCGGGCGTGTACGTGAAGCCACGCCCGACGCAGGCCTCCGGTGGCCTGCCCGATGTCAGCGCCTTCGACCTGACCGCCGCCCGCGCGGTGTTCGAGGCCGAGGCCGCGGCGCTGGCTGCCAGCAACATCGACGAGGCCGGCATCGCCGAACTGCAGGTGCTGGCCCAGGCGCTGTGCCGCCGCGACCTGACCGATGAGGAGGCCGGCGACTTCGACCGCCGCTTCCACCTGACCATCGCGCGCCTGTCCGGCAATCCGGTGGTGGAGTACTTCATCCAGCAGATCTGGCGCATGCGCAGCGATCTGCCGCGGGTGGCCGAGGTCTACGCGCGGGTCTGCCACGACGACGGTGCCAGCCGCGCCGACGAGCACATGGCGATCTTCGAGGCGCTGCGCAGCCGCGACCCGGTGGCCGCGCGCAATGCCATGCGGTACCACTTCCAGCGCCTGTTCGAGGCGATGCTGGAAGCGACCGAGAGCCAGGCGCTGGAAGAAATCCGCCGGCGCACCCAGCAGGACCGCGAGCGCTTCCTGGCCACCACGCGCATCTAAGGTTTCCAGCCAACGGCGCAGCCCCTCGTGGGTCGGTCGCTTGATGCATCGGGGTCTGTGTGCTGGGTCGGGCGGTTTGGGTTCGCGGGACACGCCGTAAACCCGTCCATGGGGGCTCGATGGCGCCTTCCATGGCGCCAACGGTCCCGCGAACCCAAACCGCCCGCCCCCCGATAGTTTCCGTGCGCGTCCAGCCCACGGAAAAGAAATGAAGAGCAAAAGCAAAAGCCGGTCGCTGCGCTCGCGTGGTTGGATCCCTTTCCGCAGGAAAAGGATCCGACCCCTCTCTATATATGTATCGACATCCACATCTGCTCTTGCTCCTGCTCTGCTCTGGCACTTGCCATCCGTCACCACGGAACCTGGCAGGGGTGGGGCGGTGTGGGGTTGTGGGACCGCAGGCGCCATGGATGGCGCCTACGAGCTCCCATGGATGGGTTCACGGCGTGTCCCGCAACCCCACACCGCCCCGCCAAAACCGAAAGAACCCAGAGCCGACGAACCAATGCTCTGCGCTCCCAGCCCTGGCTGTAGAAACGCGGCGCCGGCCGCAGGCCGGCCAAACACAGACCCCGCTGCGCTGCGGCACGACCTGCGACCGACCGATCTGGGATAATGGACGCTCTTGTTTATCCTGCTGCCGGACCGGTCATGACCCAGAAGACGCTGCTCAACGATACCCACCGCGCCCTCGGCGCCAAGATGGTCGATTTCGGGGGTTGGGACATGCCCATCCACTACGGCTCGCAGCTGGACGAACACCACCTGGTGCGCCGCGAAGCCGGCGTCTTCGACGTGAGCCACATGACCGTGGTCGACCTGCGCGGCGAGCAGGTCAAGCCGTTCCTGCGCCGCCTGCTGGCCAACTCCATCGACAAGCTGAAGGTGCCGGGCAAGGCGCTGTACTCGTGCATGCTGAATCCGGCCGGCGGCGTCATCGACGACCTGATCGTCTACTACCTGGCCGATGATTTCTTCCGCATGGTGGTCAACGCCTCCACCCGCGAGAAGGACCTGGCCTGGCTGCGCGAACAGGCGGCACCGTTCGGCGTCAGCGTCGAGCAGCGCCCGGACCTGGCCATCCTTGCCGTGCAGGGCCCGCAGGCGCGCGACAGCGTGGTCGGCCTGGTCGGCGGCAGCGATCGCGACGCGCTGGCCAAGCTCGGCCGCTTCGCTGCCCTGCAGGTCAAGGCGGGCGACGGCGTTGAACTGTTCGTCGCCCGCACCGGCTACACCGGCGAAGACGGCTTCGAGATCCTGCTGCCCCAGGACGCCGTGGTCGCCTTCTGGAACCGCCTGCTGGCGGCGGGGGTGAAGCCGGCCGGCCTCGGCGCGCGCGACACCCTGCGCCTGGAAGCCGGTATGAACCTGTATGGCCAGGACATGGACGAAGCGATCAGCCCGTACGAAGCGGCGCTGGCCTGGACCGTGTCGCTGGACGAAGGCCGTGACTTCATTGGCCGCGACGTGCTCGAGGCGCAGAAGGCCGCCGGCAACGCGCGCCAGATGATCGGCCTGGTGATGGACGAGAAGGGCGTGCTGCGCCATGGCCAGGTGGTGACCACCGCCGGCGGACAGGGCGAAATCCTGTCCGGCACCTTCTCGCCGAGCCTGGCCAAGGGCATCGCGTTCGCCCGCGTGCCGGCGGGTGAACTCGGCCAGGTCACCGTCGATATCCGCGGCCGGCAGGTGCCGGTGCGCGTGGTCAAGTTCCCGTTCGTCCGCGAAGGCCAGGCCCAGCCCGGCGTGCTCGCCGACGCCTGATCCGAACGTGCCGGCCGTCACTGACAGCAGTGGCGGTCGGTTGGTTACACTAGCCCCGTTTTTTCCACCCCCTGCAAAACCTGGAGCAGTTCCCATGAGCGAGATCCCCGGCGACCTCAAGTTCCTCAAGTCCCACGAGTGGGCCCGCGTCGAAGGCAATGGCCGCGTCACCGTCGGCATTTCCGACCATGCCCAGGGCCTGCTGGGTGACCTGGTCTACGTCGAGCTGCCCGAAGTCGGCGCCGAGGCCAAGGCGGGCGAGCAGATCGCCGTCGTCGAGTCGGTCAAGGCCGCCTCGGACGTCTACAGCCCGGTCAGCGGCACGATCGTCGAGGTCAACTCGGCTCTGTCGGACAAGCCGGAAACCATCAACGAAGATGCCTACGGCGAAGGCTGGATGTACGTGGTCGAGCTGACCAGCGCCGACGAGCTCAATGAGCTGCTGGATCCGGACGCGTACGCCGAAGCCCTGGAAAACGAAGACCACTGAGTCCGCGCTTCCCGCTTTTAGAACGGCCACCTTCGGGTGGCCGTTTTCGTTCCCGCCTCCGTCGTCGACTCATGCCATCGGGTTCGCGGCACACCTTCGGCGTGGCATCAGGCGGCATCGAACGGCGCGATCAGGCGTGCGCAGTTTTGCGCAAATCCGCCTTTCCGTCCCGCGATTGCGCGTTCGGATGTGAAAACTTTTACCTCCCGTTGCAGACCCGTTGTGGTGCGGCGGATGTGCGCGTTGACGTGTGCCGGACGACGTGGTGCATGGCGCGGCATCTGTTGTCGCCTATCAACGCAGAGTGCTTATTTCAAGCGCTTTTTATTCAGCAGGTGCGATCACGTGTTGCCGCGCGTGGCGTTGGCGGTGCGCGACGCAGGGCCGGGAACGTGCCGTGTGGTGGCGGTGCCGGCGGCGTTCGGATGGACGCGGATGTGAAATTTTTTCGCGGGGGTTGTTGACAGTAAAAAAAACGGTGATTAGGTTTCGCCTCAGCAGACCTTGCCTGCCAAACCGAGTGCGCCGAATCAATCGTCCGATGCGAAGCAGCCCCTTCAAGACCACCGCGATTCTGCCGACGGTGGGCATGGCCCCGCTTCCCCCGGAGAAATGCAAGGCATCTCCTGTTCCGATGCCCGCTCCGCCGATCGAGGCGGGCATTGCCGCATCCGTAACGGCGCGCCTGACGCGCCGGCGGTCCCCGCACGCAGCAACCGCGGGTTTGATCCACCTGGGCGTTTCAACTCCCTATCACTGACGAGGAGCCATCCCATGGCAACCAAGAAAGCTGCGAAGAAAAAGCCTGCCGCCAAGAAAGCGGTGAAGAAGGTCGCTAAGAAGGCCACTGCCAAGAAGGCAGTGAAGAAGGTCGCGAAGAAGGCGACTGCCAAGAAGGCGACCGCCAAGAAGGCCGTCAAGAAGGTTGCCAAGAAGGCAACTGCGAAGAAGGCCACTGCAAAGAAGGCGGCAAAGAAGGTCGCCAAGAAGCCGGCTAAGAAGACCGCGAAGAAGGCCGTCAAGAAGGTTGCGAAGAAGGCAACTGCGAAGAAGGCCACTGCGAAGAAGGCGGCAAAGAAGGTCGCCAGGAAGCCGGCAAAGAAGACCGCGAAGAAGGTCGCCAAGAAGGCGACTGCCCGGAAGGCTACTGCCAAGAAGGCAGTGAAGAAGACTGCGAAGAAGGCCACCAAGAAGGCTGCCCCGAAGAAGGCTGCCAAGACGGTTGCCAAGCGCAAGCCGGCCGCTCGCAAGAAGAAGGCCGCTCCGGTCGCTCTGCCGGCAACCCCGGCGCCGCTGATCTAAGTACTTCCCGATAGCCGTACCCTGAAACCCCCTTCCCTGGCTGCCCAGCGGGGAGGGGGTTTTTTTATGGGCGACCGTGGTCGGCCTTTACCCGCGCGGTACCGGCGGGAACCGCTCCACCAGGAAATCCACGAAGCTGCGCAGGCGGGTGGAGCGGTAGCGATCGTGGGCGTACACCACGTGCATGGGCCGACCCGCCTGGCCGTGCTGCGGGAACAGCTGCACCAGCCGCCCGGCGGCCAGGTCCGCGGCCAGCAGCAGGGTCGACTGCAGCACGATGCCCAGCCCATGCAGCGCCGCCGCACGCAGCGCTTCGCCGTTGTTGATCTGCAGGCGCGCAGCGGCGATACGCTCGAGGCCGCCGGCCTCGTCCTGCAGCCACTGCGCGAGCGCGCGGGGTTCGAACGAGAGGCACTGGTGCGACGCCAGTTCGGCGAGCGTGCGAGGCGTGCCGTGGCGGGCGAGGTAGGCCGGCGCGGCACACATCATCAACCGGTAGGGCGTCAGTGGGCGTGCCACCCGTGCATCGCTGTCAGCCAGGCTGCCGATGCGCAGCGCGGCTTCGAAACCTTCCTCGGCCAGGTCGACCACGCGGTCGCTCAGGCTCGCCTCCACCCGCACCTGCGGATGGCGTTGCATGTAGTCGGCCAGGGCCGGCACCAGTGCGTGCGTGCCGAAGATCACCGGTGCGCTGATGCGCAGCGTGCCGGCCGGCGCCATCTGCTGGTGGGCGGCCTGCGCATCGGTCTCTTCCACCAGCCGCAGGATGTCGCGGCAGCGGGCGTAGTAGTCCTCGCCGAACGGCGTCATGTGCTGGCGGCGCGTGGTGCGGCTCAGCAGCTGCATGCCCAGACGCGCTTCCAGTGCACGCAGGTGCTTGCCAGCCATCGTCGCCGAGATGTCCATCGCCGCGGCCGCAGCGCTGAGGCTGCCCTTGTCCACGATCAGCACGTAGACCTGCATGCTCTCCAGCAGGTTCATCTGACACTCCGGGTGTTGAATGCTGAAACCTGCGCGGAGTTTATCAATCAGCGGTGATCAAAGAGCATGCGCTGCACGGGCCGGATGTGCCGGCCACGCATGACGGAGAACACCATGGATTTGAGTCTTGAAGGACGTACCGCACTGGTGACCGGCGCGGGCAGCGGCATTGGCGCGGCGGTTGCGCGGCAGCTGGCGACGCTCGGCGTACGCATCGCGATCAGCGCGCGACGGTTGGAGCCGCTGCGGTCGCTGGCGGCGGAGATCGCAGCCAGCGGTGCAGCCGCGCCGCTGATCCTGCCGGGTGACCTCACCGACGCCGCGCAGCTGGCGCGCATCGCCGCCGGGGCGCAGGACGGGCTGCAGCGCGTGGACATCCTGGTCAACACGGCGGGTGGCTCGCGGCCGACGTCTGTCGACGCCGCTGACGACGTATGGGACGAAGCGATGGCACTGAACTTCTCCGCGTCGCGACGGCTGACCCAGGCGCTGTTGCCCGGCATGCAGGCGCAGGGCTGGGGGCGGGTGATCAACTTCAGCGGCTCGATGGAACCGCGTGCGGTGAATGCCGCCACGGCGGCGAAGGCCGCGCTGCACCTGTGGAGCAAGGGCCTGTCATCGGAGGTGGCGGCGCAGGGCGTGACGGTCAACACAATCGCGCCGGGGCGGATCAACAGCGCGCAGATCCTCGGCCGGTTGCATCCCACCGAGGAAAGCCGACGCGCCTTCATCGACCGCAACATTCCGATCGGGCGCTTCGGCGAACCGGAGGAAGTCGCGCCGCTGGTGGCGTTCCTGGCGTCGCCAGCGGCGGGCTACATCACCGGCGCGGTGATCCCGGTGGACGGCGGCATGCACTATTTCGCGCACTGAGCCTGCGTGTGCTTCACCGCCGTGGGTAGAGTCGGCTGCCAGTCGACCCTACCAATCACCGGCAGACTGCCGCACTCAGCGCGGCGAGGCCACTGCGCGGTTGCCCGAGGCGCCCTTGCCCTTGCGCTTGTCCTGCTGCGCCGGGGTCGCGCCTTCGGCCATCAGGCTGTCGCTGCCGAAATCGGTATCCACGTCCAGCCAGCGCTGCGCCGGCAGGCCCAGTGCCGAATCGAGCACCGTCGGCAGCAGGCCGCTGGGCAGGCCGCTCTCGCCGTTCCAGAGGATGGCGATGCCGAGGTCACGTTCGGGCACCAGTGCGACCAGGCCGCGGTAACCCTGCACCGCACCGGCATGGAAGACCACGTCGTGGCCGGCGTAATCGAAGGTGCGCCAGCCCAGCGCGTAGCCGGCCGAGTGCAGGCGCTCACGGCGCCAGCCCGAGCGCATCTCGCCCGGGGTGTTGATCAGGCTCGAATGCAGGGTGGCCAGCAGCGGCGCCGGCAGCACGTCGGGGCGATGTCCGGTGTGCGCCAGCAGCCACTGCGCCATGTCGCTGGCACTGGCGTTGACGCCGGCGGCCGGGGCAACGCGGTAGTAGGTCGGCTTCGGCGTCAGCGACACCCAGCCATTGCGGCTGCGCACGTGCGGACGCGCCCAGCGCGAGCTGGCCTGGATGCCGGCCAGGCCGAGGCTGGCATCGTTCATGCCCAGCGGCTTGAAGATGCGGCGTTCGACCGATTGTTCGTAGAAGCTGCCCGAGGCGGCATAGACCACGTCGCCGATCAGGCTGAATGCCACGTTCTGGTAGGCGTAGCAGTCGCCCGGCAGGCACTTGAGGCTGGTGTTGGCCAGCTTCTGGGTCAGCGAGTAGTACTCGGCATTGCCTTCGATGTCGCGGTCGTAGGCGTTGTGGGGCAGGCCGACGCGGTGGCTGAGCACATCGGCCACGGTCAGGCGGTCGGTGGCTTCGGGCGAGTTGAGGCGGAAGCCCGGCACGTAGTCGGTCACCTTGCTGTCCCAGCGCAGCGTGCCGTCGTTGACCAGCAGGCCAGCCATGGTGCCGGCAAAGGCCTTGGACAGCGACGCCAGGCGGAACACGGTGTGCGCGTCGACCGGCAGCGGATTGTTGACGTCGGTGACGCCGTAGCCGCGCGCGCTGAGCACGCGGCCGCCCTGCACGATGGCCACGGCCATGCCTGGCACGCGCTCGCCGTAGGTGAGCTGCTGCGCCATCGATTCGATATGGGCGACGCTGAAGCCGGCGGCAGGCAGCTGCACCTGCGGCACCAGGCCGGTGCGGTAGGCCGCCGGCTGGGTGTGGGCGACGCCCGGACCCGCGGCGGTTTCGATGTTGGTCGGCATCGGCGGCAGGGCCGGCGGTGTCTGCGCGGTGGTGGACAAGGCCACGGGCATCAACATGCCCAGCAAACCGGTGGTCGCCGCCCGGACCGGGCGACGCAGGTTGTTCATTTTCATCGGTTGGACCCGTGCGCGACTGCTGTCTGTGATTCTAGCGCCGCTTTTCGCCTGTGCACAAACAAAGCGAAGATGAATGCGCATCTGATTGAAAAAGTTGGATTTTTGATGCCCGGCGACGTGATCTGGATGCGCCCGCGGACGCCCTCCGCATGAGCCCGCCTGCGGACATCGCGCACGGCCTGCTGGCGATGTTGCAGTGCATTGTCTAACGTACGCGCTTCACTGCCCCCGGAGCCTGTCATGCCGCCATCCAACTGCCGCGTCCCGGCCGGGGCCACCGCGTGAGCGCGGCCGCGGGCAAGGGGCCGCTGCGTGGGCTCGTGGCGGCGCTGCGCGAATCGCCGGCGTTGTGGTGGTCGTTCCTGTATTTCTTCTGCCTGCTCAGCGGCTACTACGTGCTGCGCCCGGTGCGCGAGGCGATGGCGGCCTCCTCCGACCTGGAGACGCTGTTCCCGCCGCTGCTGATCGGCTGGTTCGGCAGCCATGGCATCGCCCTGAAGGACTTCGTCCTGCAGTTCCTGTTCACCTGCGTGTTCCTGATCATGCTGGTGCTGCAGCCGGTCTACGGCTGGCTGGTCAGCCGCTTCCCGCGGCGGGTGTTCCTGCCGGTGGTATATGGCTTCTTCATCGCCACCCTGCTGGTGTTCTACGTACTGTTCGACAGCGGCGTGCCGGGGCGGGGCATGGCCTTCTTCCTCTGGGTGATGGTCTTCAACCTGTTTGCGGTGGCCGTGTTCTGGAGCTTCATGGCCGATGTCTTCAGCAACGTGCAGGCACGCGCGTACTACGGCTACATCGGCGCGGCCGGCACGGTCGGTGCCTTTCTCGGCCCGGTCCTCACCAGCGCGCTGGTGCAGCGCGTGGGCATCGCCAACCTGATGCTGGTCTCGGCCGGCTTCCTGGTGGTCTGCCTGTTCTGCATCTGGCGGCTGCGGCACTGGGCGGTGCTGCGCGAGCGCGAGCAGCAGTTGGTGTCCGGCGAAAAGCCGATGGGCGGCAGCGTGCTCGACGGCCTCAAGCTGATCGTGCGCGAGCCACTGCTGCGCTGGCTGGCGATCCTGGTGGTGTTCGGCGTGGGCGTGGGCACGATGCTGTACAACCAGCAGGCGAGCATCGTGCGGGCGGCCTTCAGCGACCCGGCGGCCAGCACGGCGTTCTTCTCGCGTATCGACCTGGCGGTGAACGCGCTGACCCTGCTGCTGCAGCTCAGCCTGACCCGCTGGCTGCTGTCGCGCCACGGCATCGCGCCGGCGCTGCTGATTCCCGCCTTCGCCATCCTGCTCGGCTTCTCGGTGCTGGCGGCGTCGCCGCTGCCGATGATGGTGGCGGTGGTGCAGGTGCTGACCCGGGCCAGCGAGTTCTCGCTGTTCAAGCCGGCCCGCGAGACCATCTACACCCGCGTGGACCGCCAGTGGCGCTACAAGGCCGGCGCAGCCATCGACACCGTGGTCTACCGCGGCGCCGACCTGAGCTTCACCTGGGTGCACAAGGGGCTGTCGCTGTTCGGCTCGCATGTGGTGTTCGCCGGCGGCATGCTGGTGGCGGCGTGCATGACCCTGGCCGCGTTCGGCGTGCTGCGCGAAGAGAAGAAGCTGCCGCGCGACCGCTGAGCCGCGCGGGGTTGAATCCCTCTCCCACGGAGAGGGCACTGACCCCATCACCCCATCAACCTGCCCAAGGAACCCTGCATGTACTGGATCGCACTTGCCCTGACCCTGCTGGTCGCATTGCTGCACGTCTACTTCCTCGTGCTGGAAATGTTCCTGTGGACCCGCCCGCTGGGCCTGAAGACGTTCCGCAACACGCCGGAGAAGGCCGAGATCACCCGCGTGCTGGCGGCAAACCAGGGCCTGTACAACGGCTTCCTCGCCGCCGGCCTGTTCTGGGGCCTGCTCGACCACCTGCCGATGCTGGTGAATTTCTCGCTGGGCTGCGTGATCGTGGCCGGCTGCTACGGCGCGTGGAGCGTCAACAAGCGGATCTTCTTCATCCAGGCAGTGCCGGCCGTGCTGGCGGTGGTGGCCTGGTGGTTCGTGCCGGCCTGATTGCCGGTCGGCGCTGCGCGCATCCACCCATGGGGTGGCTCTACTCCGGTGGTAGTGCCACGCCATGCGTGGCTCCAAGGCGGCGGTGGTAGTGCCACGCCATGCGTGGCTTCGCACCATGCAAACAAAAACGGCGGGCCGAGGCCCGCCGTTTCCGTATGCGCATGACGCAGGCGATCACGCTGCCTGCGAATGCGGGTCCTTGTGCTGGCGGTCGTAGTAGCTGGCCGCGCGCAGCTCGTGGGTGTCGAAGTCGTCCACGGTGATGGTGTCCAGGGTCAGCGTGCGCAGTTCTTCCAGCAGGCTGCGTTCGTCCTGGGTGATCACGCCTTCGGCCACGGCCTCGTCCAGCTGCGCCTTGAAGTCCAGCGCCTCGATGCCCTTGCTCTTCAGCGCCTTCAGGAACTTGCGCTCCACCGGCTCGGCCATGATCGCCTTGCTCAGGTAGCTGTTGATGCGGCCACCCGGGTTGTTCTCGCACGGGGTCAGGAACACGCCACTGGCCAGGCGGTCGCGGGCTTCGTTCGGGGCCATCAGCAGGGCGGCGACACGACGGCTCAGGCGGTCACCCGGGGCTTCGGCACGACGGCCCAGCGGGAAGATCAGCGCCCACATCAGCCAGCCGATCGGACGGATCGGGAAGTTGCGCAGGGCCGCCGACAGCGACTCTTCGATCTTGTGCACGCTGTCATGGAAGGCCCACGCCAGCAGCGGCCGGTCGGCCTGCGGTGCGCCTTCGTCGTGGTAGCGCTTGA
>Ga0209676_1000741_pt1 | contig 44319 bp, 34 predicted proteins | sample AraplaCvi_mLB_r2_FD_184282 | JGI IMG/M metagenome (GOLD analysis project Ga0209676, IMG submission 184282) | Arabidopsis root microbial communities from North Carolina, USA - plate scrape MF_Cvi_mLB_r2 (SPAdes) (version 2) | ecosystem: Host-associated > Plants > Roots > Endosphere | place: USA... | reverse complement strand
GGGCGTAGGAATAACTGAAAAAGCCTGTCAGAAACAGGACCACGTAGAGGTACTTTCTCATTGATTGGTATAAGCGGGTTTAGTAAATTACTCAAAAGCGGGGCGTGGACTGCCCCATTCCGGGCCCTCGGCCCGAAAACGTAACGTTAATTCATATACGCAATTCGGCGCATATGCGAAACCCTGTCCCTGTGTTCAAAGCATTACAGGCATTTGTAGATGTACCGTCTGGAAATGGTGGTTATTTCCGGTCGACAACGTTTCAATAAAATACTTACTCTATAAATTCTGTGGACAAAATAAACTTACGTATCCCAATAATGCAAGGAAATCCTGCATTATTGGGATATTTTAAGTTCATTACCTTTAATAGGAAACGATTAATCGAGTTTGGTTACTTTGAGATCGGTGAAATGTCCGAGCGAACCCGGCCCGATCCACAGGCCCACGCTTCCGCGCAGGTCTTTTCCCTGTTTGAGATCGTTGACAATCAATGCGGGTTGTGAGGCGCCATTGATATAAAATTTGGCGGTGTCATCCTTCACCTCAATTTTCACCTTGGTCCATTCAGCCGGCACCATGTCGGCATAGGCCTCATATTTCTCCGGGGTTTCCTTGCGTAACTTCTCCCAGGGAAACCCGGGCATCGACACGTATTGCGTGGAGTGGTTGCGGCGCACCTGGTCGTTGGCACGGCCATTGGTTGGGCGGATGTAGAAAAGCTCCATTTTGGAAGTATCCGCAGCGACCCTGAATGCGATCCCCACAAACCCGCGCGCGCCTTCGCCTGCATTCGCCTGCGGCTGGCCCGAAATCGTGGCTTCAATGGTGCCGTTATGAAAATCCATGTCTTTCAACACGGCCAGAGTCTTTTCGTTCATCGCCATTTTGGGCATTTCCAATGCAATGGCGGATTTCCCTTTGTAATCGGTGGCAACAACCGATACCTGAAAAGGTGTAAGCAAAGCAGGTTTGAGGGTGATATCCTGCGCCCGGGCAGAAGTGAGCAGGCAAGACAGGGCGAATGAAAGCCCTAAGGCGGTGGTTGTGATTTTTTTCATGGCTGTTTTTAAAGTAAAATTGGAATGGCTACCAAATACATAACCATTCCAAAACTACTTATTTGCCGGTATTTTTTCCAACGGCACGCTCAGCTCTTTTTAAGCAGTATTCTCACAAAGGCTATTTAAATCTACTTTTCCTTTTGTAACAAACCTACTTTCTCCTGATTCCCCTCCTTTTGCTCGATGACCAGCAGCCTTACCTTTCCATTGAATGCAAAAGTGCCGGGATAATCCTTTGCAACCGGAGAATTGAGGTCCTTGCCTACACTGAAACCATCGGAAGAAGCCGAAGCGAGGTATTTGGTACCGATACCGGCCTGCTCTGCCGCCTTTTCGCCATTCACGAACAAAGTCAGTTTTTGATCGGCTGCGAACTCAATGCGAACGGTATTACTGCCTTCTTTCAGGGGTCTGGAGAATGTCAGCACCGTCGGTTTCAGGCCGTCGTTGAGCAGGTAATGCAATTTGTTTTGCTTTAAGTAAAGGCTGCTTCCCCCCAGCAAGCCGCCGTTGGCGAAAATTACCCCTTCCGCGTTCCTGCCGGCTTCTATTTCCGCAGTAATATCCACCGGCCCTTTTCCGATATAAACCCGCGTTTTAATGGTCGTACCTTCGTAAATCACTGTTTTCGGACGAATAGGCGGAGGCGTAAGCCCTGCACGGAAATTTTTGAGCGGGTATACATTGTATTTCTCCGCTTCCTCATCGAACAGCTTTTTCAATGCTTCCAGCTTTTCGGGATATCGGGCGGCGAGGTCGGTGAGCTCGTTCCAGTCTTCATTGATATTGTAAAGCTCCCACTTATCACGCTTGAAATCGGCGATAAAATTGATATCGTCCGTTTGCTCTCCAAATGTATTCCTGGGATGATAAACGCTTGCTTTCCAGCCATCTTTATAAATAGCCCGGCCGCCATGCAACTCGTAATACTGCTGTGTATGCCGCGCCGCAGCCTGTGCATCATTCAGCGAATAGACCAGTGATGTACCGTGGAACGGCCATTGCTTGTATCCATTGATTTCGGCCGGGACCTTCACACCGGTAAGCTCGATGGTAGTCGGCAGAATGTCCGTCACATGCGCGTATTGCGCACGTAGGCCACCCTTATCGGTAAAGCCTTTCGGGTAATGCACGATGAGCGTGGTATGCGACGCGCCTTCCGCATTCACATCGCTTTTCCAGTAGCGGAACGGCGTATTGGTAGCCTGCGACCAGCCTAGCGGATAGTTGGGATAACTGTACTCGGTGCCCAGCTTGTCATATTGAGACAACAGAAACTTAACATCGTCTCCAGCCGACTTCTCAGCCGTGCCCGCCGTGCCGGTGTAAGTTCCCTCCTTACTGCCGCCATTGTCCCCTACCACGAGGAAAATCAGCGTGTTATCCAACTGACCAATCTGTTGCAGGTAATTTACTACCCGACCCACTTCATAGTCGGTATAAGAGAGGAAGCCTGCATACACCTCCATAAAACGGGCGTAAATCTTCTTCTCATCGGCCGAAAGCGAGTTCCAGGGCTTGATACCCGTCTGCCGCGGAGGCAATTGTGTGCCTTTGGGCGCGAGGCCGCCCGCGAGCTGCCGCTGGAAAACTTTTTCGCGATACTCGTCCCAGCCACCGTCGAACTTGCCTTTGTACTTGTCGCTCCACTCGCGGGCGACGTGATGCGGCGCGTGCGCGGCACCGGTTGCGAGGTAAAGAAAAAATGGTTTTTCGGGATCGGCCGACTTCTGATTGGCGATGTAGGAAATAGCCTTATCGGATAGCAGCTGGTTCAAATGCTTCGTATTGGGCTCGATATCGATCGGCGAAGTTTCCTCTACCAACTGCGGATGCCACTGGTCGGTAGCACCGCCGAGGAAGCCGTAGAAATGCTCAAAGCCCCGACCGGTCGGGTAGCGATTGTAAGGCCCGGCGATGGTGAGGTCGCGCGGCTGGTTTCCGTGCCATTTGCCCAAGGCAAATGTGTTATAGCCATTTTCTTTGAAAATCTCGGCCACCGTACCGGCTTCAAACGGGATGTTGCCATTGTACCCCGGCGCCCCGATCCCCAATTCGGCATGATGCCCCATTGCCACCGCATGCGGGTTCCTACCCGTGAGCAGGGATGCGCGCGTGGGGCTGCAAATGCCGGTGGTATGGAAGTTGGTGTAGCGCAGGCCGCCTTGGGCCAGCTTTTCAAAGTTGGGGGTATCAATCAGCCCGCCGAATGCGGACGTAGCACCGAAACCCACGTCGTCGAGCAGGATCCATACCACATTCGGGGCACCTTTGGGTGCTTTCGGCTGCTCCTGCCACCATTGCTCTGTTTCTTCGATCGTCTTGCCGATCTTCCCCTTAAATGGCTGAATGGGGTCGTGCTGGGCCGATGCATGGCCAAAAACGGCAGTACCAAGCACAATGAGGCTCAGCCGCTGCCTGGTCAGGGCGGTTAGTAGTCGTTTTATCATCAAAGTTTTGAAATGAATGGAGCAGGAAATGCGGGCACGAGATATGTCGTGCCCGCGGGCGTAAACCTTACTTTACAGCCTGAAATCTTTCCAGTTTCTCTTTTTCGTCGGCCAGTCGTTTGGCATCGGCTTTCAGATAACCGAATTGGTGGAGGTCTTTATCGGCATTCGCCGCAACCCAAAGCAGGAATTTCTTGGCCTCCGGGTTGGAATTATTTTTTGCGATGGAAAAATGGATGTTTTCAACCGGCACATTTTTCACCTTTTCGGCTTCCAGCGTTGCAATTACCTGGTCCAGTTTTTCCAACGCTTTTTCCTCCTTCGAAACGCGGCCGTTGCCGTCCAGGTCTACGGGGATGATCGTCAGCCCCTCCACCGGCTTACGGCTTTGCAGGTCGTAAGCGAGGCCTGGTGTGGTGTAGGTAATGCCTGTTTCATCCTTCAAAAGCGCCTTAATCAAATGCTCATCGGCTCCGGCAATGGCTTTCCCTTTGATATTCTGCTGCTCATAACCGAAATATTTGGCGAACGTAAGCGGTGCCCCGGCTTTCTGCAAGCGCGTGTAGATCGTGTATTGCGTCGTCAGCGACTTGTCCTTTTCTGCGTAAATATCGTGGAAGAAAATCTGCTTGTACGTCTTCTCGTTCAGCCCTTTATCGACGTATTCTTTCGCAAAAGCCGATTTAGCATTTGCAACCGGCAATAATGCATAACGGCCAATCGAAATATACTCGCGGGTATCTTTTACTTCCTTCTCCTGATCATAGGCTTCAATCAGGAGGTCATATTTCGCCGGGTCCGTGATTGTGCGTGTTTCGATCACAATCTGGGCCTTCGGATTGGCGGCGGTGTATTCTTTGATCCATTTATCAACCAGCGGATAAGCGAAACGCACGCCGGTGATGATCACCTTATTTTCGTTGGCTTCCTGCGCAAATGCATGGGGAACGGCAGCCAGCGCCAGACCTGCTGCCAGAAAGATTGTCTTAAAATTTTTCATAATGTAAAAAGTGGTTGGGAGCATGGACCAGCCGGCCCACAGCGTAATGGATGATATATAACAGAGTGAAAATCAAATTACCGCAGCGCGTGCCGCCGTCAGAGGCAGCTCAGCAACAGCAACAGGGTGCAAGAGCGAAGGAATAACCGGAAGGGCCCACCATAGGCATGTCAATACTGCGCGAAGAATAACGATCCATCGATTTCATGTTTGAAAAAGATTGTGGTATTGATCTCGTCTGCTGGTGGTTAACAGATAAAATCTACTAATTTGATAGACAAAGTAAGTTTAAAGAAATTGAAAACGCAAGGGGTTGGGTTGAAATTCGTGGAAATTTGGATAAGAAAGGTGATTACCAGACGACTTGCAGGCCTTCGCTGGCGTATTTACGGATGTTTCTGTCTATTGTGATGAGCGCACATTTTTGATGAAGCGCCTGCCATATCAGCATTCGATCGAACGGATCTTTGTGGTGAGTTGCTGAGAGTTTGTAGAAAGAGGAACAAAGATCAATTGAGATTGGTAGTATGCGGAAGTCTGCTTTAACTGTCGCTATCGCAAAATCCTCAGGATTTGCTCCATCCAGATCAAGCTTATGAATTGAACGCTTAATTGACATTTCCCAAAAACTCAGTGTACTGACAACAATTTCATTGCTTTTGTTTCTCAAAATGCGCTGAACATTGGCAGGAAGCTTTTCAAAATCTGTAAGAGCCCAAATTAATGTGTGTGTATCAAGGAGGTAGGTCATAAGCCAAGGAATTCTTCTGTCGTCATTTTGAAATCGTCTGCAAATGTCACTGTCACTTTACCTTTCAGCCCTCCCAGCTTCCTGGGCCCCTTGTTCCTTGGAAGCAAGTCTCCGGGAACAAGATACGCCTGGACTGCCCTCTCCTCACCGAACGTAACTCCTACTCTTTCTCCTTTTCTTAATTCTAAAAGAACCGATTCGGCGTTCGCTTCAATTTGATCTGCGCTGATGGTCATCATATCCTCGTGTTTAATGTTTGATACAATTTACGACAATTACTAAACACCCGCCAGCAAAAACACGGTTAATGTCCGAACGGCACGGCTGCATTACCAAGCACCTGAGGTTTCGATTTTCGCTTGTTCCACTTCTTGAAATCCTGCCAGATCGCCTCGGGGTAGAGGTTGATTCCGTAGCTGTAATAAAAGCCGCTGAACCGCTCGCGGAATTCGCCGGAGGAGAGGGCGTTGCGATAGCCGATCTGAGAGTTGATACCTGCCCAACGCAATGCGCGGTATTCACCGTATACGCCCACTTGCAGGGGAATGAAGTAATCCTTCCGGGAACCGGATTTGAGGCCATCGAACAGGTCGCGGAAGCGGGTGCTTTGGCTACCGATACCTACTTCGAGAGGCGTAGATAATACCCAACGCTTGTTTCGGATAGCCGTATGCCAGTAGGCAAAATTAGCGAAACGGACATCTGTGGCCGTATAATAAGAGAGATTGAGCGGATTGGGGAATATGTTATGCCAGTTTACAAGCCTCCGGGCCGCATTGTAGCCCAGCCAGTAATAGCCGGCCGTGAGACGGTTCCGTTTCTCCCCGAAGGTAATACCCGCATTGACACCGAAAATATTAATATGCTTCCGCTCGATAAATGTCCCCCGCGCGTCAAAATTAAAGAAGAGCTTGACTTTGTTTTGCGCCGGCGCCGGGCTTAATGCGGCCGTGGTGTCTGGTGAAACCTCAATTTTGGGTAAAGTAGTTGTGGATTGTGTAGCACGACCCGATCCTACGGCAGCGGTGGAATCGGTTTGGGCGCAAACGGGGCATTGTCCTGCAAGCAGCAGGGTTAACAGTAAAAACTTGATCTTGTTAGGGCGCTTACGCGGTTCTCGAAAACCGTATTTCATCTTGACTTCAACACTAAACGACAACGGGCCTGCTTCGTTTTCGTCTTGTCAGGACCACCGGGGTATTGCAACAATTAACGCAAAACCGGCGAAAGAAATTTACGGATTAAAAAAATTTAATTTAGAAACATCAATTCACCCGCTTCGAGAGCGCATTTAGCTCATTATCAGTAGGCGTTGCAGAAGGGACACCACCAGCCGGAACCTCGATTTTTGCTGCCCATACGATGGCATTCAGCACGAGTTTTCGGAAGTTGTCGTTTTGCCAGTTCTTATGCATATGCCCCCCCGTAAAGCCAAAACCGCGGCCACCGTCAGGCCGCCCGAAGGCCCAGGCCAGGGTTTGCATTTCCTTTCTGGTAATCACCGCCTCGCGCACCGCGGGGTTGTTGGAATGCGTGCCGTCGGGCTTGTTCAGGGTGGATTCCGGTGGTAATGCCTGCAAAATGGGGGTTACGCCCTTCATACCGGGTGCGAACCGCATGTGGTAATACCACTCATCGAGAATGCTGAAAGGTTTTACGCCGCGCGCGACGGGATGATCGGGAAAGCGCGCGAAACTAGCCTCCCAAACCGGGTTGACCGACCAGTTGGTTTCAAAATACCCTCCTATCCATTTCAAAAATCGGTCTCCGCCGGCCTTGGCGTCTACTTCGAGGGAGAAATGCAAATTGACAATGCCGGTACCGCCCGCAATCAGCTTTTCCATTTTGGCAGCATGCACCAGTTCAAGGTGATCGCTCCCTCCCCCATCGAGGTAAAAAACGATGGCAGCCGCATTATCCAGGACCGATTCATCCTGTGGCCATCCATTGCGGACAATCAAGGCCTCTACGCCCGGCAGGCTGTCGTTGAGGGCTTTGGCGAGTAATGTACAGCCGCCATTATGCTCGTGCTCCCCCTTACCGTGGCTGTCGGGACCAGCGATAAAAACGATCTTTTTCCGGGGTAACGTCCCCCTCCCGACAGATTTAACCTGCGCATCCGCTGCTGTGCAGAGCATTATGAAGCTCAAAATGAAAGTGCATATCCTGTCCATTGTTTCCCAATTTGGTTGACGGCCCGTTTCCGGGACCTGTAACTGGGCTTGGACAGCATAAAAATCAGGCCATGGGTTACTTCATTGCAAGACTGATAAGCTCGGCGGTGTTCTTCACATTGGCCTTTTTCATGATACTTGCGCGCTGATTGGCGACGGTATTGGAGCTGATATCGAACTTCTCGGCAATATCCTTGCTGCTCATCCCTTCGGTGAGGCATTTGAGGATCTGTTGTTCACGCGGGGTTATGATTTTCCAGATCGATTTTTCCTGGATTTCCTCCTGCACGGGACGCGCGTCGCTCACGCGAGCGAGCTGCCTGAGGAGGTTTTTGATAATCACCGACGACGCATAAGGCGGAAAATAGAGTTCGCCTTTTGCAATAGCCCGGATAGCGCGGAGCATTTCATCGCGACTGGTATCTTTTTCGAGATAGCCCGAAGCCCCGTTCAATGCCGACGAAAGCATGTAATCGGTGTTGTTGTGCATGCTGAACACAAGGATTTTCGCGGAGGGAAACACCGGCACGATCTGTTTGATCACTTCCAGGCCCGGCATACGGGGCATTGTCAGATCGAGCAGGATTACGTCGGGCTTCACTTTCTCGACCATATCCCATACCTCATCGCCGTCGGAGGCTTCGCCTGCGATGATCAGGTCTTCTTCATCTTCGAGGAGGGTAATAATGCCCTGCCTCACTACCGAATGATCGTCTACAACTAAAATCCGAATAGGCATACGTGGTCAGCTAATCAGCAATAAGTCATTATAAATCAACCTGGACGACCAATCTCGTACCGCTGTCCACTTTGGAAATAATCTCTATTTCTCCATTTAAAAGCCGGGTGCGCGTACGGATGTTCTCCATCCCGTTGCGGGTCAGGAACTGTCCTTCTGACTTTAAATTACTAATTAAAAATCCTTTTCCGTCATCCGCAATTTCCAAAACGATGTGATTCTTATTTTGTTCCAATTTTATCTTGATCAGATCCGCATTCGAATGTTTCACGGCGTTGTTCAAAGCTTCCTGGGCAATCCGGTACAGTCCGATCTCCATCGGACGGGCCATCATAATGCGCTCGCCGGTCTCGCCCTCGAACAAAATTTTGATTCCCGACACATCGGCCGTCTGCCGGCAAAGCAGTTTCAATGCCGACGCAAGCCCAAAATCGCTCAACACCGAGGGCATCAGATTGAACGATACCTGCCTGGTTGTCTGGATAATATCCTGGATCAGCGTCACCAGTTGCTCGAAACGTTTCTGGTGCTTCTCGTCGTGAAATTGCACAGCTTTCAATTTTTCCGCATGCAATTTCAGGCCTGTCAGCATTTGGCCTATCCCGTCGTGTAGCTCCAATGCAAACCGCTTTCGTTCTTCCTCCTGCCCTTCTATCAATGCACCTGCCCTGATGCGGTCTTCGGCCAGCTGTAATTCATATTTTTCCTCTTCGAGACGCAGCAGTTCCTTTTGTGTTTCGAGAAGCTGGCTGTTGGCTTCTTTTAATCTTTGATTGGACAGCTGCAATGCATCTTCCGATTCCGTCAGCATCCGCACAACACGGCGCGTGGTATTCACTACCGGCCTGAAAATCAACAACCCCTCCGCTACGAGCACGAGGATCGTCATCAAATCCAGTATCCATTCAATCCGTTCCAGGTTTTGAAGTCGCTCAAAACTCTCCTTGTCGAACTGAAACACAATGCGGTTCATCTGCGACAGAAACCGTGGCTCGTTGGCAAGGACTTGCGCCAGCGCCCGCTGTTTCGCAGCGGCGTCGACATTGTCATGACTGATGATCCTTAAATTTTGGTAAATGCTGTCAAATACGGGAGCCAGCTCGCGGAACATGGTATCCAGGGGCTGGCTCTTCCAGGTAACAAAACCTTTTTCCACCGGCAGCCTTCTGGATACCAGGTCTTCGTGGCTATCTTTCCACAATGTAAGCAGCGCGTTGAAACTCGCCGAATCGCGATGCGCTATTCCGTTGATTTTCAATACAGCGAGCTTGGTAAGGCGCTGACTGAGCATCCGCTGGCGTCCGGCCACGTTTACCAGCCGGCTGTCGTGGTTGAGGTTACGGATCGTACGCCTGATCAGAAAAAGGCCGCTCACGGTAAGCAGGGCCACCACACACAATGCCACTACATAAAACCGGGTGAGGCTGCCCGCTACGCGTTTGTCGAGTCTTTCCATTTGCTAAGCCCAGGGGTTGAAACTCCTGGTTGATGATAATCTGCGACCGGACGGCGCTACCGTCTTACTGAATGCGCCTGCGGCTGTCCGTTTTTTGAGACTAACCGTTTTGTGTAATGCTTACAGTCCGATATATACGCGGTTCTCTTTTACCATCACTGGGAAAGTGTTGATCCGGTATTCGTCGTCGTTCAGGCACTGTCCGGTTTGCAATGAAAAGGTTTTTTTGTGAAAAGGACAAGCGACTTTCGGTTCTTCTCCATGGCTGCCGATCATTCCGCGCGAAAGTGCCATTTGCTGGCGGTGCGGGCATTGGTTGTCGGTTGCATACCATTCTCCCCGTCGCGCAAAGTTGTAAATGGCAATTTGCTTGCCGCCGATAAACGCGCAGCCTCCGCCATCTTCGGGGATATCGTCGACGTAGCATGCCATGTGCCAGGTTACTGTGTTCATTGTGTCGGTGATCGTTTCCATCTGTATGTAAGTTGATCGTTTGTGCCTCCCCGGGTTAAAACCCGGGGGAAGAGAGAAAATCTTTTGATATTGATTTACTATTGATCCCCGGGGTAAAACCCGGGGCAATGGGATTTCATTTTAATCCATTTCCGTTGGCTTCAGCCGACGAGCGGCCGGCAATGGGATTTTTCATTTTCAATCCATTTCCGTTGGCTTCAGCCGACGGGCGGCGCGGCCGAAAAAATGGCATTGGGCCATGGGGACGAGAGCATTATGCCCATTCCGTTGCCCGTTTCTGCTCGCGCATATCTGCAAACGTGATGCTCGGGTCTTTGATAGGCGTATTCACGAAATGTGTGAAGCGCTTGCGCAATTCAGGGCTTTCCACCACTTCGCGCCATTCGCATTTGTAGACGTCGATGAGGTTTTGCATATCGCGTTCGAGTTCTTCGGCAATGCCCAGCACATCGTCCACAACCACGGCTTTGAGGTAGTTCATACCTCCTTCCATTTTGTTCAGCCAGGTCGCGGTACGCGTCAGTGGGTCGGCTGTTTTAATGTAAAACATCAGGAAGCGGTCGATGAGGCGCAGACAGGTTTCCTTATCCACGTCGCTGGCAAGCAGCTGCGCATGCTGTGGTTTCGCACCGCCATTGCCGCATACAAACAGGTTCCAACCTTTGTCCGTGGCAATGATACCGAAGTCTTTACTTTGCGCTTCCGCACATTCACGGACACAACCCGATACCGCCGATTTCAGCTTGTGCGGCGAACGCAATCCCTTGTACCGGTCTTCCACTTCGATCGCGAAAGACACCGAATCCTGCACTCCGAAACGACACCAGGTAGAGCCTACGCAGCTTTTCACAGTCCTCAAAGACTTACCATAAGCATGCCCGCTTTCGAATCCCGCATTGATCAGTTCCTCCCAGATCTCCGGCAGGTCGCCCAGGTGGGCACCGAAGAGGTCGATGCGCTGGCCACCGGTGATTTTGGTATACAAATTATATTTCTGCGCTACCTGACCAATTACGATCAGTTTCTCAGGAGTAATTTCCCCGCCCGGAATCCGAGGAACCACCGAGTAAGTACCGCCTTTCTGAATATTGGCCAAATAACGATCGTTCGAATCCTGTGCGACGGCGCGGTCTTTTTCGAGGATATTCTCATTCCAAAGGCTGGCCAACAGCGAGGCTACGAGCGGCTTACATACTTCACAGCCATCACCCTTGCCGTGATGATCGAGTACGGCCCCATAGGTTTTCAGGCCATTCATTTTTACCAAATCGAGCAATTCCTGGCGTGAGTAGTCGAAATGCTCGCAAACCACGTTGCGGACGTAAACGCCCTTCTCCTTCATCACACCGGAGATCAGGTCCTTCACCATCGGGATACAACCACCGCAACCAGTACCCGCTTTGCAGCATTTCTTCAATGCATCTACGGTGTGGTGGCCGTTTTCGCCTACTTCATGGCAAATCATACCTTTGGTAACGGCCTCGCACGAGCATATGAGCGCGTCGTCGGGTAGGCTCATCACGCCGGCACCCGCTTCCTCGCCCCCGCGGGAGCCCAGGATCAGGTCTTCGGAATCGGGCGGCAGAATGGTTTTATTCTTGCAGGTTTGAAGGAGCATATTGTATTGTTCCGCCTCTCCCACGAGGATCCCGCCGAGCAAAGTCTTGCCGTCGGTGCTCACATTAATGCGCTTATAAATGCCTTTGGCTTTGTTTTCATAACGGATCGTACGGCAAGCCGGCTCCTCCACGAACGGGTCGCCGAAGCTAGCCACGTCGGTACCGATCAGTTTCAGCTTGGTCGACATATCGTAGGGCAAAAACTCCTTCTCTCCGCCCGTCAGCATAGTAGCCACCACGTCGGCCATTTCGTAGCCCGGCGCGATGAGGCCATAAATCATGTGATGGGCCAATGCGCATTCTCCGATCGCGAAAATGAAAGGATCGGAAGTTTGCAGCTGATTGTTCACTACAATACCGCCCCGTGGGTGCGTTTCGAGGCCTGCAATTTTGGCCACCTCGTCACGCGGACGGATGCCCGCCGAAATCACGAGCATATCCACGTCGAGCGAACTATTGTCGGCAAACTGCATTCCTTCAATGCGGTCTTCGCCTTTGATTTCCTGTGTACTTTTGGAGAGGTGTATCTGCAAACCTAGCGATTCGAGCTGGCTTTGCAGCATGCGTGAGCCGGCCTCGTCAATTTGCCTCGGCATGAGCCGCGGGGCGAACTCTACCACGTGCGCTTCTTCCAATCCCAGGTCGAGCAATGCCTTAGCCGCTTCCAGGCCGAGTAAACCGCCCCCTATTACAGCGCCTTTTCTGGCTTTTTTAGCATACGACTGGATCAGTTCCAGGTCCTCGATCGTGCGGTACACAAACACGCCGTCCTTTTCGACACCCGGAATGGAGGGGACGAATGCCCCGGAGCCGGTTGCCATTATAAGGTAGTCATAATATACTATATGCCCATGGTGCGAACGCACCAGTTTCTCTTCCCTGTCGATATCCACCACGGGGTCTGACAAAAACAACCGTATTCCGTTCTCGGCATACCAATCGACGCTGGCCATAGAAAGATCCTCTGCCGTCTTGCCTGCGAAAAACTCGCTCAAATGTACTCTATCATAGGCAGCGCGGGGCTCTTCACCAAAGACGGTGATGGTAAAATCCTGTCCGTCTTTTTTTCTTGAGAGGAGCTTTTCACAGAATTTGTAGCCCACCATACCATTGCCAACTACGACGATCCGGGTGTTTGAAACAGCTTTCATAGTAATTAATAACTATTGATTTGTGAAAACATAACTATTTTGTTGCACTATTCTAATATTATGTGTGTATTATCACTTTTTCGATAAGTCAAAAGTAAATCGTGTTTTCTTAAATTCCTAACTTTTAATTCGTATTTATGATCAAAAACAAACATAAATTTTGGCAAAATGATTGTTTTATAAAATTTGACTAGTAAATTTGAACCAATATTTGATATAGTTACAAAACACTATATATAGTACATTTCTAATATTCACCCTATTATATATAAGAGATGGAAGCAAAACTGACACTGGTAGGAGCCGGTCCCGGCGACAGCGAACTGATCACACTCAAAGGCATGCGCGCTTTGCAAACTGCAGATGTGGTGCTGTACGACGAGCTCGCCAACGCGGCTTTCCTGGAATTTGCGCCAGCCCACGCATTGAAGATGTATGTAGGTAAGAAAGTGGGGAACCCTTCCTTCTCGCAGGACGAGATCAACGGCCTGATCGTCCGCCTCGCCCGCAAGCGCGGTCATGTGGTACGGCTCAAAGGCGGCGACCCGTTCGTGTTCGGCCGCGGGCATGAGGAGATCGAATACGCCCAGGACCACGACATCGTTTGCGAAATGGTACCAGGCATTTCCAGCAGCATTGCAGTTCCGGCTTCGCTCGGCGTACCGGTAACGCGCCGGGGCGTAAGCGAGAGCTTCTGGGTGATCACCGGCACGACGCAGAACGGCGAACTTTCGGACGACCTCCGTCTCGCGGCTCAGTCGAAAGCGACGGTCATCGTTTTAATGGGTTTGAATAAACTGGAAGAAATTTGCGCACTATACAAACACTTCGGACGCGGCCATTTGCCAATGGCCGTGATCCAGAACGGCACCCGGCCGGATGAGAAGAGCGTGATAGGACAGGTTTGGGAGATGCCCCGCCTCGTACGCGAGAGCGGCATAGGCACGCCGGCGATTATGGTAATGGGCGAAGTAGTGGCCCTTAGCCCCGCTTATGCATTGGAATACCTGCAAAACATGCAGATGGCATTTTGACCCGCTTGCTTTCACTCCAACCTAAACATAATCACAATGAGAAAAGCTGTTTACCTCCTTTTGCTGGGTATCACCGCGGCCGGCCTGCTGGCCCCAACGCGGACAATGGCGCAATTCAGCCTTTCGGGGCAACTGCGGACCCGTACAGAGTTGCTTGACGGACAGGGCACAATGCTTTCCAAAGGGGAAAAGCCTGCCTTTTTCACCTCCCAGCGTACCCGCCTGAACGCGGGCTACAAGGGCTACCGGACACAGTTTTTCGTGGCCGTGCAGGATGTGCGCGTATGGGGGCAGGATGCTTCCACCAACAACCGCATCACCAATTCGGCTCTGAATGGCCTGATGCTGCATGAAGCCTGGGGCGAGATCAGTCTGCTGGATACCAACCAGACCAAGCTGGGCAAAGAATTCGCATTGAAGATCGGGCGGCAGGAATTGCTCTACGACGACAGCCGCGTACTGGGCAACCTCGACTGGCTGCAACAGGCACGACGACATGATGCGGCTTTGATCAAGTACGGTTTCAACGGTTTCTCCGCGCATCTGGGAGTTGCGTATAACCAAAACCGTGAGCTCAAAACAGGCACTTTGTATGACGGCGTACCCGTGGGCTACCCCGCTGGTACAAACGGGATCGGGACGATGTATAAATCGCTGCAATTCCTGTATTTGGGCAAAAAGTTAAAGCAGGGTAATGCCTCTTTCCTTGTGGTTAAAGATGATTTTCAAAAATATACACTAGATACGGCAGGTGTAAAGAAACTGGCCAACGGCGTTCGCAGCCGCGTTACTTTCGGACCGTACCTGCAAACCAAAATAGGGAAAAACTGGACACTGACTGCCAATGCATTCTACCAGGCCGGCAAAGACAAGGACGGTGCGTCGCTAAGCGCTTATATGTATTCTGTCCGGGGGTTGTATGCGATGAACCGGGTATTTTCCATTGGTCCCGGCTTTGACTACACCTCCGGCACAGCTACCGGATCGGCCAAGAACCACACATTCGACCCGCTTTACGGCACGCCGCACAAGTTTTGGGGGCAAATGGACTACTTTTATGCGGCCAACGGCTTCGGCAAGGGCGGACTTTCGGACCTTTACATCAATACGACCATCAAGGCTTCCGAAAAGCTTTCCATCAATACCGATTTGCACCATTTCGCGAGCGCTGCGGCAGTACGTGTGGCTGACAATCAAAAACTTTCGTCCAGCTTCGGCGAGGAGCTCGACATTATCGCCAACTACAACCTCACGAAGTCCATCAGCTTCCAGGGCGGCTATTGCACTTTCTTTTCCACCAACAGCCTCGCGCAGGTGAAGGGCGTAAAGAACCCGCAGAAAATGTCCAACTGGGCCTACCTGATGATCAATATCAAACCTGAATTCCTGAAATAAGTCTGTCATAACCAACCATTTCAAACTCTTATTACTATGGAAACGACCAATAAGCCGCTTGAAAAACTCAACATATTCAGCTTCAAAGGTGTGCAAATGCGTACCTTCCACCTGACCTGGATGGCGTTCTTCCTTTGCTTCTTCGGATGGTTCGGACTGGCCCCGCTCATGACCGTCATTAAAACTGACCTGGGATTGACCAAACCGCAGATCGGTAACATTATCATCGCTTCCGTGGCCGCTACGGTGATTGCACGCATCGCCATCGGGAAATTATGCGATACGTGGGGACCTCGTAAAACTTACACCGCATTGCTCGGACTCGGTTCTATCCCGGTGATGACAGTTGGTCTGGTAAACTCTTACGACGGCTTCCTGCTCTTCCGCCTTGCTATCGGCGTAATCGGCGCGTCGTTCGTGGTGACACAATACCACACTTCGGTGATGTTCGATAAAAAGATCGTCGGAACGGCCAACGCGGTAGCCGGCGGCTGGGGTAACCTCGGTGGTGGTATCACCAACATGGTTATGCCTTTGATTTTCGCAGCATTTGTAGGTGCGGGTTACCTACCCGAATCCGCTTGGAGAATTGCGATGGTGATTCCGGGCGCTGCATTGCTGATCTTCGCATTCGTCTATTACTTCTTCACCAAAGATACACCGGCAGGCAACTTCGAAGATCTGGCCATCGCCAACCCGAAAGCCGCAAAAGCGAAAGGCACGTTGGGCATTGCCATGCGTGACCCTCGTACCTGGGCATTGTTCCTCGCTTACGGCGCCTGCTTTGGAATTGAAATCACCTTCGACAACGTGGCTGCATTGTATTTCTTTGAAAACTTCGATACCTCACTCGCAACCGCGGGTATCCTGGCTGGTACGTTCGGTTTTATGAACATTTTTGCCCGTGCCGTGGGTGGTATCGTGGCTGATAAAGTAGGTAACAAATGGGGTATGCTGGGCAAAGGGCGCTTACTGGCGCTCCTGCTCGTACTGGAAGGTATCGGCATTGCATTGTTCGCGCAGAGCGGCAGCATTGTAGGCGCGGTAATCACGATGCTTTGCTTCGCGATGTTTTTGAAAATGGCCAACGGTGCTACCTACGCTATTGTTCCTTTCATCAATCAAAAGGCGATCGGCTCGGTAAGTGGTATCGTGGGTGCAGGCGGTAATGTGGGCGCGGTACTTGCGGGCTTCCTGTTCAAATCAACCACCATTACCTACTCGCAGGCATTCATGTACATTGGCGTTGCTATTGCTTGTGTGGCTGCCATTGTTGCATTGATCAATTTTGAGAAAACACAAACAATCACAGCAGAAACCGGCCAATTGGAGCCTGTTTCCGTTGATTGAAATCAACGGAAATGGATCAAAAATCGATGGATCCCGATGATTGCCGGGCCCCGTTGATTAAAATCAACGGAAATGGATTGAAGATTCATTCGCAAAAAATACCACAGAGTGGCAACCTGTTTATAGCAAACCCAAAATGCCAATGTATCGCCGGACTCCGGAGGAGTCATTCACTCATTCACTCATTCACTCATTAAAAAATGAAACCAGCCCCCAATTCCTACAAATCGACCTGCTGTTATTGCGGCGTAGGCTGCGGGGTCGTGGTGACGAAAGAAAGTAACGGCCAGCTGAGCCTCGAAGGGGATAAAGAGCATCCTTCGAATAAGGGAATGCTGTGTTCCAAAGGTATGAACCTGCATTACACAGTGATGGACCAGTCCGACAGGCTGCTTTACCCGCAGGTGCGCCTCAACCGCTCGATGCCCTTGCAGCGCGCGACCTGGGATGAGGCTTTGGAACGCACAGCCGCGGTTTTTAAAACATTAATTAAAAAATTTGGACCCGATTCGGTAGCTTTTTACGTCTCCGGTCAATGCCTTACGGAGGAGTACTACCTGGTAAACAAGCTGATCAAAGGTTTCATCGGGTCCAACAATATCGACACCAATTCCCGCCTGTGCATGAGCTCGGCGGTGGTGGGTTACAAGTTGTCACTGGGCGAGGATAGCGTTCCCGTTTGTTACGACGACATCGAGGCGGCCGATGTCATGTACGTAACCGGCGCTAACCCGGCCTGGTGCCATCCCATTATCTGGCGGCGCGTGGAAGCGCACAAAACGGCGAACCCGGATACGAAAATTATCTGCGTGGACCCACGCGTGACCGACACCGCCCGCTCGGCCGACCTGCATTTGCAGATCCGCCCGGGCACCGACATTGTTCTCAACAATGCGATCGGCCGTTTGCTGATCGAAAATGACTATCTCGATGAGCGGTTTATTACAGACCACACCGATGGTTTCGAATTATTCCGGCTACAAGTAATGCAGCGCACATTGGCGGAAGCGGCCGACATTTGTGGTGTCCCTTCCGCCGACATTGCCTTAGCCGCCGAGTGGATCGGCCGTTCGAAAGGTTTTCTTTCTTTTTGGACAATGGGGCTGAACCAGTCGGTAATCGGTGTAAACAAAAACCTTTCGCTCATCAATCTGCATTTAATTACTGGCAAAATGGGGAGACCTGGCAACGGCCCATTCTCGTTAACCGGCCAGCCGAATGCCATGGGCGGTCGCGAAACAGGGGGCCTTGCCAATATCCTGCCGGGCCACCGCGAAGTGGTGAACGCCGCACACCGGGAGGAAATGGAGCAGTTCTGGAACACGCCGGTACGCATTGCCGACAAGCCCGGCCTCACCGCCACAGAAATGTTCGCAGCCTTGGCTGACGATAAACTGAAAGCGATCTGGATCATCAATACTAACCCATTGGTGAGCATGCCCGACATGAATGCCGTGGAAAGCGCATTGAAAAAATCGCGATTCGTGGTTGTACAGGATGTTTCCAACCGCGCCGACACCGTGCATTTCGCCGACGTGGTGCTTCCCGCAGCCGCCTGGCTGGAAAAAGACGGCAGCATGACCAACGCCGAACGCCGCATTACCTACCTTCCCAAAGTGCTCGACGCGCCGGGCGAAGCATTGCCCGATTCCGAAATCCTCTGGCGTTTCTCCCGGAAAATGGGTTTTGAAGAGGCATTTAATTACAAAACCACTTCCGAGGTTTATGATGAATATGTGAAGGTCACGGAGGGAACGACGATCGACGTGACCGGCGTCAGCCACCAATTACTGAAAGAAAAACGCAGTGTTCAATGGCCATTGTCAGCCCTGGATGCCGAACGGTCGACAGACGTCCGTCAACCCGGAACGAAACGCCTTTTCACGGACCATCAATTTTATACCAAAAACAAAAGGGCGCAAATCCATGCCCTTCCCGACGAAAACCACTCAGAACCCACCGACAATCTATTCCCGCTGGTTTTAACCAGCGGAAGGATACGTGACCAGTGGCACACGATGACCAAAACGGGCCGCGTTGCGAAATTGAACAAGCATATTCCTCAACCTTTCCTGCAAATCCATCCGGACGACGCACGCGAGCGGGGTATTTTGGAAGGCAGCCTGGTAACTGTGAGTGGCCGTCGCGGGGAAGTGCGTGTGAAGGCGCAGATTACGGAAGACGTACGCAGGGGCCTCTGCTTCCTGCCGATGCACTGGGGCAAAATACTGGGTAGCAACCTGGTACGGGCCAACAACCTGACCAACTCGCTGGTTGACCCTAAATCCAAAGAACCCGATTTCAAGTTCTCGGCTGTACAAGTCGCTTTATACCAAAAACCATTTGAAAAAATCATCATTATCGGTGCCGGATCGGCCGGATTGGGCTTTATTAACTCCTACCGGCAGCTGAATGCCGACGATGAGATACATGTTTTTTCCAAAGAAATATATCCGTTCTATAACCGGGTAATGCTGCCCGACTATATCAGCGGCTCGCAAACCTGGGAACAGCTTGTGAAGCTGCGCGAAGATCAGTTTGCCGAAAACCGTATTACCGTGCACAAAGGCGTGAGCATCATGCACATCGACCGGAAACACAAGACCGTCATCGATAGCAATGGATTAGAACACCATTACGACAAGCTCATTCTCGGCATGGGCAGCAAGGCCTTCATGCCGAAGGGCGTACCTAACTTGCCCGGCATCTTTAACATGCGCTCGCGCCTTGACGCGGACTCGCTCCTGCCGTTTCTGAAACAGCCCGAGCCCCACGCGGTCATCGTCGGCGGAGGTATTTTGGGGCTGGAACTGGCAGCATCGTTCCGCGAAATGGATGTAAAAGTAACTGTAATCCAGCGCAGCGGCCGTTTTATGGAGCGTCAGCTCGACCCGCTGGCCAGCGAGTTGCTATACCAGGAGCTCCTCGACCGGGGTATTGAATGTTATTTCAATGATGAGGTGGCTACCTTCTCGGGTTCGGATACCGTGGAAGGGATCAGGCTGAAATCGGGGCGGAAGATCGACTGCCAGGTGGTTGTACTGGCAATAGGTACCGTCCCGACCATCGATCTGGCCCAGCAGGCGGGCCTTGAATGCAAGCGCGGCGTGGTGGTGAATGATTATATGCAAACCTCAGACCCGGACATTTACACCGCCGGAGAAATCGCCGAATGGAATGGGCAAATGTGGGGCATTACCCTCGCCGCCGAGCAACAGGCCGAGGTAATTGCGAACTACCTCGCAGGCGACATTTCGCAGCCTTACAAAGGCAGCACTTCAATGAACATCCTGAAAATGGAAGGCTTGCAGCTTTGCAGTATCGGCCTGACCGACGCTCCGGTGAACGATCCCGCTTACGAGCAGATCGTATTTATCGATAAATCAAAGCGTTACTATAAAAAATGCATCGTGCACCGCGACAAGCTCGTGGGTGCGATCCTGATCGGCGACAAGAACGAATTCCTCGAATTCCGAGACCTGATCGCAGGCGGCGTGGAGCTCTCTGAAAAGCGTTTGCAACTCCTGCGCGCCAGCCAGAAGGCTGAGCCGATGATGGGTAAGCTGGTTTGCTCGTGCAACAATGTCGGCCAGGGCAACCTCGAAAAAGCCATCGCGGGCGGCTGCGGCGATTTCCAGAAGCTTTGCCAGACCACCGGCGCAGGAACCGGCTGCGGCTCCTGCCGGCCCGAGGTCCGCGCGATTCTGGAAAAAACATTGGAGGTAAATTTGGTAACGAATTGAAATGGGTCAGGAATGGTCAAGTGTAGTCAAGTATTGTCAAGTATTGTCAGGTATTGTCAGGTATTGTCATTAATAGTCAAATGATTATTCTCAACCACTTTAAGGACCATACCTGACAAACCCTGACTACACTTGACAACACCTGACTACACCTGACAAAACCTGACTACACCTGACTACACCTGACTACACCTGACAAAACCTGACTACACCTGACTACACCTGACAAAACCTGACTACACCTGCCAAACCTGACCACAAAACCGCAACGTACCATGCGCGACTATTACCACATCAAAATCAACCTGCCGGGCGGGATTGCTTCGCCGGGGCACCTGAAAGACATTCTTTCGGCGGCTTGGAATGCGAATGTCCGTAAAGTCCGGTTCGGGTCGCGGCAACAGTTGCTGATGACCGTGCATTACGAGGATATGCGGTTTCTGGAAAGCGATTTCAAAAACCTGGGCATTTTTTACGAGGTCAACACCGACCGCCGGCCCAATATCGTGAGCTCCTATTGCGGTGAAGAGGTTTTCCGCACCGGGCAATGGCTCAATGCGAGCGAGTACCACTCCGTACTCGACAGTTTTGATTTCGAACCCAACTGGAAACCGGGCTTGAAAGTCAATATTTCCGATTCCAATCAGAGCTTTACGCCGTTTTTTACGGGTAATCTCAACTTCATTTCCTCCCCCGAGCCGCATTTCTGGTATTTGTATGTGCGCTTGAAGCAAACGAATACAGTTTTCAAATGGGACGGGCTGATTTATACCAATGAAATCGGACGGTTATCGAAAGTAGTGGAAGAATGCATGCTGGAAGAAGGTTTGAATGAAGAAAATGCATTGAAAGCTGCTGTGGGAGAGCGCATTCGTTATGTTTTTCAGCCATCACAGCAAGAGCTCGAATTGCCTTCCTTCTCCCTACCCTATTACGAAGGTTTCAACCGCTACGAATCGCGCACCTGGCTGGGACTTTACCGCCGCGATGAAGAATTTACGATAGAATTCTTACTTGATGTATGCGCATTATGTCTCAAAACACGCGTGGGTGAAATTTGCTCCACACCATGGAAATCGCTGGTTATCAAAGGAATCGAAGATCAATACCGTGAAGCTTGGAGCAATATCCTTGGAAAACATAACATCAATGTCCGCCACGCCGCCAACGAGCTGGCCTGGCAAACCGAGGACCACAACGGCGATGGGGCAGAATTAAAAAACGACCTCATCCGGTATTTCTCCAAAAACGATACGCGCACGTTCGGCCTCTGTTTCGGCATTCAGACCCGCTCGAAATCCGAAGTTTTCGGCTCGGTGCTTATCCGGAAACGCCCACTGCTGCGGATCGGGCAACTGCCGCTGTTCAGTGTTTACGACCTCTATTACACCGAAAACTTCAACCCCAACAGCCGTGCGCAAGTGCTGTTTGAGAGGGGTTTGTTTAAAATACATTTACCTGCCCAGCTGGAACGTCTTTGCAGGCGGTTTAACAATCAGCGATCGAGGGATACTCTGAAAACTATGCTATCCGAGCCCGACGAAGCCAAATCGGCCGTCAGAACGGCGAAGACAGTGCACCAATGCCCTGATTGCCTGACTATTTATGATCCCGAGTATGGCGACATGCTCGGCGATATCCCTCCCGGGACCGCCTTCGAAGACCTTCCGGCAAACTACTCCTGCCCTACCTGCGACAGTGGCAAGGCCGTTTTCCTGGCCGTAGAATTTATCCGACCATCCAACCTCGAACCTGCCTGACTATGACATGCATACCCGCTATCGAAACCCGTTTCTTTGCATTTGAAAGCGATTTCGTCGACAGCCTGCGCTGCATTCCGATGATCGTGCGCTACAAACTCGACACCTGCCGCTTGAAACTGCAACTGTCCGATTGGGCTAAGTTCAATTATGACGAAAAAGACCTGTTGGCCGAAATGCCGTGCCACACGGACCTGGAAATCGAAATTTACGCCGATTACGTGAATGAACTAGTGTGGAAATACACGAAAACAGTTCCAAACTTGCTCAAAAACCTAGACCCGGCGTGGGTGCACGCGCACGTACCCACGGAGGTACACGAGAAGGCGCAGGAATGGAATTGCCCCGTCATTTCCCCCAGCCAGTGGATGCAGCTCGATGTCCTCGAACGGTTCGCATTGGTAAAACTCAGCCGCTCGGGGCATGAGGGCCGGAATTTTCCGCGGGCGCTGGCAGAATTCGGGCTGGCGACGGCTTGCCAGGCTTAGCCATCCATGCCTATTTTTGCGCAACACGACTTGTAGTCAATAATTTACGCAATTCAGCCTGAACATCTCCGGACGACGGCCGCGCCGCGTGTGCAGCCACTATCCGGCCCTGCGCGTCGATCAGCAAATAGCGCGGAATACCCCATACGTGGTATAAATTCCAGATAGACTCAGGGGCATCCGCACCGTTGAGCATGTGCAGCCCGTTTGGCACTTTACCCCCGGCCACCATTTTCTTCCAGGCCAAAGTATCGCTATCGACAGACACGTACAGAAATGCGACCTGGTCATTGCCTTTAAATTCCGCCTCCATCTTTTTAGAATCCGGAAACTCATCGATACAATAGCCGCACCAGGTTGCCCAGATATCGACATAAACAATTTTTCCCCGTAAATCGGACAATGACAGTTTCTTGCCATCGGGTGTCAGGCCGGTGAAATCAGGGGCAGGCTTTCCGGGACCTATTTTCTCCCAGCGGGCAACGTCTTCACGGATCACATTTTTAAAATCTTCGGAAATGATTTCCTTTTCGAGTTCGCTTGTGAGTTTCATTATCTGAGGTGAAAGGCCGGCCATTCTGATTTGAATGTCAGCACTTTTAGCGCGCATAAAATCTTCAATCTGTTTGGGATATCCGGCCGCCTTTATTTTCTTTTCTACCAAAAATGGAAAAATTGATTCCAGGCTATCCGCATCCATTTTTTCATGCTCTCCATATACAGCATTATGAATCTGATGCTGATAAAATTGTGCGGCGATCATAGAATAGTCGGGCATACCTATTTTCAATGCAATCGTATCAATGGGCAGGGTTTCAACAACTTTTCTTACCGAAGCCGGAATCTCTGACGAGTCTTTTCCAACTGCATAGTTGAATTGGTAAAACAGAACACTCATTTTAGAATACCGGGCAAACAGATCGATCATTTCCTCTGAAACCTGCTTTTCCAGCTTCAATTTTGCTGACAATTGATCATATCCTCTCTGCAATGAATCCTTTGCGTTTAAAAATTCATCCTTGTCGAGCTGGAACGCAAAAGCTCCGTTCCATTTTCCGAGACCATTCCAGATTTGTACCGATTCGTTAATAACCTGGTTCAGAGCCGCTCCATCTCCTTCATAACTGACCGACAGTTTGGATCCCGGCTTTGATGAAACGATAGCCAGCTCGTCCCCGGGAGAAATGAAGAATCCTGACGTCAGATGCCCGGCCATAGCGGAGGCGAACACCGGGGCATCCAGTTCGAATTTCACCACACCTTTTCCTGCACTATCAAGGATTACACTACCCAATCCAATGGTATCCAGGTTCACCATGTTGCTTCTGACAATCTTCACCGTATCCCCCGCAGCTTTGAGATGATCAATGGAGATTTTAACCAATTTATTCCGCTTTTGATCGCAACTGGTCAACTGGAAAAGAATACCCACAAACACAAGGAAAGTAAAAACGTGATAGCGCATTGGATTTGAAATTTGGTTGAAGAGTAGTTCGTCAAATCGGATTACGCTAATAAAAGCACTCTTGTGGAGATTGTATTTATTCTTTTAAAAATTTAACATTTCTCAATTCCCCGGCATTCCCAACCCGGATGGTCAATATGTATAAACCAGGATTCAAATCAGAAACGTCGAGGTGAAATTCTCCTTTTAAATCCATAATTTGATTTTCATTCAACGCATATTTCTTTCCGGAAACATCCGTAATAGCGACAGGCCTTAAAGCGTTATATGGACCGGGTGTTGCTATCTGCAAAACCGATTGAACAGGATTAGGCGCAAGCACAATATTTCCGCTTTCATTACTGCAATCGACTGTCACGATTCTGGTTTCCTGAGTCTTTCCATCTTGATCATATTCTTTAATGCGGTAATAACTGCGGTTTAATACAGCTTCGGCAGTAAAGAAATATGCATTCCTTTCTTTCGAATTACCCACTGCCATTACCTGCCCGATTGCTTCCCAATTCCGGGCGTCTTTGCTTCTGAGGATTTCAAAATAATCCGCATTTACTTCCTCGGTTGTTACCCAGCTTAGCCGTGCATTGTTCCCACGGCATTCAGCATTGAATTCTGTGAATACTACGGGTAACGGGCCGGAGGTTTTCGTCAGCGTATTATTCCTGGAGATCAGCCACACATCGGGATCGAAAGTTACATCAGTGGCTTCAAAACCAAGATTTTCTATAAAAAACTGTCCGTTTGAAATGTTGTTCAACACCACCAGTTTCTCCTCGTTGGTATTTGCATTGCGGAAAAGCAACGGCACCGGCAGTTGAAAGAAACTGACGGATGGATGCGATTGCGTCTGGTTCAGTTTCACCTGTACGGAGCTACCCTCCGGATACCATTCAACCTGATACGAAGGATACCCCTGTCCGGTAAACCATTGATCAAAAAAATAGGTCAAATTCTTTCCGCTGGCTGCTTCCAAGTGGCTTTTCAGGTCTGCGGTCGTGACGTAACCATAGGCTAGTGACGGATCGTTAATGTAGTTGTTTACGCCCGTAAAAAACGTTGCGTCCCCGAGTATCCAACGCAGCATATACAACAAGTGCGAGCCTTTGAGGTAACTCAGGCGGTTGCTGAAAATCCGGTTTACGTCACTCACATTATCCACCCACACGGAACCGCCGGGCTGCGAGGTAATCGTATTTATTTCGTTGGTACGGGTCGTTTTGGTATTGGCCGGGTATTTCGCCTCCGAATAAATGCTGGCAAGATGCGTTGCGAAGCCTTCATTCAGCCAGATATCCTCCCAGCTTCCGCAGGTAATCTTGTCGCCAAACCATTGGTGCCCGAGCTCATGCGCGATAAGCGTCTCGGCCATATTGACCATAAACGAGCAGGTCTGGTGCTCCATACCGCCTCCCCAGCCAAATTGCACGTGCCCATACTTCTCGTTCTTAAACGGGTAATCGCCAAAGAGGTTGCTGAATTGCACCATCGCATTGAGCGCATTCTGCACACCACCCTGAAAAGTCACCTGGCTTTCAGGGTAGCAATAGGTTTTGAAAGGAACATTCGTACCCCCAATCAATACGCTGTTGTCCAATACATTATAGTTTGTAACGGCAATCGCCACCAGATAACTCGCGATTGCGTACCGGTGTTTCCAATGCGTCCGGGTTTTGGAACCGGCAACCGCCGTTTCACTTTTCAGCAAGCCGTTGGAGGCAGCCTTGTACGCTGCGGGATGGGTAATGTAAATATCGAGTGAGTCGGCCTTGTCGTCGAGGCCGTTTTTGCAGGGCCACCAGTCACGGCTTCCATAAGGCTCGCTCAGCGTCCATAGCACAGGAGTTGCCGACGCCCCGTGCGTGGTTATGACGAAAGCCGCATTCGTCGGAGGCGGCGTGCCTTCGTAGCTGATCGTGACTGAATCTTTCGTTCCGACGCCCAAGGGGCTTTGCAGGGTGATCGTCAGCGCGTCCCCGGTGTGCGTAAAAGCGACGTTGCTGCCGTGCTGCTGCACAGATGACACGGTCAGCGCATTCGACAGGTCGAGGGTAATGCTGTTGCCTGCGGTAGTCATTACAAAATACGGCGTTACAGCACCTTTGATATTGTTCACCGCCGGGTCAACCTCCCATTCGCAGCGGTAATACTTCACATCGAAATTGTTGGAAGCCAGCACACGCAGCCCGGACGCATTCAGTCGCAGGCCTGCGCTTCTGCTTTCGAGCACGGCAATGTCGGAAGTGGAGAAATCCGCGGAAGACTCCTGGCCCATGGCTCGTACGACGAGTAGTAAAAAGAATAACAGGAAAGGTGTTCTCATAGCGTGCAGTTACATGTAAGTACATCAGTGTCAATACGCTAACTTAACCAATTGAAAACAATTCTCTCCTGTTTTCGCATCAAATGTTCAAACGGCGGGTTTCTGTCAAAGAGAGGTCAGGCTGCTGCAAAATCCGAACAGCCTCTGCAAATCGTCGGCATGGCCGAAATCGATGCGGTTCTCGCGCAGGTAGCGCGTGAGCTGGCGCCTGTTACGCCCGTACACATGCAGGAACGCGCGCCTGGACGCTGCGTGTACGACCCGGTTCTGATCGATCAGGAAATAGCTGGTTTTCATTCTCCACCGGTGCCCGGACGCATTGTTTTGCCATTGAACATGCCCGCCCTGATTGGTTACCATTTGCACCTGTGCGGCATTTCCTTCCGAAGCAGAAAAATGCTGTCCCGAATGGCTGAGGCTATTTCCCGCTATTTCGGGTTGCGTACGTGCAGCCAGCCGGGCCCGTCCTCCCTCATCAATCACCTCCATATCCGAATGGGTATCGGTAAGGACAAAGCGGCGATCCTCTACTGCGACATAGTCAATCAGGTATTTGCCTGTAAACAGCAGCGTGTCGGCCCGAGGATTCAGAAACCGCATCTGGCCATCCTGGCAATGGTAGTTCAGGAACGCCTCACGCTTTGTACCATTACGAAAATAAACCATCCCCTTGACGAACGCGGGGAACAGGTAAGCAGCGGACTTTTTTTCCTGATTTTTACGAGCCGGCGATGCCACGTTTAGCGGCGCGTTCATGGATAGTGTTGGAATTAGAAGGAAAACAAACAGTACTGTTTTCATAGTGGTTTCAGGTTGGCCATTCGTGATACAACTTCTGCTTGAAAGATGTTATCCACTCATTTTCATACCCTTAAACGCCTCTTTATTTTTTTACAGTAAGTTTACCCCAATGACTTCTATAAACCATACCGGAGGCATTTTGAAGAATTTTTCTACAACATGTTGTTGAAATCTCGGCAAAACTCCAAATTTTTAGTAATATTAATACTACATATCTATTCCGAAACGTATATATTGCCGTTCAAACGGCCTAGTACTACTAACCAACGTTATTTAGCTATTAAAAATGAGGTCAGCGGCACGGTTTTGGTGCCTTATTATGGCCTACATCAAAGGAACGTATGATGGAAATCGGAACAATCAAGGCGGTACATATCTATACCCACCAACGATTATATGTTACGGCCGAGCTGGAATTGAACCTGAAAGGAGTGAAATATACGTTTGGTGGATATGACGTATTTTTATCAGGTATGCATGGCGGAGAATCTTCGGATGCACCTTACTTGGGCAGATTCCTGTTCAGGTGCATGCAAGTGTGCCGCGTCGACAACTGGGATCAGCTGAAAAGCTCCAAAGTGCTCGTTGAAATTCAACACGGTGAGGTCGTGGCGATCGCCGATGTTTCCGGCGAAAACTGGTTCAACCCGGCCAAAGAGTTCGGGCTAATGGACCTCGAAAAAGAACAGATGGAATCAGCTTTCAGGGTTAATTCCAAAACTTAGAAACACCTGCATCTTCCTCTTAACAGTAGCTATTCAAGCCTTATTTCATAAGTACCATTCTCGCATTTCTCCGGCACAGCCAGTTCGAGGTGCTCCAACCGGTTCACTCGCAGGTAATTTTCAATAGCAAGTACCGCTTCATTTTCCGTCTCAGCCCCCGACACCGCCAGAACCACTCCCGGTTCCACCCGTCCTGTCTCATCACGATTTATTATGCTTGGCATGGTTCGTTGTTTTTTGGTTGAGATGTGTTTTTAAAACTGTGTCAAGGCTGTTCAATAAAGCCAGGCATCAAAATGCCCGGCTTCATAACTGTTTCCATTAAAATTATCTTTTCGAACTGCCTGAGCTTGTACTTCACGGGATTTTGCCGGGTGTCGTAGAACTACCGGGTACGGTCGACGACGGAATGGTGGTGCTTTGGGGGACCTGCGTCGGATTGGTAGTCGCTCCCGGGATGGTGCTTCTCGGCACATTGCTATTGTTGGGATTTGAACCTTGCTGCAAGTTTCCGGGGATATTAGTGCGTGGCACGGCATTCGGGTCGGTCGGCGTTACAGGGACGGTCGACGGCTGCGTAGTACTTGGCGATGTAGTGGCTCCCGGAGTGGTAACTCCCGGAGTGGTAGCGCCTGGCGTGGTCACGCTGCTGGGCACGGTGCTCGACGGCACAGTCGATGGCTGCGTGGTCGGTGACGGCTGTGTTACGGTGCTACCGGGTTTCGCAGCGCCGGGCAGGTCGGATGGCTGCACAATGGCGCCCGGGACTGTTTTGGGCTGCGTGGTATTGGATGGATAAGTCGATGGCTGCGTCGTGCCCGTTGTCGGCTGCGTGCTCGAAGGCGAAGCGCCCGGCGTCGTAGCTGGTGTTGTCGTCTGTGCAAGGGCGGCAGCACTACCCAAGGCGACTCCACCGGTAATGGCCAATGCGATGATATTCAACTTCAAAGCTTTCATGACGATATGTATTTAGTTGATGAATCCTTTTCAATGATGTGGTGATGTTGGAAAAAGAATCGTACCAGAAGTATCCGGGCGGGCATTAAATTCACAGCTAAGCATATACGCGGCGAGGGTATTCAGATTGTCTCAAACACCCCCCGAAATAGACGTTTTCACACTCGTTCTTTCCACGATTTATTCTTGAATTTTGTATAAAACTAAATCCAGAAACCAATGGAAAAGCAATTGGACACCATGGCCGGCCGCTTGGAGGAGAGCCTTGCAACGCACCGGATCGTATCCCAGGAAGAATGGACCAAAGCGCGGAAGGAACTGCTCAAAAAGGAAAAGGAACTTACCCGGCTCAACGATGAGCTCAGCCGCCAGCGAAGGGAGTTGCCCTGGGTGAAGGTTGATAAATCCTACATTTTCGACAGCACGGAGGGAAAACTCTGGTTATCAGACCTTTTTTACGGCAAAAGCCAGCTGATCATCTATCACTTCATGTTCGCCCCGGAATGGGAAGAAGGTTGCCCGGGCTGTTCGTTTCACTCCGACCACATCGACGGCGCCAATCTCCATTTGCAGCACCACGACGTTTCGGTGGTGGTCGTTTCGCGCGCTCCGTTGGAAAAGCTGCTGGCTTTTAAAAAGCGGATGGGGTGGAAATTCAAGTGGGTGTCGTCCTACGGCAGCGACTTCAACTACGATTACCATGTATCGTTCACCAACGAGCAACTCAAAAACGGCACGATCTATTACAATTTCGAGTATGCCAAACACGACGAAGGCACCGAGTCACCGGGGACCAGCGTGTTTTACAAAGACCGGACAGGCAACATTTTCCACACTTATTCCAGCTATTCTCGCGGCGGAGACATTCTCATCGGCGCACATAACTACCTCGATCTCACACCCAAAGGAAGAAACGAGGACGGCATTATGGACTGGATGCGTCACCACGACAAATATGAAGATTTCAAAGGCGATCAGGGCAGCTGCTGCCATTAACAGCAGTCTCCCGCGCCTGTTGCGCTATGTAATGGTCAAAACACTCGAAGCGCTCCTGAAACTGACAGGAGCGCCCTAACTCTCCGTTGCCTCCCTCTACCTCCCTTCCACTATAAAGTAAAACGCAACGCGAAATGCCTTTACAGCATGAGTATCAATGATATCTCATACATCCTAAACCTTACGAAGAAGCGTTGCTTCACCTTTCTATGTTTGGAATTAACCAAATCCAAAAACACAGGAAGAACCTGATCATTCTTCCTGCTATCGCCGCATTTGCCGGACTGGTAGCCTATCAGAACCGGGAGCAAACCGACAGCTCCTGGGGCATTTACAAAGCCGACGCCGCGAGTAGCAGTTATTCCGCATTGGACCAGATCAACACCTCTAATGTAAATCGCCTGCAACCCGCCTGGACGCATTCCTACTCCGATATGAAGGACGGCAGCCGCGCCGGCAGCAGCGAATGCAACCCGATTATCATCGACGGTGTCATGTACACCACATCCGCCAAGCACTGGGCCTATGCCATTAACGCGCAAACCGGCGAGCAACTATGGGCATTCGACCCGTTTGATGGTGCAGAGGGTGGAGGGGTAAGCCGCGGGGTTACGTATTGGGAAGATAGCGAGCGGTCCGGCGTAGCGGATAAACGTATCCTCTTCACCGGCGGCGATAACCTTTTCGCGCTCGACGCGCGTACAGGCAAACCCATCCCGACGTTCGGCGAAAATGGCCGCGTGAGCATGAATATCGGCCTTCGCGATGATCCGGCGACCATTTCGGTGATACCTACCTCGCCTGGCATTGTTTACAAAGATTTGCTGATAATGGGGGCCGAAGTTTCCGAACTGTACGGCGCACAACCCGGCTATATCCGCGCTTACAATTGCAGAACCGGGAAACTGGAATGGACATTCCACACCATCCCACTGCCCGGCGAACCCGGCTACGAAACCTGGCCCAAAGATGCCTACAAATATGCCGGGGGCGTGAACGACTGGGCCGGAATGAGCCTCGATACCCGCCGCGGTATCGTGTTCCTGGCTTTGGGCTCTCCGTCGTATGACTTTTACGGGGCCGATCGCAAAGGCGATAACCTGTACGGCAACAGCGTAGTAGCCCTCGACGCCGCAACGGGCAAGTACATCTGGCATTACCAGCTCGTCCACCACGATTTGTGGGATTACGACCTCCCCGCGCCGCCCAACCTGGTAACCGTCCGTCGCGAGGGAAAGCAGATCGACGCCGTAGCACAGGTTACCAAACATGGGTTTGTATTCGTTTTTAACCGTGAAACCGGCGAGCCACTATTCCCGATCGAGGAACGGAAAGTACCGGCATCCCGCATTCCGGGAGAAGTGGCATCCCCGACCCAACCTTTTCCTGTAAAGCCCAAACCTTTTGCCAGGCAATGGATGACCGAAGCCGACCTGACGCATTACACCGACGCAGGACATGATTCGATCGCTAAAAAATTCCGCTCGATGCGATACGAAGGCCTGTTTACCCCACCCGATCTCAAAGGGACATTGATGCTCCCGGGATCCCGCGGTGGGGCCGAATGGGGCGGGGCCGCTTACGACCCGGCATCCACGGTGCTTTTCGTCAAATCCAACGACTCCCCTGAAATCCAGTCGATGAAAAAAGTGGATCTGGAACAGGAAGCCAAAGACCAGACCGTTTACGACCAGGGCAAGACATTGTACATGACCTATTGTGTGGCCTGCCACGGCAAAGACAAAAACGGCGACGAACCGAACTACCCGTCGCTGATCGGTCTACGCAACCGCATAACGCGCGAAGCTGCGCTCGACAAAATCAAAAAAGGAGGAGGCAAAATGCCCGCATTTGCCTCCGCGATCAAAGGCAAGGAAAAGGGTATCATCGCATTCCTTTACGACCGCCCGCAGAATTCCGCCAAAGTAACCAAGCAAGAAACCGGACAAACTCAAAAGGGCGCCGACAAATACCTGAACCTGACGGCCTACGGTCATTTCCGCGATCCGCAGGGGAATCCGGCATTACGCCCGCCATGGGGAACACTCAATGCGATCAACCTCAGCACGGGCGACTACGAATGGCAGATACCGCTCGGTAACGACGAAAAACGTCAGGAAAACGGTGGTCCAGAAACCGGCCAGGAAGGTTCTGCGGGGCCAATCGTCACGGCTGGTGGGCTGGTTTTCATCAGCGGCACCCAGGACCGCAAGTTTCGCGCGTTCGACAAAAAAACCGGCAAGCTCGTCTGGCAAACCACCCTCCCGGGCGTCGCCAACGCAACCGCCTGTACCTACATGAGCGGCGGCAAGCAGTATGTGGCACTATCCGTCGGCGGCACGAAAGAAAATCCGTCAGGGTCTGTGATGGCGTTCAGGTTGCCTTGAAATCATGCATTTGCCTGCACCGCCGTCTTCCCCGGCAAAAAAATCGATGGATCGCGCAGGAAGGCGGCGATCCAGATCAAGGCTAACGGGAGGACGGCGTTGAATGCTGTGCCGTGCGAAAGTTCTGTGGCGAGGGCACCGGCGAAGTAGCAGGTCAGGAGGATGAAACCGATTTTCATGGTTTTCGAGTAAACGAAAAGGGCCGTGAACCCGATCTCCATCAGGCCGAGCGGAACGAGGTAGTCCCCTACCCCGACTTTCGAGAGCTTCTCAACGATTTCGGGGCTTTGGCTTAGTTTCATCGCGCCGCTGAGCACCGGCAGTGCCGACGCCAGGACAGTCAAGGCGATAATGGCGATTTTCTTTGCGTTCATGTCTGTTTTGATTTTTTGCCAAAACTATCTACCTTTACTATACAAATGATAGTAATATACAAAAGGTTAGTAATAACCTTTTGGTTAGCAAAAATCAACATGGCATTCACTCATCACAACGGCGAAAGACCCAGCCCGGCACAATGCTACAACAAACTCAATGCCGCAGGGGACGCATTGTATGTCATCGGGGGTAAATGGAGATTGCGGATCATCATCGCACTTGCCGAGGGACATAAAAGGTTCAATGAAATTCAGCGCGCTATTAACGGCATATCGGCCAGAGTCCTCTCCAACGAATTGAAAGAACTGGAAATCAATGGGTTCGTCACCCGAAAAGTATACACGGATTTCCCGGTTTCGATCGAATACGAGCTGACGCCTTACAGCGATACATTATCCCCGGTAATCGAGTCGCTGATCAATTGGGGAGAGATGCATCGCCAGCGGATCATGCATTTGGAGAAAGTGGAAGAAAATAACGCTATTGCTCTGGCAGAGACAGTGTAATGTGCCACATATCGCCCGAATTGCTCACTTTTTCGGTCCCCCATGCGCCCGGGCCGCCGTCGGGCCGCAGGTAGACGTTAAATACGAGCGTGCTGATTTGAGAACCTTTAATAAGCACGCTTCCGCAGGCAGCGCCATTATCGCAGTTACCGGTTATCGGCGTTTTAGAATGCAATATTTTCGTTTTCGTCATATCAATCTGCATTTCCTCATTGCCCGAAAGCTTCGTCAGCGCCAGCGATGGCGTTTGCAATTCGAGCTCCGTGGCGAAACCGAGGTGCTTATCACTGAAATTCGTAGTTGCGCCGAGGCCGATGAACGAAATCACCGGATTAGTCACCGGCTTATTGAATTGCAATCGCAGCTTTCCATAATAGTAGCGGCTCGTATCGGTCTTAGGCGCATTGGCGGCGAGCAGCGGCTTCGCTGAGAGAAACACCTGCAATCCCGCATTCATAAACAGATTGACTCCCTTCCCCACCGGTCCTTGCGGATGCGCTGTGAAGATTTTCCGCGCTGTATCGGCATAATAATAGTTGGTATTGATCACCGGTACCGAACGCACCTGCGTGCTGCTGGCACCGGAAGCCGCACCAAACGTCATACCCGTTACATGCTGAGGCACATTGATGTAGGGCTGGTCGTCGAAGCTGAACGTCACCGATAACTCCGATTTCAGTTTCTGGAAATAAATCCCCTCGTCGGTGCTTCCGTTTTTATTGTAAAAGAAAGTCATGGTCTGAGGGATCGAAGTAGGTCCTTTGGGGACGGGCAGCTGATAGCTGTTATTCACACCGTCCTGAACCAGTTCATAGGTACTCAGTACGTTCGGCGCCTGAGCGAGAGAGCTGCTGACCGTGCCGGCGATGATTATGCATGTGAGCACCGACCTTAAGGATGATAATGAGCATGTTAGCATGTGTAGAAAATTAAGATACGTTGAGACTAGTGTTGGCAATATATCATTTATGGATGAAGGCACCCACTGATCCGGGCACGTCGTGCTCATTTTAAGAGGATAGTTCAAATTTATCTTCACATCTTACCATCCAGTCCATCAAAAGCCTGCAACCTCAAACTAAGTAATTGATTATTAATTAAATGTAATGCCTGTGTGATTTTTCCCTATACGGAAGAGTTAAAGGCTGGTGCCGTTTTTTTAAAGGCATAGCCGTTGTGCAAGTACGATTTGAATTGTGATGTTTTGAAAACATAAGTAACCGCCGCGCAGAAGAGCCCGCGCGGCGGTTGTTGTACTGATTAGAGGCTACCGGGGCTTGGTGAAGACCTCTTGGACGTAGATATTTGAGAGAATGAATTTGCTATTTGTATACGTAATCGTATCCATTGCACCTGCCGCATATTGGACTTTATTAATCCTTACAAACTTCGCTCCAAATTGACACTGGAGTTCGCTCTTTTCCGGATCGTAGTACAAAACTTTAAAGTAATTCCACGGGCCTTCCAGCAGCCTGTAAGAGTCCAAAGGCGTATCATCTTCAGGCTGGCTTAGAAAATAGGCGCCTGTGCTTATTGACTCCAAAATGCATACTGCATTTTTACTATGGCTAACAGCACTATCGGTCAGGGTGTACTTACCGGGTTTAGTGTGAAAATAGTTCATATGTACCCTCTGATACTCTCTTTCACTAATTTTTCTCATAAGACTTACTGCTACCACGTCCATAACGCACATTTCCTGATTTACAGACGCGCCAAATTGAACCGTCATGCCGGTTTTAAAAGGCACACCATTTACTTCGCCCGTAAATACCTGATTTACCATATGTGGATTTACAGGTGGTTGTTTTTCACAGGACAGCAGGCCAGAAAGCAATAGTATAACTTTATAGCTGTATCGTTTCATAGTTCAATAGGGTTACTTACGCGCAGCTGTCGATTTAAGATCTTGCTGCCGAATTGGATTTACAATGTTTTGAAAAATGGAATTAACAGTCGCCCCAAACAAAACAGGCGACTGCTGACTTTCAAACAAATAGGCTACCGCGGCTCGGTGAAAACTTCCTGGACATAGACGTTCGAGACGATGAACTTGCCATTGGTATAAGTGATCGTATCCACCGCTTCTTTCGCCCGCTGGCGTTTATTGATCCGCACAAATTTTGCAGCGAATTGACCCTGGATCTCGTTCTTTTCAGGGTCGTAGTACAAAATTCTAAAGTAGTTCCACGGACCTTCGAGGAGCCGGTAACTATCCATGGACTCATCATTTCCGGGAAAGGTAGTAAAACGCGAATGAGCACTAATCGAATCCAAGGTGCATAAGGTATTTTTACGGTGGCTAACCGCACTATCAGTCAGCGTATAATCACCGGGCTCGGCGTGAAAAAAATTCAGATATACAATCTGATATTCATCTTCCTCAATTTTTCTGACCAAACCCATACCTATTACATCACTCTTGCAAAGAGTCTTGCTCACTATAGCTCCATTCCAAACCGTCATCCCGGATTTGAACGGTACGCCATTTACCTCACCCATAAGCACCTGATTTACCATATGCGAGTCCATGAGTGGCTGTTTTTCACAGGATAACAGGCCAGACATTACTAATATAAAAATATAGCTGTATCGGTTCATCGCTTTAATAAGCTGTTTCCATGTAGCGGGCTATTTAAGGGCCTTGCTGTTGGATTGATTTTTTATGATGTTTTGAAAAAGCAAGTAACAGTCGCCCATTTAAGCTCAGGCGACTGTTGTTTCTACGCGAATCTCCTACCGCGGCTCGGTGAAAACTTCCTGGACATAGACGTTCGAGACGATGAACTTGCCATTGGTATAAGTGATCGTATCCACCGCTTCTTTCGCCCGCTGGCGTTTATTGATCCGCACAAATTTTGCAGCGAATTGACCCTGGATCTCGTTCTTTTCAGGGTCGTAGTACAAAATTCTAAAGTAGTTCCACGGACCTTCGAGGAGCCGGTAATTGTCCATCGTTACGTCATCTCGCGGATAGGACTTGAAATACAAAATTGCTTTGATTGAATCGAGTGAGCATACTGATTTTACTTTATGCCTGACGCTGCTGTCGGTTAATACATATTCTCCCGGCCTGGCATGTAAATAATCCAGAAGCAAAATCTGATATTCCTCCTCCGCATTCTTTTTGGTCAGCATCAACGCTACCACATCTTTATCACAAAGATCTTTTTTCACATATGCCCCCATTTCTACCGTGATGGCTGACTTAAAAGGCACGCCATTTATATCGCCAGTGATAAGCTGGTTTGTCATTCTTGGATCCATGGGCGGCTGCTTATCGCAGGACATCAGGCCCGAGAATAGTAATATGAATATGCGGCTGTATCGTTTCATGGCTTTAATGCGGGCTGGTAAATGACTTTTTTCCGTATAACCTGATTCCCACCGCGTGCGGTTATTATGTACGTACCCGGCGCCAGCCCTTTCCCCGCCAAATCGAGCGCAACCACGTTTCGCCCGGCGGAACACTTAAAAACCTGCCTTTGAATGTACATCCGCCCATTAAGGTCTATCAGGCCAACCCCGACCTCCGTAGCCTTTTCAGCTCTGAAAACGAGTTCCACACGACCAGAAGTCGGATTGGGCTGCAAAACAGCTTTTCCACCTTCAATTTGAAGTGAATCGTCGTCCCTCTGTCCCTTTCGATATCCGCCATTGGGGTCGTCATCCACCCATATCTGCATCCAATACTCGATCATCTGCCCGTCCGCGGATGTGATCTTCAATTTCAGGTAAAACAAATGATTGCCGTTGCGGTACAGCCCAACATTGTAAAATTCCCCGGTACCGTTACCTGAATAGTTTATTCCGTCCGAAGACTCTTTCCACTGGTACGAATAAGGCGGACTACCACATTTGGCGATTGCCTCATAGGTATAAACCTGATACGCATATCCGCTTGTCGGCCCGTAAATCGAACCACTCAAAACATTTGGCTCAGGCCGGAAGGCTTTGACGATCGGCGATTTTTCGTTCATGACTTTCGCGTTGTTGTGTGTGGCATCACCCATTGCCACCGCACCGAGAAACTTATTGGGATTGGAGTAAAATAGGATCTTAGACCCTGGCGCAGTCCCGGTCGCCACCAAGGTATTCACTCCTGCAAAGACGTACCCTTGTGCATAGGGTAATCCGAAATTTTCGTTCTCGTGATTACATCCAAAAAGATGGCTTAGTTCGTGTGCCCCGACCAACGGAACATTGGGGCTTGACAAATCAACGATTGCAAAACTTCGACTACTATTAGGATGATGGTAGATAGTTGGATCCGGCACTCCTCCCAGGGCGTTGTGCCCCTCCCAAGTGAACAAGAGTACCAAATCTGCCTTATTCTGATTGCACAGATTTTGAACGGAGGCCGTATTGCTCAGAGCCAAAGCGTCCTTGTAAATATTACCATCCTTTTGTGTAAACGTCGTCTGCACTACCCCCGCCATTTGTACATACGCGGTACCAGCCACCCCGCTATTCGTTACCGTCTGATTGAAAACATCCAGGGTATTGTATGCGTGGTTAGTCGCAGAAACCGGGCTCACATTATTCCCGTACAAGAAAAGCACCCGAATATTGCTGGTACAGGGCTCAATCTTTGCATTATCACCCGGCTTTCTTCCGCTTTTGTCAATGGCGGGCTCGGGCTGGATTTTTTGTATCGCCGAACCAATCCCCAAGGCGCAGAAACGCTCTTTCCAGGCGTCGTTCTCATACCCCATCAACAGCTGGCCATCTTCACCCAGGTCGCAGATTTCGTACGATCGCTCCGGCCCTTGGATGATCCCGCTCTTCATCCCATTGCGGGATGTGAGTATTACCGACAGCAGACTTTCCCCTACTGTTCCATAGAGTTTGTAATTACGGTCGTCGGAGTACTCGATCGTTTTAATGTGCACGTCGTGCGTTTCGGCACGACCCGGAATGGTGATTTGCATGCGGTTGTTGGACAGTACTTCTGCAATGGGCCGCATCCGCACAATGGCCGTTTCGCCATGGTACTGTCCGTTGTTGGTCAGGCCATCAAATAATTGCTTCCCGTTTTCAGAAAGACTTGCGTAATCCGGTGTGTCCGGCAAAAGAAGATCTGTACGTGGTCCCTGCGCGTAGGCGCGTGTGAATGAAGTGCTCGCAATGGCCATGCTGGCCAGGCAAACCGCGAAAAAGCGGGAACGCAATACATAACCATTAACCCGAAAAAAATCCATAGGCGTACCTGTTTAAGTTCCTGAAAAACTAATCGAAACGGAGCCGCGGCAAGCCACGGCAGGAACGGAGTAGGTAGGTGGATGCCCGGCTAGGGGCGGCCATGGTTCTTCGAATTAAATGGATATTTTTTTCAAATCAATTGGAAATAGGCTGCCGATGATCAAGTAACCGGGATGAATTACCAAGCAACGTTATTTCAGCTTTGTGACACTTTCTCCCGCAAAATTTTCGCCACACTTTCCTCTAACGGCGGGTGCAAATCGGCTAGGAGCCACCAGGTGTGTATTTTAGCACCGGCGTCGACAAGTCGCTGGACCACATCGAGGTGGTGTTCGCGGGCGCCCTCGTGGGCAGTAGCCCAGAGCGTCTGATCGAGCACCGTACCGCCGAATTCATTGCGTGCTTCGAGCGGCGCTTTGCGCGCGAGCAGCAGATCCACCACTTCGGGGTAGCCGAAATAGCCCGCCCAATGCAATGCCGTCCAGTCGCGATGGTCTTTTGAAGCAGGGCTCACCCCTTTTTCGAGCAGGAAACGAACTGTTTCCACCCGATTGAGCATCGCAGCCCATACAAATGCCAGTGCCAGGTTGGCCTCCGGCGTCGGGGCGATTTTCAGCCATTCCACGCGCGCCAGCGGCGTGTCGGCTTTCAGCTTGCCGTCGTCGCTGAGATAACCTGCGAGCTGCGCCGTATTTCCCATTGCGGCTGCCGTCACCACATTATCCACTCTTGCACCTCTCTCCACCAGCACGGCCGCCGATTGCGGGTAATGGAAATAAATGGCTGTTACCAACGGCGCGCAATCGTCGCGGACACCGTTGACCGCCGCACCATAATCAAGCAGCTTTTCCGCCAGCGCCGTTTGCAGGCCGGCTTGATATGGATGCGCACTCGATACCAGCAATTCCAGCGTCGTACCCCATTGGGTGTCGTACGTATTCGCCAGGGCATCGGGTACAGCACCGGCTGCAAGTAGCGTTTCGGCAACGTCGAGCCCGTTCTGAGGAGTTAACTGCCTGAAATTCTCCGTGCCATTGGCAGCAATGTAATGCAGCAGGGTTGCCCTGTGCCCGCGCGACGAGCGCTCGTGCACAATGGCGGGATTTTCTTCCAAAAGCGATTGCAACACAGGCAAATCACCTTTCACGACGGCATCCACCGCCTGTTCGAATTTCGCAACCTGTGAGCCGGGTTCCTGCAAGTCGGCCATGTGATTCAGAAATGCCGGCCAATCTACAAAACCGTGCTCCCTGGCCACCACAACGCGGGCGTCATCGAGGCTGAAATTGGTATCCGGGCGGTTCAGCTGCGTTAATCGCTCCGGTTCGGGATGGTATTTTCGAATGTACTTAACAGAATCCTTATGAATGGACCGGCAGGCATCCGCCAGCGCGGCGGCTTGTTTTTCGTAATACTCCGGGGCCGGATCGGTTGTGAGAGGAATGATATCGGTCGTGTTCATAAGTTCGGTTTGATAGCAGCTGAAACATATGACAATTAGTGTGTTTTTGAATAAAATACAAAATCCGGTTACTCACCGTAACGGCATTTCTCCGGGGTACCTAAAATCAGAAAAGGCACCGGCCTTTTGAACGGACCAGTGCCTTCCCGCATTGTCTTTGTCATTTCCCGATTCTCCGAATCACCGACGACCATTGGTGGCCGCCTACCGGTCTACGGTAAGGTGTTTTTGTATTTCAACCTTCCCGTCCGGGCCGGTGACGGTTAGCACATAACTGCCAAGCGGCAACGCATTCGTCGCCATTTCCATTTGTTTCCCGGTTGCGGTGGTTCGTTTTACGGTTCGTCCGGCATGATCACGGATCAAAATAATTGCACCGGGCCGGATGTTTTGAAGTAGGACACGCTCACGTGCGGGGTTAGGAAATACAATGGCGGCCTCGTTTCCTGCTCTCGTGATGGATTTCATCGACGAAAAGCTTACCGTACCGTCGGTATCCACCTGGCGGATCCGGTAATAGGATGTCCCCGGGAGCGGTGTGGTGTCCAGGAAATCATAATGCTGCTCAGTGGATGTATCGCCCTTGCCTTTTACCTTACCCAAAGCCTTAAAATGGCGCGCGTCGGCGCTCCGCTCCACTTCGAAGTAATCGTTGCGTACCTCCTCGGAAGTAGACCAGCCCACACGCACTGCCGATTGCTCTACCTCCTTCAATTCCAACTCTTTAAACGTCACGGGAAGTACCGCGCAGTCTTCCGTCGAAATGGAGGTGATGTTCGCATCCATCCAGGCTAAGTGGCCGAGCAGCCAGGTTTTCAAGTATTGGACCTCCTTCGCGTAGGTGTTACCGGGCAATGTATAATGCTCATTGAACATCACAGCGGTTTCAAGGATATTCCATTTCGAGAAATTGCGCTGCATGGCATTCTGTGCCGTCAATTCTGCCTGTTTTTGATCGATGAATGCAGAGATGGATGCGTCGCTCCACTGGGTCTGACGGAGCTGCTGGTAGCGTCCCATCAGTTTGCCTTTGAAATAACAGTCCGTAAGCAGGCGTGCAGGCCAGAAAATGGTCATAGGCGGACGATCCGTGCAGTAGATGTTAAACTGCCAGGCCCAAGAGCCGGTCGGCAGTACCGAAAGCTCATAGCACCACTGCTGGTTCCCCATCGACTTATCGAAATCCCACGGAGCACCTATCACAATTTGGCCGCCCTCGTCGTCCCGTTGCTTGTACAGGAACGTACTCGCCCGCCAGTTATCGGAGTTCTTCGTAATTTCCTGCAACAGCAGGTAATCAATGGCCGCATCTTCGTCGAGCAGCGGGCGATATCCGGCCGTCGCATCCTTGTAATTCGGCCCTGCCAGTATCTGCTCGAAATTGTCAATGTGGTTTTTGATGTAATTGAACTGCAAATCACGGTTGGCAATGTTGGTATAGTTGTGCAGTTTGGGATATTCCACATGGAAAAAAGGGTGCGGCTGTGCAGGCGCATTATTACCCGCGAAACCGGACGTCCATTTCATGTCTTCATCTTCCCCCACCTGCAACAGATACCCCCCGTTGATTTTAGTGGGATCGGTATCCGTTTCGGAAAGCTTTTTGATGTTGATCCGGTTTGAATTTCGTTTAATCTTCTCCATCAGGATATACACCCCGTGGTACGACATTCCCCCGATTTCATTCTTAAATACCTCCACATAACGCGTACGCGGTGAGTAGCGGCCCGTACGCGTATACATTTCGTGCGCAAACACGTCACGGATGAACGATTTATCACCATAACAGGCATTCAGTACCCAGTCCGACTCCGCCGGCATACCGAGCAGTGAAGCATCTACACTGCTACCGCCTACATCCCTGATTTCGACACTGTAAGATTTTTTATCCCAAAAAATAGATGTGTTCCCCCGAATTTCGATGCCGATGTTACTTTCAAACTGGAATACATTCGAGCCGGAATTCATATCGAATGAATGTATTCCACTCCCATTCGGTGCAGTGATCTTGAATGACGCGGTGATCTTGTTGTCGTTCTCGATAACCGCGCCATTTGTATTGATGACAACAATGGGCAGGTTCGACGTAATAGAGGTTTGGGCAAGGCTGGTGACACCGTAAAGTATCAGCATGAAACAGCCGGTGCAACGAATCCGGAGAGCGTGTAGAATTGAGGCCATAAACGAACGTTGATTAACTTAATAATTTATTAATATATAAATATAAAAAGTTAACAATCGCTTCACATTGAGGCAGTAAAGTTTCTACTAAGCGGTTGCTCCTATTAACAAGCCTTGCCCAACAATTTCACCCTCCATACACATTAAAAGCCACCAGATGTTTCTTAAAAATCGCTTCGAACCGGTCGGCTTCCCTGTCCTGCTTCGCCCTCCGACATTCTCGGACGATACTTTGCAGGATAAAAAGATCGGTATTCACATCACGGCTGCGGCCATCGTCCTTCGCTTTGATCCATGAAAGGTTTTCATCCGAGCGAATGGCCATTGCACGTGCAGAATCCAGCGCCTTTTCATTCTCGCCCACATCAAACAATGCCCCGACGAATCCTGCGGAAATCTGATCGTACGGAATGGTGTCGTCGGGCATGACGGCCATGGCCTTGTCGACTACCTTGCGCGCCTTGTCGATCCTGTTTTCGGCGATGAGCTGCTGCGCGAGCCGCAGGAACGAAAGCCTCGCCGTAATCACCGGTGCACCGCGGTAGGTATCGTCGTAATACACTTGCGGGTTGTTCGTTTCCCGCCATTGCATTTTTTTCATCATGTTGTCGTACATGATGTCGGAGTTGACGTAGCCGTCCGATGCACCGGGGACGCGCACCGGCAGCAGGCGGTAGGCATAGCCTTCGAGTTGAAGGTATTCCTGCAAACCAAGATTGTGCGACGAACCCATTGTCGACGAGAAATACACCGGCCGTTTCCAGTTGTTGCTCGAAATGATGTCGAGCATCACCAGGTCGCCTTTCAGCAAATCTGTTTCCCCAATTTTCCAGCTCATAGAATTGCTCAGATAGGGTGTTAGATCACTTTTGACGATATTCATTTTCTTAACCTCTTTTGTATCCACCGGCAGGAACAGCGTCGCCGACGGCAGGATCGAGGTCATATCGCCGCTGGTAAGCGGTACCTGGATCGCCTTGTTATCGTGATGGATCAGGTCGAGGTATTCTTTCAGGTTAATGCCCCCTTTCACAGAAGCGATCTCGTAAAACGGCAGATATTCGTTTTTTCCCAACTGGTAATTCCCCGAATCCAGCGACAGCGGTAATGCATCCGACTGGTTGATTTTCCGTTTCAGCTGTTCGATGTACCAGTCCGCGCCCAGGAACGTCTGCACGCATACGCGCACGTCGGTCCGGAAGCCCTCCACTTCCTGCACATACCACAATGGAAAGGTGTCGTTATCGCCCCCTGTGAACAAGATCGCGTTCGGTGCGCAGGAATTGAGCAGGTTACGGGCAAAATCCACGGAATGGTACCGGTCTGCCCGGTCGTGGTTGTCCCAGCCCCGCACCACCATGATCGCCGGCACGGAAAAACAGGCCAACCCGGCGATTCCGGCACGCAATGCCGGCTTCTGAACAACCTTTTCCAGAAACTTCGCCACGGCCATCACACCAAAGCCGATCCACATGCAGAAAATGTAGAACGATCCCACGTAAATGTAATCGCGCTCGCGCGGTTCGGCAGGTGGGGAATTGAGATAGATCACCAAGGCGACGCCCGTGAGGACGAATAGGAAGCCCAGCACAAGGAGGTCTTTCCGCCGGTGATAGTACATATATATAATGCCCGCAATGCCCAGCAAAAACGGCAACATAAGGAAATTGTTATGCCCGCGGTTCTCCCCGATGCTTTTCGGAAACGAATGGCTGGTTTGCCAGGGCATCAGAATACCCGCTCCCTCCCGGTCGCTTTCGCGTCCGACAAAATTCCACAGGAAGTATCGCCAGTACATATGCCCAAGCTGATGCGAAAACAGGTAAGAGAGGTTGTGCCGCATGGTCGGCTTCTGCCCCTCTGCGACTCCCGTCATTTGCTGGTACAACTGCGGATGCCCCGGGTTAGAACTATACATCCTGGGCAGCAGCATTTTGCTACCCGGCTCATATTCGTACACCGGCTTATAGTCGATCAATACATACTTACCATCTTTTTTGGCGTAGACAGGCGCTCCGCGCTTCTGGCTGACGGGCCTCGAAACGTACGAAGGCCCGTACAAAAGCGGCCGGCTTTCATACTGCTCCCTTTTGAGATAATACACAAACCGGAGAAGGTCGCTGGGATTGTTTTCATTGATGGGTGTGTTGTACCCCGACCTCACCAAGACCAGTGAATAGGAAGCATAACCTATGAGGATAAACGCAAGCGAAAGCAGGCCGGTATTCAACAATGCACGCTGGGTACGGTGCGAAAAACGTATTCCCCAAACCAGCCCGCCCAGGAAGAGGATC
>Ga0209676_1000736_pt1 | contig 44776 bp, 37 predicted proteins | sample AraplaCvi_mLB_r2_FD_184282 | JGI IMG/M metagenome (GOLD analysis project Ga0209676, IMG submission 184282) | Arabidopsis root microbial communities from North Carolina, USA - plate scrape MF_Cvi_mLB_r2 (SPAdes) (version 2) | ecosystem: Host-associated > Plants > Roots > Endosphere | place: USA... | reverse complement strand
CCGGCTGCAGCTCGCCTGCGGCCTTCAGCGAAACGAAGGAGCCGAAGCTGAAACCGGCCAGCCACAGGCGGTCATCCGGGCGCTGGCTGCGCACCCAGGCGGTGACCGCCTTGAGGTCGTCCTGTTCGCCCACGCCGTGGTCGAAGCTGCCGGCCGAGCCGCCGACGCTGCGGAAGTTGAAGCGCACCGTGGCGATGCCCAGCTCGCGCAGGGTGGTGGCGGTCATGGTGACCACCTTGTTGTGCAGGGTGCCGCCTTCGGTGGACAGCGGGTGGCAGATGACGGCCACGATCGGCTGCACCGGCACATCGGCCTTGGGCAGGTCGACGACCACTTCCAGCGGGCCGGCCGGGCCGTCCAGTACGAGGCAGGCGGTTTCGCCGGGGGCGACGGGGAACGAGGGCTTGTGCATGGCACCATGATACCGCCCCCCGCCCCTGCCCTGTGCCCGCCCCATGCTCTACCTGTCCCTGGCCGTGATCTGCAGTGTGCTGGTTTCGGTGTTGTTGAAGCTGGCCAACCGCCGTGCGCTGGACGTGCCGCAGATGGTGACCTGGAACTATCTGGTGGCCGCCACCCTGACCGCCGTGGTGCTGCAGCCGCCGCTGGACGCGCTGCGCGCGCCACATGCGCCGTGGCTGTCACTGCTGGCGCTGGCGGTGGTGCTGCCGTCGATCTTCCTGGTGCTGGGCCGCGCAGTGGCCGTGGCTGGCATCGTCCGCAGCGACGTGGCCCAGCGCCTGTCGCTGCTGCTGTCACTGGCCGCGGCCTTCCTGTTCTTCGGCCAGACCGCCACGCCGTGGAAGCTGGCCGGGCTGGGCCTGGGCCTGCTGGCGATGGTGGCCATCAGCCTGCGCCCGCGCGGCCCGGCGGTCGCTGCTTCGGCCGGTGGCTGGGGCTGGCTGCTGGGCGTGTGGGGCGGCTTTGCCGTGGTGGACGTGCTGCTGAAACAGGTGGCGCTGTCGGGCACGCCGTCGATGGCGGCGGTGCTGGCCAGCTTCAGCGTGGCCTTCGTGCTGATGCTGGCGCTGCAGCTGTGGCGGCATGCCAGCAGTCGCAGCCGGCTGGCCTGGCGCAACCTGGGGGCCGGCGCGCTGCTGGGCCTGCTCAACGGCGGCAACATTCTTTTCTATGTGCACGCGCACCAGTCGATGCCGGACAGCCCGGCCACCGTATTCGCCGGCATGAACATCGGCGTGGTGGTGCTGGGCGCGCTGGTGGGCGTGTTCGCCTTCGGCGAGGCCACCACGAAGTGGAACCGCGCCGGCCTGGCGCTGGCGGTGCTGGCGATCGGCTTGATCGCCTGGGGGTGAAAGACCGCCGGGCATGGCCCGGCGCTACCCATCCAACGAACGCACGTACACCGGTAGCGCCGGGCCATGCCCGGCGGTGGGTCATTTACCAAAACCCAGCAGCAGCGGGTCGTGGTCGGAGCTGCGCCACGGGCCCGGCACGTTGCGGCCCTGGTAGCCGCTGGCGTCCTGCTCGTCGGCGTTGCTGTGCCATTCGGCAGCACCGCGCAGGCGCTTGGCCATGCCCGGGCTCAGCAGCGCGTGGTCGAGGCGGCCGGTGTAGCCGTTGTAGACGTAGCTGTAGGGATGCTCGACCTTGGCCACCTTGAAGGCGTCCTGCCAGCCGAGGTCATGCAGGGTGCGGATCGGGTCTTCCTGCGCATAGGCGTTGAAGTCGCCCAGCAGCACCGCGTCCTGGGCACCGGTGCCGGTCGGGTTGGTCTTCAGCCAGTCGTTCAACTGCTGCGCCGAGGCGACGCGGGTGGCGTTCCAGCAGCCCTGGCCGTCGTTGCGGTCGGCATCGGCGCCTGCAGCCTCGCGGCAGCCCTTGGACTTGAAGTGGTTGGCGACCACCACGAACGGCGCGCCCTGCTTGGCCTGGAAGGCCTGCGCCAGCGGCACGCGGCTGTGCTCGACGAACGGGCCGCCGGTCAGCGTGGCCGGCTTGCCCAGCGGCTGCAGGCGGCTGCTGCGGTAGATGATGCCGACGCGGATCGGGTTGTCGCCCGGTCCGTTGCCGGCGTCGACGAAGCGCCAGTCGCCCTGCGCACCGCGGTCGCGGTTGAGCGCATCGACCAGTTCGGCAATGGCCGACTGCGGACCGTAGCCGTCGTTTTCCAGTTCCATCAGCGCGGCGACATCGGCGCCGAGCGAGTTGACGGTGGTGACCAGCTTGGCCACCTGGGCCTTGTGCTCGTCCAGCGTGCGCGCGCCGCGCAGGGTCGGGAAACCACCGCCCTGGCCATCACCGTTGAAGAAGTTCTCCAGGTTGAAGGCGGCGATGTGCAGGTCGCCGGCCACCTTCGGCACCGCCGGGCGCTGCAGGTCGGGCAGCGTCAGCGTGCCCTGCACCTGCAGACTGGCGCGGCCCTGTGCGTCCACCCGCACGATGCCTTCCACGTTGCGCAGCTGCATGCCGGTGCGCAGCACAGGGGTGCCGGCCAGATACGGCACGCTGCCCGGGTCGCGGGCATCGCTGCCGTCATCGAGCACCAGGCGGCGGCGCTGGTTGTCGGCCATCACCTGTTCGATGCCGGCCGTGCCAGGTGCGGCCACTTCGGTGGGCTGCCAGAGGCGGCCATCGAAGGCCACGGTCAGCTGGCCGAAGCGCTCCAGGCCATCGGTACCGGCCAGGGTGAGCGGAGCGGCGATGCGCACGTGCTGGCCGTCCAGCGCGCGCCAGTCGGCCGGGGCGGTGGTCAGCACGACCGGGGCCTTGCTGCGGGCGGTGGTGGAGGTCGGGGTCGGCGCGGCCTGCGGCTGGGCCTGGGCAAAGGCGGTGGCCGGCAGCAGCAGGGACAGGGCAAGGGCGAGGGAACGGCGGCGCATCGACGGGCGACTCCACGAAATGGGCGCACAGACTAACCCCGAAATGTGCAGGCCCGCTTGCAGCGCCCGTTTCGGCCTTGGTAGGCAAAGCCGGGGTGGTGGCAAGGGATGTTGTAGAGCCGAGCCCATGCTCGGCTGCACTTGGCCATGCCGCGCGCAGAGCAGCCGAGCGTGGGCTCGGCTCTACAGAAGGCGGCGTATTGCGGCGGTTATTTCAGGTTGCCCAGCATCCAGTCCACGGTGGCGTGGATCTGTTCCTCGGTGAGCGCCGGGTTGCCGCCCTTGGGCGGCATGATGCCGCCATCCGGGCCGGTGTAGCCCTCGATGGCGTGCTTGTAGAGGGTGTCCTTGCCCTGCGCCAGGCGCTGGTCCCAGTGCGCGTGGTCGAGCGTGGGCGCCTGGCCGACGCCGGTGGTGTGGCAGGCGGTGCAGAGGTTGTCGAAGATGACCTTGCCATCCTTCGTCCCGCCGTAGGCGACCTGCGAAGCAGCCTTGGCCAGCGCCGCGGCCTTGGCCGCGGCCTGCGCGGCCGCGCCGGTGCTGCCGGCATACACCGCGCCGGTGGGCGAGATGCGCTGCTCGGTGCGTTTGGCCGCCGTGGGCGACACCTCGGGCGGAATCCGGGTGTGGATGTACGCCGCCAGGAGGATGAGACCGAGGGTGATGGCCGCCAGCAGCGCGATCACCATGGAGAAGCGTTTCAGGAACTCCAGATCGTAATTCCGCACTCTTCGTTACCCCTGGCTGATAGTCGTTGGACCACGGCTGAGCGACTGCGTGATGGGCCGAGTATAGAACGCGCTTTGCGTGCGACAACAGGCGTCGATGCTGGTGCGGCGCAACATGCTGCCGTGGCCGCATGCGGGTAGCGCCGGGCCACGCCCGGCGAGCGCGAAGCGCGGCAACAGCCGCCGGGCATGGCCCGGCGCTACCGTTTTGCGGGGGCGCCGATCGCGCGCAGGCAGAAGCTGCAGATCGCGTCCACCAGCGCGTCTTCGTCACGGTGTGCTTCGCGGCTGGGCGCGGTCGGGCCGACCATCGCTTCGGTGAAGGCGCCGACCAGGCAGGCGGCGGTGGCATGCGCATCCTGCGCGGGCAGTTCGCCGGCGGCCACGCCCTCTTCCACCAGGCGCAGGAACACATCACCGAAGGCGCGCCGCCCGCGCATGCGCTCGGCCTCCACGTCCGGGTCCACCGGTTCGACGATGAAGGCGTGGGCCAGCCCCGGCCCGGCCAGGGCGCGGCGGACGAAGGCGGTGATCGCCAGGCGCAGGCGCTCGCTGGCCACTTCGGGGCCGCTGGCGATGCGCTCCATGATCTCCACCTCGTGGGCCACAGCGGCGTTGAGCACCTCCACGAACAGCTCGGCCTTGGACGGGAAGTGCCGGTAGATCAGCCCGGTGGACACCCCGGCCTGGGTCGCCACGGCGGTCACCGGGGCGTTGCGCCAGCCGCCGGCAGCCACCAGCTCGCGGGTCGCCAGCAGGATCCGTTCACGGGCCCCGGCCAGGCGTTCTTCCATCAATGCAGAGCGTTTGTAGGCCATATCCTGATTCTATTTTCAATTTTTGAATTTGTATTCACTTCTTTGCCGAACCCCGCTACGCTGGGCCCATCGCCCGTGCTGGCCGCTGCCTTCAACAGCCACCAGCCTCCCCCTGACGGGTGCGTCCATTCCCCCACCTTCCTCGTGGAGCCGCCGCAATGCACGTGCCATCCCTGAACTTCGATCTTGGCGAAGAGATCGACCTGCTGCGCCAGAGCGTGGCCCATTTTGCCGCTGCCGAGGTCGCTCCGCTGGCCACCGAGGCCGATGCCACCAATCAGTTCCCGCTGGCCCTGTGGCCGAAACTGGGCGAACAGGGCCTGCTAGGCCTCACCGTGGAAGAAGAATACGGCGGCACCGGCATGGGTTACCTGGCCCACGTGGTGGCGATGGAAGAAATCTCGCGCGCCTCCGGCGGCATCGGCCTGTCCTATGGTGCGCATTCCAACCTGTGTGTGAACCAGCTGCGCAAGAACGGCAACGAGGAACAGAAGCAGCGCTTCCTGCCCGGCCTGTGCAGCGGCGCGCTGGTCGGTGCGCTGGCGATGAGCGAGCCGGGCGCCGGTTCGGACGTGGTGTCGATGAAGCTGCGCGCGGACAAGCGCGGCGATCGCTACGTGCTCAACGGCAACAAGATGTGGATCACCAACGGTCCCGATGCCGACGTGCTGGTGGTCTACGCCAAGACCGACATGGACGCCGGTGCCAAGGGCATCACCGCGTTCCTGGTCGAGAAGGGCATGAAGGGTTTCTCCACCGCGCAGAAGCTGGACAAACTGGGCATGCGCTCCTCGCCCACCTGCGAGCTGGTGTTCCAGGATTGCGAAGTACCGGAAGAGAACGTGCTGGGCCAGGTCGGCGGCGGCGTGCGCGTGCTGATGTCCGGCCTGGACTACGAGCGCGTGGTGCTGTCCGGTGGCCCGCTGGGCCTGATGGCCGCGGCCATGGACGTGGTGATGCCGTACGTGCACGAGCGCCACCAGTTTGGTGAAGCCATCGGCAGCTTCCAGCTGATCCAGGCCAAGATCGCCGACATGTACGTGGGCCTGGGTGCTTGCCGCGCGTATGTCTATGCCGTGGCGCGCGCCTGCGACCAAGGCCGCACCACCCGCCAGGACGCCGCCGGCGCCATCCTGTATGCCGCCGAGAAGGCCACCTGGCTGACCGGCCAGGCGATCCAGATCCTGGGCGGCAACGGCTACATCAACGAATACCCGACCGGCCGCCTGTGGCGCGACGCCAAGCTGTATGAAATCGGCGCCGGCACTTCGGAGATCCGCCGCATGCTGATCGGCCGCGAACTGTTCCAGCGCACCCTGTAAGGCCACCGCGATGACCGTCCTCAACAGCCAGCTGCAACCGGGCAGCGACACCTTCGAAAGCAACCGCGCCGCCATGCAGGCCGTGGTCGATGACCTGCACGCCACGCTGGCGCGCACCGCGCTGGGCGGCAACGAGGCCGCCCGTGCCAAGCACACCGCGCGCGGCAAGCTGCTGGTGCGCGACCGCATCGACGCCCTGCTCGACCCCGGCAGCGCCTTCCTGGAAATCGCGCCGCTGGCCGCACACGGCATGTACGAAGACGCCGTGCCCGCGGCGGGCGTGGTGGCCGGCATCGGCCGCGTCAGTGGCGTGGAATGCGTGATCGTGGCCAACGATGCCACGGTCAAGGGCGGCACCTACTACCCGATGACGGTGAAGAAGCACCTGCGCGCGCAGGAGATCGCCGAGCAGAACCACCTGCCCTGCATCTACCTGGTGGACTCCGGTGGTGCGTTCCTGCCGCTGCAGGACGAGGTCTTCCCTGACCGCGATCATTTCGGCCGGATCTTCTACAACCAGGCCAACCTGTCCGCGCAGGGCATCCCGCAGATCGCCTGCGTGATGGGCAGCTGCACCGCCGGCGGCGCCTACGTGCCGGCAATGAGCGATGAAACGGTGATCGTGCGCGAACAGGGCACGATCTTCCTCGGCGGCCCGCCACTGGTGAAGGCCGCGACCGGTGAAGTGGTGACGGCCGAAGAACTGGGCGGCGCCGACGTGCACACGCGCATTTCAGGCGTGGCCGACCACATGGCCGACAACGACCTGCAGGCACTGGCACGGGTGCGCGCGATCATCGCCCAGTTGAACTGGCGCAAGCCGGAACCGGCGATGGCGGTGCAGCCCAGCGAAGCACCGCTGCTGCCGGCGCACGAGCTGTACGGGGTGATCCCGGCCGATACGCGCAAGCCCTACGACGTGCGCGAAGTGATCGCACGCCTGGTCGATGGCTCGCGTTTCGATGAGTTCAAGCCGCGCTATGGCGCCACGCTGGTCACCGGCTTTGCCCATCTGAACGGCTACCCGATCGGCATCATCGCCAACAACGGCATCCTGTTCTCCGAGTCGGCGCTGAAGGGCGCACACTTCATCGAGCTGTGCACCCAGCGCAACATCCCGCTGGTGTTCCTGCAGAACATCACCGGCTTCATGGTCGGCCGCAAGTACGAACAGGGCGGCATCGCCAAGGACGGGGCCAAGCTGGTGATGGCCGTGGCCTGCGCCAAGGTGCCCAAGTTCACCGTGGTGATCGGCGGCTCGTTCGGTGCCGGCAACTACGGCATGTGCGGCCGCGCCTATTCGCCCAACTTCTTGTGGATGTGGCCGAACGCGCGCATCGGCGTGATGGGTGGCGAGCAGGCCGCCAGCGTGCTGGCCACGGTCAAGCGCGATGGCATCGAAGCCAAGGGCGGGCAGTGGCCGGCGGCGGAAGAAGACGCCTTCAAGGCACCGATCCGCGACCAGTTCGAACAGCAGGGCCACCCCTACTACGCCAGCGCGCGGCTGTGGGATGACGGCGTGATCGATCCGGTCGACACCCGCCGTGTGCTCGCCCTGGCCCTGTCGGCCAGCCTCAACGCCGCCCCGCAGCAGACACGCTTCGGCGTGTTCCGCATGTGACCCGTGCCATGACCGAGCAAGCTCCCATGAAGCCCGTTGCCATGTTCAGCAAAATCCTCATCGCCAACCGCGGCGAGATCGCCTGCCGCGTCATCGCTACCTGCCGCCGCTTGGGCATAGCCACCGTGGCGGTGTATTCCGATGCGGACCGCAACTCGCGCCACGTGCGCCTGGCCGATGAAGCCATCCACATCGGCGCGGCCGCCGCGCGCGAAAGCTACCTGCGCGGCGACGTGCTGCTGGAGGCCGCACGCCTGACCGGCGCACAGGCGATCCACCCCGGCTACGGCTTCCTCTCCGAGAACGCCGATTTCGCCGATGCCTGTGCCGCGGCCGGCATCACCTTCATCGGCCCGCCGGCCAGCGCCATCCGCGCCATGGGTGACAAGAGCGCGGCCAAGGCGCTGATGGCCAGGGCCGGCGTGCCGCTGACCCCGGGCTACCACGGCGACCAGCAGGAGCCCGCGTTCCTGCGCGCGCAGGCCGATGCCATCGGCTACCCGGTGCTGATCAAGGCCAGCGCCGGTGGCGGTGGCAAGGGCATGCGCAAGGTCGAGCGCAGCGAGGACTTCGTCAATGCGCTGGCCAGCTGCCAGCGCGAGGCCGCTTCGGCCTTCGGCAACGATCATGTGCTGGTGGAAAAGTACGTGGAGCGCCCGCGCCATATCGAGATCCAGGTGTTCGGCGATTCCCACGGGGATGCGGTCTACCTGTTCGAGCGCGACTGCTCGGTGCAGCGCCGCCACCAGAAGGTGCTGGAAGAAGCGCCGGCACCGGGCATGAGCGCCGAGCGCCGTGCAGCGATGGGCCAGGCGGCGGTCGATGCCGCGCGCGCGGTGGGCTATATCGGTGCGGGCACGGTGGAGTTCATCGCCGGCCCGGACGGCGATTTCTACTTCATGGAAATGAACACCCGCCTGCAGGTCGAACACCCGGTGACCGAGTACATCACCGGCACCGACCTGGTGGAGTGGCAGCTGCGCGTGGCCGCTGGCCAGCCGATGCCGCTGCGCCAGGAACAGCTGGCCATCCACGGCCATGCCATCGAAGCACGCCTGTATGCCGAAGATGCCGACCGTGGCTTCCTGCCGTCCACCGGCACCCTGCGCCGCCTGCGCCTGCCGACGCCCTCGGCGCACGTGCGCGTGGATACCGGCGTGGAGGAAGGCGACAGCATCACCCCATACTACGACCCGATGATCGCCAAGCTGATCGTCTGGGACGTGGACCGCGACGCCGCCCTGCGCCGCATGAGCCAGGCCCTGGCCGACTGCCAGGTGGTGGGCGTGACCACCAATGCCGGTTTCCTGCGTCGCCTGGTCAACACCGATTCGTTCGCGCACGCGAAGCTGGACACCGCGCTGATCGAACGCGAACAGGCCGCGCTGAACGCCGTGGGCGACAGCGACGATGCACTGTGGCAGCTGGCAGCCATCGCTGCCGTGGCCAGCACCGCGCGTGCGGGAAGTGATGCGCGCGATCCGCATTCGCCGTGGCAGGCGCAGGACGGTTGGCGCCTGGGTGCTTCGGCACCGCGTGTGCTGCCACTGCAGCAGGGCGAGCGCACCCACACGCTGAAAGTATGGGCGCAGGCCGAGGGCTGGCGCGTGCAGCGCGATGATGCTGCACCGGCTACGGTGCTCGGCAGCGCCGACGGCCAGCGCATGAGCGTGCAGCTGGACGGCCGCCGCTGGCAGCTGCAGCTGCTGCGCGAAGGCGACCAGCTGTATCTGTTCGGCGCCGATGGCCAGCACCGCTTCACCCTGCACGACCCGGTCGGTGAATCAGACAATGCCAGCGCCGATGCCGGCAGCCTGCTGGCACCGATGCCGGGCAGGATCGTGGCCACCCTGGTCGAGGCCGGTACGCAGGTGAAGCGCGGCACGCCGCTGGTGGTGCTGGAAGCGATGAAGATGGAGCACACCCTGCAGGCGCCGGCCGACGGCACGGTGAAGGGCTACCGCGCCAAGGCCGGCGACCAGGTGGGCGATGGGGCTGTGCTGGTGGATTTCGAGGTGGAATGATGCCGTGGGCGGGCCGGTGCGATCCGGCTCCCGCCCGAAGGGTGACTGGTCGTAATGACCTGATAACCTTCGTGAGCCGCCAATGGCGGAAGGCCCAGGCGGCTTGATTTCACAGCGTTGCCATCGCCGACGGCAGCGCTTGCGGAGCAACACCTGCAGAAGATGACAGTGCCGAGGGTTCGGTGCTGGTGGATTTCGAGGCGGGCTAAGCGCCCGCCTCCCGAACTCACCCCGCCTGCGCGGCGGGGTGCCAGACATGCCCGGCGGGATCGAGCTCGCTGGTGGTCATCTGTGAGGCACGCCAGCCGAAGCCACAGACGGCCAGTACGCCCTCGTTGATCGTATCCAGGCCCAGCGCACGTTCAATAGGCTTTTCATTGATGGCAGCGGTAATGAAGGCACCCAGCCCCGCGTCAGTGGCCGAGAGATACAACGTCTGCGACAGATGCCCCGCCTCCATCGCGACCACACGATAGCTCTTGGCGTGCTGCCGGTACTTCCAGTACGTCCTGTTGAAACGCGGCGCGAGTATTACCAGCACGTGCGCATCGGCAAACCAGTGCTGCTGGCCAACCATCGACATCACGAAGTCGCGGTCGATGGCAGTGCTGCTGTCGACGGGCTTCAGTGCGTGCGCCTGTGCCTGGTACAGATACAGGCCGGAGGGAAGGCCGTCGACGTTGCACACCACCACGTAGGCCTCGATCGGGTGCAGGCCACCGCCGGAGGGCACGTTCTTCTTCAGGAACACCAGGTCGTCACCTTCGCGCTGGCAGGCCGAGCTGCCAAATGCACGCTGCAGCATCTGGCTCAGCATTGCCAACGGTAGCGGCCTGCCTGCGTCGAAGTTGCGGCAGGTGACCCTGCGCCCGAGCAGCGCATCGAATTCGTTGCCTGGCTGCCGCGCCAGCGGGAAACTCCCGCCATCGACAACAGCGGCATGCGGCGGAGGTGCACCCAGTGTCCTGCGCATCTGCGAGGCGGTCTCGATCTGGGATTCCCGCATGTTGCGCACCGCATCCACATCCTCCCAGCGCGAGAACGCGTGCATCACGGCGGCCAGCGGATGCCAATGGGTCGCGCGCAGGCGCTCGTCGCGACGGGCGGCCTCGCTGTCCTGCCCGCGCTGCAGCAGCAGCCCGCCGGCAAGCAACGGGGCCAGTGCGGCCGATGCCGCCTCACCGGCCGAAATCGTGGTCCACGCGCTGGGGCTGAACGTCCCCAGCGCCGCCTGCGCTTCAGCGCCCAGCGGCACCGGTGCGTCCAGATGCGGAGCCAGTGCCTGCCAGGCCAACGTCCGTGACAGCCCATCGCCGCCCCGAAGCAGGCTGTCGAAGGCGAACTCAATCTGCTCGGTGGGGTGCACCACTACGATCATGCAACGTCTGACGTCCACGCAGGCAGCTCCTGAAGTATTGAACCTACCTTATCGAACCGCGACGTATTTCCTTTACATTTGACGCACGCCGCGCTCAAGAACATCGGCAATGCGCCGACATTCCTACTACCTCTTCATACTCTGCTGAATCAGGACACTTGATGCCCACGTTGACCCTTTCACTGCCGGTGGCGCAGACGCTGGTTCATCAGCTTGCGACCGATGACACCTTCCGCCACCTGTTCTCGACCGACACCGCGGCTGCCCTGCTTCTGGCCGGGCACGTCCCCAGCAATCCGGCCGAGCTGCAGCAGTTCGTGGAGGAGTGCTGCAAGAACATCTGTCTCGCAGACAAAGCCGTCATCGCCCAGGCCGAGGACCAGATCATTGCGATGTTGACCAGTGGCACGGGCTACTCGGTACCCATGCTGGAAGACGGTTACGGCGAACCGCGCACGCTGCGCTGACCGTCGAGGGCCGCCAGCGGTACCTGGCCGCTGGCGGCCTGCATGGACAGCCGCCGGACATCGGCCACGTTGAGCGCCTGCAGGCAGAAGCTGCATTGTGCCTCGGCGTACGCGAACCCGGGGCGCTCACGCAGCCAGCGCGACTGTGCCTGCGCGACATCCTGTTGGCCCAGTTCCAGGGCAAGATCATGGACCGCCAGTCGCACCTGCAGCCGTGGCTGCCGTTGCAGCAAGGGCTTCAGCATGTCCATGGCCTGCTGCGGCTGCCCCTCGTGTTCCAGCAGCCGCGCCGCCAGCAGCGTTCGGAACTGCTGCAGCACGATACTGCTGGGTAATGACGCGATGGCATCAACGCGCTTCTGCACCGCGCGGGCTGGCGCAGCGTCTCCCAGGCGCAACGACATCAATGCCGCCGCATGCGCGGACACCAGCCGGTCCACCTGTTCGACCGTAGGTTCCTTGTCCAGGCCATGGAAGGGCGCCGTCGAGGCTGCACGGGCGAGCTTCAGCGCACGCTCCTTGTCACCGGCCATCATGTAGGCCACTGCCAACGGCACGTCGAAGTTGTAGCGATCCATACCCTCACGATGCTGGGCCAGTGCACGCCCCTGTTCCGCCAGGCTGATCGCACGCGGCAGGTTCCCCTCGTCCAAGGCGATGGTCGTGGCGAAGTTCCCCGCATGGAAATTGTCCGGCGCGATGCGGCCCAACAGCTCGTTGGCCTTGTCGAACTGGCGTTGCGCGGCGGCGACCGTCGCCTGGCGCATCAAGGCACCGCCCCATCCATTCATCGCCGCGCGGCTGAAGGCAATGTCCGCGTCCCGGTACTGCTCGCTGGCCAGCAATGCGCGGCCATACTGGTCCTGGGCCACCTCTGGCAGCTCGACCTTGCTCTTGGAAACCCGTCTGGAAACAACAAGCGCTTCCTCCATGCGGTTTTCGTGGAACAGGTTCAGCGCGGCGTTGTAACTGGCTGGCATGTAATCCGGGTAAAGCTCGGCCATGCGTGCCCAGCCGTCGGTGGCGCGATCAGGATCGCCAATCTGCAGCGCCCAGTTCCGTACGTACAGGCGCTCGCGCGGGGTCAGGTGCTCCGAGCGCTTGCGCGCCTCTTCCAGCAGCTGCGATGCACCCTGGTAGTCCATGCTGACGAAGCGGCATCGGCTCTGCCCCAACCAGGCCAGCGCGAAGTCAGGGTCGATCTCGGTTGCCTGTTGGAAGAATGCGGACGCACCCTTGAAGTCGCCACGGCTGTAACGCTTCTGGCCCAGCGCATAGGCACGCAGGGCATCCATGTTGGGAGTGGTTACTTCCGGCAACGGCTGACTGGCATTGCCGATGACCGTGCGGTCCTCGCCAAGGCGCTGCCGCAACTGCCTGGACACGTCGTCCACTGCGGCCAGCAGGCCCCCCTCGCCGCCACCCGCATTGGCGCTGGCAGATACAAGGGTGCGTTGGCTTTGTGGCTCCACGACCTCGACCGAAAAACGTGGCCGCCCCCCCACGTTCGCCACTGTGGGCATCAGCACCAGCCGCGCCCCGGAACGCATGGCGATGGCGCTGGCCTGTTCGCGGTCCAGCGCTTCGCTGCCCTGGCGGCGCATCATCGTCAATGCCCGCGACACCTGGTCATCGGTCAGCACATTCAAGTAAGGCGACTGTTCCAGGCTGATCCGCAACGCCTGCTCCAACGAGTCATCGAGCATGGCGTTGCCGGTGAAGTTCTTCAGTTTTCCAACGACCACCCAATCACGCTCGGCAAACGCAATGGCCGGCTGCGGCCGCGTCAGGAACCAGCCGCCGACCAGCAACGCCGCAGCAAGCGTGACTTCCGCTGTCATCATCGCCGGCTGCCGCCAGAACGGGATATCACGGCTGGCCTTGGCACTCTGCCGCGGGCGCCCTGTCGATGCCATGCCCGCGTCCTGCAGGCCGAACACTTCCATCGACTGTGCCACGCCCTTGAAGCGCCAGCGCCCGAAGGACTTCCACTTCAGCCCCTGCGCGACCTCGCCCAGATCGCCGGCGGCGCGGCGCACCATCGATTCGGCGGTGGCCGACACCAGGAACTGGCCGGGCTGGGCCAGCTGCATCAGGCGCGCGGCCATCGGCTTGGCCAGGCCTTCCACTTCCACCGGCTTGGCACCCAGTGCAATCGACTCGGCGCTGTTGTTCCACAGCAGCACTTCACCCACGTGCAGGCCCATGCGTGCGCGCAGCAGGATATTGCGCTTGCCGCCCAGCGCCTGCAGACCGCGCTGGTAATCCAGTGCAAAACCCAAGGCATCGACGGGCCGTTCGAACAGCATGAACAGACCATCGGAGCGGTCGATCTGCTGCCCGGTCCAGCGCTGCTGCAGCGCCATCACAAGGCGGTCGTGATCCTGGAACAGGTCCGCCGCTGCGGCATCGCCCATGCGCTCCACCAGCAGGGTGGAATCGCATAGATCAGTGAACAGCAGCGCCCGCAGCTGTGTGGTGTGGGGGGTCGACGTTCCGGTGTCGCCATTCATCGCCAGAGTCTCCGCTCACTGTCCGTCCACGTTGTCGGCCCAATGCAGACAGTTGCCGCCGGCACGCTTGGCCCGGTACAGCGCACGGTCGGCACCCGCATACCATTCACTCCAGTCCGCATCCGCCGCCAGCAGGTTGACGCCGATGCTGGCCGGGGTGACATGCGGGGTGCCATGGCTGCGTTCGAGCAGGCCATGCACCGCGCTGAGAATGAACTCGGCCGCGTGCTGCGCGGCCTCGCGATCAGCGTGGCGCAGGATCAGGCAGAACTCATCGCCGCCCAGCCGGCAGGCCAGGTCGTGCTCGCCGGCCATCGAACGCAGGATGTTGCCCATGCTCTGCAGCACGCGGTCGCCGGCCTGGTGGCCGTGGCGGTCGTTGACCTGTTTGAAGCGGTCGCAGTCGATCAGCAGCAGCGCCTGCGGCGCGCCCTGCGGCTGGCTGCGGCATTCCTGCAGATACAGGGTCAGGCCGCGGCGGTTGTGCAGGCCGGTCAGTTCATCGGTACGCACCAGCTCACGCGTGTGGGTCAGCTGGTGGGTGGTGATGTACAGGTTGTCCAGCGCGGTTTCCAGATCGTGGTTGCGCCGGCGCAGCTGGCTGATCAGGGCCTGTTCGTTGGTCAGCACGCGCATGATCGTGCGGCGCAGGAAGTAGGCCACCAGCCCCGGATCGGATTCGACCAGGCAATGGAAATCGGCCGGGCCGAGCTCCAGCAGGTGGCAGTCTTCGACCGCCCGGGCACCGGCACTGCGCGGGTGGTCGCCCACCAGCAGGCCCAGTTCGCCGAAGAATTCGTGCCGGCCCAGCGTTTTGGTCACCAGGTCTTCGCCGAAGTCCAGCTCGATCCGGCCTTCCACGATGACGTACATGCCATCACCGCGGTGGCCGCGGTGGAACAGCCACTGTCCGGCCTCGACCTTCAGCGGCCGCGCGAAGCGCGCAAACAGGGCCACTTCCGCGTCCGACAACAGGGCGTGCACGATCTCGGCCATCGCCACCTGGGCGATACCGGTCGTCATGTCGATGTTCTCGGCCGCACCCCTGCCGGTCATTCCCCGCCGCCAGCGTCCCCTGGTGAGGAGCGGAGCATAGCAGTGAATCAAACTGTGCGCCCCTTCTCATTTTCATGAAGACGCCACTGTCGGGGCCTGACAGGCGGGCAACCCGCATTCATGAGGGCAGTCCAGGGACGGAGGCAGCCCGGACACAACAACGCCGGCAGGTCCCCCGACCTGCCGGCGTCGTCTGGCCCTTCCCTGGCCACCCTGATGGGGCTGATGCCCCGGTAGAGCCGGCCGCTGGCCGGCCGCGCCTGGAGGCTGCCGGCCAGCGGCCGGCTCTACGGGTCGAGGCTGGGTCAGGCGGCGCGCTCGCTGCGGCCGCCATGGAACTGCTCTTCCTCGGTCGAGCCGGTCAGCGCGGTGGTCGAGGACTGGCCCTGCTGGATGGCCTGGGTGACCGCATCGAAGTAGCCAGTACCGACCTCGCGCTGGTGCTTGACCGCGGTGAAGCCGCGCTCGGCCGCTTCGAACTCGGCTTCCTGCAGTTCCACGAAGGCGCTCATCTGCCGGCGCGCATAACCGTGGGCCAGGTTGAACATGCCGTAGTTCAGCGCGTGGAAGCCGGCCAGGGTGATGAACTGGAACTTGTAGCCGTAGCTGCCCAGCTCGCGCTGGAACTTCGCGATGGTGGCGTCGTCCAGGTTCTTCTTCCAGTTGAAGCTGGGCGAGCAGTTGTAGGCCAGCAGCTTGCCGGGGAACTTCGCATGGATCGCCTCGGCGAACTTCCGCGCGAACTCCAGGTCCGGCTTGCCGGTCTCGCACCACACCAGGTCGGCATAGGGGGCGTAGGCCAGGCCGCGGCTGATCGCCTGGTCCAGGCCGTTGCGGGTCTTGTAGAAGCCTTCCACGGTGCGCTCGCCGGTGGTGAACGGCTGGTCGTTGCTGTCGATGTCACTGGTCAGCAGGTCGGCGGCTTCGGCATCGGTGCGCGCCACCAGCAGGGTTGGCACGCCCAGCACGTCGGCGGCCAGGCGCGCGGCGTTGAGCTTTTCGATGGCCTCGCGGGTCGGAACCAGCACCTTGCCGCCCATGTGCCCGCACTTCTTCACCGAGGCCAGCTGGTCCTCGAAGTGCACCCCGGCGGCACCGGCTTCGATCATCGCCTTCATCAGCTCGAAGGCGTTGAGCACGCCGCCGAAGCCGGCCTCGGCATCGGCCACGATCGGCTGCAGGAAGTCGATGTCATCCTTGCCTTCGGCGTGGTGCAGCTGGTCGGCGCGGAGCAGGGTGTTGTTGATGCGCTTGACCACCGCCGGCACCGAATCGGCCGGGTACAGCGACTGGTCCGGGTACATCTGCCCGGCCAGGTTGGCATCGGCCGCAACCTGCCAGCCGGACAGGTAGATCGCCTTCAGACCGGCCTTGACCTGCTGCATGGCCTGGTTGCCGGTCAGCGCGCCCAGCGCATTGACGAACTCGCGCTCGTGCAGCGACTTCCACAGCTTTTCCGCGCCCAGCCGGGCCAGCGAATGCTCGATGTGGACGGTGCCACGCAGGCGCACCACGTCGGCGGCGCTGTAGTTGCGCTGGATGCCTTCCCAGCGCGGGTGGGTGTCCCAGTCGTGCTGGATCTGTTCGGCAGTGGGCAGGGTGCTCATGTCTTTCTCCAGTTCGGTGGTGTAGAGCCGGGCGCTGCCCGGCTGGGATGGATTCGGGGAAGCAGGCCGTCAGTCGATGCGTGCGTAGGCCGGCAGGGTCAGGAAATCGGTCAGTTCGTCGCTGCGGCTCAGTTCGCCCAGCAGGGCGATGGCCTCGCCGATGCGGGCGCCACCGGGCAGCGCGCGGGTATCGCCCAGCCGCGCCGGCAGCTGGGCCAGGGCGGTGTCGAGCAGCGGCAGGTCGATGGCGGTGCCGTCGTCCAGCTGCTGGCCCGGCGTGTGCAGCCACTGCCACAGCTGGCTGCGGCTGATCTCGGCGGTAGCCGCGTCTTCCATCAGGTGGTGGATCGGCACGCAGCCGTTGCCGTCCAGCCACGCGGCCAGGTAGCGCACGCAGACTTCGACGTTGCCCTCGAAACCGGCGCGGGTGATGCTGCGCGGCGGCCGCGCGATCAGTTCATCGCGGCCCACCCGCACGTCCTGGCGCAGCACCTGGTGCTGGTTCGCGGTGGGCATATGTTCGTCGAAGATGGCCATCGCCACCGGAATCAGCGCCGGGTGCGCGACCCAGGTGCCATCGTGGCCAGCACTGACTTCGCGCAGCTTGTCGGCCCGCACGCGGGCCATGGCCTGTTCGTTGGCGGCGGCATCGCTGTTGATAGGGATCTGCGCGGCCATGCCGCCCATCGCATGCGCACCACGGCGGTGGCAGGTCTGGATCAGCAGTTCCGAATAGGCCTTCAGGAACGGCTGGGTCATCGTCACCTGGCCGCGCTCGGGCAGCACGCGGTCGGCGTGGCGGCGGAAGGTCTTCAGGTAGGAAAAGATGTAATCCCAGCGGCCGCAGTTCAGGCCGACGATGCGCTCGCGCAGGGCGTGCAGGATCTCGTCCATCTCGAACACCGCCGGCAGCGTTTCGATCAGCACGGTCACCTTGATCTGGCCGTGCGGCAGGCCGAGCATGCCTTCGATGTGCGAGAGCGCGGTCTCCCACAGCGCGGCCTCCTCCATGCTCTGCAGCTTGGGCAGGTAGAAGTACGGGCCGCGGTCCTTGGCCTGCAGCGCGCGGGCATTGTGGAAGGCGAACACCGCCGCATCGAACAGGCCGCCCGCAATGAACTGGCCATCGACGCGCACGTGCTTCTCGTCCAGGTGCCAGCCGCGCGGGCGCACGATCAGCACCGCCTGTTCCTCAAAGGGGCGCAGGGTGTAGTGCTTGCCCGGCTTGCCGTTGGCGGCCGGCGCGGTGAATTCCAGATCGCCGCGCACGGCGGCCGCCAGCGACTGCTGCCCGGCCAGCAGGTTGCGCCAGGTCGGCGAGGTGGAATCCTCGAAGTCGGCCATGAACACCTTGGCGCCGGAGTTCAGCGCGTTGATGACCATCTTCGGGTCGGTCGGGCCGGTGATCTCGACGCGGCGGTCCTGCAGCGCGGCCGGCAACGGGGCCACGCGCCAGTCGCCGCTGCGGATGGCGGCGGTATCGCCGCGGAAGTCCGGCAGGCCGCCCTGGTCGAAGAACGCCTGGCGCTCGCGGCGGGCCTGCAGCCGCGCCTGCCGGCCCGGTTCCACCGCCCGGTGCAGCGAGACCAGCAGGGCCAGCAGCGGTGCCGGCAGCACGGTCTCCTGGCCGGCCATGCGGGTCGCCAGGGCGATACCCGGGGTGGCCTTGGCGGGGATGGAGGAAACGGCGGAAGCAACGGCGGACATAGGGCGACTCCAGCGGTGGGGGAACGCCCCCAAAGTGCCGCCCGAGCCGAGTATTTGGCAAAACAGTTTTTGCAATGCCCCACATAAGGTGTGCTAATACTTATGACACCATGACCACGCGCAGCTCGCCAAGTCCGCGTTTTTCCTACAAATCCGACCGGCTGAAGCCGCTCCGGGCGTTCTGCCAGACGGTACGCCTGGGCTCGGTCTCACGGGCGGCTGAGGCGCTGTTCGTCAGCCAGCCGGCGATCAGCCTGCAGCTGCAGGCACTGGAGCGTGAGCTGGGGGTGCCGCTGTTCGAGCGTAGCGGGCGCCGACTGGTGCCCAGCCGCGAGGGCCAGGTGCTGTATGAGATGGCGCAGCCGCTGGTGGAGAGCCTGGACGGGCTGGAAGCGCGCTTCCGCGACAAGGTGCGCGGGCTGGATGCGGGCGAGCTGAACATCGCCGCCAACAGCTCGACCATCCTCTACCTGCTGCCGAAGATCGTTGAACGCTTCCGCCTGCACCATCCCGACGTGCGCCTGACCCTGCACAACGCGATCAGCGCCGATGGCACCGACCTGCTGCGCGAGGACGCAGCCGACCTGGCGATCGGGTCGATGACCGACGTGCCGGCCGACCTGACCTATGCGCCGGCCTACCGCTTCGAGCAGGTGCTGATCGCGCCACACGATCATCCACTGGCCAGTGGTGGCGAGCTGGAGCTGGCCGACATCGCGCGCTACCCGCTGGTGCTGCCGCCGAAACGGCAGATCACCTACCGGCTGGTGGACCAGGTGTTCCAGCGCCACCGCATCGCGTACACGGTGGCGCTGGAGGTGGGCGGCTGGGAGGTGATCAAGCAGTACGTGGCGATGGGCATGGGCATTTCCATCGTGCCGGCGCTGTGCCTGCATGAAAGCGATCATGCGCGGCTGGCGGCGCGGTCGATGAAGCGCTGGTTCCCGGAGCGCAGTTACGGGGTGATCGTGCGGCGGGGCAAGGCGTTGTCGGCGCAGGCGCGGGCGTTTGTGGAGCTGATCCAGCCGGAGTTGTTCAGTCCGCGCGATTACGACCAGAGCGGGCATTCCGAGCGCTGAGGGTGTTCGGCGGGGCTGCGCCCTGCACCCGCAGAGGCCGAAGCAACGGCAACGTCAAAAGCGGGCCATCCGTGGATGGCGGGGCGGTTGGTCGCCGTCGTTGGTGGGTGCCGACCGTTGGTCGGCACGGGGTCGGATCCCGTTGCTGCGCGACGGGCTCTGACCCCTTCTCTGATTCACTTCCGGCTGACGATGAATAAACTGGCCCCATGTCCATCGAACTCCGCCACCTGCGCTACTTCCTCGCCGTTGCCGATACGCTGCACTTCGGCCAGGCAGCCGAGCGGCTGGGGATGTCGCAGCCGCCGCTCAGCCAGCAGATCCGGCAGCTGGAAGAGCTGATCGGAGCGCGGTTGTTCGTGCGCAGCCATCGCCGCGTGCAGCTCACTGCCGCCGGTGAGCTGCTGCAGGAGCGGGCGCGGGCCATCGTGCAGCAGGTGGAAACGGCGGTGGACGAGGTGCAGCGCGCGCAGCGCGGCGAGCAGGGCGAGCTGCATATCGGCCTGACCCGGGCCACGCCGCTGTCGCCGCAGATTCCGCGGTCGATCCTGCAGTACCGGCAGCAGTACCCGCAGGTGCGCCTGCAGCTGAGCGAGATGAACACCCTGCAGCAGATCGATGCGCTGCTCGATGGCAGCCTGGACGTGGGCATCATCCGCAAGCGTGCGCTGCCGCCGGAACTGGTGGCGCACAGCCTGTTCGTCGATCCGCTGGCGTTGATCGTGCACGCCGACCACCCTGCCCTGCGCCGGCTGTCCAAGCAGGGCACATTGGCCCTGCGTGATTTCGCCCAGGAGCCGTTCGTGGCGTTCCGCCGCAGTGCCGGTGCCGGCATCCACGACCACATGATCGCGCTGTGCGCGGCGGCGGGATTCACCCCGCGCATCGTGCAGGAGGCGGGCGAGGCATCGACGCTGATCAGTCTGGCAGCAGCCGGTCTGGGTGCGGCGATCCTGCCGTCGTCATGCGACCACATCCGGGTGGAAGGCGCGCGCTTCGTGGCGATGGGCGACGCCGGGGCGCATTCGGAAGTGCAGTTGGCGTGGCGCCGCGAAGGGGTAACGCCGTTGATCCGCAATTTCGCCGGGTTGTTGCGCGGGGCGTTCGCGGGCGGGTGATGCGCCGCGCTGCGCGCTCGCCGGGCATGGCCCGGCGCTACCGTCGACCCACTACACAGGTAGCGCCGGGCCATGCCCGGCGGATCTCAAGCAGCGACCGGCTGCGGGGCGCGCTGCTGCAGGGCCCAGATGATGCCGCCGCCGAGCAGGGTCAGCACGCCGGTGAACAGGCACACGCCCAGCCAATCCCACGCGGCATAGGCCAGGCCACCGACGGCGCCGAGTACGCTGCTGCCCAGGTAGTAGGCGAACAGGTACAGCGCCGAGGCTTCGGCACGCATCGAACCGGCGCGGCTGCCGACCCAGCTGCTGGCCACCGAGTGGCCGCCGAAGAAACCGAAGGTGACCAGGGCAATACCCAGCGCCATCGTGGTCAGCCACGGCATCGACAGCAGCACGATGCCGGCTCCGATCAGGCCGAAGGCAATGGTCAGCACGCGGCCGCGGCCGTGGCGCGTGGCCTGCTGGCCCATCCATGCCGAGCTGAAGGTGCCAACCAGGTACACGCTGAAGATCAGCCCGACCACGGTCTGGCTGAGGTGGTACGGCGGCGCCAGCAGGTGGTAGCCCAGGTAGTTGTAGAGGGTGACGAACACGCCCATCAGCACGAACGAGGTGGCGAACAGCCACGGCAGGCCCGGATCGGCGAACAGCGTGCGCCAGCGCGAGGGCAGCTGGCGCAGGCCGCCACGGCGGGCCTGGAAGTGGCGCGACGGCGGCAGCTGCAGCCACAGCAGCACGGTGCTGGCCACGGCGATGATCGAGACCGCGCCGATGCCCCAGCGCCAGCCCCAGTGGTCGGCAATGATGCCGGCCAGCAGGCGCCCACTCATGCCACCGATGGCGTTGCCACCGATGTACAGGCCCATGGCCAGGCCCAGCGCGCGGCTGTCCATTTCCTCCACCAGATAGGTCATTGCCACGGCAGGCACGCCGCTCAGGGCCAGGCCCAGCAGCGTGCGCAGCACGAGCATGGTGGTCCAGTCATCGACCAGCGCGGTGCACAGCGACAACAGGGCCGAGGCCATCAGCGCGGCGATCATCATCGGCCGGCGGCCGATCGCATCGGACAGCAGGCCGGCCAGCAGCATGGCCACGGCCAGGGTGCCGGTGCTCAGCGACAGCGACATCGCGCTGCCGGCGGCGGACACCCCGAAGTGGCGGCTGAACTCGGGCAGCAGCGGCTGCACCGTGTACAGCAGGCCGAAAGTCGAGAACCCCGCCAGGAACAGCGCGACCGCCGTGCGCCGGAACGCCGGGGTGCCCTGCTGGATGCGGGTATCGACAACGGAATCGGAAGTGCGGGGGCGGCCGCTGAGGGACGCCGCAGTTTCGCCAGTCATGGGATCGAGGGGCCGTGGGGGCAGCCGACGTGGGGGTACGGGGACCAGCGTAGGCCCCTCGATCCAGTCGATCCATAACCTGATGAGTCAGGATCGATATGCAGAACGTATTAATTCAGCTTAGAGGTGCTTCCACTCGAAGCCATCGCTGCGGCGGTAGTAGATGGCCACGGCGCGGCCGTAGACCTTGCCGGCGTCCACGAAGCCGAAGAAGCGGCCATCGAAGCTGTTGCCACGATGGTCGCCCAGCACCAGCAGCTTGCCGTCCGGCACCACCAGATCGGCGATGTCGGGGCCGCCGCCCATGTCCAGGTCGAGCTGGGCCTGGCGCTCGCCGAAGGCTTCGGTGTCGCGCAGGTCGGCGATCTGCAGCGGCTGGCCGTTGATGGCCAGGTGGCCGCCATGCAGCTGCACGTGGTCACCGGCGACGGCCACCACGCGCTTGATCAGGCGGGTGCCATCGGCCGGCGAATCGAACACGGCCACTTCGCCGCGCTGCGGGGTGCCGGTGGCCAGCAGCTGCCGGCCGGTGAACGGCAGGCGCAGGCCGTAGGCGCGCATGTCCACCACCACGCGGTCACCGGGCTGCAGGGTCGGCTGCATCGAGCCGCTGGGCACTACATAGTGGTTGGCCAGGGTGTCGCGGGCGGCGGCGAGCAGGCCGAGCATGACCAGCAGCGGCAGCGCTTCCTTCTTCAGCCAGGTAAGCGCGCGTTCGGCAAACGGGGGGCGGGCGGCAGCGTCCATGACGGGTTCCGGTGGGTGGAAGCTTGGTCAGACCTGCGGCAGGCGCGGGAGGTTCCCCTGCTCGTCGGTAGCGCCGGGCCATGCCCGGCGAGCGCGCAGCGCGGTCGGCCCTGCCATCCGCCGGGCATGGCCCGGCGCTACCGATGGCGGTCAGGTGCCGACGTGCACGCGGTTGGCGTGCTCGGCCAGGCCGAGGTGGTCCAGGGCGATGTCCAGCGCCAGCACGTAGCTCTGCGCGCCGTAGCCGGCGGCGATGCCCAGGCGCTGGCCGACACCGGCCGGCAGGCGGGGTTCGGCCACGGCGCCATCGTCGTGCACTTCCACGTAGGCGTTGTGCAGGTACGGCAGCAGGCGTTGCAGGCGCAGGCTGCCGGCACAGGCGCCGGGGTCGAGCAGGGTCACCTCGCCGCGGCTGTGGTCGGCCACGCGCAACGCGTCCAGCAGTTCCTGTTCCGAACCGCAGGCGCGGATCGCCACGCTGGTGCCGGCATCGATCGCGCGGTGCACCAGTGATTTCAGCACCGGTGCCGGCAGCGGCAGGGCCGTGCGGATCAGCGGGCCGGCGGCTTCCGGGCCACGGATGATGAAGATCGACATGGCTCAGCCCTCCTGCGCCAGGCGGCGGCCGACGATGGCCAGCGACAACGGGTAGCCCGCCTGCTGGCTGCGCTGGTCGACCACCACCGCGGCCGGCCCGTGCTGCAGGCGCAGGCGTGCATCCAGGCCCGGCGCGTGCGGGGCCTGCAGTTCGATGTACGAGGCGGGCATGCGCTCCAGTGCCGCCTGCAGGGCGCCGCCCTCGGCCTGCCACTGCGCGTCGTCGGCCACGCCTACGTCCAGCAGTACCCAGTCATCGGCCTGTGCCTGGCACAGGCAGTGGCGCACATCGGACAGGCTGGCGCAGTCGTTGCACAGCACGCGATGGCCACACAGTTCCAGCGGAAGCTGCGGGCGTGGCGCCGACGACGGCGCGTGCCGGATCACCAGGAGGGTCATACACCACCTTGCACAAAGCGCCCTGCGGCGCGGTAGGCACACGATGCGCGTGCAGGCCGTAAAGGTGCGATGCCGGGGGAGGGCGTGGCGCGTAAAAGGTGCGTAACGCAAACGGGGTCGGAGCCCATTGCGCGGTGCGCAACGGGATCCGACCCCGGGTAACGCAACGAAAAACGGCGGGGTTTCCCCCGCCGTTTTGCATTTCTTACTTCAGCCCGCGGAACTTCAGCAGCGGTTCCACCGACGGGTCCTTGCCGCGGAAATCGCGGTACAGGGTCGACAGCTCCACGCTGTTGCCGCGCGAGAGGATCTTGTCGCGGAACTCCTGGCCGTTGGCCGCCGTCAGGCCACCGTGTTCGGTGAACCACTGGTAGGCGTCATGGTCCAGCACTTCGGCCCAGAAGTAGGCGTAGTAACCGGCCGAGTAGCCGCCGCCCCAGATGTGGTCGAAGTAGGTGGTGCGGTAACGCGGCGGCACCTGCGGCAGGTCGACCTTGAACTTCTTCAGCGCGCTGGCTTCGAAGGCGCCCACATCCTGCAGCGGGGCATCGGCCTTCTGCGTGTGCCAGGCCAGGTCAAGCAGTGCGGCCGACAGGTACTCGGTGGTCGCGTAGCCCTGGTTGAAGCTGCGTGCCTTGAGGATCTTGTCGACCAGTTCCTGCGGCATCGCTTCGCCGGTCTTGTAGTGCTTGGCGTAGTGGGCGAAGACCTTCGGGTCCAGCGCCCAGTGCTCGTTGAACTGCGAAGGGAACTCGACGAAGTCGCGCGAGGTGGCGGTGCCGGCAATCGACGGGTACTTCACGTTCGAGAACATGCCATGCAGGGCGTGGCCGAACTCATGGAACATGGTGGTGACGTCGTCGAAGCTGATCAGCGCAGGCTGGCCATCGGCCGGCTTGGTGAAGTTGCAGACGTTGTAGACCACCGGCTTGGCACCTGTCAGGCCGTCCTGCTCGACGAACACGTCCATCCAGGCGCCGCCGGACTTGGTGTCACGCTTGAAGTAGTCGGTGTAGAACAGGGCCAGCGAGGTGCCGTCCTTGTCGAACACTTCGTACACCTTCATGTCCGGGTTGTAGGTCGGAATGTCGGTGCGCTGCTTGAAGGTGATGCCGTACAGCTGGGTGGCGGCGTAGAAGACGCCGTTCTGCAGCACGTTGTCCAGCTCGAAGTACGGCTTGACCTGCGATTCGTCCAGGTCGTACTTGGCCTTGCGGACCTGCTCGGCGTAGAAGTCCCAATCCGAAGCGGCAACCTGGAAGCCACCCTTCTGGGCGTCGATCACCTTCTGGATCTCACCGGCTTCGGCACGGGCCTTGGCGGTGGCAGCCGGCACGGTGTCGGTCAGCAGCTTCAGCGCCGCGGCCGGGGTCTTGGCCATCTGGTCGCCCAGCTGGTAATCGGCGAAGGTCTCGAAGCCGAGCAGCTTGGCCTTCTGCGCACGCAGCTGGGCCAGGCGCTGCACGGTCTCGCGGGTGTCGTTCTTGTCGCCACGCTCGGCACGGGTTTCCGAGGCCTTCAGCACGGCAGCGCGCTGGTCGCGGTCGCTCAGCGAACCGAGCACCGGCTGCTGGGTGGTGTTCTGCAGCGGCAGCACGAACTTGCCATCCAGCTTGCGATCCTTGGCGGCGTTGGCCGCGTTGTTGATCGCGTTCTCGTCCAGGCCGGCCAGCTTGGCCTTGTCATCGACGACCACGGCCGCAGCGGCGGTTGCAGCCACCAGGCGGGTGTGGAACTGGGTGGACAGGGTGGTCTCTTCCACATTGAGCTTGCGCAGGCTCGCCTTGTCGGCGTCGGACAGCTGCGCGCCGGCGCGCACCAGGCCGTCGTAGTAATGCTCGACCAGGCGCTTCTGCACCGGGTCCAGTTCCAGCGTGTCACGCTGGTCGTACAGCGACTTCACGCGGGCGAACAGCTTCGGGTCGAGGTTGATCTCGTCCTGGTGCGCGGCCAGCTTCGGGGCGATGTCTTCCTGGATCTTCTGGCGCGCTTCGGTGCCATCGGCCTGGACCAGGCCGAAGAAGATGCGCGACACCCGGTTCAGGGTCTCGCCACTGCGCTCCATCGCCACGATGGTGTTGTCGAAGGTGGCCGGCTCGGCGTTGTCGGCGATCTTGCGGACGTCGGCCAGGTGCTGGCGCATGCCTTCTTCGAAAGCCGGCGTGTAGTCGCTGTCCTTGATCTTGTCGAACTGCGGCGCCTGGAACGGCAGCGTGCTGGCGCTCAGCAGCGGGTTGGTGGAGGCTTCGGCCGGCTGCTGGGCCGGGGAGTTCTGTGCTTCGGACACGGGGGTGGACTCCTTGCCGGAACAGGCCGCCAGCGCCAGGCTGATGGCGGCGGCCAGGACTACGGTACGCGACATGTAAAACGCTCCTTGGGCGGACGGTATGGGATACCAGCCCTCCACCCTACTCCTGTCGCGCACGCCCGGCATGTGCCGGACGTGGCGCCTCGGTTGCCGGCCGTGGCCGGCTCAGACCGTGCCGCGGGTCTTGCCCATCCAGGGCCGGTAGAACTCACGGATGGCGGCCATGTCGGCGGCATCATCGCCGGTCGGCTGGAACAGCGGGCCGATGCCGATGGTCTTTTCCGGGTAGTGGAAGTAGGCGGCCAGGATCGGCACGTCGGCCATCCGGGCGATCTTCAGGAAGCCGGCCTTCCAGTCCTTCACGGCCTTGCGGGTGCCTTCGGGGGTGATGGCGAACCACATCTTCTCGTTGTTGCGCAGCAGGTCCACGGCCTGGCCGACGGTGCCCTGCGGCGCGCTGCGGTCCAGCGGGATCACGCCCAGCTTGTGCAGCAGCGGGCCCAGCGGCCACCAGAACAGCGAGGCCTTGCCCAGCACCTTCACCTTCATGCCCAGCGCGATCTTGGCCGCCATGCCCCACAGCCCATCCCAGTTGGACGAATGCGGGGCGATGATGAAGACCACCTTGGGAACGTCGGGCAAGGTGCCTGTCACCTTCCAGCCGCCGACACGCAGGGTGCAGCGCGCCAGCCAGCGCAGGAAGGCGTTGGGCTTGACCTGCGGCATCTGCGGCGGCACGGCCGGCAGCAATGGATTCGGCTTGTTCAAGCAATCACTCCCAGTCACGTGATGAGCGACCGCGCTTGATCTGCGCGCGCCCGCGTTTGGCGTCCAGACGACGCAGTTTCGACCCGTGGGTCGGCTTGGTGGCCTTGCGTGGTTTGGGCACGCTCAACCCGGCCTGGATGAAGGCCGCCAGCCGCTCGCGCGCATCCTCGCGATTGCGATCCTGGGTCCGGAACCGTTGCGCGTCGATGACCAGCACGCCTTCGCCGGTCATCCGCCGGTCGCGGCGCGCCAGCAGGCGCTCACGCAACGGGTCGGGCAACGAGGGCGAGTTGGCCACGTCGAAGCGCAGTTCCACCGCAGTGGAAACCTTGTTGACGTTCTGCCCGCCGGCACCACTGGCACGCACGAACCGCTCGACGATCTCGCCGTCGGGGATTTCAAGCTGCGCGCTGATGGTGACCGGTCCACTGCCCATCCGCGCATTGTAGCGGCAGCCGCGTTGCCGTGGCTGCCATCGCGCACCGTATGCCGCCGATCAGGCACCGAACACGTCGCCTTCGCCTGTGCAGCGGGTATGCTGGCCATCCCATGTCCCGCAGGAAGCTTCGCATGACCCGCTTCATTCCCGCCCTGTCCACCGGACTGCGCCGTACCGTGCTGCTGCTGGCACTGGCCGCGGCCAGCGCACCGGCCCTGGCCGCGGCGCCCACCGACGCCGACATCAACCGCCTGCTGGCCGCCTCGCGTGCGCAGAGCCTGCTGGACGGCATGCTGCCACAGCTGGAGACGATGCAGCGCCAGCAGTTCGAGGACATCGCCCGGCAGCGCCAGCTGACCCCGCAGCAGACCGAACAGCTGCAGCGCATGCAGCAGCGCACCACCGCCACCCTGACCAAGGCGCTGTCCTGGCAGCAGCTGCGGCCGATGTACGTGGATCTCTACAAGAAGAGCTTCAGCAAGGAAGACGTGCTGGCGATGGCTGAGTTCTACGAGAGCTCGGCCGGGCAGAGCCTGCTGGACAAGACCCCGCTGCTGATGCAGAACGTGATGATCGCCATCCAGGAAAAGATGAAGCCGCTGATGGCCGACCTGGAGAAGGACATGCAGGCGATCCTCGACGAGCCGGAGAAGAAATAACGCCGGGACGTCGGGATGGATGGGGTCGGATCGGTTACGGCACCTGCCAGCCGAACAGGTCCAGGGCTTTCCGGAATTCACCGTCCACCGGCGCACGCACGTCCACCGTGCCGCCATCGGGGTGCGGGAAACGCAGGCGTTCGGCGTGCAGCAGCATGCGGTGCACGCCCTGCATGCGGAAATTGCGGTTGTGGCGCCCGTCACCGTGGCTGGTATCGCCGATCAGGTGATGCGAGAGGTGCTTGAGGTGGCGGCGGATCTGCCGGAAGCGGCCGGTCTGCGGCTGGCAGCGCAGCAGCGCGTAGCGCGAACTGGCGAAGTCGCCCACCGGCACCGACAGTTCGCCGGTGGCCAGGCGCTGGAAATCGGTCACCGCCGGCTTCTTCACCGGCTTGCCGGGGCCGCCGTCCAGGTCGTGGTCGACCTGCCAGGCCTCCTCGGCTGGCCAGCCACGGCAGATGGCCAGGTAATCCTTGCTCACCTCGCCGCCCATCAGCGCCTTGCCCAGCACGCTGGCGGTCTCGCGGTCGAAGGCCAGCAGCAGGCAGCCGCTGGTGGCGCGGTCCAGGCGGTGCACCAGGAAGATCGGCCGGCCCAGCTGCTCACGCAGGCGGTCGGCAAGGAAATCGTCTTCGCCACGGGCCAGCTTGCTGTCATGGACCATCAACCCGGCCGGCTTGTTGACCACGGCCAGGCGCTCGTCCAGGTGCAGCAGCTGCAGGGGGGCGGTTTCGATCTCGACCGCGGCGAGGGTGTCAGGTTCGGTGCTCACCGCGCGATTATAAGGGTGCCCCTTGCCCTGTAGAGCCGAGCCCATGCTCGCCTCCCGCAACAGCAGCCGAGCGTGGGCTCGGCTCTACAAGGCGTCCATCAGCCGTTGCGCACGGCCAGCAGTTCGCCGTTGCCCACCGGTACCAGGCTGGTGCTGAAGTCCGCGTCCGCATCCAGCAGCGCGCGCAGCGGTTCCATCTGTGCGGCGTGCGAGGTGGCGTTGTCGACTACGAGCAGGCCGCCGGGGCGCAGCACGCGACGCAGCTGCGGCCACCAGCCGGCGTACTGGTCGCGGTCCGAATCGAGGAACAACAGGTCGATGCTGGCATCGGCGGCGCTGGCCAGCCATTGCCCGGCATCGCCGTGCACCAGGCGGATGCGCCCGGCCAGGCCGCTGCGTTCGAAATTCGCCTGCGCCAGCGCGACCTTGTCAGCGGCGTACTCCAGCGTGGTGACGTGGCCATCGATGGCTGCGGCGGCTTCGGCCAGCCACAGTGTGGAATAACCATTGGAGGTGCCGATTTCCAGCACCCGCCGCGCCTGGCCGAAGCGCACCAGCACCGACAGCAGCTCACCGGTGTCGGCGGTGATGTTCAGCATGCGCCGGCCGCGCTCGGTCTCGCGCGCATCGTTGGCCCCGCCGTGGCGAGCCAGCTCATCCTTCAGGGCCTGCAGGGCGGCGCTCATCGCCACCACGCGCGGGCCAGCGCGAAGGCACCCACCGCGGCGGCGCCCAGGCTCAGCACCGGCAGGTCGCCCCAGTACCAGCCCGGCGGCTGCAGCACGTACATCAGCGTGGCGATGGCCAGCAGGCCGACGCCGGTGATGGCACCGACCGCGCGCTTCTGCAGGCGCTGCAGGCTGGCATCGAGGGTGACCAGGTCACGCGAGCGCATCGCCAGTTCATGGCGGCCTTCCACCTGCTGGGTCAGCCAGGCGTGCACCAGGCGCGGCATGTCCGGCGCGTGGGTCATGATTTCCGGCAGGCGCTTGCCGATCTCGCGCACGACCCGGCGCGGGCTGTAACGCTCGCGCAGGATCTTCGCCAGCACCGGCTTGGCCACCGCCCAGATGTCAATCTGCGGATCCAGCTGGCGGCCCACGCCTTCGATGTTCAGCAGGGTCTTCTGCAGCAGGATCAGCTGCGGCTGCAGGGTCAGCTGGTAGCGCTGGGCTACCCGGAACAGCTTCAACAGCACCTCGGCCAGCGAGATCTGCGACAGCGGGCGGGTGAAGTACGGTTCGCACACCGACCGCACCGCCGCTTCCAGGTCGTCGATGCGCACGTTGTCCGGCATCCAGCGCGCCTGCACGTGCAGTTCGGCGATGCGGCGGTAGTCGCGGTTGAAGATGGCCATGAAGTTCTCGGCCAGGTAGTACTGATCTTCCTGCGAGAGCTGGCCCATGATGCCGAAATCCAGCGCGATGAAGCGCGGGTTGTCGCGGCGCGCCGGATCGGTGTCGACCCAGATGTTGCCGGCGTGCGCATCGGCGTGGAAGAAGTTGTCGCGGAACACCTGGGTGTAGAACACCCTCACGCCCTTAGCAGCCAGCGCCTTGCGGTCGATGCCGGCCTTGTCCAGGGCAGCGATGTCATCGGAGGGAATGCCCCACACCCGCTCCAGAGTCAGCGCGCGCTCGGCGGTGTGGCTCCAGATCACTTCCGGCACGTACAGGTCGTCGCTGTTTTCCCAGAAACGGCGCAGCACGCTGGCGTTGGCGCCTTCGCGCTGCAGGTCCAATTCGGCGGCCAGGGTGTTCTCGACCTCGGCCACCACTTCACGCGGGCGGATCTTGTCGGCGCGCGGGTGCGTGCGCTCGACCAGCGCGGCCAGCGAATTGAGCAGGGCGATGTCGGCGTCGATCTGCTTCTCGATGCCTGGGCGCAGCACCTTCACCACCACCTGGCGGCCATCGGCGAGGGTCGCGGCATGCACCTGCGCGATCGAGGCCGAGGCCAGCGGCTCGGTGTCGAAGCTGGCGAAGGCTTCGCTGACCGGCAGGCCCAGCGCTTCTTCAACGATGCGGCGCGCGGTATCGCCGTCGAAGGGCTTGACCCGGTCCTGCAGCAGGGTGAGTTCGTTGGCCACGTCCGGCGGCACCAGGTCGCGGCGGGTGGACAGGATCTGGCCGAACTTGACGAAGATCGGGCCCAGGTCCTGCAGCGCCAGGCGCAGGCGTGCGCCACGCGACTGCGAGGCGATGCCGGCCGAGGCACGCGGTACGAAGGGCTTGGCCACGCGCAGCCAGCGCTCGGCCGGGGTGCCCTGCAGCAGGTCGTCGAGGCGGTAGCGCAGGATGACGCGGCCGATGCGGTTGGCCCGCAGCAGCGCCTTCATGCGGCACCCCGCAGGCGCTGCACGCGTGCGCCGAGGCGCTCGACGTCGTCACGCAGCACGTCCACGTCGTCGTGGAAGGCATCCAGTTCGGCCCGTGGCACCACGTCGCGCGACTCCTCGGTAATGAATTCGGCGGCGCTGTGGGCCAGGTCGATGGCGCCCTGGCGCGCGTGCTGCAGGGCGCTGCGCAGGGTGTTGGCGACCTGCACGCCGAGCACCTCGCCGAACACGCTGACGAAGGGCTGCTGCCAGTCGGGGTCGAAGCCCTTGGCCAGCTGCTGCAGGCGGCGCGCCAGTTCGGCATCGCCGGCCACGCGCACGCGGCCCTTGCCGTTGTCGTTGCCGCGGCGGGCGTTGGCCAGCAGCGGCAGCTGGGCGAGCACGCCGGCCAGGCTGCTGCGCACGGCCAGGTCGGCTTCCTGTGCGTCCACCGGACCGACGCGCAACATGTCGCCATCGACGCTGATGCGCATCGCCAGCGACGGTGCGTCCAGGGTCAGGTCGATGTGGCGGCCGTCGAGGCTGGCCAGGGCGTGCCGGGTATCCGGATCCAGCGCCAGTGCGCGGTTCAGTGCGGCCTGCAGGGCACGGCCGGCGACTGGCTTGAGGGACGAGAGCAGGGAGAGAGCCATGTGTGCATTCTACCTGCGTGGGTGGGGGGCTTGGGCCGGGCTGCCGCCCGGCACCTGCAGAGGCAACGTCAACGTCAAATGCCAAAGCGGCTTCCTGGGGGAGTCGGGGCGGTGTGGGTGTGCGGGGACGCCGTAAACCCGTCCATGGGGGCTTGGTCGCCGCATCCATGCGGCTCACACCCCGCACACCCGCACCGCCCCGCCTTCGACAGTTTTCCGCGATCTGTCGGAACGGCACGGGGTCGGATCCCGTTGCTGCGCAACGGGCTCTGACCCCACTGCTGTTGCTGGTGTGCCAACCAAGGTTGGCAACTACCGTAACCGGGCCGGGCGGTTCATGCTGTGTGGCCTTGTCACACAGGACAACGCGCATGGCACGGACCCGGGTCGGGATCATTTTCGGGGGCATGTCTTCCGAGCACGAAGTGTCGCTGCAGTCGGCGAAGAACATCCTCGATGCGCTTGATCGCGAGCGCTTCGAGCCGGTGCTGGTGGGCATCGACAAGCAGGGCCAGTGGCACCTCAGCCAGCCCGATACCTTCCTGATCAATGCCGATGACCCGGCACGCATCGCGCTGCACCCTTCCGGCACGGCGCTGGCGGTGCGGCCCGGTGCCGGGCAGGCGCAACTGCAGCCGGTGGATGCGTCCACCGCGCTCGGCCAGATCGATGTGGTGCTGCCCATCGTGCACGGGCCGCTGGGCGAGGACGGCGCGCTGCAGGGGCTGCTGCGCATGGCCAACCTGCCCTTCGTCGGTTCGCCGGTGCTGGGCTCGGCGGCGGCCATGGACAAGGACGTGGCCAAGCGGCTGCTGCGCGATGCGGGGCTGCCGGTGGCGCCGTGGGTGTGCATCCGCCGCCACGAAGCGGCGGACGTGGACGTGCAGGCGCTGATCGCGCACCTGGGGCTGCCGCTGTTCGTCAAGCCGGCCAACCAGGGGTCGTCGGTGGGGGTCAGCAAGGTCAAGCACGCCGATGAATTCGCCAAGGCGCTGCAGCTGGCGCTGCGCCATGACCACAAGGTGCTGGTGGAATCGGCCGTGGTCGGCCGCGAGATCGAGTGTGCGGTGCTCGGCAACGATCTACCGGAGGCCAGTGTCTGCGGCGAGGTGGTGGTGCACGACGAGTTCTACGCCTACGACACCAAGTACATCAACCCCGATGGGGCGGATGTTGTGGTACCGGCGGCGATCGATGGCGATGTACAGGCACGCATCCAGCAGATCGCTCTGCAGGCGTACCAGGTCCTGGAGTGTGCAGGCATGGCGCGGGTGGATGTGTTCCTCACCGCGGATGGGCAGATCGTCATCAACGAGATCAACACCCTGCCCGGCTTCACCCGCATCAGCATGTACCCCAAGCTGTGGGATGCCAGCGGGTTGGGCTACACCGCGCTGATCACGCGGTTGGTCGAATTGGCGCTGGAACGGCACGCGGCTGATCGCGCGCTGGTGTAACGGCCTTCTGTAGAGTCGAGACATGCTCGACTGCGTTGTGGTCAGTCGAGCACGGCTCGACTCTACAGAAAGCGATATCGACTACCCGCGCTTGCGGAACATCGAGATAACCGCAAGGATCAGGAACACGACGAACAGGATCCAGGCGATGTTCGTGGCGGCACCGGCGATGCCGGAGAAGCCGAGCACGGCGGCGATGATGGCGATGACAAAGAAAATGATGGCGTAGTGCAGCATGGCGTTCCTCGCGGGTGGTCCGGCCGGTATGGCGTTGGGTCCATCCTGCGGATCTGCCGGTGTGCAACCGGTGACGGTGATCTGTTCGGCCGATGAAGCCTTCAGCGCCGTGACGCTGCCGTCACGACGCGGCCTTCAGGCGGCGCAGCCCTTCTTCGACGCTCACCTGCGGCACGTAGCCGAAATCACGACGTGCCGGTTCCATGCTGTACCAGTGCGGCGTGCACAGCTGTTCGGCCAGGAAGCGGGTCAGCGGCGGTTCGCCCGGCAACCGCAGCAGCGGCCACAGGCGTTCGCTGATGGCACCGATGCGATAGGCGGTCGTGAAGCTGAGGGTCTTTTCCACGGCCGGCGCGCCGACGGCCGCCAGCAGCTTGTTGAGCAGCTCGCGCATCGGCAGCGGTTCGCCGTTGGAAATGAAGTAGGCCTTGCCGGCACAGGCCGCACCCGGCGCCAGCGCATCCAGGGCGAGGAAGTGCGCCAGCGCGGCGTTGTCGATGTAGGTGGTGTCGACCTTGTTGCTGCCATCACCGACCAGGCGCAGGCGGCCCTGGCGGGCGCGCTGGGCCAGGCGCGGCACCAGCTGCTGGTCGCCCGGGCCCCAGATCAGACGCGGGCGCAGTGCCACGGTGGCCAGCGTGGCGTCGTTGGCGGCCAGCACGCGTTGTTCGGCAATCGCCTTGGTCGCCGCATACGGCGCCTGGAAGTTCTCGCCGTAAGGCACTTCGTCTGCGCCCAGCCCTTCCACCGGATGGGTGGCGCGGTGGGTCACGCTGGGCGTGGAGGTGTAGACCAGCTTGCCGATGCCGTGCGCGCGGCAGGCGGCAATGACATTTTCGGTGCCGACCACGTTGGCCTGGTGGTAGCTGTCATAGCTGCCCCAGGCACCGGCCTTGGCGCCGTTGTGCAGCACCGCGTCGACACCGGCCACCGCGTGCAGCACCGCCTGCGCATCGGCCAGGTCGCCGCGGATCTGGCCCACGCCCATCGCCTGCAGTTCCGGGTAGTGGCTGCGGTTGAAAGCCAGCACCTGGTGGCCACGTTCAAGCAGCCCGCGGCACAGCGCCTGGCCAAGAAAACCACCACCACCGGTGACCAGGATCTTCATGCGCGCTTCTCCAGTTGGGCGCGGGCCCAGACGGCGAGCTTCTCGCGGCCGATCTTGGCGTTATGACGGATATCGACGGGGAAGGCCGGATGCACCAGGAAGTACTGCAGTCCGGCCTCGGCGGCGTGGACGGCCGCGTGCGCGCGCAGGGTCTCCTGCAGCGCCGGGCCGTCGGACTGCCCACACTGCAGTTCCACGCACAGCACCGGCACCTGCGCACCGGCGGCGCCGACGCCCACCAGCGCGGTGCGGGCCACGCCGGGCACGGTGTTGAACACCGGCTCGAGCTGCTCGGTGTACAGCGGCCCGCGCGCGGTTTCCACGCGCTGGGTCTTGCGCCCGCAGAACCACAGGCGGCCCTGCGCATCGAAGTAGCCGACGTCGCCCATGCGGTGCACCACGCGGGTGCTGCCATCGGCCAGGGTTTCGCGGATCTTCGCCGCGGCGGTGGCCTGCGGGCGGTTGAAGTAGGTATCGGTGGTGGTGGGGCCGGCCACGGTGATCTCGCCCACCTCGCCGATGGCCAGCACGCGGGCCTGCGACCACTCGGGCAGCGGCGCATCGTCGATGGCGATGATGCGCACCTCGTTGGGCGCGACCACGCTGCCCACGCAGGTACCGGCACCGGCCTCGGTGGCGGCGCGGGTGCGCTCCAGTTCGCGGCCTTCGACCACGGCCACCGGCAGGCATTCTGTGGCGCCGTAGGGGGTCCAGAACTGCGCGTCGTCCGGCAGCAGTCTGCGGATGGTGGCCACCACGTCCGGCGGCACCGGCGCACCGGCCGAGGTCACCCGGCGCACCGTCGGCAGGGGCCGGCCGTGCCTGGCGAGCACCCGCATCAGCGCCGGCGAACCGAACAGCTGGGTCACCCCGAAGCGCTGGATGGCATCGTGCAGGCGCGCCGGGTCGGCCTGCGCCGGCCGGGTCGGGTCCATGTCCGGGATGACCGAGGTCAGCCCCAGTGCCGGGTCGAACAGGGCGAACGGCGGGAAGGTCGGCAGGTCGACGCCGCCGGCCTCCATGCCGAAGGCGCTGCCCAGCAGCTGGATCTGGCCGACGAAGTGGCGGTGGCGGTAGACCACGCCCTTGGGCACGCCGGTGGAGCCGCTGGTGAACAGGATGGCGGCCATGTCCTCGCCATCGGTGGCGGCCAGCATTGGGCCGCCGCTGGCACCGGCGCGCTCCAGCGCAGCCAGGGTGGTTCCGCCCCAGCCCAGGCGGTGGCCGACGGTGACCAGGCGGGTGGCCGACGGCGCCCAGCGCAGCGCCAGCCGCGCCACGTGGGCCAGCGGAATGCCGATGAAGGCTTCTGGCTGCGCCTCGTCCAGGCACTGCTTCAGCGCGCGCTTGTCGATGCCCGGGTCCACCAGCACCGGCACCGCGCCCAGCTTGAACAGGGCGAACATAAGCAGGAAGAATTCGGGCGAGGGCCGCACCATCACCACCGTGCGCACGCCGCGGCCGATGCCGTAGCCGGCCAGGCCGGCGGCCATGGCATCACTGCGGGCGTCCAGCTGGCGGTAGTCCAGGGTCACGTCGTAGGCGGCCATGCCGTTGCCGGCACCACGGCGGCCGGGGCAACGGATGGCGATCTGGTCAGGGCGTTCGCGGGCCAGTTCAGGCAGCCGCGCCGCGATATTGCAGGGTCCGTTCATCCGTTCATTGTCGCCGCTTACGGAATTTCTTGCGCGGCCGCCCGCTTCGTGGAAAATCCGCAGCTTCGTTCCCGATTCCCGTTGCCGCCCGAGGCGGCTTGCCCATGCAACATCCCTGCATGACCTGCGGCGCCTGCTGCACCCAGTACCGTGTTGCCTTCCACTGGATGGAATCGGACGAGGTCACCCCCGGCGGCGTGCCGCACCCGCTGACCGAAGTGCTGGACCCGCACCGCCTGTGCATGCGCGGCACGCACTCCAAGCCGGTGCGCTGCGTGGCGCTGGACGCGCAGATCGGCGTGTATTCGCGCTGCACCATCCACCCCAACCGGCCCAGCGTGTGCCGCGAGGTGGATGCGTCGTGGGAATACGGCAAGGCCAGCCCGCAGTGCGACAAGGCGCGCATCGCCTATGGCCTGGACCCGCTGACCGCGGCGGACTGGGAAGGCGGCGACAACAACCCGATCGCGGCCTGATGCCAGAGGTCGGATCCGTTTCGCAGAAACGGCGCTGACCCCGGATTGCCCGGATGGGGTCAGCGCCCTCTCTGCGAGAGGGATCCGCCCCCGTGCCTGGATCTCGGCACATCCATCAGAGCGGGTTCGCGTCCAGGAAGGCGCGGATTTCCGGCACCAGCACCTCGTGCTTGTCTTCCAGCACGTAATGCCCGGCGTCCTCGAAGGCGTGCACCTGGGCCTTCGGCAGCGCGGCCTGGAAGCCCTCCAGGAAGTGGTGGTCGAACACGAAGTCGCGCAGGCCCCAGCCGATGAAGGCGGGGCGGTCGGCGAAGGACGGCAGCGCCTGGCCGGCACGCTCCAGCAGCGACCAGGCCTTGTCGGCCGGCGACAGCGGGATGTCCTGCATGAAGCGGATGGTGCTGATGCGGTTGGCGTAGCTGTTGTACGGCGACACGTAGGCGCGGCGCACGTCGGCCGGCATCTTGCGTTCCACGCCCAGCCACGAGGCACCGGACGAGAACGCATTGAAGGTGCGGATGATCCACTCGCCGATCTTCCAGTGGCGGCCCAGCCCGATCTGCCACGGCATCTTCTTGGCCGCCGGCATCGGGAAGGCGGCGGTGTTGAGCACCACCAGGCGCTTCACCTGCGTGTGGTGCGACAGCGCCCAGCCGAAGCCGATCATGCCGCCCCAGTCGTGCACGGCCAGGGTGACCGGGCCGGTGATGCCCAGGTGCTTCAGCAGCGCCTCCAGGTCATCCACGCGCGACTGCAGGGTGTACTCGTAGCGCTGGTCGTCGGGCTTGTCCGACAGGCCCATGCCGACGTGGTCCGGCACGATGCAGCGGTACCTGTCCGACAGGCCGGCCACCAGCGTGCGCCAGTAATAGCTCCACGACGGGTTGCCGTGCACCATCACCACCACCTCGCCATCGCGCGGGCCTTCGTCGAGATAGCTCATCGACAGGCCGGGACGGACCTCGAAACGCTGCGGGTGGGCGGGGTAACCGGGAAGATCGCGCATGCGGAGCACCTAGTGTGAATCGCGGCGCAGTGTAGAGCCGGGCCGATGCTCGGCTGCTCTCCGGTCAGGCCGCGGTGAAACCGCGCTGGGCGCGTGAGCCGAGCATGGGCTCGGCTCTACAGGAGGTCTTACCAGACCACTTCAGCCATCGAGCAGTTCAGGCCCGAGCCGATGCCGAGCAGTGCGATGCGATCGCCCTTCTTCAGCTTGCCCAGCTGCTTGAGCTTGCTCAGCACGATCGGCACGGAGGCCGGGCCGATGTTGCCGTGCTCGCCGAAGATGGTCATGACCTTCTTCGGGTCGATGCCGAAGTTCTTGATGAACGCGGCGGTATGCGGCTGGCTGACCTGGTGGATGACGAACTGGTCCAGTTCCTCCACGGCCCAGCCGAGGGCGATCCTGGCGGCGGCAAAGGTCTTCTGCGCCAGCTTGATGCCTTCGATCAGCAGCAGGCGGGTGTCGGTGACCATGCGGTCCAGGTTGCCCAGGCACAGCTGGTTCCATTCGGTGGCCGAGCGGGTCACGCCACCCTTGTAGCGCGGGGCGTCGGGCACCAGCTCCGAGCGCGCCATCACCATGGCGGCGGCACCCGAACCGGTGGTCAGGGCGGCCAGCTCGTTGCGGAAGTCGTCGGCGGTGACGTCCGGGGCGGTCATCCGCTCCAGGGTCTTTTCGTACACCAGGTTGGCGGTCTCGCCATCCACCACCAGCGCGTAGTCGATGTCACCGCGCTCGAGCATGCGTGCAGCGATGTCCATGCCGTTGATGAAGGCCAGGCAGGCATTGGCGACGTCGAAGGTCATGCACTCGTCGCTGACGCCGAGGTTGCCGGAGACGATGGAGGCCGTGGACGGCTCCAGGTAGTCGCGGCTGACCGAGGTATTGACCAGCAGGCCGACCTGGCCGGCGGTGATGCCTGCGTCATCCAGCGCCTTGCGGCCGGCCATGGTGGCGGCATCGGAGGCAAGGACGCCGTGGTCCCACAGGCGGCGGGCGTGGATGCCGGCGATATCGCCGAGCACATCGGTGCGGATGCCGAGGCGATCCAACGTCGGCTGCAGCCGTTCGTTGATTTCCTTGGTCGTCAGCGTATGCGGCGCGTCGACGTGTGCCAGGCCGGCGATCGAGACATTCTTGAAGAGCATCGAGGTTAGCGCCAAGGCTCAGGCAAAAGGGGGCGCTATTCTATAACTCCGGGGCTTTAACCGCATCTTTACGAATTCAGCCTTGGCCGTATGGTGCCCGCTCAGCGCGGCGGGCACTGGAAGGCGGCGAAGCGCTGGCTGCCATCGGCCGGGGCCGCAGCGGCCTGCACGGCATTGGCGCCGGCGCTGGGGGCCTCGTTGCGGGCCAGGGTTTCCAGCTCTTCCTGCACGCGCAGCGGGTTGCGGTTGTAGAAGCCGACCTTGCTCTTCACGGTGACCACGACCTCACCCTTGGTGATGCAGCCCGCCGGCAGCGGGCCCGCCGGGAGCACGCGCACGGTCTTGCCGGCCGGTTCCATTGGCACCCAGGTGCAGGCCGTGACGGTGAGCAGCAGGGATGACAGCAGCAGAAGGCGCATGGGCAGATCCTGGAAGGGTATGGGGCGATTCTGCCTGAACAGCCTGAATCGGGGGTAGCCGGGAGTGGGGTCGGAGCCCCCGGTTGCGCCGGGCCATGCCCGGCGAGCGCGCAGCGCGGCATCGCTGGCCGCCGAGAAACCGCCGGGCATGGCCCGGCGCTGCCACAGGAGACCTGCCCGCCGGGGCGGGCAGGCGCATCCCTTATTTCTTGACCGGGTTGCCTTCGGCGTCGATCACGGTCACTTCGCCCAGCTTCAGCTCGCGCACGGCTGCTTCGGTCTGCTTGAGGTCACCCACCACCACCCAGGTCAGTCCCTGCGGCTTGATCGCGGCGGCCGCCTGCTGCACCTGGGCCGGGGTCATCGCCTCGATCTCGGCCTTGCGGCGCACCACGTAATCGTCCGGACGCTTGAACTGCACGATGCTGCCGATGGTCGAGGCCACCGCGGCGGCGGTCTCATAAGCGCCCGGCAGGCTCAGGGTCTGGATGTTGCGGATGCGGTTGACCTCGGCCTCGGTGGCCGGCTTGCTGCCATCGGCGAACTCGGCGATCTCCTTGCGCATTTCCGCCAGGGCCGGACCGGTCTTGTCGATCTGCACCGGCGCCATCGCCATCCACGGGCGCTGGCCCACGGTGCTGCTGGCGCTGGTACGGGCACCGTAGGACCAGTGCTTGTCCTCGCGCAGGTTCATGTTCAGGCGCGAGGTGAAGTCACCACCGAGCACGCCGTTGGCGATGTCGAAGCGGGTCGAGCCGGGGTCGCTGGACGGCGCCACCACCTGGCCTGCGAACAGGTTGGCCTGCACTGCACCTGGCTGGTCGATCAGGAACACGCGCGGAGCCGTCGGCACGGCCACGGCGGTGCTGGCCTTGATCACCGGTGCATCGCCGCTGGCCTTCCAGTCGCCCAGCTGCTTGTCCAGCAGCGGCACGATCTCGGCCAGGGTGGTGTCACCGACCACGATCAGGGTGCCGTCCTGCGGACGCAGCCAGTCGCGGTGGAAGTCGACCAGGTCTTCGCGGCCCAGGCTGGTGATCGCCGCTTCGTCACCGCTGCCGGTGAACGGAATGGCGTACGGGTGGCCCTTGCCGTACAGCAGCGGCGGCAGCACACGCATGGCCACCGCGTTCGGGTTGACCTTCTCCTGCTTGATGCCGGCGATCCACGAGGCCTTGACCCGGTCGATCTCGCCCTGCTCGAAGCGCGGCTCGCGCAGCAGGTCGCGGTACAGCGCCAGCGACGGCACCAGGTTCTCCTTCAGTGCCGACAGTTCGACGGTCACCGAATCCAGGCCGGCGCCCGCGTCCAGGCTGGCGCCCAGCGCGTCGGCCGCATCGGCGAAGGCCAGCGAACCCAGCTTGCCGGCACCTTCGGTCATCAGGTTCATGGTGAAGTTGGCGGTGCCCGGCTTGCGGCCCTGGTCGGCGGTGAAGCCGCCCGGGAACTGGTAGCTGAACTGCACCACCGGAATCTCGTGGCGCTCGGCCAGCACCACGGTGGTGCCGTTCTTCAGGGTGGCACGCTGCAGCGCCGGGAACTTCAGCTGCGGGAACTCGCGGGTCTGCGGCACGCCGGCCTTGCGGTCGACCTGTTCCGGCAGGGTGCTGTACTTGCTGTCCACGGCCGGCACGTTGAACGGCTTCGGGGTGGCCGAGGCTTCTTCCTGCAGCGCGACGCGCTCACCCGGCTCGACCACCAGGGTGTGGCTGCCCTTGTCCAGCCACTGCGCGCCCACGCGCTTGAGGTCGGCGGCGGTGGCCTTGTCGATGTTGGCCAGCGAGGTGCGGAAGCAGCCCGGGTCGCCGGTGTAGACCGCGCACTCGGCCAGCGCGTCGGCCTTGCCGCCGAAGCCACCGATGCGCTCGATGCCGCGGATGAAGCCGGCGCGGAAGCCGGTCTTGGCGCGCGACAGCTCGTCGGCGGTCGGGCCGTCCTTCAGCAGGCGCTCGATCTCCTCATCGATGATCTTCTCGACCTGGGCCGGGTCCTGGCCCTGCTTCACGGTGGCCATGACCATGAAGTTGGAGCCCAGCTGCGAGGCGTAGGCACCGGCGCTGATGTTGTCCACCAGCTTGTCCTGGTGCTGCAGGCGCTGGCTCAGGCGCGAGGACTTGGCGCCTCCGAGGATCTGCCCCAGCAGCTGCAGCTGGTCGATGTCGGTGGTGCCGACCTGGGCCACGTTCCAAGCGCGGTAGATGCGCGCCTGCGGCACCTTGTCGGTCATCACTTCACGGGTGTCGGCATCGCGCTTGGCGACGTCCACCTTCGGTTGGGCCATGGTCGGGCCGGCCGGGATGCTGCCGAAATACCTGGCGGCCTTTTCCTTGGCGGTGGCCAGGTCGATGTCGCCGGCCAGCACCAGCACCGCGTTGTTGGGGCCATACCAGGTACGGAACCAGGTCTTGACGTCATCCAGCGAGGCGGCGTTGAGGTCGTTCATCGAACCGATGACGCTGTGGTGGTACGGGTGGCCGACCGGATACAGCGAACGGTTGATCTTCTCCCACACCTGGCCATAGGGCTGGTTCTCGCCCTGGCGCTTCTCGTTCTGCACCACGCCGCGCTGCTCATCCAGCGCCGCCTGGTCGATCGCACCGACGAGGTGGCCCATGCGGTCCGATTCCATCCACAGCGCCATGTCCAGCGCGGTGGTGGGCACGTTCTCGAAGTAGTTGGTGCGGTCGGTGTTGGTGGTGCCGTTCTGGCCGGTGGCACCGACCTGCTTGAAGGGCTCGAAGTACTCGCCGTCGTGGTTCTCGCTGCTCTGGAACATCAGGTGTTCGAACAGGTGCGCGAAACCGGTACGGCCGGCCGGCTCGTCCTTGCTGCCCACGTGGTACCAGATGTTGACCGCCACGATCGGCGCCTTGCGGTCGGTATGCACGATCACGCGCAGGCCGTTGGGCAGGGTGAACTGCTCGAACGGGATATCGACCTTGGTGGCGGCGGTCGGCTTGGCCGCCAGTGCGGCGGTCGGCGCAAGCGTGCCGAGGGCAGTACTGAGGGCGACGGCCAGCAGCGCGGTGCGCGGGCGCAGGGCGAGAGACATTTCCGGATCCTTGGTCACGTTGGTGAATCGCGATCCTAGCGCGCGGGCGCGGGGGCCGGTATCAGCCACCAGTTACTGGGGGTGTCTGCCGCCGAGGGCCTTCCGGGCCCGCTTCAGGCCGGTCACGGGCCGCCCGGTTCATCGTCCGGACAGTGTCCAACGCTGTTCGAACGGACAGGTGTCCGCCCTGCGGACACTCTTCGCATACCTTAAAACCCTTTTAAATCAATACCCTGTCGTTGGCACGGGGATTGCTCTGTTCTTTCTGCGCCAGGAAGGGCTTCAGATCAAAAGTGACTGGATGCTGAACAAAAGCAAGGATTTGAAAATTTTCCTTGCAAAACCCGAATTGGTGTTCTACCTTACTACCACACCACCGCTCACCAACACTAAACAGGCCCCGTCATGAACGCCAAGACCATTGCCATCGCCATCGCCCTGATTGCCGGCACCGCGGTTGTTTCGTCGGTGCAGGCCTCCGAATCCATCAAGACCCTGTCCACGGTGCAGGTCCGCCCGGCCGCCGACCAGCTGGCCCAGCAGGCCTGGGAACAGGCCAGCGGCATCGTCACCCTCGCCACCGTGGAAGTGCGCCCCAGCGCCGACCAGCTGGCCGAGCGCGACGGCTTCATCGCCGCCCCGGTCGCTGCCGCGCTGCCGATCACCACCCTGGCCGCCGTCGAAGTGCGCCCGAGCCTGGAACAGCGCGTGGCCCTGGCCGCCGAGCTGGAAGCCCAGCGCTACGCCGCCACCCTGGCCGCCGCCGCCACCAGCGTCGCCAACCAGGTCATCACCAACCTGCCGGCCCTGCAGGTGCGCCCGAGTTCTGGCGATCTGCAGACCCTGGCCACCGAAACCGCCCAGGTCCTGCTGCGCCCGTAAGCGGCGTCCGCCCTGCCCCGCGCAGGGCGTGCGCCGTAATGGCGGCAGCGGTCGCAGGTACACTGCAGCGATGAATGCCGCGCCCCTGTTCCATGTGATCCTGTTCCAACCGGAAATCCCGCCCAACACGGGCAATGTGATCCGGCTCTGCGCCAACACCGGCGCGCAGCTGCACCTGGTCGAACCGCTCGGGTTCGCACTGGAAGACAAGCAGCTCAAGCGCGCCGGGCTGGACTACCACGAGTATTCGCGCCTGCAGGTGCACCCCGACCTGGACACCGCGCTGGCGCGCATCGCGCCCAAGCGGCTGTTCGCCCTGAGTACCCGGGCCAGCGTGCGCTATGACAGCGTCGGGTTCGAAGAAGGCGATGCCTTCCTGTTCGGGCCGGAAAGCCGCGGCCTGCCGCAGGACCTGCTCGATGCGTTGCCCGAAGGCCGCCGCCTGCGCCTGCCGATGCGCCCGGACAACCGCAGCCTCAATCTGTCCAACACCGTGGCCGTGGTGATGTACGAGGCCTGGCGCCAGCACGGGTTTGCCGGCGGCGCATGACGCGCGCACAACCGCGGTGACCACGGCATGCCAACCAAGGTTGGCATCTACCCGTAGATCCACGCGCGGATGTCAGTAGATCCACGCCATGCGTGGATAGCCGTCAGAACGCACTGATCCCGGTCAGCTCGCGACCGATCACCAGCTGGTGCACGGTCTCGGTGCCTTCATAGGTGATCACCGATTCCAGGTTCAGCGCATGCCGGATCGCCACGTGCTCGGTGGTGATGCCGGCGCCGCCCAGCAGGTCGCGGCATTCGCGGGCGATATCGATCGCCATGCGGCAGTTGTTCCACTTGGCCAGGCTGACCTGCTGCGGCTGCAGCTGGCCGGCCTCCTTCAGGCGGCCCAGCTGCAGGGCCAGCAGCTGTGCAGTGGTGATACGGCGGGCCATCTCGGCCAGCTTGATCTGCGCGCTCTGGGTGGCGGCCAGCGGGCGGCCGAACAGCACGCGCTCCCTGGCATAGCCCAGCGCCTCATCGAGGCAGGCGATGGCCGAACCGATCGGGCCCCAGCTGATGCCGAAGCGGGCCTGGGTCAGGCAGCCCAGCGGGCCCTTCAGGCCCTTCACGTTCGGCAGGCGGTGGCTGTCGGGCACGCGCACGTCATCGAAATACAACGCACCGGTCAGCGAGGCGCGCAGGCTCATCTTGTGCTTGATCTCCTGCGTGGTGAAACCGGCCATGCCCTTTTCCAGCACGAAGCCCTGGATGCCGTCCTCGGTCTGCGCCCAGACGATGGCCAGGTCGGCCACCGGTCCGCTGGTGATCCACATCTTGCTGCCGTTGATGCGCCAGTCGCTGCCGTCGCGCACCGCGCGGGTCTTCATGCTGGCCGGGTCGGAGCCGCCGTGCGCCTCGGTCAGGCCGAAGCAGCCGATCAGTTCACCGCGCGCCATCGCCGGCAGCCATTGGCGGCGCTGTTCCTCGCTGCCGTAGGCGTAGATGGGGTACATGCACAGCGAGCTCTGCACCGACACGAAGCTGCGCAGGCCCGAATCGCCGCGCTCCAGCTCCTGGCAGATCAGGCCGTAGCTGACCGCACCGAGGTCGCCGCCGCCGTATTCGGCCGGCAGGGTCGCGCCGAGCAGGCCCAGGGCGGCCACCTCCGGCACCAGCTCTTCGGGGAAGCGGGCCTGGTCGAAGGCATCGCCGATGATCGGCAGCACGCGTTCGTTGGTGAAGCGGGCCACGCTGTCCTGCACCGCGCGCTCTTCCTCGCTGAGCAGGGAACGGACATCGAACAGATCGTACGGATGCAAAGCCATGGCACTCACGCGCAGTCAGGACCGGGCCATTGTCGGTCATTCGGAGCCGGGACATTACGCTGCGCCGCAGCAATCGTGCGGTGAACGGCGTCTATCTAGCTCGATCACGCGCGGCCCGGTACCCTGACACATTCAAACAACCGTTTCGCCCGTGGCCGCACGCGCGATTCCCAGGCACCGCCGGTGGCCCCGATGCCGGCCCTACCCAAGAGTCATGCAATCGATGAGCGCTGAAGCCACCG